>ERZ1740058.79-NODE-79-length-81523-cov-13.667072_pt1 | contig 81523 bp, 82 predicted proteins | sample MGYA00581745_ERZ1740058 | MGnify/ENA primary metagenome ERZ1740058 (study PRJEB43018, sample SAMN04849742) | marine metagenome | isolation source: floating plastic debris | place: Pacific Ocean | collected 2008-08-30 | study: EMG produced TPA metagenomics assembly...
TTCCCTTCATTGTGGAAGGGGTTGAGGACTTGAGCGATCGCAACTTCGCCATCATTATCGATGAAGCCCATTCCTCCCAAAGCGGGCAAGCTGCCGACAAGATGAACATGGCGCTTAGTACAGAGAACAGCCGCAACGATGACGGCAACGGGGAAGAGGAACCGGAAGACACCCAAGACAAAATCCTCAAGATGATGGAGGGGCGCAAGCTCAGCCCCAACGCCTCTTACTTTGCCTTTACCGCCACCCCCAAAAACGCCACCCTGGAAAAATTTGGCGTGCCCACCCCTGAGGGCAAATTTGTCCCCTTCCACCTCTACTCGATGAAACAGGCGATCGAGGAAGGCTTCATCCTGGATGTGTTGGCAAATTACACCACCTATCGCAGCTACTACGAGATCCAAAAATCCATCCAAGACAATCCCCTATTTGACACCGCTAAGGCCCAACGGAAGCTCCGAGAAAAAGTTGAAGGAGACTATCGCACCATTCAATCCAAAGCCGATGTGATGGTGAGCCACTTCATTGAGCAGGTGTGGAAGAAAAAGAAGCTCAAGGGTAAAGCCAAAGCGATGGTCGTTACCCGCAACATCGAAACCGCGATCCGCTACTTCTTTGAGATCCGCAAGATCCTTCAACGGGAAAATGCCTCCTTTGGGGCGATCGTCGCCTTCTCAGGCAAAAAGACCGTAGACGGCAACGAATACACCGAAGAAGACATCCTCAACAGCTTCCCCAGCAAAGAAATTCCTGACCAGTTCAAAACCGACGACTACAAAATTCTAGTAGTCGCCAACAAGTTCCTCACCGGGTTCGATGAACCCTTGCTCCACACCATGTATGTGGATAAGAAGCTGCAATCGGTCTTAGCCGTCCAGACCCTCTCACGGCTCAACCGCTGCAATAACAAGATGGGCAAGACCGACACCTTTGTTCTCGACTTCTACAACACCGTTGAGGATATCAAACGCGCCTTCGATCCTTTCTACACCGCTACATCCCTGAGTGAAGCCACCGATGTCAACGTTCTCCATGACCTCAAAGACTTCTTAGATGATGTGGAGGTCTACGAAGGGCTGGAAGTGGAGCGGTTCAACGAGCTGTTCTTCAACAATGCCCCCGCTGACACCCTCAGCCCCCTCATTGATGTAGCCGCCAACCGCTTTAACGAGGAACTGGACTTAGCAGACGAAGACCGGATCGACTTCAAAATTAAGGCCAAACAGTTTGTCAAAATCTACGGGCAAGTGGCTTGTATGCTCACCTTCTCCGACAACACCGTTCAAGTGCGATGGGAGAAGCTGTATTGGTTCCTCAAGTTCCTGATTCCCAAGCTCATCGTCAAAGACCCCCAACAAGATGAACTGGATGAACTGCTCAACAGCGTTGACCTCTCCACCTATGGCTTAGAGCGGGTCAGACTAAATGAGGCGATCGCCCTGGATGAGCAAGATTCTGAAGTCGATCCACAAAACCCCAATATGCGGGGCTACCGAGGCGATGAACCTCAACAAGACCCCTTAGACCAAATCATCTCAGCCTTCAACGATCGCTTCTTCTCTGGTTGGGATGCCACCCCCGAAGAACAGCGGGTCAAAATTCTCAGCATTGCCCGCTACGTCAAAGAGAACCCGAAATACAAAGAACAGGTGGAGAACAATCCCGACGAGCAGAATCGCAAGATAGCCTTTAAGGCACTCATCAAACAAGCTATGATCCAACGCCGCAAGCAAGACCTGGAACTTTACCGCATGTATGCCTCCGATGCCGACTTCGAGCGCACCTTTGACGCTGGCATTATCAGCCTATTCTCCAGCCTCACCCCCGATCAACTCGATGATCTATTGAGTGCATAAAATAAAACGACTTCCGTTGCAAGGAAGCATGACGGAGAACTTCTATGACTGATTATCAAGGTAACGAACATATTTATAAACGACTGGAGGGCATCCAGAAATTACTGACAGCAGTGCATTCTTCAAGCAATGCGTTTAGCAATGAGTCAAGAGGCACGGAAAGAGAAGCATTTATTAATTTATTCCTATCGAATATGCTCCCAAATCAATTCCGATTTGGCTCAGGCGATATCACCGATATTGGCAATAATCGAAGTGGGCAACTTGACATAGTTATTGAATATCCAATTCTTCCTAGTCTAAATTTGCCAGCTACAGGTTCAAATACACGATTATATTTGGCTGAAGGAGTCGTCGCAGTCATTGAGGTGAAGTCAGACCTGCCAACACAATGGCAATAGGTAGAAGAAACGTCAGAAAAAATCAGGAAGTTAAAGCGTAGAAATAAGCTGAATACTTCAGGCATGGCCCCACAACATATACCTCTTTTTGCAGTTGGATATAAAGGTTGGCAGAGATTAGAGTCTCTTCAAGGGAAATTAAATGGTGGAGTAGTTGACGGTATTTTGACTATCGATCCGCCTATGTGTTCTTGGTCTCCTAGTCTCCAGATTCCTCAAAGCACAGCATCAATTGAGGGAAGCTGGGCTTTATGGGGCTTAATTATGGCAATTCAAAGGATTGCTTTATCCTTGAATAATATAGAACTCGATTTAAGCTTCTATGCGCGACCTGATGTCCTGATTCTGAAAAGATTGTCGGATTGGTCACGCAATGATGCTGGAAAAATCTTTTCCGAACATGAATTAATAAATATAATGCAACTTGAGTTTTTCCAGGAAAGCTTCTTCTGGAGGACAATAGACTCCTTAAAAAATGAGAATCTTATTGAATTTTTTGATATGGGAGCGGGTGAAGATAGTCACTCTCGATCAGTCAAGGTCACAGAAACTGGGAGAGATTTAGCGCAGACAATCAAGTATCCTTGTTCAGATTAGAATCAAAAATCAGATTTTCGTGAAATCGAACCTTGTAGTCCCTACAAGATTCGATTCTCTATTATCTCAAGAATAAATTACTCAGTCAGAATAATGCGCTTGGTCAGAATCCGCATAACTTCACCCGGATTCACCGTAGGCAACGGCTGTGACCATTCCTCAGGGCGGGCATAGCCCAACCGGTAGAGCGTCAACACACACGAATGAACCACTTGCGGACTACCGATCGCCAACACCCGCAAAATATCCGGTGATGGCTTATCCCTCAGGTCGATCAACGGCTGAGCTTCGGTTGTTGGCACCATAGCCGCAACATCATGCTCAACCCACGCTTCAGGTTGCTTTGTTTCTGTCATCATAAATAGGCCTCTATTTCAGGGGTTAGCCCCATCCGAGCGCGACCAAACGAGCGGATGGGGTTCATTTTTGAATGTAGCACTCATTTGATATGTATTTGTGTCACCTTGAGCTAGATTGGGTCTGAGGCCGCTTACAGTGACCCGTCAGCGGTTAAAGAGTGCTTTGATGAAGGGTGAAGTCATGATGTCGGATATGAAGCGACTAGCGGCCTATCTACCCGATCCGGTATATGAGGAACTTGAGCAGTGGGCAAACGATGAGAAGCGTAGCCTTAGCAATCTAGTTGGGTACCTGCTCGAAGCTGCGGTCAGGGAACGGCTAAAAGACAACCCCGCTCAAAAATCTGAAGGGGATGAGCAGGGTGAATAACCTTGTCAGCAATGTAAAGAGATGATGAAGCTGGAGCTTTTGGGTGTAAGTTGGGTGTAATTTTGTGCGGCAAACCCTGGAGTCGTTGAAATAAAAGGATTGAATTTATCCTTCCAAGCTAATGATGGGGGTTCATTCCCCCCACCCGCTTTTGCCGCTTATTGGTGATGAAGTCAAAAACGTAGTGCAGTTCTCCAAGATCGCAATCCAATCTTGGAAAAAGATCGTGCCAAACAGGTATTCAGAACGGGCGCTTTTCGAGCCGCAGATTTTTGCCTCACTCAGCCGCTAAAGCACTTTCTTTATTTTTCAGAGTTGCCTCTAAAACAGTTCAAAGTTATACCCAATTCCGATTGTCAAGCCGATATCCGTATCGTCGTCAAATCCAAAATTCACTCGATTCGTTAGGGTGAAATCTTGACCAAGGGGAACATCAACGCCAGCGCTGATCAGCGGATCAACTTCGCCATGCAGCCAGATACCAGCACCCAAAAACGGCACTGCGGTAATGTCTCCACTGGCATTGGTTAGGGGAATTTCGCCGGTCAGGGCAAACATCGAGGCCGTATCATCGCCAAAAACCGTGGAGTTCCGCAGCGAAAGATACTCAATAATTCTGGTTCTAGAAACAATTGAGAAACCGCCTTCTCCTAAAGCTGATTCTTCGCCATTAAGACCAATATTGCCGCCAATCCCAATGTAGCTGCGCTTATCTTTGGGTCCATCTTCATCAGTTTGAGCCAAAGCTGGTTGATTAGCAAAGCCCACCGTCGCCAGCAGCAAGACAATTCCACTAACCCGTATCATGCTTTTCACCCCTTCTTCAGCTAATTGATTTGACAGTACAGCGATTATTGAATGAGCACCAGTAGCCTGTCTGACAGTACAGCTAACTGGCACAGTCAGAGTTTTGCACGACGAGCTATCTTGCTGTCGGCCAGGCGTCTACACATTACCGAGTACATAAGCCCAGATGGCTAAAGTCACAAATCAAGCGCGGCTGCAGCCCCGGGCATATTGCCCCGGGGTAACCCCAATTAGCTTTTTAAAGTGGCGATGCAGATGGCTCTGGTCACTGAATCCTGTGGCGATCGCCGCATCGGTGATTGACCAGCCAGCTACCAAAAGCTGCTTCGCCCGCTGAACTCGAACATGATTGAGATAGGCGTGGGGCGGCAGCCCCGTATGTTTGCGAAAGGTGCGCAGCAGTCGCAGCGGCGTCAGATTCACCAGATTAGCCAATTCCTTCAGTGAAATATTGTTGGCAGAGTGGGCCATCAGATAATCGCGCACCTGCTGAACGGTGCGATGTTCTTGACCAATGGTCGCCGGAGTGGGGCGATCGCTAGCATGGTGACGCACCAGCCGCGCCATGCTCCACAAAAACTGTGACTCGCGCTCCAAAGCGGACGGTGAGGTTTCTAAGGTCTGGTGCAGCGAGATTAACTGCTGATGGAGGCGGCGATCGTGAATGATAGGCGAGGCAAAATAAGGTGAATTCCGCGATCGTTCGGCCAATTCTGCTGCCGCCTGCTGTAGCCAGTCCACGGCGGGCAACAGTGTCCGATACGTCCAGCCGGTTTCCAGAACCGCATGACCCGTATGTATTTCACCGGGCTGGACAATACCGACGCTACCAGCCGGAACGATATAAGTAGTGCCGCGATAATCGAACTCCATCGCCCCCGATTCCACAATGGCGATACCGTAGCCTTCGTGGGCATGGCGCGAAAAAGCGTAGTTAATGTACGTAGCCCGCAGCATTTCCAAATCCTGCAGCACCGGATCACGCCAAAATTTGATTGATTCTTTAGGGGCGGCAGAGTGAGTCACAGGAGACAGCGGCAGTGGCTAGCAGATGTCTCCCAATTTAGCGCTCGATCGCTGAGGCGTCTTGCACGTTTTTGCAGGTGAGAGCGTGTTAATTGCGGTAGCTCTACAAAACCTAAAAGCACTATTTGCACCGACTTTGTGAACGAAGACGACAGATTCATCGTCATAAGCCGCTTAGCAAGGAACAACAGCCAATGAATCAATGAGCAATGCTGCCCAACTGCAGTCAATAGGCCACCCTCGCACCTTGCCACCCTCGCACCCTGCCACTCCCACTATCCCCAGATCCCCTCCTCTGATAGACTGAAAAACTGAGATCGAGCTGGTCAGAACCACGTAAAACAGGCAGTTTTGGAGGATATGAGTCTTGTTAGAAACTACACTAGGCTTGGAAATTATTGAAGTTGTCGAGAAGGCAGCGATCGCCTCGGCGCGGTGGATGGGCAAGGGTGAGAAAGACACCGCCGACCAAGTCGCAGTCGAAGCCATGCGCGAGCGCATGAACGAGATTCACATGCGTGGCCGCATCGTCATTGGTGAAGGCGAGCGCGATGATGCGCCAATGCTTTTCATTGGCGAAGAAGTGGGCATCTGTACCCGTGAAGACGCCTCCAAATTCTGTAATCCTGATGAACTGATTGAAATTGACATTGCCGTGGACCCCTGCGAGGGTACCAACCTATGCGCCTATGGCCAGCCTGGTTCGATGGCGGTGCTAGCAATTTCTGAAAAAGGCGGACTGTTCCACGCGCCTGATTTTTACATGAGAAAGCTAGCGGCTCCAGCAGCCGCTAAGGGCAAAGTGGATATTCGTAAGTCAGCCACCGAAAACTTGAAAATTCTGTCCGAGTGTTTGGATCGGGCGATTGATGAGTTGGTGGTGGTGGTGATGAAGCGCGATCGCCACAATGACCTAATTAAAGAAATTCGCGAAACGGGAGCTCGGGTTCGCCTGATTTCCGATGGCGACGTTTCAGCGGCAATTTCCTGTGGCTTTACCGGCACCAACACCCATGCGCTAATGGGCATCGGCGCTGCCCCTGAAGGCGTGATTTCCGCAGCAGCCATGCGCTGCATCGGCGGCCATTTCCAAGGACAGCTAATTTACGATCCGGAAGTGGTAAAAACGGGGCTAATTGGCGAAAGCAAAGACTCCAATATTGCCCGCCTCAAAGAAATGGGCATTGACGATCCTGATCGGATTTATGAAACGGAAGAGCTTGCCGGTGGTGAAACCGTGTTGTTTGCCGCCTGCGGCATTACTTCTGGCACCTTAATGGAAGGCGTGCGCTTCTTTGGCGGCGGGGCCCGGACTCAAAGCCTAGTCATTTCTAGCCAGTCTCAGACGGCTCGCTTTGTCGACACGATTCACCTGCCCGAAAAACCAAAAGCTATCCAGTTGCGATAGGTAAGTCGGCTTGTAAAGCTCGCAGAACCGGACAGCGACAAAAGCCCCAAGGACTTTAGCAGTTAGGTTTGCAATTTAATCGATAGCGCCCCACCAGATAGCTTTTAATAGAGCTGCCTTGTGGGGCGCTTGATTAAGGGTGATTTACAGAAAAGAATTTACGGCTTGTAGGGGCTTACTGTAGCCCTGCAGTCATTTCGCTAAAGCTCCGCTAGAGCGTCAACATAACGCCCTGCAGCATTGATTTTTGATTCCTGGAGATTGGCCCAAGCAGTTGAATGCGCTGTTGGCTGCCTGCTCCCCGAATTCGGAAAATCGATTCAACATTTCCCAGAGTTTGGGTTGCAGGAAATTTTGGTGTAATCCCACAAATAAGACCTGAAATCCCGATTGTCAAAGTATTGGCAGTCTAAATAGAGTCCTCCAGCACCACTAAAGCTAAATGAATTGTGCTGATTGGGAGGAACTCTTGAAACCAGCCTCATCATAAGCATAGGCACGGTTTTAGTGTCAGGAATTGGCGGTCAGCTTGGAATCGATTTTACTTGCGCTCTGGAGAGACTCACATTTTCCCCGAATTTCAGGAAATCACTCTGTTTTTACTGTAGGTTTTCTTGAAAAGGCTAGCGGTTTCTTGGGACGATCGCCAACATCCCCGCTGAATTAATGCGATTGCGGCTCCTGCTGAGGTTATCTGAACTTGGCCTGGTAAGTGAATCAAGAGGGATTTTAGGGCAATCTTGAAAATGCTTCCTAGAAATGCATCATCAGGGAATGGTAAAACCTCATGGAATAAATATCACCGCGCCCTCCCTGACTTTTAGGCTGAGGACCTTACCCCGGTGGTTAATGCTTCAGAGATTTAACTCATGACCGCTCCCCAGATTTGGCCCCTTACAAAGCAACCGCTTTTTGAGAGCAAGGGAGCGCTCATTCCCCTCACAAATCCAGCGATTTAGCAGTTTATTGTTTTCTGGCAGGCTTATGAGTCTTCCACTGTTTTGGTTAATTGTTGGCGTCGTACTCTGCTTGATGGAGTTGCTGTTGCCCACTGCATTTATTGAAGCGACGCTGGGCGTCAGCGCCATCGTCGTGGCGGCGATCGCGGTCGTTGTGCCGCAATTCTCTATTCAAGTCGCTATTTGGATGGTGCTCTCAGTGTTGACCACCTGGGCTTTGAAGCGATTTGTGCCCAAACGGGAACCTTACGTATTAGCGGACTCGACTGAAGCCCGCACCCTGACGGCTATTGCTCCGGGCAAGACGGGGCGAGTGTTGTATGAAGGTAACTCTTGGCAAGCTCGCTGCGAAGATTTTGAGGCTGCGATCGGAGCAGACGAATCCGTTATTGTGATTGGCCGTAAAGGCAATACCCTACTGGTGATGCCCGAACACAGCATTCATTCCTGACCACTGCCGAGCTTCGTTTCACTGATTTCTACTTTTGCAACTGAGGATAGGAGATTATGAATCCCATCGGTTTTCTGATTGTGTTGGCCCTGGGAGGCAGCGTGGCCGCAAGCGCCGTCAAAATTGTGAATCAGAGCGATGAGGCGCTGGTCGAAAGCCTGGGTCGCTATAACGGCAAGAAGCTCACCCCCGGCCTCAACTTCATCACGCCCGTCATTGACAAAGTTGTGTTTAAGCAAACGGTGCGTGAACGAGTGCTCGATGTGCCGCCGCAGTCCTGCATTACCCGTGACAACGTTTCAATTTCCGTGGATGCGGTGGTGTACTGGCGCATCGTAGACATGGAAAAGGCCTACTACAAAGTCGAAAATCTGCAGGCCGCCATGGTCAACCTGGTGCTAACTCAAATTCGGGCCGAAATGGGCAAGCTGGAGCTGGATGAAACGTTTACTGCCCGCTCGGAAATTAACGAGTCCTTGCTCCGAGAGCTGGATATTTCAACCGATCCTTGGGGAGTAAAAGTGACCCGGGTAGAGCTGCGCGACATTATGCCGTCTAAAGCGGTGCAGGATTCTATGGAACTGCAAATGGCAGCGGAACGGCGCAAACGGGCGGCGGTGCTCACGTCTGAAGGCGAGCGCGAGTCAGCGGTGAATTCAGCCAAAGGTCAAGCTGAGTCCGAGGTTTTGGCGGCAGAGTCAGGTAAAAAGGCCGCGATTCTGGATGCTGAGGCTCAGCAAAAAGCGATTGTGCTTAAGGCCCAAGCCTTTCGTCAGGAGGCCGTTCTCAAAGCCCAGGCCACTTCCGAAGCCATGGCCATCATTGCTGATAAGCTGCGTTCCGATCCCCAGGCCAAAGAAGCTCTTCAGTTTCTGATTGCCCAAGACTATCTGGAAATGGGGCAGCAAATTGGCGAAAGCGACAGCAGCAAAGTTATGTTTATGGATCCTCGCGCCATTCCAGCAACTCTGGAAGGTATTAAGGCGATTGTGGGCGATGACGGCACTGCTGGCTCTGTTTAGGAGACTTTGGCAAACCCAAAAAACATTTTGCGGTGCGTCAAGCGGCGCTGATAGCGCCTTACGAGCAGTATATTCTTCCCTAAAGATCTCTTTAGGGAGTTGCTTGAAAACAGCCTACCCAGTCGTTGGGTTTGGCACTGTCAAACCCTTACAGCCACTTTTGTGCTTTAAGGGAGGGTTATTCAAACACAAATTCTTTAGCATTAGCTGATTGCGTGCTCCAAGGATGCTTTGGAAAGGCGTTTTTAAGATTCATTCATCGCTTTGATAATCACGCTTGGGTCCACCCAACTGTCCTGATATTTCAAACCCCAGTGCAAATGTGGGCCAGTGGTGCGGCCCGTCATCCCAATCCGGCCAATGCGCCACCCGCTAGGTACCCAGTCTCCTTGACGAATCTTGACGCCGCCGGCGTAGTCCACTAGCCAGCGATCACCATCTTTTTCAATCACCACATGTCCCTGCATATGGCAGTAAATATGCAGCCAGCCATGGGATTCAATCACGATGCTGGTGCCGCAAGCGGTGTCATCGGAAACTTCAATAACGGTACCTTCCCACCAGGCGCGAATATAGCTGCCCATGGGGGCGGCAATATCAAGGCCATAGTGAAATCGCCGGCCGCCGTAGGGGTGTTGACGATAGCCAAACGGTGACGTGTAGGCCAGGAAGTTTTCTACGGGGAAAGAAGCCGACTGCCAAGGCGTAGATACGGCTGGAGCGATCGCTGCGTCATTGCTGGCCTCGCCGGCAACCGCAGCCTCGGTGACTTGAGCTTCTACCTGAGTCGGTGAACGCCACAGTTCTGTGCCCCCGACAACGATGGCCAATAGCGACAGCAGACCAGTCGCAACAGCGACCAGCGAGCGGCGTCTCTTGGAAAATTTACCCTGGGACAACAATGGCTTCAGGGGCAACGGCGACGGCATAGCCTCTACCGGTGGCGCTGGGCGATCGCGATAGTGGCTGGAATAAACTTTTTTGTTACGGGACGGTGAAGACTTAGGCGAAAACTGGCTTTTCAGAAACCGGTTCATTGCTTGATCAAAGGCAAAGTACAAAAGTACTATAGCAGCTCATTCCCGCTTGCAATGTTCGACTTTTGGAAAGTTTTAAGTAGCGCGTCAACCTGGAAAGATGTCGAGCGGGAGGGAGGTTTGGCTCACAGTGATCGAACGTTAGGTTGAACCAAGCCCCAAACTGAGAGATTGGTTGACCCGCAGGCGATCGCCCGCTTGTGATTGCTTTGACAAGGAACAACCCGGTTTAATGAACAAGTGGATTATCGACAGTTTGTTGATTGGCAAGTCAGCGATGCTAAACCATCGCCAGCGTTGATGAAATTTGCCAACCATCTCTGACGCAGTCACTATAATCAGCACAGCAAAGATTTTTTGGGCGCCGATTGCGTGACCTCGTTTACCTTGCGAAAACTGTATCCGCCAATTGAACCTTATTACACCGGTTTCTTATCGGTTTCGGAGCGCCACACTCTCTATATCGAAGCCTCTGGCAACCCTGAGGGTAAGCCGGTTGTCTTTTTACACGGCGGGCCCGGCGGCGGCACCATACCGCTGTATCGACAGTTTTTTGATCCGGCCCAGTGGCGCATTATCTTATTCGACCAGCGAGGATGCGGACAAAGTCGACCGCACGCTGATTTGACCGACAACACCACTTGGGATTTAGTGGCGGATATCGAAAAGATTCGCCAGCACTTTGGCATCGACTCCTGGGTCGTCTTTGGCGGCAGTTGGGGCAGCACATTAGCCCTGGCCTATGCCCAGACTCATCCCGAGCGCTGTAGTGGATTGATTCTGCGGGGAATTTTCACCCTGCGGCCCGAAGAAATTCGGTGGTTCTATCAGTCGGGGGCTAGCTATTTGTTTCCTGATGCTTGGGAGACCTATCTGGCGCCAATTTCCTCGGAAGAGCACGATGATTTGCTGTCGGCTTATTATCGGCGACTGACTCACGAGGATCCGGAGATTCAACTGGCCGCCGCCCGCGCCTGGTCAATCTGGGAGGCGAGCACCAGCAAACTGATTCCCAATCAGGATTTGATCGAAAGGTTTGGCGCGGCTTCCTTTGCGATCGCCTTTGCCCGCATTGAATGCCATTACTTTGTGCACCAGGGATTTTTTGAAATACCGAATCAGATGATTGCTCAAGCTAATCGATTAAAGTCGATTCCGGGAGTGATTGTGCAAGGACGCTACGACGTGGTGTGTCCCATGAAAACGGCTTGGGACCTTCACCGCGCCTGGCCCGAAGCCGACCTGATAGTTGTGCCTGATGCCGGACACTCCGCCACTGAATCCGGCATCATCCATGCATTAGTTGAAGCAAGCGATCGCTTCGCGGTTCTATAAGCCACATTCATTTGGGAAACTGGCGCTGACAAAGTCACCGTGGTTATGGTTGCGGCAGAAATCTACTGCTTGTGTCGCGATGGCCAACTTAACTGGTTTTGAGCCATAATTCTGTTGTTTGTGGGATGGCTGAGTTATGGCGGATTGAGGTTGGCTGCGATATGTTTTGCCTCGAAGCCGCGTTGATTAATCAAAATAAAATTTTTCCAGATTTCGGAAAAACAGAGAGACATCAGGTAACAGGGTTCCTACGCTTGTCAGACCGTAAAGCTGACTAGGGCATCTTAGACACAGCTCCCATCCCCGCCAGTCATGACTGAAACTCAACAGCGCCTCCACACCTTTGTTCAATATGTGGGTGAATATCTCAAAGGAGATGAAAAAGGCGAAGCACAGCTTTTTCTCGACAAGTTTTTTCGCGCGTTTGGCCATGAGGGGGCAATCGAAGCCGGAGCCACCTACGAAGAACGCATCCACAAGGGCAGCAAAAAAGGCAAGACTGGCTTTGCCGACCTGGTATGGAAGCCCCGCGTGCTGATCGAAATGAAGAAGCGCGGGGCCGACCTCACCAAGCACTATTCCCAAGCCTTTGACTATTGGCAGCGGGCGGTGCCCAACCGTCCCCGCTATGTGATGCTGTGCAATTTTGACGAGTTTTGGGTCTACGACTTTGACACGCAAATCGATACTCCCATTGATACCGTCGCTCTGGCCGACCTGCCCGATCGCGTCGCCACGTTTGGCTTTATGGAAGTCACCGAGCGTCAGTCAGTCTTTGGCAACAACCAAGTCGAAGTAACGGAAAAAGCTGCCGGTCGCATGGGTGAGCTGTATCAAATCCTCCGCGATCGCCTCATCAAACAAGGACTCCCCTCGCCCAAAACTGGGCGAGGGGCCGGGGGTGAGGGTGTCTCCGAATCCCAAACCGCCGAACTCGTGGCCCAGCGCTTCGTGCTGCAGTGCGTACTGGCCATGTTCGCCGAAGATCGTCAGCTATTGCCCCGCAGCCTGTTTGTGCGCTCCGTGCAGGACTGCCTCCAGGGCGAAAGTTCTTACGATGTGATTGGTGGTCTGTTTCGCGCGATGAATACTCGCGACGTGGTGCCTGCCGGACGCTTTCAAGGGGTGGACTATTTCAACGGCGGCCTGTTTGCCGAAATTCACCCGCTGGAACTGACCCAACCCGAACTCAAATTTCTGGAAGTCTCGGCGCTGGAAGACTGGAGCAAAGTGCGCCCCGCCATTTTTGGCAACATCTTTGAGTCGGCCATTGATGAAGGCGATCGCCACGCCCACGGCATTCACTACACCGCCGAAGCCGACATCATGAAAATCGTGCGCCCCACCATCTCCCGCTATTGGGAAGAGCGCATCGACCAGGCCAACACCATCAAACAGCTCGAAGCCCTGCAAATCGAACTCCGCAACTACCGCGTGCTCGACCCCGCCTGCGGCTCCGGCAACTTTCTCTACATTGCCTATCAAGAACTCAAACAGATCGAACAAGACCTGCTGGATAAAATCGCCGAACGCCGCCGGGCCAAAGACTTGCAAATGCAAATGGGCTACGTCACGCCCCTGCAATTTTTCGGCATTGACAACAATCCGTTTGCGGTGGAGCTAGCGCGGGTGACGCTGATGATTGCGCGCAAGGTGGCGATCGACCGCCTTGGCCTCTACGAACCCGCCTTGCCCCTCGACACCCTCGATCAAAATATTCGCTGCCAGGATGCCCTGTTTACGGAATGGCCCCCAGCCAACGCCATCATTGGTAATCCGCCATTTTTGGGCGGGAAACACATGCGAATTGCGATTGGTGATGAATACATTGATCGTGTCTTTGAGCAATTTCCAGATGTCAAAGATTCAGTTGATTTTTGCTCATACTGGTTCCGTCTTGCTCATGACCATCTTGGAAAAAGTGGAAGAGCTGGATTGGTTGGTACAAACTCAATCAGCCAGGGAAAAGCAAGGGCCGCAACGCTTGATTATGTGACTCAGAATGGTGGCGTTATTCATGAGGCAATTTCTACTCAGCCCTGGTCTGGAGAAGCCAACGTCCATGTCAGTATTGCTAACTGGTCGCTTCAGGAGCCTGAAGACTTTTACCTAGATAATCAGAAAGTCCCCTTGATCTCTTCATCCCTCAAAGGAATACTCGATGTTTCAAGAGCTAAAAGACTGGAATGTAATCTTTACCAGTGCTTTCAGGGTGTAATTCCTCTGGGGCAAGGTTTCCTTATTGATGAGAAGCAAGTAGTTTCTGATTGGATATCAGCGAGTTCCGAGAACGCTGCCATTCTTAAACCGTTTTCAATGGGTGGAAATCTTGCAAAGAACGTCAATGGAAAGCCCGACAGATGGGTGATTGACTTTTTCGGTAAGTCAATTGAAGAAGCCAGTGAATTTGAGATACCTTACGCGCACGTCAAGGAAACGGTCAAACCACTGAGAGACAAAAATCGCCGCAAGGTTAGACGCGAGAATTGGTGGATCTTCGGTGAGAACGCTCCAAAAATGCGCGGTAAACTTGCTCCACTTTCTCTTTATTTTGCGGTTCCAGAGGTCTCAAAGTGGGCAATTTTTGTTCCTTCCGAATCCAGCTGGCTACCTGGAAACAAAACGAAAGCGGTCGCTTCCGATGATTTCTATGTGTTTGGAGTATTGACCTCTGATGTTCACCGCACATGGATGCATGCTCAAAAATCAACGCTAGAAGACAGAACGGCTTATACTCACAACACCTGCTTCGAAACCTTCCCCTTCCCGCAGATCCCCCCTGCCCCCCTTGGCAAGGGGGGTGGCGACAGCAGGGGGGATCTCGTCCAAGCCATCCGCGACCAAGCCCTGCAGCTCCACCACTACCGCAGCGAGCAAATGGAGCAAAAACAGTGGGGCATCACCAAACTCTACAACGCCTACTTTGACGAACCCGCCAGCCAGCTATACAAGCTGCACAAACAGCTTGATGCCTTGGTACTGCAAGCCTACGGCTTTAGCCCCGACGACGACCTGCTCGAAAAACTCCTCGCCCTCAACCTCGAACTCGCCGATAAAGAAAAGCGCGACGAACCCGTCATCGGCCCCTGGGATCCGACAAAGGAGAATCCATGACCGCTACAGCCACCTCAGTCAATGGCATTAAAATCCGACTGCCGGAAGAACGGTGGCACCATATTATTCAGCGCCATGCCGACCTGGCCAACCAGCAGGCGCTGCTTTTACAAACAATTTCAGCTCCCATTCGTATTGTGCAAGGCAATGAAGGTGCGCTCATGGCGATTCGGGAGCTCAAACCCAGGAAGTGGCTAGTTGTCATTTACAAAGAAGGCAACACGGATGGGTTTGTAGTCACCGCTTTCTCAACGCGCAAGATAAACTCACTCAACCGGAGGCAACAAATATGGCCTTAGCTAACTTTCAAGAAGCCCAGTCTTATCTCAAATTCCTGCCGCTTTTGCACGATTTGCCTAAACAGCCGTTTTTTATCGTGTACGATGCCGAAGCCGATGTGCTCTACATCGACTTCAACAATCCGCCCCAATCTGCCGACGACAGCGAACTTACCGATGATGACATTGTGGTTCGCTATGACGATGCTGAGGCCATTGTCGGATTAACCATCCTCAACGCTAGCCAACGCTAGGGTAATCAAGTTCCGCCAGCCTACGGCTTTAGCCCCGACAACGACCTCCTCGAAAGACTCCTCGCCCTTAATCTCGACCTCGCCGACAAAGAAAAGCGCGGTGAGGCAGTTGTCGGCCCTTGGGATCCGACACAATCAAATACAGCAGTGCAATCAGGAGAATGACCGATGCAAGTTACCAAAGAAACCCTTAAGCAAGAAATCGACCATCTTGATAATGTCCAGCTCTCTCAACTTGCTGAATACATCGCCTTTCTTAAATTCCGCAGCCGGTTTCAGCAACCAACGCCAGATTTGGCTCAATTCGCCAGCCTTTATCAAGAATTTGCTGACGAAGATCATCAGCTTGCCGAAGCTGGATTAGCTGACTACGCCAGTCAGCTAGCGCAAGATGATCAAGCATGAGCTTTAATCGTGGAGAAGTTTGGCTGGCTAATTTGAATCCCACGAAAGGCTCAGAACAGGCCGGGACTCGTCCTGTCATTGTGTTTCAGGAAAGCACCCTGGCTAAATTCACAACAACGATTATTACGATTCCTGTCACCAGCAATCTACGACGGGCCGTACTGCCAACCTGTGTGCAAATTACCAAAGGCGAAGGAGGACTAAACCAGGATTCTGTAGCTCTATGCCATCAAATCCGCGTGCTTGACAGAACCAGGCTTTTCAAAAAGCTGGGACAGCTTGAGACAGGAACAATTTCAACCCTCGAAACCACTGTTCTTTTTACTCTAGGACGTGAGTTCGACGGGTTTAGAAGATGGCGGGAGGTAGAGCCGGCAAGCCTTTGAACTCCAGGTCTAAAGCCGGTTTCTTCTCCTGGTAGGTGTAAGCCACCAGCGCCGCCAGTGTGTTGACTAAAAAGTTGAAGGGACTACGGTGCCGTGAATGCTCAATCTGGAAGATGTTCTTGAGCTGGTCATTGACGGTTTCAATCAGAGCCCGTTTGCGCAGCATAATCTTGTCAATCAGCTTCACCAGCTTATTTTTCATCTTCTTTTTGTAGTTGGTAACCAGTTCTAAGCCCCGCTCATAAAGTTCCTCGAAGAGGTTCTGGCAGAGATAGCCGCGGTCACCAAAGAGCTTGCCGATGAGGTCTTGGGTCATCTCTGGTACCGGGACTCGGTCGTCGGTATTCGCCGGGGTGAGTTTGAAGGCCAACAGTTCGCCCCGTTCGTTGATGACCAAATGGAGTTTGAAACCGAAGTGCCAGCCCATCGAGTTTTTGCTCCAGCCCACTTGGTCAGAGAACACTTTGTGGGACCGGGCGCGGCGAGGATGGCAGACCTCGATGGCCGTCGAATCGATGAAAGCCATGCCGGTCATCTCCCCAGTGCGGGTGTAGAGATAGCAACAGAGCAGCATCAGACACCAGGGCATCAGCTCCACGAAGCGGGTGTAGCTCACCAGATTCGGGAATGCGTGTCGCCAACCGGGCAACACGCAAAGGGTATAGAACTCCTTAAAGGTGCGGTAGCCAGAGCCTTGGAAGGCAATCACTATCGTCATCACCTCACTGCGGCTCAGCCTTGATTGACACGGGCGTTCATCCGTCATTGAGGGGAGTTGGGGATGGTCAAGACACTGCCGCTCAAAGGCTCGGCAAAAGTCGTCGACTTCCCAAAACACTTGTGAGACATCTAGACGAGAGACTTCGGATAAAGTGGTATTCATAGCTGAGGGTGTATTCGTCAAATCCAGTCTCAGCTTTTTTCTTCCCCATTTCTGTTCGTCGAACTCACGTCTAGGATATTCAATAAGCTGAATTACCACGGGAAGAGAGTAGTTTGAGACTTGATTACACCTTGCTTGAGAGAATATTTGAAAAGTTATCGAGCCGATGTTTGGCTACTTAGACTACTGGGAGCCGCTACGGTGAAACGAGCGTTTGCAGCTCTTGATCAAATGGAGCATTACCAAACTCGACAAACCCTACTTTGACCAAACCAACCGCTAGCTCTGCCAACTCCACAAACAGGTTGATACGACCTTCCTGCAAGCCTACGGCTTTAGCCCCCGACGACGACCTGCTCGAAAAACTCCTTGCCCTCAACCTCGAACTCGCCGACAAAGAAAAACGCGGCGAACCGGTTGTCGGCCCCCGGAATCCGACACAGTCGAATCAGCCCTTTCAAAGAGCAATCATGAGTGCAACGGTCAATTTACAAATTTCTCTGGATACTCTGATTCAGGCCATGAGTGCCTTAGACCTACAGGCCAAGCACCAACTTCTCGAAATTATTGAACAGCAAGTATTTGAAGCTGAAGAAGCAGAATATCAAGAGGATGCCGTCACCAAAACTGAGATCGCAGCAGTACAGCTTGAGTATAGCCAGGGCGAATACATGACGATTGACGAATTTGTCGAAGCTGAAGCGACCTGAGCGTTGGTGATGCGATGACTTACTCAGTCGTTATTTCTAAATCAGTTCAGAAGCAAATTAAGCCGCTACCCTAGTCAACGCGCAAGCAAGTTGCAGAGAAGCTCTTAGCTTTCAAAATGGAATCTTGCCCTCCCGGTACTTTAAGGCTGAAAGGCTATGAAAACTAATATCGACTACGGGTGGGAGATTATCGTATTCGATATGAAATCGATGATGAAAATTCTGTGCTCAAGGTTCTGCAGTGTAAACATTGCCGAGAAGTCTACAAAGATCGCTCCTGAGCTGCTTTCACTGGACCCAACTGCGACCTTCATTTTTAGAATCCGGCTTTAGCGTTGATGGCGATCGCTCCAAAAAACTTCTCGCCCTCAACCTCAAAAAAAGTTAAAGGCCCGATTCAGCGACATTCTTGACTTGATAATTTTCACTCTATTAGACTTTGAGTCTTTGACTGGGTAGTCGCATTTTCATCCAGTTACACCTGCTCCCACATCACCCGCAGGCCAGCCGGCAGGGTTTTGGCAATTTGCTGGGCCTGCTCAGGGGCAAGTGTCTCCCGCGCGGTTGAAAATACGGCAATGACGACGGCTTCAGGAGTCACATCTTTGGGAACGCCGCCTTCTTGCTTGATACGACGTAGAAACAGTTCAGAATCAATTTCCAAAGGCGGGCGAAAGCGACTTAAAAAAGAGACGATAGGATTATCATCGCGCCAGATTTCGGCAATATCAGCGTCTCTGAATGCCGCCTCTGTCTGCTGATCAGTTTGTGTTGTCATTAAGTCTCGCATGGTGCGAAAAACAATCGTAGTCAAATCCCGCGCGTCATAAATATCGGGGAGGCTGGCTCGCTTCATCACCTTTTCTAAAAAGGCTCTTTCACTGGGGCTAAATCCTTCGGCCATAATGCACAAACCTCCACTAACTTAAACTCGACGACAATCGAAATATTTGTGTCTCAGGGCGATGCTATCATGCAGGCCCTAAATAGCCTTCTATATTTTTGTTTCAGGCATTACCAAAGTGAACCAAATGGCCCGTTGTGCGAGTCACCTACCCAATGTAGCGCCGCGTAAATATAATGACTGACCACTATTCTGCGGCCCGATCTGGGTTGGCCGGGTTCCTCATACGGCGGCACTGAGTGATTTATTACAGCGGGGATCAAGACGCATTATTATGGGAAAGCTCTTCGAGAACCTGGTTGAATTTTGTATGATTGGGATTCTCAGATTGCGGCCCGGACGCGGTTACCTGTAGACAGCGATGGCTCAACTTAACCAAGGTCTAACGCTTTTTCTAAGCTTGCTGGTTGAAGCGACCCCCTTCTTATTGCTTGGGGTGGCTTTTTCAAGTATTTTGGCGGTGTTTATCGATGAACGCCAGCTGATTGCTCACACGCCGCGTAATCCAGTGCTGGCAGCGATCGCCGGTAGTCTGTTCGGCTGTTTGTTTCCCGTGTGTGAATGTGGCAACGTGCCGGTGGCGCGGCGGCTAATTACCCAGGGCGCCCCCTCAGCGTTGGCAATTGGGTTTTTGCTGGCGGCTCCGACGGTGAATCCCATCGTTTTTTGGGCCACTTGGGTGGCCTTTCGCGACCAGCCGGCGATGGTATTTTGGCGCGTTGGGCTCACCATTTTAATTTCCGTGATTATCGCCTGTGTCTTTAGCGTGCAAAAAGATCTGCGGCCATTTCTGCAGTCCGCGATCGCGCGCTATTTACCGTCGCCGGCGCCCGAGCCGGCGCCTGCCCTAAGCGGTGGCGGCAACTCGCTGTTGAGCAAAGGCACATTTCTACTGCAGTCCACCGGCACGGTCAAGCTCGATCAGCCTCTAATGGCAACAGTCGGAGCGGCCGCGCTGCCAACACTTTCCTGGCAGACCAAGCTGCAGGCGGTGCTGGAGATGATGCTACAGGAGTTTCGCGAATTGGGGGCGGTCTTGGTAATGGGCAGTGCGATCGCCGCCACCGTGCAGGTCGCGATTCCCCGGGAGTGGATTTTAGCCTTAGGCCAAGGGCCAATCACCTCCATCCTGGCCATGATGCTACTAGCGTGGGTAGTCTCCATTTGCTCCACAGTGGACTCGTTCTTTGCCTTGTCCTTTTCGTCAGTCTTTACCAGCGGCTCCATCTTGGCGTTTTTGGTCTTCGGCCCCATGATTGACCTCAAAAATATTTCGCTGCTGTTAACGACTTTTAAGGCTCGGGCGGTGGTGTATCTGTTTGTGCTGGCGGCCCAGCTCACCTTTGTCTTCACTCTGGCAGTCAATTTGTATACGAGTTGGTGACCTGATCACGCCTATGAAACGGCCCTTTTACTGGCCCACTTTTTGGGATGCTCTGGCCCTACTGCTGTGGGGGCTAATGCTGCTGCGCTATTGGTGGAGCGGTCGCTTAGCCGTGCTGCTGCACCCCGACTATCACTGGCTGGCGATTGGCGCCGGATGGATATTGGTCTTCATGGCCGTTTGGCGCGGTGTTGCCCTATTTCAGCTGCCAAAAAAGCTGGCTGCAGAACATATTGCCCTCTTGCCGCGGCGCTGGAGCTTGACGGTGTTGCTGGCGATCGCCGTGTTTGGTCTGATTTATGTGCCCCGCCCTTTTGCCAGCGAGGCGGCTTTAGCTAGAGGCATTGCCGAGCCGGTTCGGGTAACGCGATCGCAGCCCCAGCGCTTTGCTCGTAATACCCCACCAGCAGAGCGCTCTCTGATTGATTGGATTCGGACGCTGAACGTGTATCCTGAGCCGGACGCCTACGCTGACGAACCGGTAAATGTTGTGGGCTTTGTTATCCACCCGCCAGAATGGGATGACAATTATTTAATGGTGGCGCGATTCGTCCTGACCTGCTGTGCTGCAGATGCCTATCCAGTGGGTCTGCCGGTTGAGCTGTCGGGCGATCGCCGTGAATTTGCCCCTGACAGCTGGATTGCGGTGCAGGGCATCATGCAGACGGAAACGCTAGATGGCCAGCGTCGTTTGGTGATTCAACCGGACGAAGTTGTGGCCGTTGACGAGCCTGAGAATCCTTATGAGTTTTAACCACGCTTCGCGTCGGGCCTATCGGCGCTGGCGGTTATCCCTGGATCGCACGGCAGTCAGCCTAATGCTGGTGCTAGTGGTGGCTGCCGGGGGATTGATGCTGTTGGGTGACCATGCGGTGGCCAGGGTGCAAACTTTTTCGTGGCAGGAGCGCACTGTTGGCGCCGAAAATATTGCCTTTACCCTAGCGTTCACGCGGCCAATGGATGCGGCCAGCGTCGAAGCGAACTTGCAAATTGACCCAGCCCTGCCGGGACGCACTAGCTGGGCCGGACGCCGCATGGCCTACACCTTAGATGTTCCCATTCCCTATGGTGAAACTTATCAGGTGACTCTGCCAACCGCCCGCGATCGCTTTTCTACCGACGAAAATGCGACTCGCTTCGAAGCGTTTGCAGGTACTTTTCAAAGCCGCGATCGCGCGGTTGCCTTCATCGCCAATCAGGGCGAGGACGCCGGCAGACTGATGCTGATCAATTTTTCTCAAGGGGATGAGGCCGTAGCTTTAACGCCACCAGATTGGCAGGTGCTTGACTTTGAGCCTTATCCGCTGGGCGATCGCGTGCTCGTCTCTGCTGTGACAGACGCCAATCGTGATTCAATAACCCTTAACCCCTCGCTCTATGCGGTAGCGACTGGGCTAGTCCCACTGCCGCCAGAAGAGCCCACCGGCACTGGCATAACGCCATCCTTCGAAGCAAATGACCTAGGGGCAGCCAGCCTCATTTTGGATAGCACGATCTATCAGAATTTGGCCTTTGACCTGGCGCCTGACGGGCAGACCATCGTGGTGCAGCGAGTTAACCAAACTAATCCGGCTGATTTTGGTTCCTGGGTGGTGGTCGAAGGTGAACCGCCGCGCCGTCTGGAAACTGAACCTGGGGGTGAATTCATTATCGGTCCCGACAGTTCCACGCTGCTGATGCTGCAGGGACAAGGCACGGCTGTGATTCCTCTCGAGTCTGAGGACGGTCAAGCTACTGCTGCTGAACCGCTCGACTTTTTACCAGAATTTGGTCGCGTTTTTGACCTCACTGGCGATGGTACCGCTGCCGCCATGGTGGATTTTAATCAGAATGACCCCGAGCGACGCTTTATCGAAACTCTGGTTCTGGTGACTAACCAGGGGGCAGAAACCCCGCTCCTGGACGCGACGGGCTCAATTATAGCGGCGCAGTTTGATCCCACTAGCCAGATTCTCTACGTCTTAGCCAGCGAGTTGCTGCCAGGAGAAGCATATCAAGAGGCGCCTTACTTAGCCGCGATCGCTCTGACTGATGAGCCGCAGCCAGTTCAGCTGCTGGAATTTCCTCCCCAGACCCGCGTCTCGATGGATATTTCTCCGGATGGGCTAGCGGCACTGCTGGAAGTGGCGTTACCGACCGGTGACAGCACTGGTGCTGAACAAATCCAAACGCTGCTGCTGCCGCTGTTTCAAACCACAGAGGGAAGGCTTGCAGGAACTCCCACCGCCGCCACGCCGCAACCATTACCGTTTGTGGGCGCCCAACCCACCTGGCTGCCTTAGAGCCGCGATCGCGGCTCTAGGTAGGCATGAGCGATCGCTGACAAGTCGGACACACCGCGTGAATCGTCAGTTGACAATCCAAGAGGTGATAGCCCGCTTTTTTGGCCGTGCGAGCGCCGGCTTTGAGCACCGAATCATTCTTAAACTCAATCGTTTTGCTGCAGCGAACGCAAATCAAATGGTGATGATGGTGAGGCGCCGGCTGGTTAATTTCATAGCGCTTCTGACCTTCAGCTAGCTCTAGCTCACGCAAAATTCCCATGCGGGCCATCAGTTTAAGATTGCGGTAAATCGTTGACAGACTTACCTGCTCACCCTCTTCTCTCAACACTTCGCGCAAATCTTCAGCGCTGAGGTGCTCTCCTTTTGGCAAATTTTGAAACGTTTCCAAAATGATCTCCCGTTGGGGAGTCATACGCCAACCGCGTTCATTTAGTTCTGCTTTTAGTGCAGATGCTGTGTAAGCCACTTGACTACCCTCTCAACAGTGCCACCTTGTTGACAATAATAGCGAGTGATCCCCAATATTTGCAAGAAGATTTCCTTGTTGAGAATAACTCTTGACATATTTAGGCACGAAACAAAGTTCATTTTTGGGCCAAGCGCTACAGTTAGCCGCTCCTGGCCGCGACCAAGACATGGCCATTCTCGGCATTTCAGTCAGTTTTGGGCATACCTCAATCGCGGCGGCCAGCCTGTTGACACTCCATGCCAATAAAAATCAGTTAGCTGACCCTTCAAGGTTGGACTGGAGCCCTATCCGGAGTAGTTGCGATCGCTAATTCCACATTAGGAAGGGTGCGCAGCCGATCCATCACCGCGACAACTTGACCATGGGCCACGGCTTCATCCGCTCGCATAATGAGCAAAATCGGGCGATCGCCAATTCGCCGCGCCTGAATCTGGCCGGGCAGCGAATCCAGCGTTGCCGCTTCGTTGCCCAACTGCAAATTACCACCGCTGGTAATCGTCAGGGTTAAGGAGTGTTGCTGCAGCTGATTTTCGCTGGTGGCCGCGCTAGGTAAATTGACCGGCAACCCGGCTGACCGCGTTAGAAACAAGCTGGACAAAATGAAAAAAACCAGCACCACAAAAATCACATCGATCATTGGCACGATGTTAATCTGCGGCGGCGTTTCCGGTTCTTCAGGAAGATGCATAGCCTTAAGATCCCTAGTTTTTCCAACTATAGCCAAGCTGCTGCAGGCCTCCACTATTTTTGCAACAGCGTTGTCGGTAACCTCTCGGGGATGCGCAAAATTGCGGCCTGTTCGTCGAGTTCCTGACGACTTGGCGTTGGCAGCGGCTTTTCACTGAACTTAATTTGGCCGTCTTCAATATAGGCTAACTGCTTGGAAGTAATATCCAGCGGATCGTGCTGAGGGATTAGGTTCAAATGGGCGTGACGCACACCGAAACCGTGGACGACCATGCCGACTTTGAGCGGTTGATAAACGGCTATGATCTTGCGGCCAATATGCTGGGCCACAATCATGATGTGAGCCGCGAGGGCATCGGGTAGGTCTGTGAAGTGGTCGATATGAAGCTTTGGAATCACCATGCAAGCGCCCGGATAAATCGGTTTCAAGGGAATTAGGGCAAGGGTGGCCTCGTCTTCATAAACGCGACTCACCGGAGCGTTGTGGTGAACGATGTCGCAAAAGGGGCAGACGGTCATTGGCTAATCCGATTCATCTTCCCGCTAGCTTAGCGATCGCCCCCGGCAATTGTCGGTATCTTTGCGATCGCCCTGCAGAATTGTCAGCGCTCGCCCACCGCTAACAGGCGCTGCTGAGCTAACTGCTCGTCCAACCAAGCCGTGACCTCTGGCGGATGTAGCAGCCAAGTACGCTGATAGGTATGGGTCAACGGTTCTACGACGGGCGAAACCGAATTCAGGTCGTGGGGATGACCATCCAGCCAAATCTTGATGCCACGCTGATAGAGCGTGTAGCCGCGATTGCGGCTCTGGGAAAGGCCACAGTAAATTTCCGGAGCATACCCCAACTGCTGTACTCGGGACCGGGTTCTGGCGAGTAAATCGGCGCGATCGCCCATCGTTAAACCTGATACATCTCGCCCCTTAAACAAGCGCCGATGAACAAACCGCTGGCACAAATCGGCTAACCAGCGATCGCTATGATGTTGCCAGCGCTGCATATGGTAAGCAAAAACAATATCGTCAGCGGCCAGATAGTCCGCGAGCGACAGTCCAGGATGAGGATGCTGGAGCCACGCGGTAACCGTGGCATCGGCGTCTAGTCTTCCCGCGTCAAAACAGTCCTTCGCCCGCTGAAACGCCTGCCGCAAAATCCAAGTAGCGGCGAGATTTTTGGGATGATTGTAGACCTGAGCGTACATAAAGTAGCGCACGAGCAGGTAGTGCTCGACCGCCGTTTGACCTTTGCGCGACACGACCAAATTGCCGTCTTGATCAATATCCATGGATTGCACAATGCGGTCTAAATCTAAGTGACCATAAGACGCTCCGGTAAAGTAGCTGTCGCGCATCAGATAGTCAAGGCGATCGCAGTCTAACTGGCTCGAAACCAACTGCCAGACCAGCGGCAGCGGATGCTGATGAATGTAGACTGATTCAATCGCCTGGGACAGTTCGGGGTCGAAGTCGGTCAGCAGGCGCTGCACAGCGGGCGCTTCTCGAATAATGCGCCGCGTCCAAAATTCATGATGGGTCTTAAAGATTTCTTCAGCCGTATGGCTGAACGGACCGTGCCCCACGTCGTGCAGCAGCGCCGCACACAGCACAGTAGCCCGATGGGCCTGCAAATGGGGATGGCGCATGGCCAACAGATCAAAAGCGCGCCGGGTCAGCTCCATGACCCCAAGGGAGTGAGTAAACCGAGAACTTTCGGCCCCGTGAAACGTGAGGCTGGCGGTGCCCAACTGCTTGACACGACGCAGCCGCTGAAATTCCGGTGTATCAATCAGGCCAATGAGCAGCCGTTCAACCGGCTCATGGCGATCAAGGGCGATCGCGCCATGCAGCGGGTCATGATAGGTGCGGTGTTGTTTAAGTTGCACTCGCCATTACCGTCGACTGACTCAACATCTCAATTGCGGCCTGATATTGGGCATCGGCAGACGTGCCGATTTGCTCTCGCGGAATCGACTCCAGCGGCACGGTCTTATCGGGGCGAATGCCCACCCGATTGATGTCATGATTGGCCGGTGTTTTATATTTCGCCACCGTGACCACGAGTCCAGAGCCGTCCGACAAGTCGAATAGTGACTGAATCAGGCCTTTGCCAAAGGTAGTATTCCCCACTAATTGAGCGCGACGATTATCCTGCAGCGCTCCCGCCAAAATCTCACTGGCGCTCGCCGTACCCTCATTCACTAATAGCACTAGCGGATCATTCGTCAGCGCCATGCCCCGCGCGTCAAAGCTGTCCAATACGCCCCGGCGATCAAACGTGTAGACAATCGTTCCACCATCCAGCCACAAGCGAGCAATTTCAATACCGGCATTAAGCAAGCCACCCGGATTATTGCGCAGGTCAAGAATATAGGCGTTTGCTCCTTGAGCTTCAAAAGTTTTAATCGTGGTGGCCACTTCACTGGTGGCATTGCCATTGAACTGCGTTAGGCGGATGTAGCCTACGGTTAGCTCCTCAGAAATGGGTTCCAATCGCGTTACCACCGAGCTGAGGTTGATCAGGTCACGGGTAAGCGAGATATCCTGGGGTGCTTGCTGCTGCCGCGAAACCGTGAGAATGACCGTAGTGCCCACAGGGCCGCGCATGTAGCCAGCCGCTTCATCTAACGTCAGGGTCTGCGTGGAATGTCCATCAATGGCAAGGATGCGATCGTGGGGCTGCAACTCGGCGGCTGCCGCCGGCGATCCTTCAATGGGGGCAATCACTTCCAATGACTGATTGGCTTCATCTTTAGCGATTTGCAGTCCTACGCCAGTCAGTTCCCCGGTCGTGCTTGTCTGCAAGCTACGATACTGCTCTGGTGGCAACAGACGCGTGTAGGGATCATCCAAAGATGCCAGCATTTCGCGAATCGCAACATAGGCCTCTTCGTGATTGGCATAGTCGCGCTCCAGATAGCGCTCTCGCGTAAACCACCAGTTCTGCCGGTTGAAAGTGGTGTCCAGATAAGCTCGATTGACCAGGCGCCAAACCTCAGCGACCAGATCTTGTTCATCGGTCAAAGCCAGAACGGGAGATGGATAACTCCCCAGCCCTAGAAAGATTGTTAGCAGCCCTAAGACAATTGTTCTGACAAGCTTGCGTCCCATAATACTCAAATTCATCTTTCTTAATTCTAGAAGGGACTGCCCATAGTCAGCACAATATCGACAAACCAGATCCGTTGCGTATCAGAGAGACTCCAGGAAATTATTGCAAAATGTAAATTTTATTGATTATTTATATGAACTTTTTTATAGCTCAAAAACCACTGAAATAAGTAAGTACTTCAACGATTGAGCAGTTTAGATATTGATTTTCATGACATTCGCTGCAAAATATCTCTGGGCGAAGTTTTGGCTATGTTAAATTCCTAAAGACTGCACTGCTTAGATTAATAACTTTTCGCTTCATGTTTACAAAACAAGTTACCGACTCAAAAGCGTATCAGTGGTTTAACGAGCGGCTGGAAGTTCAAGCGATCGCTGATGATATTTCCAGTAAATACGTTCCGCCCCACGTCAATATCTTTTATTGCCTTGGCGGTATTACCTTGACCTGCTTCCTCATCCAGTTCGCCACGGGCTTTGCGATGACGTTCTACTACAAGCCTACTGTGACGGAGGCGTTCGATTCAGTTCAATACCTGATGACGACCGTCAACTTTGGCTGGTTGATCCGTTCCATTCATCGCTGGTCGGCCAGCATGATGGTGTTGATGATGATTCTGCACGTGTTCCGGGTTTACTTGACCGGTGGCTTCAAAAAGCCCCGTGAGTTGACCTGGGTCACCGGTGTCATTATGGCAGTGATCACCGTGAGCTTCGGAGTAACTGGTTACTCGCTGCCCTGGGATCAAGTGGGATATTGGGCCGTCAACATCGTCTCTGGCGTTCCCGGCGCGATTCCTGTTGTGGGCTCAACCATCGTGGAGCTAATGCGCGGCGGTGAGGCCGTTGGCCAATCAACCCTAACTCGTTTTTACAGCCTGCATACGTTCGTTTTGCCCTGGTCGATCGCCGTTTTCATGCTGCTGCATTTCCTGATGATTCGGAAACAGGGCATTTCTGGTCCGCTTTAAAGTCGCTGCGGTCAGCAGCAAATTTCGAGGGAGAACAAGACTGTCTCTGACAGCTTTTTAACTGTAAGTCTCAAAGTTGAGTGATGCACTATGGCAACCATTAAAAAACCCGATCTAAGCGATCCCAAGCTCAGAGAAAAGCTTAAACAAGGCATGGGGCACAACTACTACGGCGAGCCGGCATGGCCCAATGACTTGCTCTACATTTTTCCCGTGGTTATTTTGGGGACGATCGCCTGCTGTGTTGGCCTAGCGGTTCTGGATCCGGCGATGGTGGGTGAACCTGCTAATCCCTTTGCCACGCCGCTAGAAATTTTGCCAGAGTGGTATCTCTATCCCACCTTTCAAATTTTGCGCATTTTGCCCAACAAACTGCTGGGTATCGGTGCGATGACGGCGATACCTCTGGGTCTAATGCTGGTACCTTTCCTAGAAAGTGTGAATAAGTTTCAGAATCCTTTCCGCCGGCCCTTGGCGACTACTGTATTCTTGTTTGGCACATTTGTTACTCTATGGTTAGGTATTGGGGCCACCTTCCCGATCGATAAATCTTTAACCCTGGGGCTGTTCTAAAAACTTTGCTCGTGTTTAAAGATATCGTCTGTGGCCACTGCCTCAGGCGATTTTTGCGCGTCTACCGCTAACTTAGGAACTAGAACCGGAGGTCCACTACCGACCTCTGATTCATGGGTTGGGTAGAGTCATGCAGCGATCCGAACATCTCATAGTTGATAGCAAGTTGGAAACCCTCAATAAAGTGCAGGCGTGGTTTAACCGCCTATACGGTTCTTTGGAACCGGAGCTGAGTTGGGTGAAAATTAACTGCGATCACCTCAATATTGCAGTTGCCGAGGGTTTTACCAACGCGGTCCGGCATGCCCACGCTCAACTGCCGCCAGAAACGCCCATCAAGATCAACGTGGCGTTGAGGGGCGATCGCATCGATATTCAAATTTGGGATCATGGCTTTCCCTTCGATCCGCAGCAGCTTTCAGAGCCCGAACCGGGTAGCCTACTTTGCGATGGCGGCTACGGCTGGTTTTTGCTTCGGCGCGTCGTTGACTATGTGAACTATCGACGGCAGGGAGAACAAAACTGTCTCGAAATTACTCAACACCGCGCCTAATAGCCTGCCAGGTCGATTTGTAGAATTATTAGCGCCTTTTGCCATGGCTATGCTGAAAAGCCAGCATGTTCCATACAAAACTCTGGCGGTTATTTTCTGTCAATTGATGACTTATCCAGAATTTGTCGAGAAACAGCAAAATTCTACGAAAATTGTCTATTCAATCTCATCAGAGACCGGCTGTTTACTTGGAGTGGGAGTGTTCTTACGTCTCCTTTCCTAGGTACCCCAACTGTAAAACTGGGCATTCTGAAAAAGTATTGTTCGTAGATATCCCCGCCCGTAGATATTCTTAAATAATGAGATCAAGGGACGAGCGAGAAATATAGATCTCGCTGCTGACCGATGGATGAATAGCGGGATAGCTACCTCTTGTCAGGAGGTTGTTTTGCAAAGTAAGAGAAACGCTGTTGGGTTTGTCTTTTTGAGTGTTTTCTCCGTCGAAGGCGGCATCCAATCTTATATTAAAGACGTTTTGCAGGCTTACAGTAACTGTCTGGAATTACCCCCTGCCGATATTTATTTACTGAGAGATCGATCAACCGACCCCAATCCGTTTGCCGAAGATCCGAAATTTACCTTTTATTATTCTGGGGAATATGCCGGCAATTTAGGACGGTTATATCTAAGTTGGCAGCTCTGGCAAAATCTTTGGCAGCAGAAATACGATCGCCTTATTTGTGGACATATTTTACTCAGTCCCTTGGTTCAACCCTTATGCAAATGGTTAAACACCCCGTTGACTATGATTATCTACGGTAAAGAGGTCTGGAATCCGCTTTCTGGTCGGCAACGACAAGCTCTTCACCAGGCTCACCGAATTTGGATTAATAGCCGATATACTCGCGATCAATCTTGTTTAGCTAATGACTTAGCACCGCAAAAGTTTCACATGCTGCCCTGTGTCGTGAATGGCAACGTGTTTACTCCCGGCGCACCATCATCGAAGCTAGTTGCTCGATACGGCTTGCAGGACAGTCGGGTACTGATGACGGTGGCGCGGCTCTGGTCAGGAGATATTTACAAAGGGGTTGATGTGACCATCCGGGCCCTGCCGAAAATTCTTAGCCAGTTTCCTGAAGTTAAGTATCTAGTGGTGGGACGCGGCGATGATCAGCCCCGCTTAGCCAAAATGGCGGCAGACTTGGGCGTGGCAGAACAGGTCGTGTTTGCTGGCTTTGTGCCAGACGAGCAGTTGGTCGATCACTATCGACTGGCCGACGCTTACATCATGCCGTCGAAAGAAGGATTTGGGATTGTTTATTTAGAGGCCATGGCCTGCGGCGTGCCAGCCCTTTCCGGCGATGACGACGGCTCGGCAGATCCGCTGCAGGATGGCCGCGTGGGTTGGCGTGTGCCTTATCGCGATTCGGAGGCGGTGGCGGATGCCTGTATCGAGATTTTGCAGGGCGATGATCAACGCTGTCAGGCAGAGTGGCTGAGGCAGCAGACGCTAGAGACGTTTAGTCCAAAGAGCCTGCAGCGATCGCTTGAAAAGGCCCTAGCAGCTCCATAAATTCTTGGGCGCAGCTCCTCAGTAACGTGTAACGTGTCGTTCTTGACGGGAAAAAGCTGCCGACTCCAACCAGCAGTGAGTCAGCAGCTTAAGCTTTGATGAGATGAAGTTGGAAAAGCTAAGCGTCTAGCAATTGAATGTTGGAGAAGCGGAAAATCTGCGTTTGCATACCCGCTTTAGTTTCAGTCTGAATTTGACGCTCAGTTAAAATGGCATAGTTGCCCACTTTTTCATAGGTGTCTTCAAAAGTGCTGCGTCCACCTTTCTGTTCACCCGTTTTGGGATCGTGGTAAACCGAATCGTATTTGTGGGACAAATAGCCTTCTCCCGTATCATGGCTGCTAAAGGTATGAATTGTCACTACCGTACCGTGAATATGACGATGCACCATGCTCACTTCATTGTTTCGTACTTGGTAGCGATCGCCTGCGGCCTGACCACCCATCAAGAGCTCAACGGAGCCATCCTCCAGCGTTTCACCGTAAGAGAAAGTATTAGCTCCATGGGTATCTTCAAACTTACGGCGGACGCGGTGAACGGCAATTTCCCAAAGCTGGCCGTGAATTGCTTTGTGTGCCGCTTCGTCTTCCACGTCCGAAACTGTGGCCTTAAAGTCGGCGCTCACTTTGGCCTTGCCAGTGATAGTGGTGTCCCCGTTAATGAACGTTACATCGGCAGTGTAGCCAGGAAAATTACTATCCCAGGTGTAGCGGTTCTCGTAGGCAGCACGAAAAAAGTCGCGCGCGGAAACTTGAGTTCCTACCATGCCATCCTCCTTGCTATTTGTGGCACTTCGTCAGGTCTCTTAGCATAGTAACGTTTTCGCCAAAGCAAATAGGCAGGACCGAGAAGACGGAAAGGTTGAATGGGCGATCGCAATCTGTCCACAGCCCCTTGCCTGACCACAGCCTTCCTGATTGAATAAAATCAATTCAAAATAAATTTTTGTAAAACGAGGGTTAACTGATGTACATCGTGCAGATTGCCTCGGAATGCGCACCTGTTATTAAAGCTGGTGGTTTAGGGGATGTCGTTTATGGTCTGAGTCGTGAAGTCGCGGCTCAGGAGCATTGCGTAGAGTTAATCTTGCCTAAGTACAACAACATGCGCTACGACCACGTCTGGGGCCTGCACGATGCCTACCGCGATTTATGGGTGCCCTGGTATGGCGGACGCATCCACTGTTCGGTCTTTTGTGGTTGGGTGCACGGTCAACTGGGCTTCTTTATTGAGCCTCATTCTGGCGACTTCTTTTTTGACCGGGGCACCTATTACGGCTGCGATGATGACCCCATGCGCTTTGCCTTCTTCAGCAAAGCCGCCCTTGAGTTTCTGCTTCAAAGTAACAAGCGTCCCGACATTATTCATTGCCATGACTGGCAAACGGGTCTCGTGCCAGTGCTGCTATACGAAATGTTTCAGTATCAAGGCATGGATAATCAGCGAGTCGTTTATACGATTCATAATTTCAAGCACCAGGGGCATGCTGGATCAGAAGTACTTTGGGCGACCGGTCTTAACCGCGAAGCCTACTATTTTCAATATGAGCAACTGCGGGACAACTTCAATCCTTTCTCGCTTAACTTCATGAAGGGCGGCATTGTCTATGCCAATCACATCAATACCGTCGCCCCGCACCATGCCTGGGAGGCCATGTATGGTGACTGTGGCTTTGGCTTAGGCCATACCTTACACGCCAAAAGCTTTAAGTTTTCCGGCATTCTTAACGGGGTCGACTATACCGTTTGGAATCCTGGAGAGGACGCTAATATTGCCCATCCTTACGGCTTAACCACCTTTGAGGATAAAGCGCTGAATAAGAAAGCCTTGCGAGAAAAGCTGGCCCTTCAACCTGGCGATAAGCCAATGGTGGCCTTCATTGGCCGTTTAGACGATCAAAAAGGAGTTCACCTGGTTCATCATGCTATGTACTACGCCCTGAATCGGGGCGCCCAGTTCGTTCTGCTAGGCTCGGCGACTGAAAGCACTATCAACGATTGGTTCTGGCATGAAAAGCACCATCTTGACGCCAACCCTGATATTCATCTGGAGCTGAGCTTTAATGAAGAACTGGCTCATCTGATTTATGCCGGTGCTGACATGATGGTAGTGCCGAGTAAGTATGAACCCTGCGGTCTAACGCAGTTGATCTCCATGCGGTATGGCACGGTGCCAGTTGTCCGGGGCGTGGGTGGCCTGGTAAGTACAGTCTTTGATTGGGATTATGACACCTTCCATGCCAAGGAAGAACGAACGGGATTTGTCTTCTATGAATCAGACAATTACGCGCTTGAATCAGCTATGAATCGGGCATTTGATTTGTATTACGACGAGCCTGAATTATTCAAACAGTTGGCACTGCAAGGCATGCAGTACGATCACTCTTGGAAAAAATCAGGCCAGGAGTACATTGAACTGTACGAGCACATTCGTCATAAATGATCGTAGCTTTAGCTAGCCAAGCTAGTAGACGAATAATCGTCGGATACTTAGCCCGGCTTGCCGTCTTATCTTGAAAGATTTGGCAATGGGGATGGCTGCAGCCGTCAAGTACCTGAAATCGGCTAGCTGTAGACCTCTGAGCGATCGCCCTCAACTCATGGGCTTTATCTGCTGTAGGGTCAATGTTGCTTTACGTTGTTGTGTGAGGCTGAAACTTTTCTAAAGCCACAAACGCACATGGCATCAAACGAGACTTGGAACTTATCCGGTGATTAAACCATCTGCCTCAATCTTTGCGAGTGGAGTTGCTTTATTAGCCACCATCACCACAGTGGCATGCGGATTTCAGAGCACCTCAGAGCAAGACTCTCAGCAAGGGATATCCACCAGTGGTTGGGAACTTGTCGGTCAGCTTCCTCGCCCATTGGAATCTCATCAGACGGTGGTTTTGAATGACATTGTCTACTTGCTGGGCGGTTGGAATGATACCCGAGGTCCCTATGCTGAAGTTTTTTTCGCGCCCTTGTCCCCAGCTGGAGATTTGGCAGACTGGCAGGCGACTGCCGCTGACTTGCCTTTAAGACTGCAGCATCATGTGGCGATCGCTTACGAAGATGCGCTCTACGTCATCGGCGGAGACACCGGCTTTTTTGAAGGTAGTACTGTCTCAGATCGGATCTTCCGTGCCGTACCAACGGAGAACGGTGATATTACAGAATGGGTGGAAGTTGGTCAGTTGCCTGTGCCATTGACTATTCATGCTGCCACATTAATTGGCAATCAGCTTTATGTTATTGGCGGTAATCAAACCTTTCAACCCGGTACCACAGTCGGCGATGCGGTTTTTACAGCCGGTATTACCGAAGCTGGCAAGGTGGAGGATTTTGCGTCTTTAACGGCTTTTCCGACAGCGATTGGTTGGTTGACCGCGATCGCTTTGGATCAGCATATTTTTGGCTTTTCGGGCAGAACCCGGTTTAGCCCAAGACAGTTAACGGAGACTGTGTGGGCAGCTGACGTGCAGGATGATCGTTCGCTCTCGGCGTTTGAACCAGTGAGTGCAGTTACCCCTCGTCAACGCCATACCACCGTTTTGGTAAATCGCACAGTGGTGGTGATTGCCGGTGGAGGGGAAGAGCAGGTATTAACTTCTGTAGAGGCGGCTGATATTGACAGTCAGGGAAATCTAGAACCCTGGCGGAATCTCCCGGCGCTGCCGGAACCGCGCTATGCTCACGCGGCTTTTGTCTATCAAGACGACATCTACGTTTCAGGCGGCTTTATACGCTACGGCAGCAATGAGACAAGCTCTGACATTTTTCGATTGCCAGCAGCTGCGGGGGCGGATTGATCGTGGCTGCAATTGCGCCTTCTGCCCTCACTTTTAGGACGTGCAACTGGCGTCTCTACTGCAATCTTTTTATTTTCTGTTTGCCAATGGCCTTATTGCAGCAGCCTCGGGTTGTGTTAAGAAGAGTCTAATCAAGCCCTAGAACGGGTAAACAAGGGGAGCTAAGCAGACGGTCAGGGACCAAAATAGCAGGTTGAGCGGAATACCAATACGCATAAAATCCGTGAACTTGTAGCCACCGGGACCGTAGACCATTAGGTTGGTTTGATAGCCGATGGGGGTCGAAAAACTGGCAGACGCGGCAATCATAATGGCAATAATAAAAGGCATATAGCTGACTCCCAAGCCTTCGGAAACCGATAAGGCAACGGGAAACATCAAGGCCGCAGCGGCGTTATTGGTGATCATCTCTGTAAGCAGGGAGGTGACCCCATAAACCACCGCTAGCGCGACGAAGGGATTGCTGCCCGCCACGCTGAGAAAAGTTGCCGCGATCGCCGCCGCCGCTCCAGTTACTTCCATCGCCTCGCTAATGCCCAAGGCTGCAGCAATTACCAGGAGCACTGACCACTCGATACTTTGCAAAGCACGGTTAGGAGCACAACAGCCAGTTACCAGCATAATAAAAGCGGCCAGAACGGCGGCTTTCAGCATGCTAAGCCAGCCGAAGCCTGCCAAAACCACCATAATAGTTAACGCTAATAGCGCAATTGGCGCCTTTTCGTGGCGCAAAGGTTCAGAATCGGGCAGGTCGCTGACCAAGTAAAAATCGCTGGAAACCCGCTGCCGTTCTAAAAATTTAGGATGAGTCTCAAGTAATAAGTTATCGCCAGGGCGAAGACGAATATTACCAATCTTGCCTTGGAGGCGATCGCCGTTGCGCGCCACCGCTAGCACAACCGCATCATAGCGTGAACGAAATTGTCCTTCGCGAATGGTCTTACCCACCAATGAACAAGTATTAGACACTACCGCCTCGATGAGTCGACGCTTGGTGCGGGGAGTATTGAGCTTAAACACCTGGTCGGTGGCAGGGGCCAACCCTCGTAGTCGATGCAAATCGAGAATGGAATCAACGATGCCGACAAAGATTAGCTGGTCATGTTCCCGCAGCGTTTCTTGGGGACTGACCGCAGGGATAATTTGCTTGCCCCGGGCAATTTCTGCAAGATAAAGCCCGGGTAAATGCCGTAATCCCGCCTGTTCAACAGTTTTATCGGCGAGCGGACTACGGGGCTCGACCACCATTTCAACGGTGTACTGTCGCATGTCATCCGGATCGCCCATTACCGGCTTACGATTAGGCAATAGCCAATGCTGCGCCAAAAAAAGAAACAGCAGTCCAGCGATCGCGCAGGGTAATCCAACGAGTGTAATATCAAATACTTTTAGTCCTGGATTGTCGGTTGCCTCCACTAACAAACCGTTGACGACTAAGTTTGTGCTGGTGCCGATCAAAGTACATAAGCCGCCAAAAATTGACGCATAGCTCAGGGGAATCATCAACTTAGACGGACTGATCCGCAGCTTGCGACACCAGTCACTGACCACAGGAATAAACATCGCCACCACCGGCGTGTTGTTTAAAAAAGCGCTGAGCAGCATCACTGGGACGGTCAACCGAGCAAATGTCGTGGAGCGGCGCTTGGGCAATCCCAAAACCTGTTGCGAAACCCAAGCCAGAGCTCCGGTCTGCTGCAGTCCCGTGACCAAAAAATACAGTACTCCTACCGTCACCATGCCGTCGTTGCTAAATCCCTGCAGCGCTTCAGCCGTCGACAATACGCCGCTGACATAAAGCACAGCGATCGCTCCGAGAAAGACGATTTCGGCAGGCAGGGCAGTGATCGCGTTGAACAGAAAGGCCATGGCAGTAACGACTATGGTTAGCCATCCTGACCAATCAAGTTGTGCTAATGGAGTATTGGTCGCGACGAGTTGTAATCCACCGATCACAAGTCCGCATAACAGCCCAGTAATCAAAAATATAGTCGCCTGCCTCTGCCGACGACGAGTCCACCACCGTCGAAGTGCCTCTTCATGTTGCATAAATATTCATATAATGCTTTTACGAAGCAATCTAAAATCTAGACGAGCAAAACAATCGTAGAATGCCCGAGTGCCTTGCAAAAATTTCAGCCCGCAGATATTTGTCAAGATAATCTCTTTTTTTTCAGTTTTGAATCTAAGTACAGCACAGCCAACATAAATTTGAGCGAGGGACTTTGACAAAACCGCCAACCTAATGCTGACTTAATCCAATCGGACATATTTAAAGCAGATAAATATTTTTTATTTAATTATGAAGCGTCGCGAATAGCATTGTAATTTCAAAAAAAATGCTAGCGCTGTAGTCACATAGTGAGCTAAGCGCTAGCAAAAAGGTAGATACAAAAAGCATCTAAATATATCTAAGGGCTGAGAAAAACAACCCTATTCAACAAGCTTAAATGCCGAAAGCCGTCTTAAGCTCACCGCACCAAGCTTGAATACGCTCTTCAGTTTTCTCAGACTGATTGTCGTCATCCAACGCTAGACCACAAAACTTGTCGTCGCGCATAGCCTTGGAGTCGGAATGCTCGTAACCCTCAGCAGACCAATAGCCGACAGTCTTACCGCCTAAACCGGCAATCTTTTCTTCCAAAATGCCCATCGCATCCTGGAAGTTATCTGCGTAACCGATTTGGTCGCCAGTACCAAAGTAAGCGACTGTCTTGCCGCTGAAGTCAACGTCATCCAGTTCTTCGATAACAGCGTCCCAATCGTCTTGAACTTCGCCAATGTTCCAAGTAGGACAACCGATGATAATGTATTCGTACTCTCCCAAGTCTTCTACGCTTTTCTCGCTGATGTCAAACAGATCGACGACGCTATCACCGCCTAAAGCACCTTGTATTTGCTCTGCTGCATCAGCAGTCTTACCAGTGGTGGAACCGTAGAACAATCCAACTTTTGCCATGATGATATTTACTCTTGAAGTGTCAGTGAAAGCCATTGAGACCCATTGATTAGAATAGAATGCCAAACCAACAAATAAAGTGTTGATGCCCGAACACTATGGGGAATATTTTATCGCCGCAAATATTCTCAAAATCAGATGTAAGGCCAACCCCACAAACCAACCGTGAGAAGACGCTCTCGAATAGCATTTGAAACAGCAAACCAGATTCGAAATCTGGCTTTCCCCCGCGAACTTTGCGGACAAGACATTTCTATTCAGAAAACAGACATTATTATTGATTGTTTTTCTCAATAGCTCTTTTCACTATACTGTATCTCTGCTCCAGTGAGAACTATCTGAAGACATAAAATGCGGAGGAAATTTCTATAATTAATTGCTATCGAAAGCCTGAAGATGGTTTTTAACTGCTTATTCAAAAAGTCCTATGCCAGAAGTTTTAAGAGGGCTTTTGAAGTAGTCATGAGCATTATTAAACGATTGGCTGACAAATTGCTTCAAGACCACATTTCGGCCCTCTAGCCACTTTTTTCACGCACGACAGCTCAAATTAGAAAAAATACAAAAGAATTGGTCTATAAATCTCTAAAAATAGAATATTCAGCTTTTGGGATTTACCTGAGACATTCTTTAGAGATAAATACTTTTCACGACAAGCGAAAACTAAAGAAATGGCTTCGACACTCTTAATCAAAGCTTTTTGTCTCATTAAATTAGCTTTTTTAGAAAAGCACAGGTAAGTTTTTCTACTCAGCTCATATGATCGAGGTTTTGAGATTCCCTTTGAGTAGAGACAGTTAGCTTTTTAGACCTGGTCAACCTCAGGCTTCGCCACTTTGGAGTAAGTACTGCTGGAAAGTTAGCTTGCTCTCCTTGGGAGACGCTTGGTGTCTGGGCCGCCAGGCCTATGTTCACAGCTTCACTCGCCGAGCAGTGTGGGAGAGGCGATCGCATCAGTGTTTAAAATAACGTTTTTCTCGAAACTGCATAGAACCAAGGTTGGCCGGTGGAGCAGCGGTAAAAGCTTTGTCAGATTGCGCTGACAAAAATCTAACTTACGAATTAAAGATTGTTGAATGTTCAACCTACAGCCAGATGGCTTACCGTTTTGTTTTTGCGATTTGGCAACGCTGTAGATTCAACCATCTAGGTTGCCTTAAATAGGACCAGAAATGTGGATGCGGTTGAAAAACAAAAGGCAGCCTGCCCGCCCGCCATAAATCAGCGTTTGTCCAGGCTATACTGCACTGACGGATTCCATAAATCCATAAAAAAACTCCCAGAAGGCTCTAAACTCTGGGAGTATCCTGCACTGAAAAGATATCTCTGTTCGAGAGAATATGGACTGACTTACGCCATCGCCACTTCTTTTTCCATCTCTTGAGAATATTCACCCATGCTGGCAGCGCTGTTGCACTGAGCGCGTCTTAACAAACGCTTCTGGGCTTCAGCCACGCGACCAGTGTCACCGGCCCAATGGTCAAGCGCGGGCTGTTGAATGGCGCGAGCGTAGGAGAAGGTTACCGGCCAAGGACATTGGTCACTGAAGTTTGCATTCATCGCATTGAGATGTGCTGAAGACTGCTCCATCGACTGACCACCAGAAAGGAACGCAATCCCTGCAACACTGGCTGGAACATTCTTCACGAGACAACTAATAGTAGCTTCCGCAACGGCTTCAACGCTGGCCTGCTGACCAGAAGCCTTACCAGGGATAACCATACTGGGCTTCAGAATCATCTGGTCATAAGCAACTCCGAGAATATGAAGCTGATTGAACACTTCATGGAGAGTGGCGTCGGTCACACTCCAACACTGCTCTAGGGTGTGAGTACCATCGATAAGCACCTCTGGCTCTACGATGGGAACAAGTCCGCCTTCTTGGCACAAGGAAGCATAACGAGCCAGCGCATGGGCGTTTGCCACGATGCAGGCTTGGCTAGGAATGCCGTCACCGATGGTGATAACAGCGCGCCATTTGGCAAATCGAGCACCCATTTGGTAATACTCAGCGATGCGATCGCGCAAACCATCCAAACCTTCTGTCACCTTCTCATCAGGATGCTCAGAGAAATCCTTGGCACCAGTGTCAACTTTAATGCCCGGAATCATGCCAGCATCTGCAATGACCTTTAAAAAAGAAACCCCTTCCTTAGTCGACTGACGAATAGTTTCGTCGTAAAGAATGGGGCCGCTGATGTAGTCAGACAGCCCTTTGGTCGTCAAGATTAGTTGTCGGTATGCCTGCCGATATTCCTCTGTGGCGGGAATACCAAGCTTTTCAAACCGCTTATTACAAGTGCCATTGCTTTCGTCCATGGCCAGGATACCCTTACCCTTTGCAACCATAGCCCGAGCTGTTGCTTGCAGTTCCTGAGCATATGAGCTCATATCAACCTCCTAAAAAATCGGATCGCTTAATAATTTCCAGCTTACAGCCTGTGTGAGTTGCCCGCTGAACGATATGGATGCGTTCAAACTGCCCCAATTTACGCTTATAAGCCATTTGAAACCTTTGTATAACAAAGACCTCTCTAACTCACATAGGTCATAACCTACTTCTAAATCATAGGATCACTTGGTGATTTCCCGGCTTATTGATATATACTCTCATTAAGGAGCCATGTCAAATACAAATTATTTCCAACAGATTGCTTTTCCACAGATGTTCCTGCTTTTCTTGGAAATTACATTTTTCTCTGTGTGCTCTTTAATAGAGTGAAGAATTGGGAGTCTTCTCAGCTTTAGCGTTGCCTAATGATCTTGCTACAGCCACGGTCTGAAACGTCGTGGAATAGTTCAAGAGCTGAACTCTTTACTGAGAATAAGTCTAAATTGTTGCTTTTGGTGTTGTGCCAGCTTATGAATGCAGCCAATTGTGCAGTCACACTGGGGTTAACGAGCAAGATCGCTCATCTTGCTGTCTTGATCCGGTCCGCCTTTGTCAATATCCGCATCGATCTAAGCCCGTGGTTGACAGATGTAGAGACGCATCGACAGCTAGATCCACACTCTATTGATTTGAGCGTCTATTTTTCTGAACGCCATAGGGAAATGACATGCCGCTGTATCTTGCTGCAGATTCGATTTTCCGAAGGATTATTACAGCCCAATTGCTATCTCACTCACATTGAGGCCAGCGCCTATGACTGCACTGAGCCACAGTGGACGTTTTCTACCATCACTGATACTTTCATGGGCTTATATCAGCCCAGTACAGAATATCAGGCGCGTTTTCGACAGATTATGCAGCAAATCTTCGAGCTGTTTAAGCATCCTAATTGCTTGAAAGTCACTTCGGATTACCGAGCCTAATGGATGTGATTTTCGGCTTAGAAGTGAAAGATCAATTTCACGATCCGTCTTAAGTTTAGACCTGAAATTGTTCGAAAAGACTCTCATCCTGCCTGTTTTAGCGTTATTGACCAACGAGTGCTGAGTATCTTGCCGTTTAAGGGTTGGCGATTAGACGGTATGGCCTTCGGGAAGCATTTCAATACTGGCAAATTTATCTAACGCTCCCAACTTTGGCACCCTGACGCAAGCAAACTATGATCCAGAGAAGACTGAAAAGCACCTAAAAGTCTCTTGCCCCTTCGCTACCTGACTTTTTGAAATCTAAATTTTCGTTAACTCGCTCTTTTCTACGCGCTCGGTCTTTTCTTTGGTTTTAGTCCTCTGTGTTCCCATGTCTATCAATGTTCGGTCTTCTAGGGCTTATCTTATGGCTGACAGCACAGCCGCGATTATTCGCCTAAAGCGTCCAGCAACACGGATTGTTTGCCTAAGCGCCTCGGGGTTGGATGCTCTGGTGGAATTAGGGTTAGAACCGGTCGGAGGATTACGTAGTGAAGTGGCGATTCAGCCTGAGTTTTATGGGGAACGATCGCAGCAGTGGCCCTTGGTTGGCGCTTGGCTATTGCCCAACTTTCAGGCAATACGCCGGCTGCAGCCCGATTTGATTTTGGGCTGGCAGTTTCCTCATCGTTTCTATCGCCGTTGGTTAGCTGACATTGCACCGACATATTTGATGCGAGGCAGCGGCTATGAAGAAGCGGTTTTGCGGCTGCTGGATATTGCTAGCTTAACGCAGCGCACATCCCAGGCGGAGGCGGCGATCGCGGCATTGGAGCAGCAATTAGCCCAATATCGCCGACAACTGCAACAGGAACCTCGAAAAACCGTGCTGGTTATGGGAGTCTCACGGCTAAGCGGTTGGAGCGATCGCTATCCAGTCGAAACGCAAACCGGTACCCTGGGCAGCCTATTGCAAGAATTCACTCATTTTCCATGGGCAAAACCCCAGGCTCACAGAGGAGAACCAGGATTAACCTATCTGTCGCTACAGCAAATTGCCGAGGTCGACCCCGAGATTATTTTTGTGCAGTCCTATGGCGATACTTTATTGCAAAAGCTAACTCAAAATCCCCGCTGGCGATCGCTGCAGGCCGTACAAAACCAGCAGGTCTATGAAATTCCCCAATTCTGGCACTGGGGAAATGGCACCCGCCTGCTCCGTCTGATGCTGCAGCGTGTATTGCCCCGCATTTATCCTCAAATGGACGCAGCCAAAACGGCGGCACCAACAGCGTCAAGTCTGCAGCAGCAAGAACTGCCTGATGGGGTGGTGGATTGATGGGGAGTGAGTGAAGATCTCTTGGCGCTGCTTTGGAGGAAAGTTGGCACTGGCGATGACGGTCCCGTGAACGATAAATACGATAAACAGGATGATATGAGCCTTGGTTGATTGGCAGGGCAATTTCCACCACAGGCAAAATGTTCACATTCATTGAATTCATGGCTTTGCAAGACGCAATGCTATTTCACTTGCCCTGGGCTGCGTGGCATCATCTCTTGCTCAGCAACCTTGACTCTAGATGCTCTTTGATGACGCGACGGCTCTGCTGACGTTAAATTTCAACAAGATCTCATTGGCTGAAAGTTGCTGCTGATGGGCTGCCATCAAGCCAAAACCTTCGGCTTTAAGTTCACCCCATTTGGCGTCATGCTGCTTCGACTTTAGTTTTTATGACCATTACGACGGGCTCATCCCAGTTTTTGCAATTGTATTCTTGCTCACGTTGGCGGATCATCTGGGCAGCAAGCCTATTGTTGCTGGGCCTATCGGGCATTGTCTTTCTATCGTTGACCAAGGGCTCGGTAGCTTTGACCAGTGAAGAAATTATGGCGGCGGCGCTGCGGCAGGGCAGCGATGTCAATCAAACGATTTTCTGGGATTTGCGGCTGCCGCGCGTGTTGGCAGCACTGATTGTTGGCGCTGCCTTGGGGCTTTCAGGAGCCCTCTTGCAGGGCATGCTGCGTAACGGTCTGGCTAGTCCTTTTTTGCTGGGAATTTCTGCTGGGGCTGGTCTGATGGTGGTGCTGATGGTGGGTCTGAATCTGCTGCAAGTTTGGGTGCCGTTTGGCGCTTGGCTGGGAGCCGTCATGACGACCCTGCTTGTGTATATGCTGGCTCGGACCGGCACGACGCTCTCCATTGAGCGTTTGATTTTGGGAGGCGTAGCGTTCAGCTCCTTATTCGGGGCAATTCAGTCTTTGCTACTGCTTAATTCGCCCGATGGCCAATTTCAAGCTGCCTTAAACTGGCTAATTGGCAGCCTCAACGGGCGCGGGTGGGCAGAGGTGACAATCGCGGGTCCCAGTGTTTTGGTGGCGGCAATTGTCGGCTGTCTGCTGGCGCGGCAGGTCAACGTTCTCTGCTTGGGAGATGATTTAGCGATGGGATTAGGCACTTCCCTTGTGCGATCGCGCTGCCTGATTGGCGCGGTGGCCACGCTGCTGGCGGCAGGAGCCGTTAGCATTGCTGGACTGGTGGGCTTTGTCGGGCTGATCGTGCCCCACGGCGTTCGGCTATTAGTGGGCACTGACTATCGTTTAGTGCTGCCCTTTTCTACTTTGGCCGGAGCGTTTGTACTCGCTGGCGCTGACCTGCTGGCCCGCTTAGGGCCGGTGGAATTACCGGTTGGTGGTGTGACTGCCATATTGGGGGCACCGATGTTCATTTGGCTGCTGTACCGTCGTCGCGTCTTGGGAGGACAGTAATCATGCCGTTAGATGTGCAACGTTTGACCGGAGGCTATGGCGATCGCGCCATCATTGAAGCGATTGATCTGACTTTGAGGCATGGCGAGTGGCTGAGTTTATTGGGTGCTAACGGCTCTGGCAAATCGACTTTACTGCGGCTGATGAGTCGCATTCTCAAACCTCAGGTTGGCACTGTGCTGCTGGATGGTCGAGATATCCATCAGCTTTCTCCCACTGCAGTGGCCAAACGGTTAGCCCTGCTGCCCCAACAGCAAATCTTACCCGAGGGCCTGACGGTTGATCAGTTAGTGAGCCTGGGACGATCGCCCCATCAGCCTTGGTGGCAGTGGGACCTGGATGCGGTTGGCCGCGAACAAGTGGAAAAAGCGCTTTATTGGACTGAAATTGAGCATTATCGCGATCGCCTCGTTACCACTCTCTCTGGTGGCGAACGGCAGCGAGCCTTTTTGGCCCTGGCCCTGGCTCAAGATCCCAAAGTGCTGCTGCTCGATGAACCAACGACTTTTTTGGATTTGAATTATCAACTGCAGCTACTGCAACTGCTGAAGCGCCTCAACCAGGAGCGGCAACTGTCAATTATCACGGTGCTGCATGACATTAATTTGGCCGCTCGATACAGCGATCGCTTGGCGCTGCTGCGACAGGGAAAGCTGTGGGCCGTTGGTCCCCCTTTAGAGATGCTTCAGCCACAGATTCTGGCTGACGTTTTTGAAATTCAGGCAGTCATTATTGAAACCCCCATCGGGCCTCAAATTTGTCCGCTGTCGGCGTCAACTGCTGCACCCCCCATTCCTTCAACAGCATCCATGTAATCTGCTTGATGCTTGGCACTTTCTAAGTCTTGACTTTTGCTTTGAGAAAGCGAGTGTTTTCCAGACTGTTCAGCCCAATATTGCATAAATCACTAAAGGAGATGACGATGAAAAAATTTAGGTTGGTTAGAAGCATGGGATTGATTTTGCTAGGAGCGATCGCCGCCTGCTCAGCAGAAAGTCCCCCTCCCGAAGCCACCACTCCCGAAGCGACGCCTAGCGAAACGGCGGCCTCAGACCAGCCCGAGAAGACCATTGAGTCGGTGGTAACGCTCACTTCCCTGACCTCTGACATTATTCACAGTTTGGATGAAGACGCATTGGTGGGCATTCCCGGCAGGGATATTTTGACAGAGGATGAGCGCTTCGCTGACATCGAGAGGGTGAGCCAAGAGCGCGCTGAGCCCGATTTGGAAAAAATTATTGCGCTAGAACCAGATTTAGTCGTTGGGGCCAAAGGATTTCACGATAAATCCTTGGCCCGTCTGGAGGAGTTGGGCGTGACCACTCTGACGGTTGATGTGGCGGGATGGGACGCGCTGACCACTATTACCGAGGAACTGGCGCAGCAAATCGGCGCTGATCCGCAGCCGCTACTGGATCGCTACGACGCTTGCCTAGCCAAAGCACCAGACACTTCGCCGAGCGCGATCGTGCTGGTTAGCCGTCAGCCCCTGCTCTCTCCCAACAAAGATAGCTGGGCCGGAGACTTTCTGGAACAGTTCAATATCGAAAATCTCACCGCTGAGCTGCAGGGTGAGAGTCCCATTGCTGGCTATGTTACGGTGCCAGAAGAAAAGCTGTTGACCACTGACCCTGATGTGCTGCTAGTGGTCGAAACCGGCGATCAGCTGTTGGATCAGCTCAAAGGCGATCCTTTTTGGGGACAGCTTAAAGCGACGCAGGCTGAAGCCGTTGCCACGTTTGAATACTATGGCTTAGTAAATCCAGGCAGTATTGCCAGCATTGAGGCCGTGTGCGAGCGCCTTTCTCAGCTCTGACCCACTCAACCTCCTTTTTGATGGGCTATTGATGCAGGGGCCGCAGCGCCAGCGCATCAAATTCGTCAGTCTGTCGGGCTGGGCAAAAAAGATGCCGCCTTCCGCCTGACAGACTCCCCCATCAAGCCATGCTGGGGCGCTTCGGCGGGTAGCACGTCGGGTAAGTTGTGTAGTGCTGTCTCCCAGGTAGACGATCTTTGCAGCGCCTCGATCACAATCGGCAACGGTGCCGCCAAAATCGCTGAAAAATCCTGCTCTCCGGTGATTTGAGGCTGATAGGCGAGTTGTTCCACTGGAGGAGAAAACTGGGCGTTTATTCCTGGCTTGTTGCCTCTGGCATCAAACCGATACCAGCCGATATCTGGCAAAAAGGCGCCATTAAAGCCGTGCAGGCTAAAGGGGTCTCCCTGGTCGTCAATACTCAATCGCTGATAGCAAAACCCTGTCGGTATTTGGTTTGCCCGCAGCAGTGCCGCTAATAAATGACTTTTGGCAAAACAGTAGCCGGTGCGGTGTTGCAACACGTCAGACGCCCGCCAAGTCACCGGATTCATCCGGTAATCGACGCTGTGGTAAATCTCATCGCGCACCCACTCAAAACAGACTTGGGCGATCGCCCTCACATCTTCTCGCCCGACAGCCAACTGCTGTGCCAGCGCTAATATTTCTGGGTGCTGCCAATCAATCACCTCGCTGGCGGTTAAATAGGCTGACATTTTGCTTAACGACTCCTTTCAGGAATATTTCCTGAAACTTTAGGCAAGATACTGTGCACCAGGCAAGAGCGATTGTGGAGGCTCAGCACACAACGGTGTCCAGTCGAGACAACGCCGGTCGTCAGGCGACGGCAGTAGCTTGAGCGGCAACGATTTGGCATTGGTTGGGGGAAGCTTTGTGCCAAATGCGAGTAAACCGCAGGCGGATGTCTGTGGGCTCGCCGGCAAACTTACCGACGATGTGAGCTTGCACCGACACAACAGCCACTTCATCACCCACTATTCGCACCTGTTGATCGGTCAAATCAAGGTTGTCGATGGCAATTAAGCCCTGACGATGGGCGTCTAAGTCTGTCTGTTTGGTCATGATCTGCCCCAAATAATTGGTAAACAGCAGGTCATCCGCAATTAGGCGATCAAGGACCACTACGTCGGAACTCAACATTGCGTCTCGCAGGGTCGTTTCACACTGCTGAATCACGCTTTCATCAATCGGGTTCATGGCAATTCTCCAAGCGCTTGATTGGGGCTATAGTCTGCAGCACTTTGATACTCGTGCTTAGGCCCTGAAAAGGTGTCGAAAATCTGACGATGACGCTGGATGCCAAATTCGTCGGTGCGAGTTTCGTAAGTTTTGACCCACTCGATTAAGTTGTTGAGCATCGCCTGCTGTTCTGCCGCCGTAGCAAATTTGTCGGGCTCCCAAGGACGCTCATAGCAGTGGGCAACACAGGCTTCGACCCCCGGATTTAGAAATAGCAGTTCATCACAAAAAGGCAACGCCGCTGTGATCAAATCGCCATAGCAGCCCTCGATAATCCACTCGTCATGCTGCTCGATGAAAGCTTTGAGCAAATCACTGCTTTCAGTCAGAGGTTTACGCTGCACATGAGGATTCCAAGTGATGTCGTCGAGGGAGAGTAGAGCGATCGCCCGATCACCAATCAATTTTTTGGCCAGCGTACTTTTGCCGGCACCGGCATTTCCCAACAGCACAGTTTTCATCGGGCAAACTCCTTATGACGGTTATTTGTAGGCTATGAACGGCGTTCCAAAATGGCTTTGATGTTGGGCAACGCAGCCGCAATATCCGCTTCGGTGTAGGCGGTTTGCTGCCAGCTTTCTCGTCGGGTAAGTCGCTCAGCCCAAGCCTGCAATTGAGGATAGTTGATCAGCGGTAAGGACGGTATCAGCGTTCCGGCTACGATGTCGGCCAGAGTCAGCGTTTCACCAATAAAATAGGGTGTGTTGCCGAGAAGCGCTTCAAAAAACTGCAAAATTTGGTTAATGCGCTGTTGGGCAGCTTCAAGTTTGTCTGGGTTGACCGTTAATCCCACGAGAGATCGCGTTAAGGGAAATGTTTCTGGCTGCAGCTCAACGACGGTAATGGTCTCAACCATGCGGACTTGAGCAATTGCCGCCGGCTCATTCGGCATCAGAGCCGGAGACGGATACCGGCTTTCTAAATAGGCCAAAATGGCCAGAGACTCGACTACAGTTAGACCATTATCAATAATGACAGGTACTCGCTGTAGAGGATTCACTTTGGCAAACTCATCAGCAAATTGATCGCCATCTAAGTTAATCACAACTGGCTCAAACGGAATTTGTTTTTCGAGCAGTGCTACCCAAACTCGCCTCGAATTAACCGATACAGGGTTGTAATAAAACTGCAGCATGGCTGACTCCATTTAATACTAAGAATCGGCCCATATTTCCGATAAGGTAATGTTATCTCTGCCAAGGAAGATCTTCTGGAAAAGTTCAGCAATCAGGCCTTTATGGGGTGAATAAAAAGCGCATCAAATCCAAATTAAAAGCTCTTCTCTGATGTAAGCAGCAGGGATGAGGCCGGTCCAAAAAGCTATGGGTAAGCTTTGGCATTGCTGATTAAAACGTTTTGCTCCTTTTTTATTGCTACATTACTTGTCCGCTTCACCGCCAATGCATTCTCACATCCTCCAGCGATACTGGCCTATTCTAGTCATTCTGATTAGCTTGCGATTAATTTTTTGGCTGGGGGCTTTTCCCAATTCCGACGAGGCTTATTACTGGCTGTGGGGACAGCATCTTGACTGGTCATATTTTGACCATCCCCCTTTTCATGCCTGGGTGCAAGGGGCCTTTGCGGCGGTGCTGGGGCGATCTCACTTCGTCCTGCGGCTGCCCAATCTGATCACCACCGGCCTATTGTTTAGGCTGTATTGGATGATTTGCTATCAACTCTATGGCCAACAGGGACGACAGGCATTTTGGCTAACAGTGCTGCTGGTGCTGACTTCGCCACTATTTTTTTTGTTTTTGGCGATGGCTTGGCACGATCACTGGCTGGTGTGGTTCGGCACCGCCGCCAGCTATTGTCTGATCCGATTTTTGAGCCACGATCGCGGCCGCTCCTATATCTGGCTGTATGCCGCCGGTTTGCTAATCGGGCTGGCCGGACTGTGTAAATATGTCGCCCTGTTTTTGGGCCTCGGATTTTTGGTCGTGATCGCTGCCCATAAAAGCTGGCGATCGTTGCTGTGGAATGGACATTTGTACGGGGCAGTGGCCTTAGCATTCCTGGTGATGACGCCTGTCTTTTGGTGGAATGCCCACCACGAGTGGGCCTCATTTCAGTTTTATCTAGGGCGCAGCGTGCAGACCGAGGCCAGCACGATTCAGTGGTTCGGGCCGGTGGGTTTTGGATTGCTGACAGGGCTGATTTTTGGTCCAGTGCATCTTTGGCTAACGCTACAGATAACGAAGCAGAAATTCACTGACGCTTTTGGGCAAGCCTATCAGCGGGTTGCGCTCACAATTTTGGTGACTTCCACAATTCTCTTGGCCACCCTCTCTTTAATCGCTCCAGTGCTTTATTACTGGAATATTTTGGCGTATCCCCTGCTGTTTCCCCTGGTGGCAGGGCGGTTTCTGAGCCCGCATCGGGCAGCGAGATTACGCCAACGACGTCTGCTCCATATCGCTTTAGCGATCGGCACCATCGTCGCGACTCTCTTAGTGATTCACTACACATTTATTCCCCTGTCGGCTCTGCTCGGTGAAACTGGAGATGACGATACTCGCATGCTCTATGGCTGGCCCGCGATCGCCGAATCAATTAAGCGGGAAGCGGCTGTCTTTGCAGAGAAACCACTGCTGCTCACGACAGATTATCGCTCTGCTGCCGCCCTGGCCTATGTGCTCAACGATCCATCCGTACTCGCCATTTCTGGCCGGATTGATCAGTTTGACTTTTGGTATGCTCCAGCGCAGCTTGATGGTCGCGACGGTCTTTTACTAGGAGACGAGTGGCATCCGATTTGCCCGCAGCATTTAGAGATGTTCGAGCAAACTACCGCCCCTAAAACAGTTCCCGTAGAGCAACTCAACACCTTTATTAAGCAGTACACCATTCAACCTGGACGAGATTTTCGCGCCCAAGGAGCCATGGCTAACCCATTGAGCCTTAACTATCCGCTGGCCTTCACCACCGATGGCGAAACTTGCACGCCTTCTCAGATGCCTACTCGCTAGCGTCAGAGGGGCGATCGCACCTCAAAGACGGGTCTTGGAACCCCTGCCCCTTAGGGAACCAGGCATATAGTCAGGTCATCATTAAGAGCCGGGTTCCTGGCCTCACCCGATATCCCCTTTGCTTGTGGGCAGTAGTACGCTACCCGCGTCCTGGGCTATTGCTTGCTTAATGGGCAAAATGGGCGGTGAGCATTTCCTCCGCCTGTTGCTGCGTCAGCGGCCTTGAAAACCAGTATCCTTGGCCAAAAACGCATCCTTGTTCCAGCAGGAACTGAGCCTGATCGGCAGTTTCAATCCCTTCTGCCACGATTTCCAGCTCCATATTTTTGCCTAAAGCCAGAATGGTTTTGATAATTTCTTGATTGTTGGGATTGCCATCAAGGTTGGAAACAAAGGACTTATCGATTTTGAGTACGTCTTTAGGAAATCGCAGTAAATAACTTAAAGATGAATAGCCGGTGCCAAAGTCATCCATCGCTATTTGGATATTTTGAGCTTTCAACTGCTTCAAGATCTCCAATGATGCCGACTCATTTTGCATCAAAGCGCTTTCGGTAATTTCGATTCTAAGTTGATTGCCATCAATCCCGGCGCCGTGGAGAATGCGTTGAATTTGAGCCGGCAAGTCACTCTGGATAAACTGCTTAGCAGATAAATTAACGCTGATATTGCAGCCATGCCGCATCTGTGGCCACTGTAACAACCACTGTTTCCACTGCTGGCATGCTTGCCAAATCACCCATTCACCAATGGGCAAAATCAAGCCGGTTTGCTCAGCGAGCGGGATAAAGCTGTTCGGAGGCAACAGCCCTTTAACCGGATCATGCCAGCGGATTAGCGCTTCAAAACCACAAAATTTACGCTCGGGTATATTTGATTCAGGCGTACTTAATAAATGAAAAATCGGTTGATAATACAGCTGAAACTCATTGCGGGTCAATGCTCGCCGCATGTCGTTTTCCAGCTGTAGGCGTTGTTTGACCTGCGTATGCATCGTCCAATTGAAAATTTGATAACTGTTGCGTCCCCTTTCTTTAGCCTGATACATGGCCGTGTCGGCATCCCGTAAAAGCTGAGACGCATCGTTATAGCTGGGAGCATCAATGACGATGCCGATGCAGGAGCTAATAAAAATTTCTTGAGTTTCCAGCGTCATGGACTGCTGCAAGGTCGACTGAATATTTTCAACTACGGCTAGGATTTCTTCTATGCTCTCGATATCTTCCAGCAAAATGGCAAACTCATCGCCGCTAATACGAGCTAAGGTATCTCCCACCCGCAAACACTTATTTAATCGAGTAGCAACTACCTGCAACAAAAAATCTCCGGCATGGTGACCCAAGCTATCGTTGACGATGCGAAAATCATCTAAGTCTAGGAACAGCACAGCAAAGTTGCCCAGGATGTTGCGATCGCTGCCGCCATAGTTTCGGTGAGCAATTTGACGTGCGTGGTTGAGACGATCTAAAAAAAGAGCCCGATTTGGCAGACCGGTAAGCTCATCGTGAAAGGCATCATGGCGCAATTGTTCTTCGATGCGTCGCCGCTGCTCCAACTCATGTTGAGCCTGCATGTATAAATTGGCTTGATAAATAGCGATCGCACACTGCTCGGTAACGGCTTTGACCAGGGATATTTCGGCGGGCTCCCACTGACGGCGAGAACTGACTTGATACAGCACCAATACCCCAAAGTATTCTTGATGATAGTTGAGTGGTGTCGCTAGTAAAGACTGTAGCTCGCGATCCTGCAACAGCGGCAGAGCGGCCTGCGCCATTTCGGGCTCGGACGAATACAGCGAGATTTGTTCTCCGCCCTTAAACTGCTCTTCAAAATGGACACATAAGCCACATGGTTGTCCACAGAGACTTTTTTGAGTCTCCGAGTCATTGGAGCTAACGTATCCCACCACCATTTGATGGTCAGCAGTCGGCTGAATCATCAGGCAATAATCAGCTTTCAAAGCCGCCTGAAGATGGTCAACCGTTTTCTGCAGAACCTCTGTAAGAATCAACGTTTCGCGAATGGCTTGAAAAATTTGATTCAGTACGGACTCGCGCCAAGCCTGCTGTTCAATTTGGGCTAAGGCCGCCTGCTGTCGCCGCTTGAGATTAGCTTCCGCTAGCGCTCGACCCAAAACCGTCGGTAATCGATACAGCCGATCCTTCAGCACATAATCGGTCATTCCCGTTTTGATGAATTCGACAGCGGCCTCTTCTCCCAAACTTCCCGTCACCAAGATAAAAGGCAGTAGCGGAAATTGCTCATTAACCGCTCGAAACACGTCAGGGGCCTGGATGCCTGGCAAACGATAGTCAGCAAGCACCGCATCAAAAGTATGGCTAGCTAGGAGACCTTGGCACTGCTCTAAAGAATCGGCTATGGCGATTTCACAATCGATGTCGCTTGCGCTCAGCGCTATTTCTATCAGCTCGACATCTTCTTGAACATCCTCAATCACAAGCAGATGTAGCGGAACCGACGCTGCAATCAGCTCGTTGACGCTGGAAATATCGATAATGCCCCCCTTTGTAGAGAGAAAACGATTAACCATGAATGCGGCGAGCCCCAAGTTTATTCCATAATTCCCGTCACGATGCCAAAACGCTAAGGGGAAGATTAATGGTCATCCAATAGTTACCGACTTGTCGAGCAAATTCTTGGAAGCGCTGAAAATCTAACGGCTTAATCACATAACTATTAACACCCAGATTGTAACAATCATTGAGATCGGTTTCCTCAGACGACGATGTCATAATAACAACCGGCAAAAATTGCGTCCGGGCATCTTGACGAATCGCTCGTAGAACCTCAATGCCGTTCAGTTTTGGCAGTTTCAGGTCCATTAATACGAATCGCGGCAAGGCTGCCACTGACGTTTCCTCACGAGAGCCTAGTAAATACTCTACAGCTTGGGCTCCATCGGTCACGACATCCATCGTGCGAATAAAGCTTAGCTCTTGAATAGCTAATTGAATCAGTTCAACATCATAGGGATCGTCGTCGACCAACAACATTTTTTGCGGATCAATAATCATGACAAATTTACAGGGACGATTTCAGAAGGAGTCATTATCAGAGTAGTTGAAACAACAGTCTTTGATAAGATATTTACGGATATCACCGCTATCTTTACTGCCTCCTTACGGATCCATGAAGAAGTATTATTTTTTACACTTTATTCGGGATGAGCATTTTGCCACCGCAAAGGTCTTTAAAATAAACGATGAGGTTTTTGGTAACTCCATGGGATCTCTGGCCATTGAAAATTACGAAGTCAAGACATGCTGACAATGCCTTTAACTACCATCTATTTAAACCGTGCGTAATACCCTTTTATTTTAGAGTATAAAAAATAACTTTATCTTTTCGGCTTTTGCGGGGCGATATATTTTATTTTGCCGAAGAAATTTGCGCCTATCAATCGAATTGGCAAAAAAATCGATTATTGGCAAGCTTGACTTTAGGACGATTGCCCCCAGGCCGTTGCGCTAAAACGAAGGGTCGAAGGTACTTTCTGCTAACTAGCTTTCAACGATAAGTTGACCCGCCTTTACGTGGTAAATCTGAGACATTTTTAGCCAATTGGCATCAAAAGCACCCAAATGAGTGGTGGTGATTAAGGTTTGAAAGCGATCGCCAATTGCTTCGAGAAGTTGATTTTGTCGCCTCAGATCGAGTTCGGCCAACACATCATCCAACAGCAGTAAAGGGGGTTCGCCGATAACCGTTTCAATCAGCTCTAGTTCGGCCAATTTAAGGGCTAGTACCAGCGTTCGCTGCTGGCCCTGAGAGCCATATTGACGGGCCGGAGTTGCATTGATAGTAAAGTCGATGTCGTCACGGTGAGGACCCACAAGGCTGGTGCGCTGATGGCGCTCAGCGATCGCCCGCTGCTGAATTTTCTCTAGAAATGCGGCTTGGATAATCTGGGAATCATCTTGTGCTGACGGTACGCTGGGCGCATATGTGAGGGTTAACTCTTCAGTATTGCCGCTGATGGCGCGGTGCCAGCGCTGAGCCAAGGGAACGAGGCGAGAAAGCCCCCGCGATCGTCGCCGAATTACCCGTGTACCCAGGGCGGCAAGCTGCGCATCCCATAGGGCAAGTTGAGCCCCATCGGCAGGAGGGTCATCCTGCTTCAATAGCGCATTGCGCTGCTTGAGGGCCTGCTGATACTGTCCCAAAATGTAGGCGTAAACGGGTTCAAGCTGCATTAACAGGGTGTCTAGCCAGGTTCGCCGTTCGCCGGGGCCGCCCCGCACCAAGTCTAGATCGAGGCTAGAAAACTGTACGGCGTTGAGCACGCCCAAAAAGTCAAGCTGACGACGCAGCTTTTCGCCACTGCGAATCACAGTGCGGCGGCCTTTATCTCGCAGGACAATTGCCACATCAACATAGCTGACTTCACGACTGATTTCAGCATTGATGTGAGCAGTATCAAAGCCATCTTGAATGAGGTCACGATCGCGGCTAGTGCGATGGGACTTCAGCGTCGCCAGCAGTTCAACCGATTCCAACAGGTTAGATTTGCCCTGGGCATTTTCACCCAGCAAAATGGTTTTGGGAGTGGTAAAGGCCACCCGCTGAGTGTCGTAATTGCGAAAGTGCCGCAGTTCGAGCGACTTGAGAAACATGGGCGCACCAGCTCACCGTCATGGGTTCTCGCCTTAGGGTAAGCGATCTGCCCCGACTTGCTAAAGCCTACTGGGTTAAAGGCGCGCTGACTGAGACCAAAAACGGGGATTTTTCCAGAAGCAGGCGAGCCGCCATTTTCGGGTTGTGACCGGCTAAGTCAATTTGGGGAATTACTTTTTGGCGACGCTCCAAATCATATCGATAGGTGCGGTCATAGTAATCCAGCAAAACTTTGCAGACTTCACGGGGCGACTCTTGACGAATCAAATCAACGGCAGTTTGAGTGCGCTGTCCACCCAAGCGTTTACGGAGGCGTTCAGTTGCGGCCACCAATTCATCCCGATTGGTCGTGCCGTAAACATCCACCAAAATATCAAGCCGTTCTTCTAGGGGACGCACGACTTCAATAGTCGGCGCCGCCTCCATCTGCTGAAACAGCTCTTCAGGAACGCGACAGGTGCCAACGCGTTTACTCTCTGCTTCAATCCAGACGGGGCGGGCCGTATCAAACTGTGAGAGGCAATCGCCAATCAAATTTTCAAAGTGCTCAGTGCGCGGCTGGGGAGGCAAATCGAGATTGCCAAAGCTGCTACCGCGATGGTTGGCCAGGCCTTCTAAATCCAACACCTGCTCGCCCAATTTTTCTAACGCCTGCAGAATCTGAGTTTTGCCGGTGCCGGTCATGCCGCCGAGCACAATAATTTGCCGGGGCTGAGCAAACACTGTTCTGATCCAGCGGCGAAAAGCTTTATAGCCGCCCTCCAGAGTCGCGACCTGGAATCCAGCCATTTGTAAGCCCCAGGCCACACCGCCACTGCGCATGCCGCCGCGCCAGCAGTGAACCCGCACAGACCGCTCTGGGGCGATCGCCTTGGCTTCACGGACGCGATTGCCTAACTTTGGCCCCAGCAAGTCAAATCCCAGTTCCACAGCGGCATCTTTGCCTTGCTCCTTGTAGCAAATGCCGACCTGCGCCCGTTCTTCATCCGTAAACAAAGGGTAACTAACGGCGCCAGGAATGTGGCCCTGCGCATATTCCCCAGGGCTGCGCACATCGAGCAGGGGGCCTTTAGCAGCCAGGAACGCTTCAATTGTTAATCGCTTTACCATGCCTTAATTGTAATGGGCGACTGCCCGGCAACCGACGGCACCACGGTGCCAATGCGGGTAGCAGCGGTGTAGCCTAGGGCCCGTAGTTGCGCTATGCAGCGGTCCGCTTGGGCTGGCGGAACGGCAGCCAACAGGCCTCCTGCCGTTTGGGGATCAAACAAGATGGCATAGTCTGGTCGATTAGCATAAGAGGCGGCATGGCGGAGCGATCGCGCCGCATGGAGATTTTGTGGCTGTAGGGAACTCACGATGCCCTGCTGCAGAGTGATTAGGGCGCCATCGAGTACGGGCAAATTTTGCAAGTCTAAATCTACGGCCAGTTGAGCCGCTTGAACCATTTCTAGCAAATGACCTAGCAGACCAAAGCCAGTGACATCGGTGCAGGCGGTAACGCCATGCTGGCGCAGGCATCGAATGGCTGCAGTGCTGGGCTGGATCATATGGGCGATCGCGCTCTCAATCCAGCGGCCCTTAGCCTGTTTTCGCATATCGGCGGCAAACAGGGTACCGGTGCCCAGCGGCTGGGTCAAAATCAGCACGTCGCCCACCTGCATGTCCCCTTTGCGAAGAATTTGGTCGTCACTGACTAGACCATTGCAGGCCAGGCCCAACGCTAGCTGCTCGCCCTCGGTGGTGTGGCCGCCGACCAGCGGCGTCAGGATGGCCATTAGCGACTTTTGCACGCCTGATAGCAGGTGAAACAGGGTTTCAGTTTGCTTGTCGATGGCGCCGTGAGGCAGCGTGGCGATCGCTAGCACGGTTTGCGGCTCTGCCCCCATGGCATACAGATCATTCAGGCAGTGCTTCACCACAATTTGCGCAAACACAAAGGGATCGTCCACTAGCGCATTGAAAAAATCGACGGTGTGAACCATCAGCTTGTGGGGCGGCACCTGCACCACGGCAGCATCATCCGGTGACGACAGCCCAATTAGGACGCGACTCGAAACATCGCCCGGATCTGCCGCCATCAGGCTTTCTCCGTCCCCCTGACTCAGGCTATTCGGGGTTAACAAATTCTCTTCTCCGTGCTCCTGACGCAGCCGCGCCAGGGTCTGATGCAACACGCGGCTGCTCACCTTGGAACCACAGCCAGCACAATACATAGAAGATGAGAAATCGGACGCGATCGCTGATTTTTTCTCTCTTCCCTCAACCGCCTGAGTCATTGAGGGAAAATCGCTGAACAGGCGCATAAATTTGCTGTCGATGCGATGCTTCCAGGCGCGCATTAGGGGTGATTCAAACGTGAAAGGGCCGCGAGAGGCGATCGCGCTGCCATCGCCGGTATCAATAATGTTGAGGTATTGCTTTTGCGGTGTAAATGGCTTGAGCAATTCGCCTTTGAGGTATGCCTGCAGATTGTGGAATAGCGGTGGCCCCTGTCGCACTGCAAACACGCCGGCTTTCGGGCGGGCATGATTTTTCATCGTAGCGACATCGCCCGCTGCAAAAATATTGGCGTGGGAGCAGCTTTGCAGCGTGTCTTCAACTAGCAAAAAACCAGCCTCATCTGTCGCTAGTCCGGTTCCTTGAAGCCAGCCGGGGGCAGCCGCATTGGTTACCCAAAAGACGCGATCGCAGTTAACCGTCAGACCTGACTCGCACCGGACGCGCCGTTGATGATCATGGATAGGCTCAATTGCACTCACGGATTCCTGTAAATGGAGGTTGATGCCGCGCTCGATAAACCGCTGGTGCAGCCGTCGGCGAGTGCTGCGATTACGACCATTAGCCAGTTCCTCGCCGCGATGAAACAGGTGGATGGTCAGCTCGTTGCGCGATCGACCCAGCTCATCTAGCAGTTTCCAGAGGCGCCTCTGCATGTTGAGCGTCAACTCGACGCCGCCCACACCGCCGCCTACGATCGCAAAAGAGATGGGCCGGGCGGGACCATGGCGCACTTCGCGCAGCCAAGCATTCCAGGCGGAGAGTAAGTCTGGCACGGGCTTGGCGGGAATGGCATACTCTCGGGCTCCCGGCACTGCCACCGTCGCCGGCGTGCTGCCCGTATCGATTGACAGCACGTCAAATGCGACGGACGGATGGTGTGCACAAATCACCTGCTGCTTCTGAGGATCAATGCCCACCGCTCGATCCATCAGCAGTTGGCAGTTGGCAAAGCGGCTGAGGGGACGCAGGTCAATATGGGATTCGTCGAAATCGTAGAGTCCGGAAATGTGACAGGGCAGCATACCGGAGTAGGGCGTATCGACCAAGTTGGTAATTAGCGTCAGGCGTACGCCGGGCAGCGGTTTCATGCCAAACTGACGCAGCACGATCGCGTGAGTGTGCCCGCCTCCGACTAGCACTAAATCTTTTGTAATGGGTTGTACTGGCCGCATTTCAGCAGTTTGTTGCAGAGACTTTCTTTAAGATATCGACTTTACCTGAGTCTTAAATGAATGCTTGCTCACAGCCTTGGCCATCAATGATTTCAGTGGGCTGAACAGCGTCGGGGCGATCGCTAAACGAACTGGATTCCCCAAGCTGCTGGTACTGGCTCTGCCGAAAAAATCAGATTAAGAGAAATCAAATAAGAATTAGCCTCCGATTAAGCTAGTGTTAAGGTGCTTTGTAGCTACAGAGCTTCTGCACGTTAGCTGGACACTTCAGTCGGCCGATTTTTGCTGCAATTTCTAAACGACTCCAGGCAATGGCAGCGGCAGTATTCATCCAGAAAATCAGCATTTTTCTGAATCAAAAATCTCTGCAATTTTCATCCTAAAACGGAACGCAAATGACTGTTAGACGAGCGTCAATCTGGGTTTTCTCACTCAACTTTCTAGCGATTATCTTGGCGCTAATTGTGCATTATCTGGGCGGCAGAGATCCCTTTGGTGAAAGAGGATTTATTTCCTTTTTATCCGTGGCTCAGCTGTTGGCGATCGCCTGGCTGGCGCACAAAATATTTCAGTTAAAAGCACGCTCTAAACTGCCATTTAAGCAGTCAGCAAAGCTATTTTGGCGTACGGTGACCTGGGGCTTTGTCTTTTTGGCGGCTGACGAATTCCTCTCAATTCATGAAGTTACTGATTTGTTGATACATGACATCTTCAGCCTGCAGGAAACGCCGGTCACCGATCGGATCGATGATGTCATTGTCGGTCTCTATGGCATTTTTGGTGCCACAATGGTTTGGCTAAATCGCCATGAGATCACCGTGCATCAGCGAGCAGTTTCCTTTTTAAGGCGAGGATTTCTGCTTCTGATTATTATGGTAGCGATCGATGCTTTTTCTAACGATCAAGGGTTTTTAGAAAGATTCCTCTTACCCTCCACGGCTGATATTGCTCAGCATTCTCTGTATCAGTTGGAAGACTCTCTCAAAATCTTAATCGAGGCCTTTTTTATCATGGCTTTTTACGCCATTTTTACGGCCAATGAGCAAATTCAAAAAAGACTGGAACACTCACAAAGAGCATTCCAGTCTGAAAGTGAAGAACTGATTAATCCTTCTTAGAAGGATGGCCATTCAGTCTTAAGGCGCGTCATCAATTAAGTCTAGAAGGCTTGCGGCACCAGCATTACCGCGCCCGCTCCGAAAATAAGTTAGGGGCTGAAACGCTTTACGCGTAAAGACTTGATCGCTAAATGATGATAGCCCCTAATTGTCATCCAGGGCGGCAATGCCGGGCAAAGTCTTGCCTTCCAACAATTCGAGGCTAGCGCCACCGCCAGTGGAGATGTGGCTCATCTGCTCCGCTACGCCCACTTTCTCAACAGCGGCGACGGAATCACCACCGCCAATGATGGTGGTGACGCCACTGGGGGTAAGTTCGGCGAGAGTGCGGGCGATCGCTTCAGTGCCCACGGCAAACTTGTCAAATTCGAACACGCCCATCGGACCATTCCAAATTACTGACTTGCACTGCTTGAGCGCCTCTTGAAAAACTTTGACCGCGCTAGGACCAATATCTAAGCCCATCCAGCCGTCGGGAATGGCCTCGACGCTGACCGTTTGAGCATTGGCATCGGGCGAAAAGTTGTCGGCAACAACAACATCAGTCGGCAACAACAGCTCGACCCCTTTTTCCTTCGCCTTCACTTCCAAGGCTTTGGCTAATTCCAGCTTGTCTTCTTCCACCAGCGACTTGCCGACGCTCAGCCCTCGCGCTTTGTAAAAAGTAAAAATCATGCCGCCGCCGATCAGCAGCTTGTCTACTTTGTCCAAGAGGGTTTCAATCACGCCGATTTTGCTAGAGACCTTAGACCCCCCGATGATGGCGGCTAGAGGCCGCTGGGGATTTTCGATCGCCGCTTGTAAATACTCCAACTCTTTCTCGATGAGAAAGCCCCCAACTGAAGGGCTGAGATATTTGGTAACGCCCTCGGTTGAAGCATGGGCGCGGTGAGCCGTTCCAAACGCATCATTGACATACAAATCAGCGTTAGACGCCAACTCCTTGGCAAACTCGGGGTCGTTAGCCTCTTCACCGGCATAAAAACGGACATTCTCTAGCAGCGCCACCTGACCATTTTGCAGGCCACCAACCGCCGTCGCCACTGCCGGACCAACACAGTCATCGCACTTCACCACGTTTTGACCCAGCAGTTCAGATAACCGCTGAGCGACCGGCGTTAAGCGCATTTCATCAACAACTTTGCCCTTGGGACGTCCAAAGTGGCTGCACAAAACGACCTTTGCCCCTTTGCCCGTGAGATCCTGAATGGTGGGCAGCGCAGCTCGAATACGCGTGTCGTCAGTAATGGCGCCCTCATCGTTCAAAGGCACGTTAAAATCGGCGCGCACCAAAACTCGCTTGCCCGACACATCGGCAGCACTAAGCGTTGCTACAGTCTTCTTTGCCACAGGTTTGAACCCCCCAAGTTGCGATTATTACGTTTCTGCATAGCTGTTGCTGAGAGACCCCCAACCTTGAATTAACCTAGAATCTGGGGTGATGCACGGTGGCGTTAAGCAGGCCGCGAACTTGTCGTCAGCGCTACAGCCATATCCGAGGATCATTCTACCGGAGTCTGTGTATTCGTCTGAGGAGCCATGTTCAAGACGATTCTCTTTCCCATCGATATGAGCCCAGAAGCGCAACAGGCGGCTCATTTCACCGTTGATTTGGTTAAACAGCACCAAAGCCAACTCGTGCTGGTATCTGTGGTGGAAACATCGGAAAATGCCGATCACCCTAATCAAACATCGACGGAAGCAGTGGCATTGTTATTGAATCAGGCTAAAGCTCTGTTTGCTCAACAGGGCATCGAAAGCAAGGCGATTGAACGTGAGGGCCAGCCTGCCTTTGTTATCTGCGATGTGGCTGACGAAATCGCCGCCGATTTAATTGTGATGGGCTGCCGCGGCATCGGTCTAATCGAAGAATCCCAGCAGGAAAGCGTCACCACCCGGGTGATTAACTTATCGCCATGTCCCGTGTTGATTGTGCCGTAGGTGAGTGGGGTGATGGGGTGATGGGGTGATGGGTTAAAGGAATAGAGCGGGCATCTTGCCCACGAACACAACAGGGAACTTTTTTGTACTTCGCATGCTGCATTCTCTTCAAGTAAAGCAGCCGAGAATCATGCCCACCAGCAAGATAAAGCCCAGTAGAACATTTTGGCGGAAGATTTTGCCGTAGAGGGATGGCGGCGGATTGTAGAGGCTGAGCAAATAACCTTCGCGAGCCCAAAGCCCGATCGCCCCCACCAAAGTTAGCCAAAACGGCCAACCCAGGGACATTACAACCCCCACGGCGAAGAGAAAAATGGCTGCACCCATGAAAAATATGGTTACGGCCAATGGCGTACGTTTGCCAAAGAACAAGGCGCTGGAATTGATGCCCAAGCGAGCGTCAAATTCGCGATCGGGGATGGCGTACACCGTATCGAAGCCCAGCGTCCAGAAGACGACAGCCGCCCAGAGAAATCCGGCGGCTAAATTGAGCGACTCAGTGACGGCGGCCCAGGGAATCAGGACGGCAAACCCCCAGGCGATCGCCAGCACCAACTGCGGCACGGGAAACACGCGCTTGGCTAAGGGATAGAGCACGATAACTGGAACTGCAGCAACGCAAAGTATGAAGCTTAGGGTGTTGAGATAAAAAGTGAGGCCATAGGCGCAGAGAAACATCGCCAGCGCCAGGGCGATCGCCACCCAGATGGAGAGGGCTTTGGCGGCGAGCGGGCGCATTTTGGTGCGCTTTACCTGGGGATCAATATTGCGATCCCACAGGTCGTTGACCACGCAGCCGGCAGCGCTGGTGACAATGCTGCCAACGATAATCACCATTAACAAACCCAACGGAGGGCGACCCTGGGCAGCCAAAAATAGCGACCATAGTGCGGGCAACATTAAAATTAGCCGACCGGTTGGCTTGTCCCAGCGCATCAGGCGCAAAATAGCTTTCCAAGTTGGTTCAGAGGCAGTCAGATTGGACGTTTCCATTGGGGTTCTAGCAGATTCCTACTGTTCAGCATAGCCCTGTTCGAGCGACTAAGGCCGTCCGTAAAATATTGGACTTCACCAAAAATCGGCATGAAGGTATCTGCCGACTGCAACTCTTCCCAGTTGAATACTCAGCTAGAGAGGCCTAATTCTGAAAGACTGGCCAGCACTTCAATCTTGCTTTCGTCAATTTGCCAAGCTTTGAAGCTCTGATGAAGTTCTGGTGGCAATCGCAAGACAATTGTGGATATTTATAGTTAAAATAACCATAATTAACTTGCAAATTGCTATGGTTCTTTCTCCCTTGCAGGCATTGCCTGAAGACTACAGCCTGCTGACTGACCTTTATCAGCTCACCATGAGTGCCTGTTATGTCGGTGAGGGCATAGACCAACGGCGAGCCAGTTTTGAGCTGTTTGCTCGACGGCTGCCGCCTGATTTTGGCTATCTGGTTGCCATGGGGCTGACTCAGGCGGTGGAGTATTTACAAGCGTTTGTGATTAGCGATCGCCAGCTCGACCAACTGCAGGCAACAGGCATTTTTGCCCATGCTCCCGATGCTTTCTGGGAAACCCTGAGCAACGCTCGATTTACGGGAGATTTATGGGCCGTACCGGAAGGCACCGCGATATTTGCCAACGAGCCGCTGCTGCGCGTCGAAGCGCCCCTTTGGCAGGCCCAGGTGGTTGAAACCTATCTGCTTAATACGCTGAATTATCAGACTTTAATTGCGACCCAGGCAGCTCGCATGCGTGACATAGCAGGACCTGACGTCAAGCTGCTGGAATTTGGCACCCGACGCGCTTTTAGTCCCCAGGGGGCGATGTGGGCGGCCCGGGCTGCTCTGGCGGGAGGTTTCGACAGTACTTCGAATGTGTTGGCGGCGCTGCAGTTAGGCAAAAAGCCGACCGGCACCATGGCCCACGCTCTGGTGATGGCGATCGCCGCCTTGGCGGGTGACGAGACGGATGCCTTTGCTGCCTTTCATCGTTATTTTCCCGGCGCGCCGTTGCTGATTGACACCTACGATACCGTTGCGGCCGCCCACTATCTGGCGGACCAGCGCCAGCAAGGTCAAAGCGGATTAGCGGGCGTGCGCTTGGATTCTGGCGATTTAGTCAAGCTTTCGCGGCAGGTTCGCGAGCTGCTGCCGGACGTCCCTATTTTTGCCAGTGGCGACATCGATGAATACGAAATTGCCCGTCTCAGCCAAGCCGGAGCCCCGATTAGCGGTTATGGTTTGGGTACGCGACTGGTCACGGGCACCCCGGTCAACGGCGTGTATAAGCTAGTTGATATCGATGGAATTCCGGTGATGAAGGAATCTGCCAATAAGGTCACTTATCCGGGGCGCAAGCAGGTTTTTCGCCAGTTTGAGGCGGGTACAGCCGCCAAAGATTGGCTGGGGTTGGCAACAGAATCCCACCCGGATGCTCAGCCGCTGCTGCAGGCAGTGATGCAGCAGGGAAAATTAATCACCAAGCTCGATCCTTTATCGGCGATCGCCCAGCGCACAGCGCAATCAGTGGCCTCCTTAGCGCCCGACGTGCGGCGGGTGCAAGAACCATCCTCCTACAATGTCAACATCACGCCCGAGTTGGATCAGCTGACTCAAACCACTCGCCAATAGCTCGGCAAGAACGCGACATATCTTGTTTTTTTATTGTTGTATGCAATCCCATTAAACGCCTATGCAAATTGCCTTATTTGGAATGAGTGCTGATCCGCCCCATCGGGGACATGGCAAAATCCTGCAGTGGCTAGCGCAGCATTTTGATCATGTGGCTGTCTGGGCTGCGGACAATCCGTTCAAGGAGCATCAGTGCCCGCTGAGCGATCGCGCCGCCATGCTAAGCCTGATGATTAGGGATCTATCCGTATCTCCAGGAAAAATTGGCCTGTATAAAGAACTCAGCCATCGCCGCAGCCTAGTGAGCGCCCAGCAGGCCCAAGAAATTTGGCCCCAGGCTGAGTTAACGTTAGTCGTCGGCGCGGATTTGGTAGAGCAGTTGCCCCACTGGTACCAGGCCGCAGAACTGTTTCAAATCGTCAACATTTTGGTGATCCCGCGTCCGGGTTACCAACCTTCGAGTCAGGCTTTAACCGCGATTCGGCAAGCGGGAGGGCAAATTGCGATTGCCGATACCCTAAAAACGGCTGAAGTTTCCTCCTCCTACTATCGCGAAACCGAAGATCCCCATGCTCTACCCGCCGCCGTCAGCGCCTACATTAACCAGAGAAACCTATATCCATGTACGGAAAGCTCCAAAGAAACACAACCGATCTGATTAAGGCTGAGTCGTTGGCCGACTTCAAGGTGGGCGTTGATAACGTGATTTTTTCGGTCGACACCGAACAAAATCGCCTGTTAGTGCTGCTAGTTATGCGTCATGAGCTACCTCACAGCGGTTGTTGGAGTCTGCCTGGCACGCTGGTGCGTCAGGGCGAATCTTTGGAAGATGCTGCCTACCGCGTCCTCTCTGAAAAAATCCGCGTCGAAAATCTTTACTTGGAACAGCTTTATACCTTTGGTGGGCCAGACCGCGATCCGCGCGAAGCCGAGGAAGCCTTTGGCATACGCTATCTTTCGGTCAGCTATTTTGCCCTGGTGCGCTTTGCGGAGGCGGAACTCATTGCCGATGGCGTCAGCGGTATCGCTTGGTATCCCCTCGCACAAGTGCCAACCCTCGCTTTCGACCATTCAGAAATTTTGGCCTATGGCTATCAGCGGCTCAAAAACAAGCTGGAATATAGCCCCATCGCCTTTGATGTGCTGCCGAATCGCTTCACCCTAGGCGATCTCTATCAGCTCTACGTCACCGTCTTGGGCGAAGGCTTTTCTGACTATTCCAACTTTCGGGCGCGACTGCTGAAGCTAGGTTTTTTGCAGGATACGGGCCGTAAAACTTCTCGCGGCGCCGGTCGCCCCGCTAGCCTCTACCGCTTCGACGCCGACGCCTTTGAGGAGTTGAAAGACAAACCGATGGTGTTCATCTGAATTTCTAAAGCTACATTTAATCGCTTTATGCTTATTCGTTATTTATTGAGATGTTCGAGGCCGCCTGTAGACTTCCTAACTGGTATTTCTTATGAAAATTGCGATCGCCCAGCTTAATCCCACGATTGGCGACTTGGCCCATAATGCCGAGCAAATTTTGGCAGCGGTGAATCAGGCGGCGGTTGAGGGAGCGCGGTTAGTGCTGACGCCAGAGCTGTCCCTCTGCGGCTATCCGCCGCGAGACCTGCTGCTGCGCCCCGGCTTTATTAGGGCAATGCGACAGGTATTGGAAAAGCTGGCGGCTCAGATGCCGCCGCAGATTGCGGTGCTGGTAGGCTTTGTGGAGCCGAATCAGGGAGCGAGCGATCGCGGTGAAAAACCGCTTTACAACAGCATTGCTTGGTTGGAAGACGGTCAGGTGCAGCGGGTGTTTCATAAACAGTTGCTGCCCACTTACGACGTGTTTGATGAAGACCGCTATTTTGAGCCTGGTCAAGCAGTCAACCATTTTCAATTGCCTTTAGCCGACGGCGCCGCTGTCCACATTGGCGTCACCATTTGCGAAGACCTGTGGAACGACGAGCAGTTTTGGGGGCAGCGCAAATATCCGGAAAATCCCATTGCCCGCCTCAAAGAGCGGCAGGTTGATTTGGTGGTGAACCTCTCGGCGTCGCCCTTCACCGCACAAAAGCAGCAGATTCGCGAAGCGATGCTAGCCCACAGTGCTCAGCGCTTTCATATGCCCATCGTCTATGCCAATCAGATTGGCGCCAATGACGACCTGATTTTTGACGGCAGCAGCGTCGCCGTAAATCGGGCCGGCGCCGTCGTAGGACGAGCTGCGGCATTTCAGCCGGATTTGCTGTGGATTACCTACGATCCCCAGGTCGGTGATTTGCAGCGCGGTTCCATAAAGTCCGGCATTGCCGACGTTAACGAAGATATCTGGTCGGCTCTCGTACTGGGAGTAAGTGACTACGCCCATAAGTGCGGCTTTGGTAAAGCCGTGATCGGCCTCAGTGGCGGGGTAGATTCGGCCTTGGTGGCGGCGATCGCGGCGGCGGCTCTGGGGCCAGATAACGTACTGGGGGTCCTAATGCCGTCGCCCTACAGCTCTGATCACTCCATTTGCGATGCCGAGCGGCTGGTGCAAAATCTCGGTATCCGTCGCCAAAAGCTGGCCATTGGCACGTTAATGTCGGGCTATGACCAGACTCTAGAAACGCTCTTTGGCGATACTGAGTTTGGCGTAGCGGAAGAAAATATCCAATCGCGCATCCGCGGTAATCTGCTGATGGCGATCGCCAACAAGTTTGGCCATTTACTGCTTTCCACCGGTAACAAATCCGAAATGGCCGTCGGCTACTGCACTCTCTACGGCGATATGAACGGCGGCCTGGCGGTGATTGCCGACGTGCCGAAAACTCGGGTGTATGAAATTTGTCACTGGCTCAACCGCCATCCCGAAGCGATCGCTAGCAAATCCTCTGATTCTGCCATTGCCGATCCCGTTATTCCCGGCAATATTTTGACCAAAGCCCCCAGTGCCGAACTCAAGCCAGGACAAGTTGATCAAGACTCGCTGCCGAGTTACGAAGTGCTGGACGATATTTTAGAAAGACTGGTGCAGCGCCACGACGCCATCGCTGACATCGTCGCAGCTGGACACGATGCGACCGTTGTGCAAAAGGTGGTGCGCTTGATGTCGCGGGCTGAGTTCAAGCGCCGCCAAGCACCGCCTGTGTTGAAAGTGACTGACCGGGCCTTTGGCTCAGAATGGCGCATGCCCATTGCCAGTCGCTGGACGGGCAACCTGCCCGCTCAGGCAGTCGAGCTTTCTAAGCCCACCGGCTCTGGCGTTGCCGTGTACATCAGCTGAATCATATGCACCGCAGTCGCCACAGTGTAGTCGCGGCGGGCAATTGCATCGGGCGCAAAGCGATCGCCCTGAGCCAGATCTTGCGGTTCAGCCAGCCCCAAAATGCTGACGATTGGCATGATGCCGGCGACCCAGTGAGCGTTGGGCACATCCACAAAGTTATACGTCTCGACCATAGTCGAGTTGAAAATTTGATCGAGGGAAATGGACCGGCCAAAATCCTGCGTGACGCCATAGGACAGGGCCTGATAGGCGATCGCCATCAGTTGAGCCCGTCCTAAGGCTGCGTCGGGAAAAAACCGTCCAGAATGATCGCCGGCAATGATGCCCGCCTGTTTCGCAAATGCCAGCTTGGGCGCACTCCAGCGATCGACTGCCACGTCAGCAAAGGGAGCCGTGGTCAGCGTTTCTGGAATAACGATCAGGTTTTTGTTAAGGATGCGTGCTCTCAAAGCATCCAAGAGCAACACCACCGCTAATTCGCGGCTGGCGGGCAGTTGAGGCCGAAATTCCCCATTGTCATAGCCGCTCACCAATCGATATATATTTGCCGCTACTTGAATTTCTGGCTCATAGGGATTGCCGGCCAAATCGGTAAAGGTCATTGTCGGCTCGGCTTCGGGTTGAACCGGGGGACGAGTGGGCTGGCTTGTAGACGGCAAGATTTCCGCCTCAACTAGGCGGACCATCGCCGCCGCGGCATAGTCGCGATGAACAGGTTGTTCAGGCTGGAATTGCGTATCGGTGGGAGCAGCCGCATCGGCAGTGACAATGCCGGTCGGCAGCAGGTCGCTAATCACCGAGTAAGCCCAGTGACCTGGGGGCACGTCTGAGAAGGGCGCGGGCGGCGCGACAGCGGGAGCGATCGCGCTCAACAGCGGCACATCGGCCCCCAATTCATGGCGCACGCAATAGCTCAGACCCCCGTGAATCATGGCCATTAACTGGGCCCGACTGAGTTTGTCCAACGGTCGAAACCAGCCGTTTTGATCGCCGCTGACCAGATTCGCCTCCTTCGCAAACTGAATTTTGAGCGCACTGGCCCCCGCCGTCACGTCCTCAAATGGCGGTGGGTCACTGAGGGTGGTCGGCAATGTCATCGCGGCGGTTGGCAGGCGATAGGTCAGGGCATTAATCAGCAGCGTCACGGCCTGCTCACGACTGAGGTTGTCCGTGGGATGAAACTTGCCGTCGGCATAGCCCGCGACAATGCCATATTGGTTGGTCGCCTTGATAATTTCTTCCTTGTAAGGATTGGTGCCAATATCGGGAAAAGTCTTAACAGCAGCCGGTTTGGTCTCCACATCAGGCATTGCTTGAAACGGTAGCTCCACCAGCCGCACTAGGGCCGCCGTAGTGAAATCTCGCTGGGCTGCCGCTGCTGGCGCAAATTCCTGGCCCTGCTCGTTAAGCGGTGTTGCAATGCCGTAGCGAGTCAGTTCACGAATGGAATTTGCCCCCCAGTGGCCCTCAATGTCGGTGTAAGCGATCGCTGGCGCCGTCTCGGCAATTACCTCGCTCAGAGCAATGCCAGGACGATAGTTGGCATTGGCCACCACCTGCAAGCCACTGCGCAGAATCGTCATTAGTCCAGCTCGACTGAGAGTCGCGTCGGGATAGGCGTTGTTCCGGTCGTCTCCAGCCAGAATGCCGGCCTGCTTAGCGTAATAAAACTGGCGCGCGCTGCGGTGCTTGACCGACACGTCAGCAAAAGGTGCTGTCGTGATTTCATCCGGCACCGCGATCGCCCCCGGATTAGCCAGCATCAGGTTCATCGCCCGCAGCAGCAGCGTTATTGCTTGGTCGCGAGTCACTGCCCGTTCCGGCTTAAATGTCCCGTCTTCATAGCCCGCCACCAGCCGATAGCGGTTCGTAGCTTTCAGAATCACCGCCTCGTAAAGATTGCCGTTAATATCGGGGAACGTTTTGTCCGCGACAATCGGCGACTTGTCGGCAGACGGCGCCGTTTCTGACTCCTCAGCCGTGGTGACATCGCCGCTGGTGCGAGTAGTGGTGAGCAGGGGGCTGGGGGGTGAGGCGATCGCCACTGCAGCCGAGGCACAGCGCTGTTCGCGATAGATAATTACGTCGCTCGCGATCGTTCCCGTGGGTGAGGCCGCATCCCATGTAGTCGCTACCGCATTGCCCAGGCAATAGACTAAATGCTCTGTGCCGTTGGCCCTTGCTGTGGTCTCCAGTGGCTGCCAGTCAGCGCCAGGGCTGCCAGTAACGCGCTCGAATATCTGCCTGGCGATCGCTTGGGTATACACGAAGCTGGCATATCGGGCATCCTGGCGATCAAAAACCAAACGCAGCGCGACACAGCGCTCCTGTCGCAAAATGCTGATTATGCCAGCCAAAGTAACCGGCAAGAGGTCTTGCAAATAGGTCACACCATGCAGATAAAAATCGGTTGACCCATCAGCACTGCGCTGCTGTTTAAGTGTCGCCCCAAAGCGGGCCTGCACTACCTCTAATGGCTGACCTAAAAGTCCTTGTTTACCATCACTGCTCATATCGCCATTCCCGGAAACCCTAAATAATGTTGAGGGCGTGCCATTAATTAAGCCTAGAACCCTGATGAGTAAGCATGAGCAAGCCCGTCTCAATTTCATTGGCGGGGGCTGAGACCCTTGTCATCAAAGACTTGGCAATCTATTGGCAATCTAAACGATGACAGCCTCCGAAGCAGCGATCGCCGTAATCACCCCCATCGGCCATTTACATTTATTAGTACCGAACAATCCCAGTTTTTTCACTAAAACTTCGGTAACCTGAGACAGCCGCTAGCGGCTGATTTAATTGCCGGATTGTGACTGCTTCAAAGACCGCGATCGCACCGTTTTTATCCGCTGCGAGTTTCGTTGTTGCTCTACAAAATCAGGATTCATTAGCTTGTTTCTTCAGCCCGTGTGTGGGATTCCCTACAACCGGGGTTTGAAATTTGCACAGTTTCAGACTATAAACTGCTAATACTGCAAAGCGATCGCGATAGCTTAGGCGCTTAATGAGAAAAATTGCTTTTGGGCTGAGCGGCTAGGCAGTCTCTATGCGATCGAACGTTATTCTGGGTGATAAATTCCCATACAAAATATGAGCACAGACATCAATTCTGAAACTGGCGTAGCAGAAGTGCCTGAAACCCCTAACTCTTCTGCTCACACCGACGCCTCTAGTGATGGGGAAGGGAACCAGCAGGTACAGCAAATCTTAGATAAAGTCTCTGGGGTGCTGGCTAACTTGCCAGACTACGTCACTGATTTCTTCAAAGAATATAAGCGTCCTCTTATTACTGTAGGGCTAATTTTAGCGGCGTTCGTTTCGGTCAAGCTGCTGCTGGCCATTCTCAATGCCATCAATGAAGTGCCGTTATTGGCCCCCACCTTTGAATTAGTGGGCTTAGGCTATTCTGCTTGGTTCGTTTATCGATTCTTGCTAAAAGACGCCAATCGTCAAGAACTGACCGAGAGCTTTACGAGTTTGAAAGATCAAGTGGTGGGCAGGCGCTAAAGCGCTCCGTCCTCAAAGTGCCAGAAATCTCGCGGACTGACATTGTGTTGCCCGTTTCAATTTGCTGAGCCGATGACCGCAACCACCGGCATCGAAGTAATCAAGATGGTACTTTCGATGGGCTAAATTCACGAATGACCGCTACTATCCAGTGCTTTGAATCAGAAAGATTCTCTGTTGGCAGTTGATCAGGAGGGAATTTTTGTTTCTTTGAGCGTGATCGCAGCAGCCTTTAAAGGCGGCAGCAGCGACAGTGGTACCTGCTGACCATTGAGACCAAGACCAGCCTTGTTTTTCCGGTCTGTAGGGCCGTGATAGTCGCTGCCCCCGGTAATCAGCAGACCATAGCGATCGCACATTGCCGCCAACCGCCGCTGATCGCTAAGGCTGTGGTGAGGGTGATAAACCTCTATGCCCATCAGTCCCGCTGCCAGTAGCTCTGGCAGCACCGTTTCCACACTGCCGCCCCGAAACAGATAAGGGTGAGCCCACACCGGTACGGCGCCACAGGCGCGCAGCAGCGCAATGCCCTCTGCTGCCGTAAATTTGTCGTACTGTACATAGGCTGGACCCTCATCACCAAGCCAGCGGGTAAACGCTTCTTGTACGTGGGAAACGTAGCCAGCCTGCACCAAAGCTCTGGCAATATGGGGCCGACAAGGGGCCATATCTCCGGGCATTTCCGGCAGCTCAATTGGATAGCCAAGGGCGGCCAGCTTGTCGGCCATTGCCTGGGCTCGGCGGCGGCGACCTTGAAGGCGGTCTCGCAGCGGTCCTTCGAGCTGATGGCGGTTGGGATAATAGCCCAAAATATGTAGAGATCGCTCATTGTGGACGGTGCTGAGTTCCAGACCTGGCACAATTTCCAACTGCTCCCCCGCCGCCGCGATCGCCCGTTCCCAGCCGGCTAAGGTGTCGTGGTCAGTAATGGCCATCGCTTTGACGCCGGCCGCGATCGCTGCCTGCACCAATTCTTCTGGGCTTAGCGTGCCGTCTGAGCAAGTTGTATGACAGTGCAGTTCCAACATTACGAGGGCACTCCTAACTGGTCAAAAACATCTGCCACGACGCCCTTAGCTTTATCGTCCAGTACTAGCCAATCCACGTTATGGGCTTCTCGGTCAATAATGGCTGTATCGATGCTGACCGGGCCATCGTTCACGGGATACTCCTGAAAGCAAACGGCGTAACAAAGCTGCCAAACATCCACGACCCGAGTCTGTTCCGCTTTAGTCAGGTACAGCTCATAACCAGGAAATGGCTGGGGCAACTGCATCAATTCTGCACGAATGTTGTCGGCTGCTTCGGGCGTCGCGCTTTGAAGTTGAGCCTGCAGTTGCTTAAAGCGCTGCAGCGTGGATTCCGGAGTGCCTTCTGGCCAAATTTGGGTCTCTTGGTAGGAGCCTTGCCAGTCTGAGCTGTCCAACTGTTTGCGAATGTTGTCGATGACGCGAATCAGGGCCGGCTGCATAAGCTGATCGGCCAACTGTCGCGCTTGAAATGACTCAAATTTCAGCATAACGGGCAATAGTCTCCATCGAACTGGCGGCAGTGGGCGAAAACCCTGAAGGTAGCTCGTCCATTTCAGCTTACTGACAAAAAATTAGGCAGGTGGGCTTTCTCAAGATTGATTATGGCTTGGTCAAATGAATTAGAAATCAATGGGCGGCAGCGCTGATAGGGTTCTGGCTTTGCTGTCGAAGAGCCCTGCAGTTGCGCTTAGGGGGACACTCCGAATGGGTTTCGTTGGATTGCTGGTGCTCTTTCACTACAGGCGTTAGAGTCTTTGCAGCAGAGCTTCTGACTCGCCAATCCCATTCACATGCAGACTCTTTAGCAATTTTAGGAGCGTTGCGATCGCGTTAGGAATGATTCGTTAGCATTGGCAAGTGGGCAAGTTGAGTTTGCAAATTTTCTAGCAGCGGCAATTGTGCTTTGAGCAGATAGCGCGGTGCTTGCTCCAGCGTAAACCAGTCAGCACGATCAACTTCAGGAAACTCCTGCACCTTGCCCGACTTTGGCGGCCACTCCAGAGCAAAGGTATTACTTTTAATCTGAGCGGGATCGCAATTGCCTTCAAAAGCCCAGGCTTTCACCCGCTTGTTCGATTGCCGAATTATCGGCAGTTCAATAAAAGGAGGATGGGGCGTGAGCCCAGTTTCTTCAGTGAACTCGCGGCAGGCAGTTTGAAAGAGATCTTCGTCCCCTTCAACCAGTCCTTTCGGGATCGTCCACACGCCTAGGTCGCGCTTTTTCCAAAAAGGACCGCCAGGGTGCACCAACAACACTGCCAGTTCTGGAGCGCAACGATACATTAAAAGACCAGCACTTTGTTTTGCCATTGAAAGAGCTTTTGGCGGCAGTGGTTAGCGGGCGAGGGAGCGATCGCGGTTAACATCGGTTGGCGACAGAATGGTTTCAGGGAAACCCGATGGTTCCATTCGTTTGTCAGTAAGCTGAGTGAGTCAATGGAACCTAGCTAATGGCAAATTGGCTAAAGAGAGCTTTAGAAACCCTCGGGGGGATCTTTCCCGAGGCGATTTTTTATCAGCCTACGCAAGCGCCAACTGTGGCATTAACTATCGATGATGTTCCGGTGCCTGGAGAATCTACTCCTTGTCCAACTCGGCGAATCTTAGATGCAATCGCAAATCATAATCAAAGTTTATCGAATCCGACGGCAAACGTTCGGGCGACTTTCTTTGTCATCGGCAGCCATTTGAACGGTGATCACCACTTGCTGACCGACATGGTAGCCCAGGGGCACGAACTGGCTAATCACGGCATGGTTGATACCTGGCCCGCCCGCCAATCGCGATCGCAATTTGAGCATCATTTTTACGCCGCTCATGCTCGCCTGGTTGAGCAGGTGCCTCACCAGACTATTCGTTGGTATCGTCCGGGCCGCGCTTTCTACACGCCACACATGTACGAGCTAGTCTGCCAGGCTGACGGCTATGAACCCTACTTCGCGCTGGCCTCAATGCTGCCCCTCGATACCATTAGCGCCATTAGCAACCCAGCTTTTACGGCTGAGTATGTTATGAGACACATTTTTCCAGGCGCCATTTTGCTGCTACATGGTGGCTCAGTCGAACGCTCTAAAAATTCGGCTGCTGCGCTGCGCCTAATTTTGCCGCGCCTGCACTCACAAGGCTATCGAGTCACTACTCTTAGCGATTTGTGGTTGTCTACCCCTGACACCACTGCCGATTGTTAATGCTGGCATGGGCTGATGCATAAGCCAGAAAATATTACGTTCCATGAATTGATAAGAACCTTTAACGTTCTTTCAGCCTAGTCTCAGGATGTAAAAGGTTAATATGTCTGGCTAGTATCGTAAATTCAGGCAATCACTGATTTAATTCTTGGTTGTTCAACTTTAATTCAACTTGAGGGAGGAAATCTCTAATGAACGCAAAGTATTTTGGTGCCATTGCGATCGCTGCTGCACTCACCGTAGGAACCGTTGGATGTGGTGGCGCTACTGACACCAGCGCTCCCACTGAAGAAGCTGACCCCTGTGCGGCTGACCCCTGTGCAGCTGACCCCTGTGCGGCTGACCCCTGTGCAGCTGACCCCTGTGCAGCTGACCCCTGTGCGGCTGAATAATTAAATCTCGTTTTGAGTTAGGGGCTGTCATCGTCAGACTGTTCAATTGTCATGACAGCAAGATGCACAGCTCCTAATTTGAGGATAGAGATCGACGCGATAGTGTGCGTTTCATCATGCTTTTAGCACCAATTAGGGACGCGCCAGTTCGCTTGTGGCCTGTAGATATTGATTTCTACAGGTTTTTTATTGTTGAAAAGAAGTTGTTGCCGTTCGAAATTTAGACCCTACGGATAGCAAGCGTGAGTAATTGCAAATAAATGACGTGACTTGCGAATTTGAAACCGATTCATTACGATGATAGTCTTGTCAATTTTCTACTTTGAATTTTTCTCAGCAGTCAGATATCTATGATTAAGTTGCGGTTGAAGCGGTTTGGTAAAAAGCGAGAAGTCAGTTATCGCATTGTTGCGATGCCCAGCCAAGGCCGGCGCGATGGTCGTCCACTGGAAGAATTAGGCTATTACAACCCTCGTACTAACGAAACTCGGTTAGAAGTGCCGGCGATTGTACGTCGGTTACAGCAAGGCGCTCAGCCAACCCCCACAGTACGCGGCATTCTCGAAAAGGCCAACATCTTCGAGCAGCTAAAAGCAGGCGGCGCTCCGACAGCAGTAATGTCTTCCTCTCAGGCAGAATCGGCGACCGCAGCCACCACTTCTGCGCCAGCGGCCACCTCAGTCGCAGAGCCAACTGAAGCCGAGGCGTCTGAAGCCGACACGGCTACGGTCGCAGAACCAACAGCGGCAGCAACATCTGAAACAGCGGCAGCTGAACAAGAATAATACTTCGGCTCTACTGCACATAAGGTGAGATCGGCTGCAATGACTGGAAAACCAGATTACGAAGGGCTAGTCAGTTATCTGATGAAGCCGTTTCTCGATTCTCCTGATGATTTGAGAATCGACATCGAAAGATTAGGCGATAAGCAACGGGTGCTGTTGCGTGTGGCTTTTGCAGAAGTTGATCGTGGGCGCATGTTTGGCCGTGGCGGCAGGAATATCCAGGCCATTCGCAAGGTGCTGCAAACAACAGCGTCCCTCTACAATGAACGAGCTTCTCTAGACGTTTATGGAGAATCTGCTCATCAGTCTCGTTCTGGCGCTGACGATGAGAGCGGTGGTAAGCGTCGGCGCCCCCGTCGTGGCGATCGCCCGGCCCCTCCCCGCCGCCGATAGCCATACCTAATTAACGCTGGGATGGCATTGCATGCAGCAAACTGCTCATTTTGATCTACCGTCTTCTGAAAGTGCGATCGCGCTTTCCGGGCAGCAGAATGAAAATATCAAGCTGTTGTCAGAGCAGACGGGAGCTCAAATTGTTTTGCGCGGACGCGACCTCTTATTTTCAGGCACGGCTAAAAGTGTTGATCTAGCTCAGCAGACGATCAGAGCATTAGAGCCTCTGTGGAGCGAAGGGAGCATTATTAGCAGAGCCGATATTTTGACCGCGCGCCAAGCGATCAATACAAATCAGCTTGAGGAACTGCGAGCGATTCAGCGCGAAACCATCACCCGAACCCGGCGTGGTGAAGTCATTCGCGCCAAAACCTTTCGCCAGCGGCAGTATATTCAAGCTTTAAGAAAGAGCGACCTGATTTTTTGCTCTGGTCCAGCGGGTACCGGCAAGACGTTTTTAGCCGCCATGGTCGGTGTGCAAGCCCTGCTCAATGACGAGTATGAGCGCTTGATTTTAACTCGCCCAGCGGTGGAAGCAGGTGAACGGCTCGGATTTTTGCCGGGAGATCTGCAGCAAAAAGTTAATCCCTATTTACGTCCCCTCTACGATGCCCTGCATGAGCTAATTGACCCCGAAAAGATTCCCAGCCTGATGGAGCGGGGCGTAATTGAAGTTGCACCGCTGGCCTACATGCGCGGACGAACGCTGAATAATGCCTTCGTGATTCTTGACGAAGCCCAAAATACGACCCCTGCCCAGATGAAAATGGTACTGACTCGGTTGGGTTTTCAATCACGCATGGTCGTTACGGGAGACACGACACAAACTGACTTGCCCACCAATCAGTCATCAGGGCTATCTGTCGCCCAGAAAATTCTTGCGTCGGTGGAAGGGATTGCCTTTTGTAAGCTCACCCAAGCCGATGTTGTCCGTCATCCCCTGGTGCAGCGCATTGTTGCCGCTTACGAAAATCACGAAAATTCCCGTTCCAAACGCTAGTCATTTCTCGTTTGCTTTCCACAAACGCCCTCAACATCACCAGGCGATCGCGCCACCAGCTATAGCATACGCGGCTTCTGGAACCGCTGAAAATATCTGACAAAGGATATCTTGACAAGCTAGAGGTTGCTCTTTGGGGGGGCTCCCTGTGAAAACTGATTCGCTGTTCTACGGCCTCTTTCAAAGCCATCCCGAGATTCTCTTTGAGTTAGTTGATTAGGCAGCCTGTAAGCGAGGCGCAGAGCTATCGCTTCGCCTCCGAGGAAGCAAAGCAAACTGCCTTTCGTCTAGATGGCGTATTTCTGCCGCCTGGAGATCGTACTGCTGCCCCACCCACTTTGTTGATAGTGTAAATACATTGAAAGGCTGCTGAGGAAATAGTAAAAGCGCCGCGATCGCTCCAACAGACTGAAAAATTGCTGATCGTAAGAGCCCATAAGAAATCGTGACTTGTCAGTAACTTCTTGCCATAGATTTCTCAATAGAATAGTAGTCATAAATGCCATTACTGGGTATCAATATTTCATGCCTGCCCGTGATTTTTACCATAATATTGTCATGCAGGCTCTTACTCAGGCTGGGTGGGAAATTACTGATGACCCGTTTATCCTGTCCTATGGTGGTCGTGATTTGTATGTTGATTTGGGGGCAGAACATGATCTGCTGGCAGCTCAGCGAGATCGTCAAAAGATTGCGGTTGAGATCAAAAGCTTTTTGAGTCAGTCTCCCGTTTACGATTTGCAGTCTGCTATTGGTCAATATGACGTCTATCGCAGCATATTAGAAGAAACGGAACCCAACAGAATGCTGTATTTGGCTGTTCCTAAACGAGCGTATGAAACCATTTTTTCTGAAAAGCTAGGGCAGTTGGTAATCAAGCGCTCCTCTTTGCAGCTAATGGTCTTTGATGAGCACTCAGAGAGAATTGAAGCATGGATACCGTAGAGAATTACCGAAAAATTGCGCGGCAACTGATTCATCAATATGCTGGCTATAAGCCCTCCCACGGTGAAATTGATACGCGAGCGGTAATTGACCCGACGCAAGATCACTACGAAGTCATGCACGTCGGCTGGGACGGCGATCGCCGGGTGCATGGCCCGGTCATTCACATAGACATTATCGATGGTAAATTTTGGATTCAATACGATGGTACGTCCCGCCCAGTGGCTGATGCGCTGTTGGAGGCAGGCGTCCCGAGAGAGAATATCGTGTTGGCATTTCATCCGCGTCGAGTAAGACATTACACCGACTTTGCCGTGGGGTAAGCCATCCCAACCTTCTTCCGTTCCAATCCTCTAGCCGACGCGATCGCGCAGAATATAATATTCTTCCAAACGGGCTTGAAAGCATTGCCAGTGTTCTTCGATTTGCCCGCGCGCTAGCCAAAACGTCTGCGCCGGGGCTTGGTCAAGGGCGATCGCAATTAACGCCCCGGCCACTTCAATTCCCGTCTCGGCATACACCTGTTCAATCGCTTGGGCGTAAGCCGCCACCTGCAGACAATAATCACCAATCCACTCCAGCTTTTTCGGCTTCATCGCCGTTTTCCAGTCGCAGACGCAAACCTGTCCCTCATACACCATCACCGCATCGGGAAAGCCCACATATCCCGCGTCGTGCCAAACCGCCCCTTCGACCAGCAGCGGTTCATCCACAGCGTTCAAAATCGGCAGCAGCGACTCCCAATAGCCGCCCACGTCTGCTGGAATTTCGACCGTCTCGCCGCGCAAAAATGCTGCGACCTGTTTATGCAAGCGCGTTCCTGCCGAAGATGCTTTATTGGAAATAGCCTGGGCAGCTTCCTTGCCGATACGCTGACGCCATTCGTACAGCGCCTTTCTGGCGTCAGCGGGCTTGGTCGCAGAGAGAATTGTGGTCACACCGGGATACTGATGGCCGTTGATTTCGTAAACGCGACGGCGATTGACCCGCTTCGTTTTGGCTTGGTAGCGTTCTAGCTTCAAGAGTCAGCTCCTGCGATCGCCCATATAATCATGCCTCCCATCATATCCAGGTCGCCGCCTACAGACTCAAATCGATCACCACGGGAAGATGATCAGACCCCACATCGGCTCCAAGGTGGACATTGGCAACGGTCAATTCTGGGCTAAGTAGTCCATGGTCGATGGGAATGGCAAGCAGTTCGGTGAGCCAGGCTGGCATTAATGAATACGTTTCGCCGGTGGGCCAACTAGGTAGCACGCCAAAGCCAGCGCGCACGTTCTTGAGCCCAGTTCGACGCAACAATCGCCGGTAATAAGGCGACCACATCGTAATGTTGAAGTCACCGATAACGACCTGTGACTCCTGGATGTTTTGCAGATACTCTCCCAGTTGGTCGAGTTGTCGATTCCGAGAATGGAAGAGGTTGGGCCTAACGGGGGGTAGGGGGTGGGTCCCGACTACAGCCAACTGTTGTCCGTTGACTTCCACTGTGGCGGTAATGCTAGGGGTAATGTCTGGGGCAAAATCAAGTACTTCAACGGCATCTAAAGGGTAGCGACTGTAGATCACGATGCCCCGCTTGAATGGATCTGATCTGCCGGAAAAGTGGGGCATCGTCGCTAATAGCGTATTTAATTGCTCAACCCAGCGGTCGTCGACTTCCATAAAAAGGGCCAAGTCGGGACTTTCCGCTTGAGTCATGGCCAACGCAGCTTCAAAATTACGATTTTTAGCGTTGAGATTGGAGACCAAAATGCGAAAGTTGCCCTCAGGCTGCGCTTGCAAAAACTGAGGCGGCAAGTACCAGGGCAATAATGGCGCCGTCAGAACGGCGACACAGGCAAGGGCAATTAGAGTTGGCCAGCGACAGCGCGTGAGGGCGATCGCCACCAGCCCTGCCAGGCTCAAGAGCCAATACTGTCGCTGAAAATGGGACAGTAACTCTAAATAAATGGGCCAGCCAAAGCGACTACTCAGCAACGCGATCGCAGTAATCGCCACCACTCCGAGCAGTAACAGCCACGCCATCGTCTGAATCAAGCAAGATCGCTTTTGCGCCATAAAACTAAAAACCCCACTCTTCACGAGCAGGGTACAAAATTTCACAGAGAGATAAATGAGTCAAGCAGCACTTGTTGAAATAATCATGTGTTGACGAATTGCCTGTAAATTCTGTGTTAGGTCATGCCGGAGATGGCGTTCAATTAGCATGACCGGAATTGCTAGCGGCGGACAAATGGTCAGCTCATAATTTAGGCGAGTCGTTGGCTGAGATGCGGCCTCTGACTCTAGTCGCCAGCAGCCTTCAAAAGCCTTAAAGTCACCTTCTACCATCGAAAAGCTAATGCGATGGGGAAACTGCTCAGCCATATCCAGCACTACACGAGCGCAAAACTGAATGTTGAGGAAACATTGGCTGCCGACCTGCTCCAGGAGCGTACGGGAATCAACAGTTTCTAAACAGCGGCTCACCGAAAGGTTGGGAATGAAATTTGCCAAGTTATCGTAATCTGTCAGCGCCTCCCAGACTTGCTCTACTGAACAAGGAATGCAAATAGAGGCCGAAATTCGACGATGCCGATTCTGCAGCTTTTCAGTAAAAATTGCCAAGCCACTTGAGCTTGCAGGCTCTGGCAACAAGCAATCTGGCATTGAGGAGTTGGCTTTTAGCGGAGTCGCGTCAGTCATTTATGATGCTTTCCGATACCTAATAAATATTAGACCCAAAATTTCCTTTATGATCAAGCCGATTCATCAATACTTGCTCTAGAGATTACCAATATGGGTCACTAGATATAGAGTACTGTGACCCTTTCAGCCCTAATCACCGTGGAATCGCTACAGTTTTAGCAACAGGGCATTTGTTTTCCGTAAAAACCGTATCGTTAAGTATGATTCAAGCCATGCTGCAAGTTGTCGGCACCGTCAAAGGGCCAGGAGAAACGGGTAATGAGTATCTCTTCATCACCGCCGATAACCGTGACGTCAAGATTGGCGAGTTTGTTGCCTATCAGGCCCATCAAGGGGACGAGACCTTAAATATTTTGGGCAAAATTGCCGATCGCCGCCTGATCGATCATTTACCCGATCGCATCTTTGCGGATACGGGCATTAGTCCCGAAGCGATCGCTGCACTGGTAGGCTTCGCTTATCCCAATCCCGAAATTTACGAAGTCACGGTAGCCGTGATCGGCTACTTTCATCCGGTGCTGGGCTTTATCAATCCCCGATTGACGCCTGATCCCGGCGCTAAAGTTTTCCGAGTTGATGATGAAACCTTAGTTCACGTCATCAACAAAAAGCAGCCGGAAGAAATCGGTGGGGCTCATGTCGGGTCGCTGTTGCTGCGTCCGGGAGAAGCGGTACCGGTGGCGCTGGACGTCAAGGAACTCGTGAGCACCCATATGGCGATTTTGGCGGGCACTGGCTCCGGTAAGTCCTACACAGCGGGGGTGCTGATTGAAGAACTACTGCGTCCCAATAATCGGGCGGCGGTGCTGGTGTTCGATCCCCACGGGGAATATGGCACGTTGGGTGATATGCGTGGCCATCCTGCGTTCCAAGGAGACGACGGCTATGCGCCTCAGGTTAAAGTACTGACGCCAGACGATATTCGCATTCGCATGTCGTCGCTGGACTATTACGATGTCATGACCCTGTTGCCGAATATGAGCGATCGCCAGCAGGCTATTCTCAATAAGGGCTTTACGATTCTGAGAAAGCATCGTCATGGCGACTATCGCTGGGACGTGAATGACCTGATTCGCGCCGTAAACGAAGCCGATACTAGCGAGGACGATGACGGTAATCCAAAAATTGGCTCCTCGGCGCCGGCAATTGAGTGGAAGCTGGAAAAGCTAGCCAATTCTCCCTATTTTGATCGGATGAATCACCTGGCACCTCAGGACCTGTTTGAGCCAGGACAGGTGACCGTACTGCAAATGAACGAAATCAGTCAGGAAGAGCAGCAGGTAATTTGCGCGGCGGTGCTGCGTCAGAGCTACCAAGCCCGTATGAATACCGCCAAGGAGCTGGTGTCGGAAGGGGATGAAACCTACCTGCCTTATCCTGTATTCATCCTGCTAGAGGAAGCGCACCGCTTTGCCCCCGCCCACGAGCCGTCACGCTGCAAGCAGGTGCTGCGGACAATTCTTAGTGAGGGACGCAAATTTGGTATGGGAGTCGGACTCATTACTCAACGTCCGGGCAAGCTGGACTCCGATGTGCTGTCCCAGTGCATGAGTCAGTTTTTAATGCGCATCGTCAATCCCGTGGATCAGGAAAGTCTGAAATACGGTGTGGAGGCGGCAGGGCGCGATCTGTTGAAAGAGTTGCCCGCTCTAACTAAGGGCCAAGTGATTATTTCGGGGGCCTGTGTCAATACGCCCGTGTTGTGCCAAGTGCGCAAACGTCTGACCCAGCACGGTGGCGAAACGATGGATGCGCCCCAGGATTGGCAGCGGTATTTTCAACAGCATCACGAGGCCAAACGCAAAATCGAGCGCTCTACGGTGGCTCGCCCGCGACCCGCCGAAACCGTTGGCGGCATTAGCATTGAATAGCTTGATGCCTATTCGGTGAGCGATCGCACCATTTCACATTCGACTAGCGCGGGATCGTTGGGGTAAGGTTCGATGCGTCCAGTTTTGACAAAGCCCAGACGCTGATAGAACTGGATAGCCGCTTCGTTGTTAGACGTCACTGTCAAATGCAGAGCTTTTATTTGCTTAGTGGTGGCCCAATCAGCGATCGCCGCCACCAATTGAGTACCCACACCGCTTTTCCGATACTCAGGGACAACCCAAATTGAGCGTAGATGGGCGATCTCCAGATTTTCGGCGTCAATTAACCCAGCTGCAATACCCTGAACCTGTTGCTGCTCCATTGCCAGATAGCCGATTGAATTGTTCTGGTTCCATTGACTAGCGCGGCGTTGCCAATCGTCATCGCTAAGCTGGATTTCTTGAGCGTAGGTTGAGCCAAAAGCCAGAGGAGAATCCTCTAATGCTCGCAGACGCACTTGCTTAAAAACGTGCGTGACGGCAGGAGTAATCAGATGAAGCGTCAACATGACATGAACCAAGGCTGAATCATCAATAGTGCGCTGAGGTTTCTGCAGGTTGGTGACTTCCGCTTCATGAAAGAACCGTCAAAACAACTGGTTAAGTTAACTCAGAAGCTATTCGCCGCCGAGGGCGATCGCGCGACTTTCATCCAAGCTCAGACTCGGGGGGGGGGGGGGGGGGGGGGGGGGGGGGGGGCGGGGGGGGGGGGGGGGGGGG
>ERZ1740058.80-NODE-80-length-80392-cov-7.031306_pt1 | contig 80392 bp, 65 predicted proteins | sample MGYA00581745_ERZ1740058 | MGnify/ENA primary metagenome ERZ1740058 (study PRJEB43018, sample SAMN04849742) | marine metagenome | isolation source: floating plastic debris | place: Pacific Ocean | collected 2008-08-30 | study: EMG produced TPA metagenomics assembly...
GGCACAATACCGACCTGCTGACGCAAGGAATACAGCTCCACCTTACGAATATCGTAATTATCGATCAAAATGCGACCCGACTCCGCGTTATACAGACGCGGCAGCAGCTTCATCAACGTACTCTTACCCGAACCACTCTGGCCCACAATGCCGATAAACTCACCCGCGTGGAATTCCAGGTTGACATTCACCAGCTGCAAAGGCCCCGAGGGTGCGAAGCGGAAGGACAGATCTTCGTACTTCACATTGCCCTGAATATCTGGCATCGGAATCTGGGCGCGATCTTCTTCTAGCTGCTCTTGAGGATGGTCAATAATATCGCTCAAACGCTCTAGAGATAGCGCAGTCTCTTGGAAGTTTTGCCACAGCTGAGTCAGTCGCAACAAGGGCTGAGTCACATAGCCCGAAATAATTCTAAAGGCGATTAATCCACCCAGCGTCAGGTTGCCTTCCAGCACCAGGTAAGCACCCACCCACAGCACCAGCAGACCTGAGAGCTTGTTCAAGAAGCCACTGGCAGAACCAGCAGTTGTCGAAGTCAGCACCGTCTTAAAGCCATCGCTGACGTAGCGAGCGTATTTCTCTTGCCACTTCCAGCGGGTTTTCAGCTCCATGTTCTGGGCCTTTACCGTCTGAATACCCGAGAGCGCTTCCACCAGGAATGACTGAGTTTCAGCATTTCTTTCTGCCTTCGCTCTCAGCTGCCTGCGGACAATCGGCGAAACAAAGAAGGTCAGCATCATAAACAGCGGAATGGTTGCTAGCGAAACAATCGTTAGCTTCACGCTGTAGATAAACATCACCAAAATGTATAGCACTGAGAACAGCGCGTCCATTACCACCGTCAGCGCCGTACCCGTTAAGAACTGACGGATGTTCTCTAGCTCGTTAACTCGGCTAGAGAGCTCACCTACCGGGCGGCGGTCAAAGTAGCGCAGCGGCAGCCGGAGCAGGTGGTCAATAATTTCCGCGCCCAGTGCCATGTCGATCCGGTTGGTGGTATCGACAAACAGGTAAGTTCGCAAACTGGTCAAAATTGCCTCAAAGATGGCAATCACGACCAGAAATATGCCCAACACGTGCAGCGTATCAGGGCTGTTACGGCTAATGACTCGGTCAATAATCACCTGAACCATCAGCGGGTTGGCTAAGCCAAACACCTGAACAAACAGTGAGGCGATCAGTACCAGACTTAGCGTAGCCCGGTATTTTTTCAGCGACGGGATAAACCAGCCCAGGTCAAACTTTTGCTGAGGGGTTTGCTCGGTGGTTTCTACCAGCAGAATCTCGCCTTCAGGGCCCCACACGTCTTCAAAGGCGTCAGGTGGCAGGCGCAGTACTTTGTTTTCGGCTGGAACACCGATCACATACTCGGTGGTAGAGGTCGCGTAGATAACCGCAAAGCCTTCTCGCCACTGGATTAGGCCAAGCTTAGGTAAACGAGCGATCGCACTAGCAGGCACTTTCGCCAGCTGCGGCTTTAAGCCCAACAGATCAGAGACTGCACCGCAGGCCGTCAGAGACAAGTGACCTAGCCGCTCGTTCTGGTTTACCAGCACACGCTGGACCACATCTCGCTTGAAGGGCATGCCCAAATGCTGTGCGATCATCGCAAAACAAGAGAGGGCCTCGCCAACCTCACCACGTCCCCGAATTACCGGATACTTAATGGCTTCAGCGCGATCGGTCCCGTCTTCAACCAGATTAGAATCGTAGGTCAAGTCGGGCGCGTAGGGCACCGCTGTCGAAGGCATCTGTATCATCGTGCCGCCGTCGGCTACAGCGCTTCTATCACCGCTGCCGTTGCCATTGCCATCAGAGCCGTTCGCACCAGCGGGCAAGCTATCTCGCACCTCAGTCACATTCGGCTCAGTCGCCAGCTGACGCATATCAATACCGACAAGCCGGGTGTTCTTTTTGCTCTTCACCCGACCGTCCATCATTTCTGGCAGCAGCCAGCTCCCGGCCGGATGGGTAGCAATGCTTTGCGAGCTGACAAACCACAGCTTATTCGGTTCAGGGTTGGCAATTTCTACGCTGCCTGCTCTGAGCGTCACTGCCGTCGCACTTTGCTGCAAGCGCTTAGCGGTGTCAGCTAAATCGCTCACCGTGCGAGCCTGCGTTTGAAAATACTGGCTGACTAGGTCGAAAACTTCCGCCAGGTAGGAATAGTTCGTGACCGCACGGGCGAAGTCGTCGTTGCTCCCAATGAGCTGTCGAACGACATTGACCGGTATGGCGATCGCCTCAATCTCAGACGAGGCAATTACCCCTTCACAGGGAATCCCTCGCACTAAGCTGGCCAATCCTAGAACGGCCTTTGGCTTTAGCAAGTCCAAAGTCATGGGCGCTTTTTTATAGGGGTCGTAGCCTAAAAGGCGACCCTTGCCTGACACAATCACCACTAGCTGGTGTGGCATCGACTCTCGGCGCAAAATTGGCTGGCCAATACGGTAGCGGAGCCGTTGGCTATCGCGAGCGAGCTGATCTAGCGCGGGTGGCGGGAGCTGATCAAACGGAAAAATATCCCTTAGGCTTTGGTCAATGGAAACGTCGGTGTAAGTCATAGCAGATGGGGGGCTAAGCGCTGTGCACTAATAAGTCGGTATCCGGACGGAAAGCCGTAAAGCGGGTGACAGACCGTAGGCAGTAAAAGAGAATTACTCTCAGTAAGACAGTAATTGCAGTCTACCGTGCTAGCGCAAGTTCAATATATTCGTCAAGAGAAAATTCATTGAGAGAAAAGGATGGCTTAAGAGAAGGCTAGTTGAAAGCAGATCCAGTTGAAACAGATCTAGCTGAGTTTTGGCTGAGAGCAGTCAGCTAAGCAGGAACGAGGCCCAAGACGTTTTCTTCTTCTAGGTCGTCATCTTGTCCTATCTCCTGAACCGATATCTCTTGCAGCTTCTGGCGCAGCCAGCCCTGAAATTGCTCTGTCAGCAGCCGCTGACGCATCGTGTCGGTAAACTGAGCCGGTTCAAATTGCTCTAGGCGAGCAATCACTAGCCATTCACCAATCTGAGTAGGGGCCCACAGCTGCCCTGGCTGGCTCACAGACAGCATCCTGGCTAGAACAGGATGAGGAACATTCAGCTCTACGGGACCGATAAAACCGCCAGTTTTAGACTCTTGTCCTTCCGAGTATTCGCGGGCTAGGTCATTAAATGACGCACCGTCATCGTTCAGTCGAAAGTAAATCTCTTGGGCTAAGCTCGCATTTTTAGTGCGAATCAGCGAATAGCAAACTCGATCTAGCTGCGTTTTGCGCTGAAGGAAATAAGATTCTATCTGAGCACCCCAGGTCTCCTCTTGAAACATTTGCAGCTTATACTCACGAATCGCGGCGTTCATCATCTGCTGAGGCGTTTGCCCCTGCTGCTGACACCACGCCTGACGCTGTTCTTCAGAAAACAGACCGCGCCGAGTGCAGAACCCTTCTATTGCCTTTTGTGGGTCACACTCAACATCTGCGATCGCTGTGTCGATCACAAACTCCTGTACGAGCTGAGGCATCAGACGATACTCCCGCAGCTTCTCAATAAGATCAGATGCACTGAGCACCTGCTGACCAATTTGCAGAATTCCTGACATACCCTGGTTTTTTATATCAAGCACTTTTTATTAATCCCAAAACAGTGCAGCTTACATCAAAATATATAGTTACATGGCTCATCAGATATACCCGCAGTCATACCGACATTCGCATAAAAGCTTCACTGTGGCCAGTAAAACATGCTGCCTAGCGTGAAGCTGCCGTCACGTTATAAAAAGCCATCTAGAGCGGTTTCTAAAAAAGCGATTTAACGATTGCTACATAACTTGCTACACAACGCTTTTTGCATAACAGCTACTAGCCACAGGCGAACCTATCACCGCGAGCGCCTAAACAATAATCAGGAGTGATCTCTATGCATATCTTCATAGACTAACCGTCCCCTCAGGCCAAATTTAATGATTCTCAGCTGAATCATCACAGCCGCCTATGGGCAAACTGGAGTCAATTCCAACGCCTAAAAGACACCTGTGACTCGTCGATTCAGTCAGCGACTCCTCAATTACTTACGCCGTTGGTGGCCTAAGCTAGGCCGTCACCGCACAAAACCGTTCTCACAGCACAGACGCGTCAAATCTAGAAAGGCTGGAGGCAAACAATCTAAAGTCAGAAAATCCAGATTCAGACAGGCCAAACAGGCTCAAATGCCACGCAAAAGCGAATCTGCGGCAATATCCAAGGCTCAAGGAAATATAGATGGCACGACAGATAACGTCATCTACACTGTGCCAAGAGACGAGATCGTGAGTGCACTCAACAAGACCCTCGCACGCTCGACGGCTCAGCAGGTCGCTGAGCCGCCTGAGGCTATTATTCACCGTCAGAAAGTCACAAAAAAGCGAACGACCAACATCGCCTCAACCGCCCCACCAGCAACGACTCCAGAGCTGATCAAATCGTTTGCCGATTCGGCTTATATCTGCGAATGTCAGGGGCGCTTTGGAGAAGCTGAAAGACTATATAAGCAAGCTCTGACGCTGAGCATTCGACGACTGGGCAAAACGAACTTAGCGATCGCACCTCATCTCAGCAGCCTAGCTGCCCTTTACTACCTGCAAAAGCGCTACAGAGAAGCCATTCCCTTACTGACTAGCCTGCTCAATATCCGCCAGCGACACCAGGTTCGGTATCATCCCGAGGTTGGAGAGACCTTGTATCGGCTGGCGCAGGTTTACTACCACCTATACGACTACCGCCAGGCCGAACCCCTCTTTCAATCGGCACTCGTCATCTTCAGAAGAGCCTTCGGTCCCAGTCACGCTCGAACACAGGCAGTCTACTGCGACCTCATGTGCCTGATTGCAACCGCCATCGAATCTGACAAATTTAATGAAATCGTCGCTAAGCCGCCGCCATTTGATTTGAACACACTAGGAGAAACTTACAGCTGGGCTAGACCGAGCTGGGCAAAATCATCAGAACCAGAAGAGAACTACAGCTGGATTAAGCTGCACTGACCCACGGCAAACCATAGATGTGGTAGCACTCAGTTCAGAATTCAGCAGCCTCATTCACCGGTCTCATTCACCGGTCTCATTCTAGGTAGCCGGACGGATAGGCGCTAGGCCTGATGCTCCGCCAGAAGCCGCTCTACCTGCTCTGGCTGAACGTGATAGTGCTTAACATTATCTGGCAAAAAGCGGATGTTAGGACCTCGCTTACAGCCACCCAAACAGCCGACGGCTTCTAGCTTAAAGGGCGTTGATGACTGCTCTGTCGCCTCAAAGGTTTCCCACAGCTTTGTGCCGCCTCGCTTACAGCAGTTCTTCTTCTGGCACAGCTGAACCGTCATCGGCTTAATCTTCTTCTTTTTAGGCAGCTTTACCTTCGCCTGAGGAGATAGCGGAATGACAGCTTCAGCCTGAAGCGATCGCCCCTTCGATTGCTTCTTACCCTTTTTTTTGCAGACGCTGCCCCACACCCTTACGTCATCACCCGGCGTTAGCTCTTTTTTAGCAACTTCTCTCAGCGCCTTTGGTAAATAGACCGACAGAATACCCTCGTTCGTCTCTACTTTCAGCCCTTTCAGCTTGCCCTCTTTTGACTTAATTTTTTTGAGGTAGCGGCCTTGCAAAACATCCATCTAAGTACTTATTTATAGTCCGTTTATATCCACTGCTAGAGTATTTGCCCCCCCTAAATTCTTAAACCCTCTCTCGATAGATTTGACCAGTTCACCCTTTGGGAATATCAGAAGGAATAGTAAGCGAGACAGTCAAAGGAACAGCAAAGGAAGACAATGGCCAAAAATAGGAGAAATAGCGTAGAAACTAGCATAAGGAAATAGCCTGCTAGATTAGAGACAGTAGCTCTCCTGATCTATCCCTGATCTCTTCCCCAGTGTTTAGTGCGATGACTTAATGCCATGAAGCGATTGCTCATTCTCTCTATTCAAGGATATCGGCATCTGATATCCCCTCTGTTTCCGCCGACCTGCCGATTCCACCCCACCTGCTCTTGCTATGCCATAGAAGCAATTGACAAGTTTGGCCCCTTACAGGGTAGCTGGCTAGCCGCAAAGCGCATCGGGCGCTGCCATCCGCTACACCCAGGGGGATACGATCCTGTACCTGTACAACCAGAAACGAAAAAGAAAGAACTGCTAAAGTAACCCCACGCTATCTACACCACATACCATCTAGCACTACACATTCTAGTAGCACTACCTTATGCAAAAAATTTACGTTCTCGATACCAACGTACTGCTGCACGATCCCAATGCAATGCTGCGGTTTGAGGACAACGAGGTGGTCTTACCCATCACAACCATTGAAGAGCTCGATCGATTTAAAAAGCGCCCCGAAGAAACCGGTCGCAATGCCCGTCAAACGTCGCGCATGCTAGATGGGCTTAGAAACCAGGGCAGCATCGTCGAAGGCATTGCGCTAAAAAACGGCGGCAAAATCCGCGTAGCGCTCTGTCAGAGAGAAACGCTAGAGAACCTACCGCCAGAGCTAAAAGCAGATGGTGGCGACAATGCCATTCTGGCAGTGGCCCTAGAGGTAAAACAGGGGTGCGACTGTCCGGTGGTCATGGTGAGTAAAGACACCAATATGCGGATCAAGGCCGATAGCCTGGGGCTAACCGCTGAGGACTACGAAACAGACAAAATAGATGTCGATGATCTGTATACCGGGATAGGCGAGGTGCTAGTCAGCGCTGAACAAATGAGCGCGCTTTTTCAACCAGGGGGGACAGAGCTCGGCAGCGTACCGCTAGCAGGGAAGTTCTTCCCTAACCAGGCCCTGACGCTGATTGATGTGAATAACCCAGCCCACACCGCTCTGGCAATTATGCGAAGCAATGGCCAGCTGCTGCCGCTGCCAAAGATGCCCTACAACGGCATCTCCCGAATTCATGCGCGCAACCGAGAGCAGCGGTTTGCCTTAGCGCTGCTGCTAGATGATAGCGTGCCGCTGGTAACGCTAGTGGGCAAAGCAGGAACAGGAAAGACATTGCTTGCGATCGCAGCCGGGCTGCAAAGGGTTACCGAAGAAAAGCGTTACACACGTCTGCTGATCTCACGGCCCGTCGTTCCGATGGGCAAAGATATCGGCTATCTCCCCGGCGATATGACTGAAAAACTCACCCCTTGGATGCAGCCTCTATACGACAACTTCGACTTAATCTTTAACACGCAAGATACCAACGACAAATCGCCCCACTGGCGGCGCGGCCACGAAGAGCTACTAGAGATGGGACTGCTACAAATCGAAGCACTCACCTACATTCGCGGTCGCACCATTCCCAAACAGTTCTTTGTCATTGATGAAGCGCAAAACCTGACCCCCCACGAAGTAAAGACGATTCTAACCAGAGCGGGAGAGGGCACTAAAATTGTGCTAACGGGTGACACCGCACAGATTGATAATCCCTATGTCGATGCCGCCAGTAATGGATTGACCTATGTGATTGAGCGATTTCGCAACGATCCCCTAGCAGGTCATATCACGCTGTATCAGGGTGAGCGCTCCGATTTAGCCGCGCAGGCAGCCGCGCTGCTGTAGAGCTCTCTTCCAGAGCCTCTCCTTTCAAGTAGTCAGCACTCATCAAGTAGTCAGCACTCATCAAAAAATGTGGCAATCCACGACTAAAGCCTGATGACTGAGCGTAGCCGCAGCCCGGTATGATTTCTCTATTCTTGAGGCGATGCAATGGACCGTGACCTCACAAACCGCAACTTCGCGAGCCGTAACTTCGCGAGCAGTGCAATTGTTGACCCTACCCTACAGGGCTATAAAGACGAAATCGCGCAGCTGTTGGTGCAGCTAGAGCAGTTTGCCCTCGCCATCAAAAACACCTCGCTTACCAGAACTGTCCAAAGCCTACAGGACAACATCAGTCAGCCTTTTTTGTTCGTCGTGATTGGTGAAGTAAAAGCTGGAAAAAGCAGCTTTATCAACGCCCTGCTCGGCAGCGGTGAAATCTGTGAAGTGGGCGCTGACCCTAAAACCAACATGGTCAGCAAAATCGTCTACGCCGAAGGTGAAGGCTACAGCCGCGAAACCAAGCCGGGCGAACTGAGAGAAATCGGTCGGCCTGTGCCTATTTTGGAACAGATAGCCATCGTCGATACCCCAGGCACAAACAGTCCTTTCCAGCAGCACGAAGACATCACCAAAGAATTCATCCCCAATAGCGATCTGGTCGTGTTTGTCTTCTTCTCTAAAAATCCCTACACTAACACCGCCTGGTCGCTCGTCGATTTCGCTCACAAGGACTGGAAAAAGCCCGTCATCTTTGTGCTACAGCAGTCTGACCTGGCAGACGATAGAGAGCTACAGACTTCACGCCAATACATTGAACAAGAAGCGCAGCAAAGGCACATTACCGATTCTAAAGTATTCGCAACTTCTGCCAAGCTAGCAACCTCTAACAGGCTAGAGACCACTGCTGCTAGCCCAACTGCTAATGCCGACAACCGCAGCGATCGCAACGGTGGGTTTGTCGCTGTTCAAGACTTCGTTCGCAGCACTATCACTGGCGGCAGAGGCTACCGGCTCAAGCTCATCTCCAATATCGGTACCGCTGAGCAGATTATTGCCAGGCTTCACAAAGACATGCAGCTCATGCAGCAACAGCTTCAAACAGACGAAGCCGTTGTCACCAAAATTCGCAACCGACTAGGACAAGGCGAAAACCAGTCTCGCGAAGAAATCGATGCGCTAGTCGAGCGCTTGATGGTGCAGTACGACCGCACCGTCTATCAGATTAAAACAGAGTTTCGAGAAGATCTGTCTATCTTTATGCTGGCCAAGCGGTCTTTTCTCTCAATGTTTAGCCGTAAGCAGCGGGTAGAAACCTGGCTGAGCGAAATCAAAAACCGGGCCCAAAAGGACTTAGAAACAACCCTAGATGAAACCTCTAAGGAAGGGGCTAAGCGTTTTCTAGACGGCATTGCAGTCATGATGAAGCAGCTATTAAATGAACTGACAGTGCTGCAAAATGACAGCCTTAAAAAAACAGAAATCGCGCTGCCGCTCTTGGACTATCGCTATGAAGTCATTGAGGGCGTAAAAGCCAAAATCACCAACTTGCTAGACGACGAAACATTTATGAGCTGTCTAGCCACCACCGCAGACAACGTAGGTCCACAGGTCGCAGGCGGCGGCATTTTAGCGGTCATCGGTGGTGTTATTGCCACCGCGACCCGCGCGGCTATTTTAGACATCATTGGCACCGTATTCCTAGGCGTCGGGGTCTTACTGGCAGGCGGCGTTTTGGTGGCCAAGCGTCGAGGCCTGATTCAAAAGCTAGATAGAGAGCTAGATCGCAACAAAGAACAGTTTGAATCTACCGTCACAGCTCAGCTCAACACCCGGCTCAGCGGCATTTACGACGAAATTGGCATGAGCTTTAACGAGCTATACACCTATGTAGAGCAAGAGCGCGCCAGCATCAAGCCGCTAATCCAGCAGTTTGAAGCAATTCAGACCTCGACAGAAACCCTATCGAAAAAGATCCGTCAGCTGTAGTTAACAGGATCTGGCAAGTAGTCGGTAGTTAACCGACCTTAATCTATCGCCGAGCGCTTATTACGTACGGCTATCCAGGTTTTCCAGCTGAGGCGGGCCAGCATCAGAATCGTCAGCGGAATAACGGCTACTAAAAGCAGCCCAGACCAAGGAGCATAGCCGGTCGCATGCACGACTAAGTAGCCTACGTACAGCAGGTAGTAGGCCAACAGCAGTATGCCTTCGCGCCGGGAGACTTCATTGTCTGTAAAGAAAATGGGCAGACACATCACGGCAACGGCCAGCATAACCGGCAGATCGAACGTCATGGCAGAATTCAAGACCGTAATACCATCGCTCGAAACAGCGCTGGTGAGTCCTAGCACGACCAAAATATTGAAGATATTACTGCCGATGACGTTGCCAACCGCTATGTCGCGCTCGCCGCGAATGCTGGCCATCACAGAGGTAGCTAGCTCGGGCAAGGAGGTGCCCAGCGCAATCACCGTCAGACCAATAATCAGCTCGTCAACCTTAAAGACTTCAGCAATAGCGATCGCACTTCTCACCAGCATCTGTGAGCCAGCCACCAGCGTCAGCGAACCGCCTACAAACATCAACAAGTTCCAGCCAATATCCTTTCCTGAAAGCGATCGCTCGCCAAGATCTATGTACTCATCCAAAACGCCTTGACTGGTCTCTTTACGGCTCTGATACAGCAGAAATATCGTGTAGACCAATCCGCCCAAAAATAAAACCACTCCATCGGAGCGGTTTAGCTGACCATCTACGCAAAACAAGACCAGCAGGCCAGAGACGCCAATCATAATTGGGACGTCGAGCCGGACCAGCTGCTGGGCAACGACGAGCGGCGCAATCAGTGATGACACGCCTAAGATGAGCAGAACATTGCAAATGTTGCTGCCAACGACATTTCCTAAGGCAATATCAGCCTGGTTGTGCAGACTAGCGTTCAAGCTCACCGCCAGCTCGGGCGCACTCGTGCCAAAGGCAACCACCGTCAAACCAATCACCAAAGGAGAAATACCAAGAGCAGCGGCCAGCTTAGAGGCACCTTTGATTAAAAATTCCGCGCCGCCCACCAAAAGTACCAGACCACACACTAAAGAAACAACCGTCCAGATACTCATAGGCGCTGTGATTTTCAGGTCTCTAAATAGTGGGTAAAAAGCAAGAAGATGCGGTGGCTCTTTCACTTATATCAAACTACCCAGATATATCGCTATCTCACAACGACTATATTCTGAGGCTTTCCAACAAAATCTTCAGGTTGAATCATCCCAAAGAAAGTCACCCTTATAGAATGTCCATACTCTTTTTGAGTAATCAACAGCACATACCAACAACCACATCACACACGCATAAACGCCCTTGACTACGCCCTTAGAAGTAACTTTTGAGCTTGCACCCTGGCGCTCTGCACTATCGCGTGCACTCCACCGCAATCGCGCTCAGCCTTTCTGCCGATTTCTACAGCTAGCAACCGTTCGTTCAGACGGTAGCCCAGCCAATCGCACCGTTGTATTTAGAGGCTTTTTAGAGAGCAGCAATCGACTGATGTTTATTAGCGATCGCCGCAGCGAAAAAATAGACCAACTTCACCAGGAACCCCAGACTCCAAACCGCACCCCTTTCAACGCAGAAATCTGCTGGTATTTCACCAAAACCCGAGAGCAATTTCGCATCAGCGGCCAGCTCAGCTCAATTGATGCCAGCCACTCAGAGGTATCTCTCATAGCAGCCCGTCAACATCTCTGGCAGAGAATTTCTGATAGCGCCCGGCTTCAGTTTGCCTGGCCGCATCCTAAAGACGTACGCACCAAAGACTCAAACTTTGAACCATCAGCGCCCGATTCACAAATGCCGCCTGCCACATTTTGCATGCTGCTACTCACACCGCTCAACGTAGACTATCTGTCACTAAGCGGAGAGCCACAAGACCGGATAATTTATAGCTACCAAGATGCAGACTGGACCAGGCAGGTGGTCAATCCTTGAGTCTTCACGGCCAATGACGACTCAGTACTTGGTTCAGTGCCTAGCTCAGTGCTTAGCCAAGTACTTAGCGTACAAACCCTAAATACCGGAGCCACCCAAAAACTCCTGCAGCGCTCGGTCATTCAGATCACAGCACTGAACGCCGTCACAGTGTGTGGAAGAGTGTGCGTGAGAGTGTGCAGACGAGTGCGCTAAAGACGCTGTACTCGCAGCCGAAGAACTCGCGCCCACCGAAACTAGCTGCTCTAAGCTAGACACCTTCTCAGCTAACCCATTAGCTGGCTGCTGGGCGGCATGAAGCTTCGACAGCTCACTTTCCAAAGCTTCGATGCGATCAACAAGCGCTCTAATCGCCAGCGCTTCTGAATCAGGCAAGCGTCCGTGCTCTAACGGCTCAACCCGCTCCCCAGAGCGGTAAACAATTCGCCCTGGCACGCCCACAACCGTACAGTCAGAAGGCACTTCTCTGAGCACAACAGAGCCCGCCCCAATGCGGACATCGTTGCCAATTTGAATATTACCTAGCACCTTGGCACCCGCACCCACTACTACGCCTGTACCCAGGGTAGGATGGCGTTTCCCAGACTCTTTACCAGTACCGCCCAGGGTAACGCCCTGATAAATCAAAGAGAGATCGCCAATAATGGCTGTCTCACCAATCACCACACCAATACCGTGGTCAATAAACACGCCTGAGCCAATCGTCGCACCAGGATGAATTTCGACGCCCGTAAGCGCTCTGGCTACATGAGAAATCAGTCTGGGAACAAAAGGCACGCCAATGTTCCAAAGCCAGTGTGCTAACCGATGAAAAACCAGTGCCTGAAAGCCGGGATAGAGAAAAGCGACCTCTAACCAGTTACGGGCCGCTGGGTCGCGCTCAAAAATAATTCGGAAGTCACGGGCGATCGCCTTCAGCACTGTGCAGTTTCCCTAGATAACGACAGATTAATCAAACTACCAATCAGCCACAATTATCTTAGCGTCTGATTAATTTGTATCAAACCCTTCTGAAGGTGTGGTTTTCCTTATCTAACAGCCCAGATTTAACCGCCCAGATCTGGTCTGTCAGATCTGGTCTGTCAGATCTGACAGACCAGATCTAACGGTCTAACCAATTCCCAATCGTCCAGCGAGACTTGGGGTTAGCGGTATGAGCACCAGCAGCATCAGCAGCAGCGCTAGCAGCGTCAGCGCGGCGCGAGTATCGTCAGGCTCGCTCAGATCGTCTGTACAGGGACGTTCGGGCTGACGCTGCAAAAAGACAATCAGCACCGCCCAGTAGAGCGCCAATGGATTGAATAGGCCCACGACTGCTAATATCACCAGCGTAATCGCCGTGGATTTGATTAAGGTCTTGCGGCCATAGATAGCCTGCACCATCCGGCCACCGTCGAGCTGTCCGGCAGGCATGATATTAATTGCGGTGATAATCAGGCCAATCCAACCGATGATAAACAGCGGATGGACATCTACTAAATCTGCTTGAAGGATATCGCCGCCCAAAACAGTGCGGGCCAGCGTACCGACAAAAATAGAGCCCTGAAAGAACTGAGCCGGTAGCTGAAAGAGACTGCCAGGATGAGAGAGAATTAGGCCAAACAGTAAGAACAGAAAAGAAAGCGTACCGCCAACAGCTGGGCCAGCGAAGGCAACGTCAAACAAAACGCTGCGGTTTTTAAGAATTGACTCAAACCGGGTAATTGCACCGAAAGCCCCAAGCTGCCAGGCGGGCAGAAAAAACGGTGGACTGATTTTGACATTGCGCTGACGGGCCAGCGCAATATGGCCCAGTTCGTGAGCGCCCAGCACCGTCATCAGGCCCAGGCCAATCGGCAAAACCTCGGCCCAGCGCTCTGGCGATTGAAAAATATCAAAGCTTTGCAAGATAGCGGCGGTTTCAAAAGTGGTGGCGATCGCAGCAATCGCTAAAGCCACTGCTAGCACGCTTTGCCCAATTGAGGTAGGCATCGGTCCGTTCGATTTTGGCAGCACCACCACAACCGGCTTGTCATCAGGGTCTGCTAGTAAAAACGAGCGATAGCGATCGCCTAGCTTCTCGGTCAGCTTATGGCTGAGCGTACTAGCCGCTACGTCCGGCTGAGTGCGCAAATTGCCCTTAAAAATCGCGCCCTCTTGATAAGGCACCGTCTTAGTTCTAAAGAAAGTATCTATGCTGAAAATACCTTCGATCAGCGCTAAATCTTCGGCTGGAATCGGCGGGCGGTCTTTTTCTTCGGCGTTATCTTTACCATCATCAGTCTGCTCAGCAGCCGTAGCACTTTCAGCTGCCACATTGGCCGACACAGGCCCATCTGCGCTAGAACCGCCTTCTTTACTGACGCTTTCAGTCGTCTGAGTAGCCGCAGCGTCTACAGCCGTTTCTTCAGTCGCGATCGCATTAGCACGCGATCGCGCTTGCTCAGCCACCATCGCAGATTGACTTTCTGCGCGTAGCTGCCTTCCCAGGTAAATATAGATACCCGTTGAGATCACAACGATCAGCAATATACCGGCCAAATTCAGATAAACACCCACAGCAGAGAGGCCAAAAAATAATAGCCAGGGACCCATCAGCACAACGGTTTGTAGCCAGGCTAAGATACCTGACTTGCCGAAAGGCTTGGCCTTCATATAGCCCCAGGCCAGAATGGCAATCGCTGCCAGCAAAAGTAAAACAATGATCATGGAAGCCTGTATGTATAAACCGGAATGTATAAGCCGGATAAAAGTCCGGCGCAGCATAGAATTGTTAATTTTATTTTAGTAGAGGATGGGGGTTGGACCGAAATTCCATTGACACAGAGCTATTGACAGAGAGCTATACAGAGCTACTGACATCTAGCGCCCCTTGTGACGGTCGAAATAAAGCTTTCAGGTACACTGACTGCTAAGCAACCTATGCACCTATGGCTAATTCTTCCTCTAGCGAGCAGTCCAATACTAGGCCCACCGGTTCTGACAACTCGGCGTTCAACACTGGTGCTAACAACTTAGCGGCCAACGGTTTAGACGCGAATGGTCTAGACGCTAGCAGCCTAGATGCCCATGATTCGGAAGCTAACAGCCTAGAGAGCGAACTGCCCAACAGCACCTTCTCTAGAGATTTTCCTAAGTGGACACCAGAAAGTCAGCGAGCGACCAACCAGCCCTTCAACGCTCAGCAGACCAGCAGCAACCGACCCATTCGCGCTACTGCCAGCCAGTCCCAAACCAACCAGACCCAAAACGGCAGCCAGCTCCCCTCTCTTTCTCTAACGGCCAAAACGCCGGGCAATAGTCAGCGCTACAACGAATCTTTTACTGTTGACTACAACCCTGACCCCGATCTACAGGCGGACAACGCAGACATAGAAACACATCCGCTTACTCGTAGCCAACTCATTAGCTCAGCCGCCGCTGCTCAAAACAACGCCCTAAAAAAGACCAGTTCGGCCAAAGGAAAAAACAAAGGCGACATGAAAGAGCGCTATCAACGGCAGCCTGTTATTAACCCGATTAAGGTAGCTCAAGCCCCTGTAAGCGTCATTGCGATCGCAAGCGTTATCGTTGTCGTCATTGGCTTTACCCTCTCTAGCTTCTGGCTGACCCTGGCAGGCTCGTTAGTCGCCTTCATCGTTTCGCTCAGGCTGCTAGCGCCCACGCTACAAGAAGCGCTTGGCGATCTTAGCCAGCAGCAAAAGGCCCTCTTAATCGCCATTCCGGGTCTGCTGTTCGGCATCGTTGGGCTCATTGCCACCAGCGGAATTGCCAGACCCATTGCTCGCTGGGGAAGCAGTCTGCGTTGGGACATTATCAGCGCCCTCGGCGACTTTCTCGGTGCCATCGGCCAAATTTTTATTGCAGTGCTCGCCGTCTACGTCGCTTGGCGGCAGTACATCATCTCCCGCGATCTCACCGTTCAGCAAAACCTGATCACCCAGCAGCAAACCATTGATTCTTATTTCCAAGGCATCTCTGAGCTGGTGCTAGACGACGAAGGCCTGCTAGAAGACTGGCCTCAAGAGCGCGTCATTGCTGAAGCTCGTACCGCCGCTATTCTCAGCAGCGTAGACGCCGACGGCAAAGCCAAAGTTCTCCGCTTTCTCTCTCGCTCTAAACTGCTCACACCGCTCGCTCGCGATCAGCGTCTGGGTCGCCCCATCTTAGATGGACTCGGTGGCTACGCCGAAGATCGGCTCAGTGGCACCCGCGTTATTGATCTAGGGGTTATGCTCGCAGCGGCCACCCTAGCCAGTACGGACCTGCGCTGGCTAGATCTCAGCGATGCCAACCTGATTCGCGCTAACCTCACTGACTGTGATTTGGTGCGCACTAATTTCTCGCGAGCCATCCTGTGCGATGCTAACCTCACCAACACCGACATCATGGGCGTACGCTTTTTTTACGGCGACCTAGACACCGCCACACCGCGCACCCGGCAGGCTCCACCCAACTACGAAACTGGCGAATTTACAGGCGCGGTGGTCGAAGGCGCTGACTTTACCAACATGCAACGGCTCTCTGATCGCCAGCGCTGCTACTGCTGCGCCTGGAGTGGCGGCAAATCTAGAGGCACCATTCCAGGCGGCTGCGAAGGTATACCCAACCGTCTGGGCCGCTAAACGGAACTCTGTAAAGATCCTGAAAACCTGATTTCAAAATTGAAGAAGTTTTCGTACTGCCACCGTAGCAAACAACTCTGTTGACACAGATTTGCCATGATGATTGGGTAAATTTGATGCCGACGTATTCCACCGACGTATCCCATACGGCACGTCCTGATTTCCTCCTCGTCTTTTTCACCTCATGGTTTCACGATCTTCAGGGAAACGCACCTCAAAGCGCTCTACCAAGAAAGCACAGCAGCAAGTTTCCACGTCAAAAGGAAAAAGCAAGGGTAAAGGTAAGAAAGGAAGGCGTAAGGGCAAAGCTGGGCAAAAAGACGACCAGCAGGTTGTCTTATCACCTAGAGAAAAACTCATTCAAGAGCGCGCTGCCGCTGCCCTACGCCGGGAAAATATTTCATTTGTTTCGGCAGTTGTGTTGGGCTGCTTTTTACTCGGCGTACTCTTTGCTTTACTCGTCGATCCTAAAATAGGGGTCGCGGTAGGTGGCGCTGTGATGTGCCTGGTGCTTTCGTTCAAGTATCAGCGCTTGGCTCTATATGCCTTTTTAATCTACATTCCGTTCGCCGGCACAGTGACCTACTCACTGGGCGGCAACTCCATTTTGCAAATTGCCAAAGATATTTTTTACATTCCAGCGCTAGTTGGGGTCTATCAATTCTGTAGAAAAAATAAGCTCCCGATTATTTTGCCAAAGGCGATCAAACCGCCCTTAATTTTTCTGATTATTGTGGGGAGCTTGACGACGCTGGTCGTAAATCTCCCTGACCAGATCGGGCAGGTAGAGGGCAGGTGGCCGCTGATTATGGCGATTTGGGGCATCAAGATTCTTCTGGGCTACGTTCCGATCGTTGCCTGCATCTATTACCTCATTCGCAACAAAGAAGACCTGATGGGCTTACTGCGCCTACAGGCGATTTTAGTCCTAGTGGTTTCTTCGCTGGGGCTGGTGCAATACTTCATGCTGCGCACAGGAATGTGCGCAGGAACACTGGGATTAGGACAAGAGCAGTTTAGAGCCTCGCTGGAGGCCCGCTGTTTTGTAGGTGGCTCGCTGCTGTACGCACCCGAACAAGGGCAAATTCGCTTACCGGGTACATTTGTTGCTCCCTGGCAGTGGGGGTGGTTCTTAATTTCTGCCGCCTTCTTTAGCTTTGGAACTACTTTCAACGACGATTCACCGTTTTGGCGGCTAGTAGGGCTGATTTCAATGGTGGCAGTTATGGTGATGTCGGTCGTCTCAGGGCAGCGAATTGCGCTGCTGCTGGTGCCGATGATTCTCGCTGTACTGGTCGTACTGACAGGCCAGGTGAAAAACCTCAAGCGGTTTCTACCTATCGGGGTCTTACTGGGGCTTATTTTGAGCTATCTGATTGTGACCAATCCAACCGTGATTACCGGACGGGTTGATAGCTTGATTTCTCGTTGGGAAGCATCGCCACCGCAGCGGTTTATCGCAGAGCAATTTGAACAAGTCTGGAATGAACAAGAGGGCATTTTTGGGCATGGTGTTGGCAGAGCGACTAATTCAGCTCGCACGTTTGCTAAGACAACGCTGATTGAGACGTATCATCCCAAGCTGATTTACGAGCTGGGGCCGATTGGATTGATTGCTGCGCTCTCTGTCTATACCGCGCTTACCGTGGCGACATTTCGGGTATATCGAAAAACGAAGGATAAGAGCCTACGGGGCTATGCCGCGTCAATGTGGGTGTTTGTGCTGTTTATTAGCTACTGCCCCTATTACTATCCGCTAGACGTAGACCCGGTAGGTATCTACTACTGGCTGGCAGCAGGGATTATTCTCAAAATTCCAGAGCTAGAGCGGCAAGAAGCGGAGAAAGCAGCACTACTACTGGGCCAAGCGGATCAGCCGGTAATTACCAAGAAAAAAGGCAGCCGTCGCAAGAAGGCGGCACCGACTTTCTAACTAGACGATACGTACTAGACGATAAATAAAAGACAAGCATGGTTGAGGCAATGGGTGAAATAAATACTGATGACAAAACACCGTTGATTTCGGTGGTGATTCCGACCTATGGCCGCGAAGACGTGCTGTGCGACTCGATTAAAAGTGTGCTGGCGCAAACTTATCCGGCCTTCGAGTTGATTGTGGTAGACCAAACCAAAAATCACGAACAGGCGACGCAAGATTTTTTAGATCGAATGGCAGCGGAGAAGAAAATTCAGCTGTATCAGGTGGACTGGGCCAGTTTACCAGCGGCCAGAAACTACGCCATTGAGCGATCGCACGGTGATATTTTTCTATTCTTAGACGACGACGTAGAACTGCCCGAAGGATGCTTAGCGGCCCATGCCAAGGGGTTTGAAGGCAGACCAGAAGTGGGGGCGATCGCAGGTCGAGTCTTTGACCGCATGAAACTTTCTGAATCCACCAAGCCCGAAATTGAAAAGCTGCCGCCCGAAGCAATGGACCCCGGCATTGCCTGGTACCACATTGATTTGGTCCATACCACGCAGCCCCAGCAGGTGCTGACAGCTCGCGGCTGCAATATGTCTTTTCGGCGAGAAATCTTTCAAGAGCACGGCCTGCGGTTTGACGAAAGATTTCAAGGCAGCGCTATTCGAGAAGAATCCGACTTTTGCCTGCGCGTTCGCAAAACAGGATTGATTATTTGGTACGAGCCCGAAGCGCACCTAGTGCATTTAGGGGAAGCCACCGGTGGCTGCCATGACATCAGTACGCGATCGCTCAAATATCAAACCACCTTCTATCACAACCACTTCTTGATGGCGCTGAAAAACCTGACGCCCAATCAGTTAGTTCGGCTCTCTGGCAATTTATTTGACTGCCATGTGCTGGGCAATCCGCCCTGCAACAAAGGCGGCGGGCCAGTCAAAATTATCAGCCGGTTCGGCTTTTACATGTGGGGCTTTTTGCTAGCCTGCTGGACCCTGATCAAACCAGGAAATCGAGACGGACGACTGTACAGCGAGCCGGTATCCATGTAGCCCTTATGAAAATTCTTGTTGTCAGTCATACCTACATCGTTGATCTCAACTGCGAGAAACTGCGAGCGCTCGTCCAGGTCGATCCCAACGTAGAAGTCACCGCCGTCGTCCCCAAGCGATGGACTCCCGGCGGCGTGCAGAGTAAAAAAATAGAAACGCAGCCTCGCGATGAAGGTCGCTTCAAGCTTGTCCCGGTAGCCAACTTCAGCGAAAACAATCAGAGCCTGCTTAGCTTCGGCACCGAAATTATCTCGCTCCTGCGCCAGTTCAAGCCCGACATTATCCACATGGAGCAAGGCGCAAAGTCCCTGGGCTACGCAGAACTGATTACACTTAACCGACTGCTCGGACTAAAGGCGAAAAACGTCTTCTTCACCTGGTGGAACCTACCCTACGAAGTCAAGTTTCCGCTATCTGTCCTTGAAAGCTATAACCTGCGCCATACCGATGGTCTAGTTGTAGGCAATCAAGACGGCGCAGACATTCTAAAAGACCATGGCTACAGCGGCCCGACCATCGTCATGCCCCAGCTGGGAGTAGACGAGCGCCTTTTCACCCCCGCTGAGCAGCCAGAGCTGGCGAGCCAGCACGGCATTAGCCCCGACGAGTTTATCATCGGATTTGTCGGACGCTTCGTACCAGAAAAGGGATTAGTCACGCTGTTTAACGCGCTTGGAAAGCTCCAAAACGCTGGCCTCAGCCGCCCTTGGAAGCTTTTGCTACTAGGGCGAGGGCAGCTAAAAGAAACCCTACAGCAGCTAGCGACAGAGCTGGGCATTGCTGAGCGCATCATCTGGATTGAGAGCGTTCCTCACGCTGATGTCCCACGCTACATCAACCTGATGGATACGCTGATTCTCCCCTCTGAAACCACCTACCAGTTCAAAACATTGAGCGCCGTCGGCTGGAAAGAACAGTTCGGTCACGTGATCATTGAAGCGATGGCCTGTGGTGTTCCTGTCATCGGCTCTGATTCTGGCGAAATTCCTCACGTTATTAAAGACGACGGACTGGTCTTTCCCGAAGGTGATGCCGCTGCCCTAGCAGAAAAAATTTCGCTACTGATTGAGCAGCCTGAGCAGCAGCAGACGCTGGGCAAGCAAGGATATCAGCGAGCCATGAAAGAGTACACCAACAAAGCACTGGCTACTCAGCTATTGAATTTTTATAGCACTCTCTTTTCGCAGTGAAAGCACAGGGTGAAAAGCACAGGGTGAAAAGCACAGAGTAAAAAGCACACAGCGACCTGTCAATGCCTGCGCACAAGGTCATACACAGTATCAAATAATACTGTTATGTTTTTGGAAAAATTGGGAATCCTAAGGCATCTTCTCATCAAGAATGGTTTAACTATCCAATTTTCTCTTCCGAGGCTTTCCATAGCAAATGTTCTAAGGCATGAGGACGTTTGCGCAGAAGCGTTGCTTACCGGCTATAGGCTGTAGCCTTTCATAATGGGTCTTTAAGCAACGCTTCAAGAGCTATAAAAGAAATCTCTAAAAAATTATTAGGACCTTATCAGTTCTCAAATCAGTTCTCAAAACGGTTTTATCGCTATCTCTACCAGAACGCCCCCGTTCAGAACGCCCCATCTAGAACACGCCTGTAGAGACGCGGCCCCTAATGCCCTGCCTTAAAAGTATTTGATTTCAAAAGTCAGCTTTCTCTTAACTAATTTCTGTTCATAGCAAGCTGCAAGTTACTTTGCCCATTGCTACGCAAGGCTTTCTGCCATGTGTACCGCAGCGAAGTGATGAAGTTTGTGGCGTCTTCGAGCGCCTAGCTTAACCAGGCAATGAGAGAGAAACGTCTAACAAAGCTGACAGCATTTTAAGGTGCCATTCCTACAGAAGCTAGCTGCTTCTCAAGACAATACCGCAGCTTAAGGGCCAGTCATACTGTGCGCTTAAGCCAACCTGCGTTTGCGTAATCAGGCCCTTGCTATCAGGCAGATTCATTGCGCACAGCTGCCTTGTCTTTAAACCGGCTCAGCTGCCAAAAGCCCCCTGTTAGGCCTCTTTTGACAGAGCAATTCAAGCATTTTCTCTAACAATTATCTGCTGGCTTTTGTGACCTATCTACTGAATTTCCATCTGCCTACTCGCCGGGCGCTGCTGACATCTTTGTTCACAGCGGGCTGCACCCTAGCCTTAACCAGCTGTGGAGATGGCGTCCCACCGGCTAGCCAAACTATCGTTTTTGACGAAGTTGAAAACGATCTATACGTGCAACCTATTCGAGTCTGCGACGACTTTGGTCAAAACTGCGCTCGAATGAATCTGTTTGCCGACCTGACAGCACAGATTCTAAAGCAGGCAAAGCTCAAGGTAAATTTTTTACCGGCTAATCAACTTAACGAATCCCGCTTTTTAACGATTGGTGACGAAGCGGGCGGCACAGACGAACTGTATGAGCTTTCAAGACAAGGAGATAATGCTGACTATGGTCGTCATCCTGATTCAGAGCGGACCAGTGGACCGATCAATGTGTGGTTTGTTCACGACATTCAATCTACCAACGGCAACACTCAGTTTGGTTCTGCCTGGGTAGATGCTAATGGCGTCATTATCAGCGAAGCTACCCTTGATTTTGACGGCGGGAAAGGTCGTAGGGATACGCTTGCCCACGAAATCGGTCATAACTTAGGACTCAAACACACTACGCTAGGAGCTGGAGGTGCCAATAATTTGCTCACAGATGGCAATCGCCGCAATGTACCCTCTGGTATAGAGGACGTTTATCCTAATGGCGCGGGGACAAGCACTCTTACTAGCGCTCAGATTACTGAAATTCTTAGCAGCGGCTTTGTGACTGAGGCTCATGCTGAGGGCGACGCCCATACTGAGGGGATGGATGAACTGGCCGCCGATCTTGCGCAAGTATCGCTTTTGAGCCTTCAAGCGCGATCAACCGCATCTGACAAAGCTAGCGTACCAGAACCCTCTGGGCTACTGGCATTAGGATTGGTTGGCTTATCTTCTATGCTGGTATTGAAGCGTAGATAGTATCAGCGTTCGCATCACACACAGCAGTTTACCGGCAAGGGCTACTTGCCTCCTTCCTTATTGGTAGCGGCATGGTCAAGTTATTTTCTCTGAGGCTATTTTCTCTGAAACTATTTTCTCTGAAGCTGTCTTCTCTCTTGGGTTTGTCAGTGCTAGCTATAGCGGCGGCCGCTTTCAGCCTATTCTTAGCTAAGTCTCCTCATACTTCGACACCGCCTTCAGGAGAAAGCACTATTGCTGAGCAGGTCGCAGAGGCCAAAACAGTCGCCAAAACAGTCGCTGATGAAGTCGCAGTCGATAGCATTTCTCATCCACCGTTAGAGCAAGTCTTTACGAAAGGTGACTATCGGCTGGTTATTACAGCAGGCGATCAGTGGGAAACACCCGTTGCGATCGCTCAATTATACGAGGGTAATACGCTGCAATGGGAGCAAACAATACCCCATTCGTACGGTCCCAGATTTGCGCTTGTAAGCGCGCAGGGCCAGGTTTTACTCTTAGATGAATTTATCAACGTTGCGAGCGATCGCGCCGTTACCGTCATCAGTGCCACAGGTGAGCCCATTGCCCAACACAGCTTTAATGATGTAAAAAATACGCTCTCGGTTTCGGCAGCAGCACTAACACAGCAGGCCAGCAGCGGCTGGTGGATCTCTGCGCCACCTAGATTAAATGAACCGGCAGGCAAAGCTCTGGTAGCAGCAGGCGGCAAAACGCTTGAGATTGATCTCAATCAGGGCGAATTAAAAGTAGCTAACTAAACCGTGAATTAAGGTGCAAATCAAGTCACTGTGTGGATTTGTCGGGTCATCGTGCTCGCACAGTCATCGTGCTTTACAGTAGGAGTGCTTTACAGTGAGATGCTCTACTACAAAAACGCTCTACGGCTAGACACCAGCGCCTTTCTCAATTCACCCGTTGATGCTCCTTTCAATGCCTTAAGACTTCATGAATTCAGCGCCCCTAAAAATTCTACAAATCGTTCCCTCCATCTCGCTAGTGTACGGAGGGCCCAGTCAGATGGTACGCGGGCTTTCTTCAGCGTTAGGACATCAAGACCCACAGACGGTTGCAAAGGTCACCGTTATCACCACAGACTCTAATGGCGATGTCGATGAAGCACCGCTAGATGTTCCATTAGGAACGCCAGTCGCAGAAACAGGCTATGAGGTCATTTATTTTCGCTGTTCGCCCTTTCGCCGATACAAGTTTTCAACAGAGCTACTCAGCTGGCTGTGGGCCAACGCTCATCACTATGACATTGCTCATATTCACGCGCTGTTTTCACCCGTCAGTACAGCCGCTGCCACCGTTTGCCGCTGGAAAAAGCTGCCCTACATTATGCGTCCGCTAGGCACCCTGGACCCGGCAGATCTCCAGAAAAAAAAGCAGTTCAAAAAAGTATATGCCGGCTTGTTCGAGCGGCCAAACCTGGCAGGTGCAGCGGCTATTCACTTCACTAGCGACCTGGAATCTAAAGTCTCAGAAAGGTTTGGGGTCAGCACGCAGAGTATGGTTGTTCCCCTAGGCGTAGCCCTGCCAGAGCTACCAGAGCGCAAAGCCTCTCAGCAGGCTATTCGAGAAAAGTTCAGCATTCCAGCAGACCATCCTATTGTGTTGTTTATGTCTCGTATCGATCCGAAAAAAGGATTCGATCTGTTGTTACCAGCGCTTGAGAAATTACACCAGAACAACACCCCCTTTCACTTCTTGCTATGCGGCGCAAACCCGCAGGATAGAGAATACGAAAGTACGATTCGAGAGCACATAAAGTCCTCTGACTGGGCTGACTGGGCTACCCTCAGCGGATTTGTCTCAGGTGAGCTAAAAGCACAAATTCTCAGCGCTGCGGATCTGTTTGTGCTGCCTTCTTATTACGAAAATTTTGGAATTGCGGTAGCAGAAGCCATGGCAGCCAAAATTCCGGTAGTGATTTCAGACCAGGTGCATATTTGGCCTGCGATAGAACAGAGTGAATCGGGCTGGGTTGTCCCCACAGAAGTCTCTCCCTTAACGCAGGCGTTAGCAGCAGCGCTCGCAGATGGCACAGAGCGTAAGCATAGAGGAGAGAATGCTCAGCAATGCGCTGAAAAGAACTATGGCTGGAGTGCGATCGCCAAACGCCTGACCACCGAATATCAAAAGTTAGCCGCTCCCAATAAGGCCTTTAGCTCAAACCTTTAGCTGAAACCTTTAACTAAAAGTCTCCGCTAAAAGTCTTAGCCAGAATCTTACCTAAAGACAGATAACGATAACAAATCGTTCCACCCACCCGCCTTTCCCCTTAAACTAAAAAACAGTGTCAAGCCCTATCCAGTAGTTTTCTACAGTAGTTTTCTACAGACTCATTCGTTTTCTACAGTTACCCCATGCCAGACCAGATCGATCTTTTCAGCGCCAGCGGCGTCGAAGTCAACCCCGCCCCTGCTGACTTCGACCCGGCTAAAATTCCCACCAGTGCCAAAGTGCCCATACCCACCGGCACCTACGAATCGCTCGATCCCTTAGCCGAGCACTGCAAAAGCTGTCAGCGCTGTGAGCTAGCCGAAACGCGCACAAACGTAGTGGTTAGCCGAGGCAGCCGCACCGCACCCATTATGGTAATCGGCGAGGGGCCCGGCCAACAGGAGGACGAGCAAGGGCTGCCCTTTGTTGGCAGGTCCGGCCAGCTGCTAGAGAAAATCTTAGGCGCTGTGCGGCTAGATAGTGAGAAAGACGTTTATATCTGCAACATCGTTAAATGTCGCCCACCGGGTAACCGTAACCCCACAACAGCAGAGATCAAAGCCTGCAGGCCTTACATCCTAGAGCAGATTCGGCTGGTAGACCCCAAAATTATTCTGCTGACTGGCGCAACCGCCGTCAAAGGCATCATCCCAAGCGAAAAGCGTGGCATCACCAAAATTCGCGGCACCTGGATTGAGTGGGAAGGTCGCCAGTGCATGCCGATTTTGCATCCCGCGTATCTGCTGCGCAATCCATCGAGAGACCCAGGCAAACCCAAGTGGCTAATGTGGCAGGACATTCAGGCTGTGCGAGCCAAGCTGGATGAAATTAGAGCTGCAAAATAAGCATTACACAACACACCATAGATACAGTTTAGATACAATTCGTCTCGATTCATCACCAACCTGAAAATCACCCAATATCTATCGCTTTCGTTAAGAGCTGGCGATGCACTGTTGTTCCATTTTCTTAGGGGCTTTGGACTCAGAGCTACAGGTATTGAGAGATCTTTTGATACACTTTCACAGTTTCAGCTGCTGTATTTTCCCAGGTTCGCCCAGCCACGATTTTATATCCCTTTTCAGCGTGTTGTTCTCTCAAGCTAGGCGTACTGAGCAGCGCATCTACGCCCTCAACTATCGATTCAACGCTGTAAGGATCCACCATTAAAGCACCGCCGGAGAAGCATTCTTTAAAGACAGGAATATTTGAAATAACGGTTGGCGTTCCAGAAGCAAGCGCTTCGCCAACAACGATGCCCCAGCCTTCATAAAACGAGGGGAACAAAAAGACTTTGGCGCTTTGGTATAAGACCGACAGCTCCAGCGTAGAGAGCTTCTGCTTAGGAATAATAATGTCATTTCTAAGAGATAGCTTTTTCTCTCTGACCAACTTCAACAGAATAGGAAACTCTCGCCGACGGCGAATGCTGCCAATCATAATGAGCTTCAAGTCAGGGTATCTGCCTTTGAGCTGCGCATAAGACTCTATTACCCTACGGTAGTTTTTGTGAGGGCTAATAGCACCTACGTACAGCAAGAAAGGCGTCGTCGGCGATAGTGAAAGCTTTTTTAGCGTCTCTTCACGCTCTACCTTAGAGCGTCTCCCAAAGAAAATCTCATCGATACCCGGATAAACAACGTTGATCTTGCCTTCGAACTTTGGGAATCTCGCTAAAGTTCGCTCAGCGCTAAAGTGACTAGGTGTAATCACATAATCTGTTTTGGCAGCCGCAAGTGCTTCCAGCCGCATCAGCAAAGACTGTCCGTGAGTTGGCTGCTTATAAAACTCATAGTTCACCTGATCGTGAAAAGTAGTAACCACCTTACTCTTAGGCATAAGGCAGCCTGGGTTAAACGGCCCAGGCAGATGAACGATCTTAGATTGGCTGAGCCTAGCTAAGCGGAGATAGGGAAAGGTCAGGTATTTGCTGAACTGGTCAGGGATGAATCTTTGGCTTCTCCATGCAACATTGAATACATTCACGTTGTGCGATCGCATGTACTTTGCCATCATCGCGGTATAAACACTACCACCACGAACACCTGACTGCTTCTTTTGATAGTAGTTGACAAAAATAGCCATGTGGTCTGAGGCCAAAAAAGTGCACCTGCTGTATCAATTTTGGGGTATAACGCACGGTAAATACATAGATGAGCATCAGCGCCCAGTAAATCGTATCAAGAATTGAGAATTCTGCACAAAAAGGCAGTGACAGAATCTAGGCACAATCGCTCAACTACCTATTGTGCCTACTGTAGACAGCAGTCAATCATCCTTAAATCGCGATCGATTCACCCGGTTAGCTGTCCGTCTAAAGCGACAGTATGCGCGATGTACTGCATTAAAGACATTAAAGTTTTATGCGTACATAACAGTTGTGAAAGGACGTACAAAAGCAACGGGAGAAGCAGTAGAAAACTTTTCAGAAGATAGACACGGTGTCTCATTTTTGTATCAGTAAAAAGCTGCTTTCATCTAACTCAGCTGCTCTTAACTTTGGTCAAAATTGCTACACCTTCTGAAAACATTTCTATTAACCGTAGAACAATGAATATTTAGCACCTGCAAGCACACATATTATCAATGGCTAAACGGCATCTGCTAAACGGCATCTGAAGTAAACAAAGACAAAAAAAAGGCGTTGTTATGCCCTTATAACAACGCCTTCCTATATGAGGAACGACTCAAACCTATTGGCTCACGCAAAAAACGCAAAGCGCTTTGCCGCAGGTATTTAGTTCTCATTGCATCAGCATAAAAGAGACTCAGTAAGTATGCATTCACCTAGTCTGCATACTTACATGCCCAAATTTGCGCTCTAGGTGGTAGAAGCCTGCAATCATAGTTGCCAGATTCGGCAACTGCTAAAAAGTTCCACCGCATAAACACCCCCGTTCAGCAGTCAATACAACAATCTGCTGAACCAATAGCCGGCTTATTCAGCCATTACACTTACTCAGCCAGTATTGTTAAATCGGCAGCAGAACTGTCAACGCGCTGCCTTATTGACCCTGCACGGCAATCTCTAAGCCAAGTTCGAACGGCCTGACCCACACTGCTGCGGCTGCTCTCTCTAGGTGGCATCGGCGAAGAGGTTAGCCGCGGGTCATCAATCGCCGAAAACATAAAAGCTAACCGCCAGCCGTCTGCCGCTGGTGCCAAAAATGCCCAGTGATATTCCTGTACGTCGCTGACACGAAGGTCAGAATATTGTCTTGATAACGTCGTAAAAAATACTTGGGTCAACGGTCCGCCTGCCGCCGCATCGGTCGTGTAAGTATACTCGCTGAGGTCTATCGGCGTTAGATCTGCCTGGCTTGCCACAATCACGTAGGAAGGGCGATAGGGCTGACGAACTAGCTCATCTTCAGCAGACCGAAGCCGGTCTGCGTCAGTCCAGGGCAAAACGGCAACCGTTCTTTGCAGAACACGGTTGGTGTAGCTGGGCAAATCGCGTAGCAGCAGAGTCGTTAGCGTCGTTGCCTCACTCGGGCAGGCCGCACGAGGCCGCAAAGGCGCGTAGGGTCTAGGCCTCTACAGCTTCAGCGTCGGGAAGGGGATCGTTAACATCTGCTAGCGCAGGCGATCGCAGCACACCCCACAGCAGCAGCCCTATCAAAACAGCCAAGGCAGCTTTGGCAGCTCCAGTCACGACGTCATCTCCTCACAGATACGTGCGATCGCCCGTTTTGGGTCATCCGCCTGCGTAATCGGCCGACCAATCACCAAATAATCTGCCCCAGCAGACACCGCATTGCCTGGTGTCATCGCCCGCTGCTGATCGCCCTTTTGAGCCCAGACCGGTCTTACCCCAGGGCACACTAGCCAAAAGTCTTTTCCGCAGGCTGCTTTCAAAATGGCGGCCTCATGAGGAGAACACACCGCACCACCTAGACCACTGTCTTTAGCGAGCACAGCCATATGCTGCGCGTAATCTATCACTGGCATCGTTACCTTGAGTTCTGCCGACAGGGATTCAAGGCCAATGCTGGTCAACAAGGTCACGGCAATGACTCTAGGCGGCTCACATCCAGCAGCCAAGGCGCCCTCAGCAGCGCCAGCCTGCGCAGCGGCCAAAGCTGCCTCACCAGCTGTCGCATGCACTGTCAGCAAATCCACGCCGTAGCCGCCTGCCGCTCGGCAGGCCCCCGCCATGGTATTGGGAATATCGTGAAGCTTCAGGTCTAAAAAAATTCGCTTACCGCGTTCTTTCAGCGCGGTAAGCACAGCAGGCCCGCTGCTCACAAAAAGTTCTAAACCGACTTTCCAGAAGGCAACCTCAGGCAGCGCGTCAATCAGCGCGATCGCCTCATGCTGCCCAGGGACATCCAAAGGCACAATAATCCGCTCCAACGGTGTCAGCGCAGGGCCTTTCACAGGAGCCTTCATACCACCAGCCTCACAAACTTCTTCTTCCCAACCTGTAGCACCTTACCCACCAGCTCATCGGGCCCCTCAAAAGTCACAGTCGGATCAACAATCTTCTCCCCGTCCAGTTTTACAGCGCCACCTTTAATATGGCGGCGTGCCTCACTGCTGCTAGCACACAGCGGCGTTGCACCCAGCAGGTAAAAGGCCTTCGCCGGAAAGCCCACCGCCGCCAATGAAAATTCCGGTACCGCCTCAGCAGCGGCGGCTTCTCCAGCCACTAGCGTCAGCGCATCTTGCTGGGCCTGCGCCGCCGCTGCTTCGCCGTGGAACTGTCCGGTTACCGTTTTTGCCAACAGCTTTTGCTGCTCACGTGGATTTTCTGGCAGCGTGTCTAACGGCAGATTAGTGAGGTAGGTAAAGTAGTCACCAATCACCGCATCCGGCACTTTCTCTAGTTTGGAGTACATCGAGAGCGGATCTTCTTGCAGGCCCACATAGTTACCCAACGACTTAGACATCTTCTGATGTCCGTCAGTGCCCAGCAGCAGCGGCAGCAGCATGCCAAACTGAGGCTGCAAACCAAAATGGCGCTGCAAATCACGACCGACTGCTACATTAAATTTTTGATCGCTGCCGCCAAGCTCCACATCAGACTTTAGCGCAACCGAATCATAGCCCTGAAGCAAAGGGTACAAAAACTCATGCAGATATACTGGCGTGCCGCTCTCATAGCGTTTTGAGAAGCCTTCTTTTGCCAGCATCTGTCCTAGCGTCATCGTACTTAGCAGCGCTAGCATTTTGCCTAAGTCAACGCCGTTTAGCCACTCAGAGTTGTAGCGAATTTCTAAGCGACCCGGCGTTTCAAAGTCCAAAATCGGACGTACTTGCTCAATGTAGGTTTCAGCGTTCGCCTTCACTTCGGCTTCGCTGAGCTGCTTACGGACCTCCGAACGATCGGTGGGATCGCCAATGCGCGCCGTAAAGTCTCCAATCAGCAATATCGCCGTATGACCAGCATCTTGAAAAGTTCGCAGCTTGCGCACTAGCGTGCTGTGGCCCAGATGAATTTCACTGCCGGTGGGATCGATGCCCAGCTTGATTCGCAGCGGTCGGTCGCTACTTGTTAACCGCGCCAAAAGATTGTCATCAATATTGGTTGATTCGGGCTGAGATGGGAAAACTTCACTCACACCCCTATAGATGTCTGCAAATTCTGTAGGAATGTCGTTTTTCACACCCACCAGGCTATTCGCAGGGGCCGATGACGTTGAGGTGTTGGTTGCAGTACTCACGGAGGCAGTCATGGAAAAAGCAATGGACAGTAGTTACCATTGGCAACTCACCTGTAAAAGCGATCGCAAAAGGCTATTAGAGTGTAGCTTTTCGAGTCAACCTTCAGAAAAACCATCAAAGAAATAATTGATTTATCTTTTGACGGATTGACTCATTGAAAATGTGTAGACCGGAAACGTGTAGAGCAGAAATATGTAGAGCCAATTGGCAAAAGCTATACTGCATGGCCCAATTCAGTCGCCTGATCTAGCACGTTGCTCCCGCTCTATACGGAAAAAGCTCAGCATTTGGCTGGCATTTTTCTCCGGTTTTGAATAAAACCGGAGAAAAAGACTAGACATTCGGCGGAGATCATCTATATTTACCAGTAACTAAAACCCCTTTTCTGCCCCCCTTTTTACAGTCTCTATCTCTCAACATCTCCCAACGGCCTGTTCCCCACCCGCCTTTTCCAAACTCTTTAAACTAGGAAATATCGTCTGCCTGTGTCTTCTAATAGCTTCCGCAAAGTACGCACGCGCTCTCGCCGAACTCCAGTAGCGGTGCGATCGCCCAAAGCACTTCGATACATTCAAGACGTAGGTCAAGTAGGGGCTGCCGCCCTCCTCACGGTCACCATGCTGGGCAGCTCTGTGGTAGCCGGGGGCCTAGTTGGCCTAGCGATTAGCTTTCGCAACCTGCCAGACGTACGCGTACTGCGAAACTACATTCCATCAGAAACCAGCTACGTCTACGATATCAACGGCAAACTGCTCGACAATGTGCACGACGAAGCCAACCGCGAAGTCGTCGCACTCAACGAGATCGCGCCCAATATGAAGCGCGCCGTACTCGCCATTGAAGACAGCTACTACTACACACACCAGGGCATTAACCCAGCCGGTATTGGACGCGCCTTTCTAGCCAACTTTAAGGCAGGGCAAACCGTCCAGGGTGGCTCCACTGTTACCATGCAGCTGGTCAAAAACCTCTTTTTATCCCCAGAGCGCACCATCAGCCGTAAGCTCGTTGAAGTCGTACTGGCCATGCGCATTGAGCAGATCTTTGAGAAAAACGAAATTTTTGAGCTCTATCTCAACCAGGTGTACTGGGGCCACAATACCTACGGCGTAGAAACCGCCGCCCAAAGCTATTTCAACAAATCAGCGAAAGATTTGACGCTGGGTGAGTCAGCGATGATGGCAGGCCTGATTCAAGCGCCCGAAAGCTTCAGTCCCTTTTTAGATTATGAAGTTGCCAAACGAAGACAGGCGATCGTCCTACAGCGGATGCAGTCTTTAAACTGGATTACCGCAGCTGAAGTTGAAGAAGCTAAAGCGCAGCCGCTTAAACTGGGCGAAATTACTTCCTTCCGCTCTAGCCAGGCGCCTTATGTAACCGAAGCCGTCATGAAAGAGCTGACGGATCAGTTTGGTGCAGAAGCTATGGCGAAAGGTGGCATGCGCATTCAAACCACCATCGACCTAGAGATGCAGCAGCTAGCCGAAGATGTAGTGGCCGATAGCTACTACCGATTCTTTGGCAGCGGCACTTATGCAGACCAGATTGCCTTGGTCGCAATTGACCCACGGACTCACTTTGTCAAAGCCCTAGTTGGCGGTGTTAATCACGAGTCCAGTCAGTTTAACCGGGCCGTTCAGTCCAGACGACAGCCGGGTTCCGCGTTCAAACCCTTCGTTTACTACGCGGCCTTCGCATCCGGTAAATACACCCCAAACAGCGTCATTAATGACGCCGCCGTCACCTATCCAGACGGCTACAACTACTACAAGCCTAGAAACTACGACGGCTCCTTCATGGGCAGTATCACGCTGCGCAAGGCCCTAGAAACCTCTAGAAACGTACCTGCGGTCAAACTGGGTCAGTCAGTTGGCATCAACCGCATTGTTGAAATCGCTCGTACCCTGGGTATCAAGAGCCCCATGGACCCTGTTATTTCCTTGCCGCTGGGCGCGGTAGACCTTACGCCATTAGAACTCGCAGGTGCCTATGCAACCTTTGCCAACTACGGCTGGCATTCTGATCCTACGCTGATTATGCAAGTGACTGACAGCAAAGGAAACACTGTCCTAGACAACACACCGAAGCCTCAGCTTGTCCTCGATCCATGGGCTAGCGCGGCGCTTACCGACGTACTGCAAGGCGTTATTACACAGGGCACCGCAACCAACGCTCAAATCGGGCGACCCGCCGCCGGCAAAACGGGGACCACCGACTCTCAGCGCGACGTGTGGTTTGTTGGCTACGTCCCACAGCTAGCGACCGCTGTCTGGGTGGGCAATGACGACTATCGTCCTTTGGGTAGAGGTGCAACAGGCGGTGGCTACGCAGCGCCCGTTTGGCAAAGCTTTATGCAGCAGGCTTTAAAGGACATGCCTGTAGAAGACTTCCGTGAGCCGGGTGAATTCATTCGACCCTAGGGCATGTAAAGGCATAGGCAAGATGGTAGGCAGTCGTTATGTGTAGCGACACATCTGGCCACACATGATGGCTGCTGAGTGGAGCCATTATTATTCCTTAATCTCGACTATTCCTTAATCTCAGACTTCATTCGCTCTAGCGTCTGGTGCATCTGGTCAAACATTTGCTGAGGCGTTGTGCCAAACTGGCCCAGCTGCGTCTTTAGCTGCTCCATCGTCATCTTCGCCATAAAGTCTTCCGACAGCTCAAAGCGCTTCATAAAGATGCGGTAGCGCTCCATTACCGATTCCATCTGGTCGATGAAAATCTTTTTGCCCTTTTGATCGAACTTGCCGTAGTTGTTGCCCAGCTTCATCAAGGACTGATAGTCCTGAAATAGCTGCGTTGCTTCCTGCTGCACCAGGTCTGAATCGAACATTCCCATGACACTTCACCACTCTAGAGCCAACAATAGACTGCTTATTTTAAAGCAAGCCGTTGAACACATTCGACCGCTTGCTCCGCACTTTGCTACAAGCCGTACCGACGACTACAGGTAAACCTACAGGCAAAATGGTCAAAGCTATATAGCCTACGTCTTTTTAATCTACTGCTATAGCGTAAAAGGTTGCATCTCACTGCGCCAAGGTGAGATATCACTTCCCTCTAAAGTTTCATAAGCCTGTCTATCCAAGGTCTTTTTGGCGGCGTTTTTTTGGTCTCTGGCGTAGGTATAGCTTGATCTTCCTTTACTTTCGCAGCGTTCTTCTCAGCAGTCTTTTTATCGCTAGAGCTTTCGGCACTCGCTTTACCCGATCGACTACCGGTCTGGTCGGGAGGGTATTTTCTCTCACTTGGCTCATCAGTCAGGCCCAGCAATTTGCCATACTTGCGAGCCACTTTATGGTCGGGTCTTAGCTTCAAAGCCTGGCGGAAATGGGCCTTTGCCATCCCTGACAGCTTTTGCTTGTAGTAGGCCTGACCAATCATAGAGTGAAGCTCTGGGCTTTGTGGTGACAGCTTTAAGGCGTCGCGCAACTCTTGTACAGCTAACTCGTAATTTTGTTGAGCTAGGTAGGTTTTGGCTCTGCCTGTATGCTTAGCCGCATAGTTTGTCTCAAGCGGCTGTGCGGCTTGGCTGGCAGCTGACAGAGGGTCATTTAAGGCGTCGTCAGCAGGCACACCCGCAGGCGAATTGGACTGCACGCCAGATAAACTACTCTCTGATGACATAGCAGCGGTAGGTGTTACCGCCATCGATATTAACCCGGCTCTTTTGGTCCGAATGATCTGATCCGCCATCTTACGGCGTAGATAGATTAAATTGAGCTGGCCAATCGCTAGAGAATGGGTATGTAAATCGCCCAGAGAGCGAAATTGCGCGGCGGCGAGCTGGCTCATGGCCTGCTCATAGAAAACCTCAACCTCTTCTTCTGCGAGTGTTTCTAGCTGCTGGGCATCAGGAAAAGTCGGAACTAACTTGTTAGTGCGCGCTAGCCGCCGAACGCGGAGCCGCAACATCGTCAGCGTTTCCTGTCTTGTTTTTTCATGCTTAAGCTTCTGATAAGACGGATTAACAATTCGCGCAATGACTTGAGCAGCAATCTCTTGAGTCAGGCCGAGTGCCGTCGCTTCACCAGAGAGCGCATCGGGATGAAGGTGCTTAGCGATGTGGCGGTAGCGCTTGGCGATTCTTTTCTCATCGGCACTCACAGAAATTCCCAGCAGAGCAAAGGGATCGCTCTCTACTAGATTTGTTAGTTCAGTGAACAGTTCGGCTTCTGACATGCAAAAAAGCGGCTTTGGAAGAGAAACTCAGTGGGTGACTCCTTTATAAAGTGCCCACTATTTTGAGGTAAGTGGCTAGCATATTTGAACCAAAGATGAAGGAGATATCGTTTCTGCCCAGTTGCTTAGAACACTTTTGGAAGCCGCTCTCTGTAGGGAACAAAGCAGCTCGGCTAGCCAATATCCTGATGCATTGGGATATCGACGCCAGCTGGATATTCAGTACTTTTACGGAACGCCGATTGACCATGGACTTAACAGAATAATCTGTGAACAAACGCTCGACGCGCTATGCTCTCCTGGTATGCTTTTTGGGGCCGATAGCTTTCATCAAGATGCGCAGAAAAATTGCGATCGCATTGGCATTCGCAGGCAGTTTACCAACGCCACTACCCCTAACCTGGCTGCATAAGTTTTACCTGGGGCAGTACCTGTGGGGCATCGTTTATTTGGTATTAGCGCCCACCCTGTTGCCCAAGGTGGCCTGCTGCCTAGAAGGCCTCTGGTATCTGACCCAAAGCGATGAGGTATTCTCAACCCGGTTTCCTCAAGCAGGAGCGCTGTTGAGCAGCAGTTCTACCTCAGAAGCACTAGCCGAAACCGCCAACAGTCAAGCAAAGGCAGAGGCCGCTCAACAGATCGCGGCGGCCCTGCGCGAGATCGATCAGCTTCGGAAAGATGGGCTGATTACCGAATACGAGTTCGAGCAAAAGCGTCGAAAGCTACTGGAAGGAGTCTAGCTCGTGCTCAAAAAGTTTTTCCTCAAGACTCAGCATCCACTAAAACAGCGCTTACAACAGGAGCCCTTTTATCGGTTTCAATCGTTTGCAGAGCTACAGCTAGCCGCTAGCTGGGGCATTCGCATTGACGCCAATACCGCCTCGGTAGACGACTGGCTAAGACTGCCCGGCCTTTCCATCCATCAGGCGCGCACGCTCTACCAGCTAACGCAGCAAGGTCTCTCTTTCAGCTGTATAGAAGATGTGGCCGCGGCGATCGCACTTCCGCTCGCTCAAATTCGCCCTTGGGCATCTGTGCTCCAGTTTTGCTACTACGATCGCGAGCAGGCCCTAGAACCGACCCCTGTCAACGCCAATACCGCCACCGCAGAAGAACTGGCCCATGTGCCCAAGCTTGATATTTTTCTCGGCAGAGCCATCGTTCACTATCGAAAAAATGGTCCCTACAAAGATTTAGCTGACCTGCAAGATCGCCTGCGGCTAACCACTGCCATCACCGCCGAATTTCTGCACTACCTAAAGTTCTAACGAATCCTTTTTTACGAGGTGCTACACGCTCACTGTGCCCATTTTATCCAGTGGCCAAAAGCGCAGTGCGGCTCTCCCAATCACGTTTTCAATCGGCAAAAAGCCCCACACGTGAGAGTCATTACTGTCGTTGCGGTTGTCACCCATCACAAACAGCTGTCCGGCAGGGACGCTCACCAATGGCATCTCATACTGCGGTTCTTCTAGAATATAGCTTTCGGCGAGCGGTGCGCCGTCCACATAAACCCGGCCTTCAGTAACTTGCACCTGTTGCCCCGGTAAACCAATCACTCGCTTAATAAAGGCCTGGCTAGCTCGGTAGCCATACTCCTGTAGCTGCGGCGGCGGTTCAAAAACAACAATGTCACCGCGATTGGGTGGATGTAGGTAATAAGAGACTTTTTCGACTAGCAGGCGATCGCCTACCGCCAGGGTCGGCACCATAGAAGGCGAAGGAATAAAGCGCGGTTCAGCAATAAAAAAGCGAACAAAGATAGCGATGGTAAGCGCGATCGCCACCAGCTTAATATTTTCCACAGCTGTCTGACGCCATCCCGATTTCGTCTCGTCTGATGACTGAGCAGCAGGCGAGTTGTCAGACGTCTTAGACGCTATAACGCGCTTAGATTCGGCCTCTTTTTGGTCCGCCATATAGTCTAGAACTTAACAATCGGTTAGCAATCGGCTCAACCAGTGTATGGGAAAAGGGCAGCTTTCTAGGTCTTGCCTGGATTTTCATCCGAAGGTTGAGCATCCGGTAGTTGAGCATCCAACGCTGCCTGCGCATTTCGCCTGAGCATTTCAGGCTTAATTCTTCTGAGCGCAGACGCTGGGAACCGCTGGTTCCAATCAGCTTCAGTCATCTCCGCGAGTTCTAACAGCGTAGGATTCACGTTGCCCGGATAGGGCTCAAAGCCAGGTTCATCGGTCGTTGTCGCAAATCGCTGATTCCAGGGGCAAACATCCTGGCAAATGTCGCAGCCAGCCACCCAGTTTTGTAGGTTTGCAGCGATCGCATCAGGCAGTCTCTCAGCCCGGTTCTCAATCGTGTGATAGGCAATGCAGCGATTCGCATCCACTACACCTGGCGCTCGAATGGCCGCTGTCGGGCAAGCGTCCAAACAGCTTGTGCAGCTACCGCAGTGAGCGGTATGAGGTAAATCGGGCTGTAGCACCGCCGTCGTAATTATTTCGCCTAAGAAAACCCACGAACCGTACTGCCGGGTGATGACATTGCCGTTCTTAGCATTCCAACCAATGCCTGCCTGCTGGGCCCAAAATTTATCTTGAACCGGCCCTGTATCTGCGTAGAGCCGAGCGGATATCTCGCCGCCTTCTGCCGAGTCTTCTACCGCATGAGACCTCAGCCAGAACGTGAGCTGCTTCAGCTTTTTATTCAAAATGCGGTGATAGTCACGCCCCCAGCCATAGCGAGAAATCTTTGCATACTGCTTCCCTTCTGGCCTGACATGGTCTGTGTAATAATTCAGCGCAACACAAATCATTGAGCGAGCACCCGGCAACACCTGCCGTACGTCCTGCCGCCGCGGGCTCTCCATCCAGGCCATGTCAGCGTGAAACCCCTGAGCCAACCAGGCCTGTAATTTTGTCTGATTCGTACGCTCCGCCTCAGACATCTCAGGTGGAATAGCAGCAATCCCTACCCGATGAAAACCGAGGGTGATCGCCTGCTTTTTCACAGCATCGGCATCCAGCTCATTATCGGATTCACGTCTCAACGTCATCCTATTGCACCGCCCCTGTAGAATCGACAGGCAGCGCAGATGGGCGCGCCATCACCACCCGGTGCTTCTGCGCAAACCCGTAGCGAGCCTCATGCTGCACAATCGCCCTGAGTTCTGGCGACCAGTGCTTAGCCTGTAACAGCTCAAACACTGACCGCTGATAAAAAGGAATATTCCACGGCACATAGCGAAACGTGGTCAGCGTCACCCACTCGGCCCCTCTTGCTTTCGCCCCCTGACAGCAAGCCGCGATTAGCGCCCTGCCCACGCCCTGACGGCCATGATCGGGATGCACGCTCAGCTCCACAATAAAGCAGCTTTCTGGCAAAAACTTAGCCACAATAAACCCCACTGGCAGCAGCGCAGACTGAGCAGTCGAACGGTCTGTAACAGCATTCATAGGTACCGCCACCCATAGCCGACGCTCTGCCTGCGCGCGTCGTAAAAACGATCTCGGCGTTAGACCTTCCAGCAGCTCAGCTGAAATTTCTAGCTGCGATAGATAGGGCAAAAACCGCTGAGCCGCTGCCCGCTCGACCTCAGGCAAGCCTTCAATGTCGGTCTCTTTCGCTAGCCGAACCGTATAGCCAAACACCTACGACACCTGAATCAATGCACAGGTTTCATCATAGGCAACCACCACAGAAACGGATAGTGCTTGCACCCGTGAATAGTAGACAGGCGTTACGAAAAATTAGACGACTGAGCCGACAGTACTTCAGCCAGCGCAAGATCTAAGCTCTGCGCTAACCGCAGCGGATCGACCCCCAACACGGTTCGTGTCTGGCTAGCATACAGTGCCGCCTGAGAATGCCACCACACGGCGCTGGCAACAGGACCTGCAAAGTCATCACTATCCCCCGTTCGAGCATGAGTCGCCAATAGGCCGCCCATCAAACCCGTCAGCACGTCGCCACTCCCGCCTCTGGCAAGTGCAGGCGTACTTTGAGGATTAAACCAGAGATTTTGACCTGAAGCGACGACACTCTTTGGGCCTTTTAATAGGACGATCGCATCGCTTGCCTGCGCGGCGTGAGCTGCGATCGCACCCGGTAAAGTCTGCAAGGACGGTTGAGCATAAATCTCAGGAAAAAGACGCTTAAATTCTCCGACATGAGGCGTCAGAACAGTCGCAGCAGTCCTGGTTTGCAGTCGCCCAATAGCCCCCCTTTTTGCCAGCAAGTTAAGGCCGTCCGCATCTAGCAGCAGCGGGCAGTCAGTAGCCAACACCGTATCTAACAGGTCAGGAACGGTTGGGGTCAAACCAGGTCCAAGCGCGATCGCATCGTATTTAGCCAGATCTAAACTGTCAGGCAGAGCGGCGATCGCACTCGCCTCAGTCTCTTCGCAGCCGACCAGCAAAGCACTGGGTAGCTGAGGCAACAGTGCCAGCCGGATAGAGTCAGGCACGGCCAGGGTTAACATACCAACGCCACTCGCGATCGCACCTAACCCTGCTAGCAAAGCCGCCCCTGCATACTGACGAGACCCTGCAATCAGCAGCAAATGCCCTGCCGTATATTTATGGGCTGTCACCGAACGATTCAGCGGTAGACAGCCCAGCATTTGGTGAGGCGTCATTCGTTGAACCGCTGGGCTTTCACCCAAAACAGCCGCAATATCATCTATTGGAATATCAAAATCAATTAGGTCACATTGACTGATGTGGGCGATCGCAGCGTCCTGAACAAACGCCCGCTTCCACAGCCCTAAACAAGCGGTATAGCTCGCCTCTATCGCTACGCCCATCACGCGTCCCGTATCGGTATGTATACCCGAGGGCAAATCGATACTAAAAACAGGCGCAGACAGTCGATTAATCGTCTCAATATCATCTGCGCGCGCGCCTTCAATCGGTCGCGTCAGGCCAAAGCCAAACCAGCCGTCAATCACGGCGTCGCAATCGGCTAACGCTTGCACCGTTTCTACAAACGAAATGCCTAGATGCCGAGCATAGCTAGCATGCTGAGCCGTCAACGACTTGCAGCGATCGAAAGGCTGATAGACAGTAACCGCAAACCCCAGATGATGTAACTCTCTCGCCATTACCAACGCATCGCCGCCATTGTGACCAGGCCCGGCTAGCACCGCAATCCGGCCACGCTTATCCTTTCCGTAGCGCTCAACAAACCAGTGAGCGAGCTTGTGAGAAACCTTCTCCATCAGCGCTGCCACCGGCATTCCAGCGTCGAACAGGTTCCCCTCTATCTGCTGCATTTGTTCAGCAGTTACCAGGTAAGGCTCAATGACAGGTCTAGTCATAGGAAAATAGGTGAGTGGCGAGCGTTAGAACTGGATTTGGCTAATGTGAATCATGCCTGGCGAACCGCAGGCGTCTGTGTTGTACCAGTCACCCAAGCGCCCATAAATATTGATATACACTCTCGTATCAATAGAGCAAATAATGCGCCCATTCGGCGAGGCCCGCACATTTGAAGAGGGATCGTAAACGAATGCCTGTTGGGGAGCAGCAGGATTCTCATTTAAGGCAGGCTGATTTAAGGCAGACTGAGCAGATTCGTAGGGCTCCACAGCGATAGGAACGGAAGGGTCTACATCAATAAACGGCGGCTCTACAACAGGCTCTACAACGTCAGAGGGCGGCGCTTCTGGCAGGGGGTTGTCGGCTGGTAGCACTGATGAAGCCGGTGACGCTAAGGCGGGTCGCTGTGCAATTGACCGGTCTGAGACTAGATAGCCACAGACAATCCGCACCATATCTCGGGTCGCCTGGGACTGCGCGTAATGAACGGTACCATCGCTCAAGGTCGTCCAAGCACCGACACCCACACAATGTGCCTGGCTAGCAATTCGCTCTTCTCCTAGCAGATAATCGAACTCAGCATCGCCATCGCCAACACTCGCAATTGAATTCAGGTCTACTATCAGCTGCTGACCGTTCTCTGCTTGGCCAGCGTAGTAGAAACTTGTTTGCGCAACGGCTGCTGACCCAAATGTTGAAAGGCCCATAGTGAGCGCAACCATACCCAAGATAGATTTCATCATCAGAGCATTCCGTAGATGGCTTAGGGTAAGAGGATAAGCGATCTAGGAAGATCAAGACCTTGAAGAAATGTAGCGTTCAAAAATCAGGCACGGTTCGGTCTTCCTTGCCGCGCAAGGTCTAACATCGTAAAAGCGCAGCTTCAAACAGCACAGATCACAGCGAAGTTTTCCCTATGCTTCTCACCATTGCAACCACTCACCAGCCAGCGACAGAATTAGGCTATCTTCTCCACAAGCATCCAGAGCGCTGTCAAACGTTTCCAATGGGGTTTGGAGAAGCGCATGTGTTCTATCCAGAAGCAAGCCACGAAAGATGTGCTGCCACCCTGCTGCTAGACGTTGATTCGGTTGGCCTGGTCAGAGGCAAATCTTCTCATCGGTCTAGAGGAAGAACCCACGAGAGAACCTTTGATCAGTACGTTAATGACCGGCCTTACGTCGCCTCTTCCTTTTTGAGCGTGACGCTTGCCAAAGTGTTTGGCACAGCGCTTTCAGGTCGCTGTAAAAGCCACCCTGAACTGGCGAATACAGCCATTCCGCTGGAAGTTTCTATTCCAGTTTTGCCTTGCAGAGGTGGGGAAGATTTTTTGCGATCGCTCTTCGAACCTCTAGGCTACAGCGTCACTAGCCAAACCAGCCCGCTAGACGACACCTTCCCAGACTGGGGCAATAGCCAATACCTCAACATCACCCTCAGCAACACCATTCGCCTATCTGAGCTGCTCAGCCATCTGTACGTTCTCATCCCCGTCTTAGATGAAGACAAACACTACTGGTTTGGAGAAGACGAGATTGAAAAGCTACTGCGACACGGAGAAGGCTGGTTAAAAGCCCATCCGGCCCGCGAGCCAATTACCCGGCGCTATTTGAAACGCAAGCGCGAGATGGCAGAAACCGCCCTCGCACAGCTGATGGAAGGTGAAGACCCGGACGCAGCCGCTGAAGCCGCCGCTGAAGGCTGGCAAAAGCTAGCCGCCAAGAAACCTGTGAGCTTAAATCAGCAGCGAATGGCGCTAGTTGCTGATGTCTTAGTGCAAGCAGGAGCAAAGCGAGTCATTGACTTGGGCTGCGGGGAAGGCAGTTTGATCAAAGAGCTGTTGCAAAACCGTTCGTTTGAAAAAATCACGGGAATGGATGTCTCTTACCGAGAACTAGAGAAAGCGAAGAGACGATTGAAGTACGAGCTGGGCCCGATGCAACAGCAGCACCGAGTAGACCTGATACAAGGGTCGCTAATCTACAAAGACGACCGGCTAAGAGGCTACGACGCAGCAACGGTCATTGAAGTGATTGAGCATATGGATCTAGATAGGCTGGCCGCCTTTGAACGTGTACTGTTTGAGTTCGCGCAGCCACCCGTCGTGATAGTAACCACACCGAATGCAGAGTTTAACATCTGCTTTCCCGCATTGCAGCCCGGCAGCTTACGTCATCAGGATCACCGATTTGAGTGGAGCCGGCAGGCGTTTCAAGACTGGGCGAAGGGCGTGTGCGATCGCACAGGTTATACCGTCACCTTTCAAGGCATCGGCTACAATCATCCAGACTTCGGTACACCCACGCAGCTAGGTCTGTTCAAAAAAGCAACCGCTCATACGCAAAACAAACCGTCAGAGACCGTACAAAAGAGAGACTTCTAACAACAAACTTCCAAACTATGAAAATCACATTCCCAGAACTCTCTCTTGTACTGATGATAGGCGCATCCGGATCCGGCAAATCCACCTTCGCCCATCAGCACTTTCTAGAAACGGAAGTTCTCTCTTCCGACTTTTTTAGAGGCATGGTCTCTAACGATGAGAGCGATCAGTCAGCGACTAAAGATGCCTTCGAAATATTGCACTACGTTTTAGAAAAGCGCTTGGCCGCTGGCAGACTGACAGTAATTGACGCCACAAACGTGCAAAAAGAAGCCCGGCGACCTCTCATAGACCTGGCCAAAAAGTATCATTTTTTCGTCGCTGCGATCGCCCTCAACCTTCCAGAGTCGCTCTGCCACGAACGCAATCAGCAGCGCCCCAACCGGCAGTTTGGCCCTCACGTTGTGCGCAACCATGTGCGCGGACTGAAGCGATCGCTCAAAAACCTAAAGCGAGAAGGCATTCGCTACAGCTACACGCTCAACAGCCTAGAAGAGATAAAAGCGGCTACCGTAGAGCGCCAGCCCCTGTGGAATAACCGTAAGCAAGACCACGGCCCCTTCGACATCATCGGCGACGTTCACGGCTGCTGCGACGAACTAGAACAGCTGCTGCGATCGCTTGGATACGAACAACAGCCAGCCCAAGGCAGTCCAGACAGCTTTTGGCATGCTCCCTTCTACAGCCATCCCGAAGGCAGAAGAGCCCTATTTTTAGGAGACTTAATCGACCGTGGCCCTCGCATCCTCGACACCCTAAAGCTAGTGCACAACATGATGGCAGCAGGGTCTGCCGAGTGCATTTTGGGCAACCACGAAAACAAACTCATGCGCAAGCTCAACGGGCGAAACGTCAAAATCTCCTACGGCCTAGCGCAGACGCTTGCTGAGATAGAGGCCATCGACGCCGACAGACGAGAGCAAGACTCACAAGCGATCAACGCTTTCCTTAGATCTTTAATCAGTCACTATGTCTTTGATGAGGGCAAGTTAGTCGTTGCCCACGCAGGCCTAAGAGAAGACTTGCAAGGTCGAGGATCTAACTATGTCAGAGACTTCGCTCTCTACGGTGAAACCACTGGTGAGACGGATGAATTTGGACGCAGGGTTCGCTATAACTGGGCCGCAGACTACCGAGGGAAAGCGGTGGTCGTCTATGGCCATACCCCCGTACAAGAACCAGCCTGGCTGAACAACACTATCGACATTGATACAGGCTGTGTGTACGGCGGGCGGCTCACAGCGCTCCGCTACCCAGAAAAAGAAACCGTTAGCGTAAAAGCGCTCAAGGTATACAGAGAGCCTTCAAAACCACTAAGCACTCCAGAAGAGAAAGATGAGCTGAGCGCCCAGCAGATAAACGATGACGTGCTTGATATTTCAGACGTGCTCGGTAAAAGAATAATTAACACCCGGCTGTATAAAAAGATTACGATTCGAGAGGAAAATGCGATCGCCGCGCTCGAAGTCATGAGCCGATTTGCGGCCAACCCCAAGTGGCTAATTTACCTTCCGCCCACCATGTCACCGGTCGCTACCTCCAAGCTCCCTGGACTGCTAGAGCATCCTGCCGAGGCCTTTGACTATTACCGCCAGCAAAAGATTAAAACCGTCATCTGCGAAGAAAAGCACATGGGCTCACGGGTCGTCGTCATCGTCTGTAAAGACGAGGCAGCGGCCAAACGACGCTTCGCGGTAGAAGGCGAAGGCATTGGCATTTGCTACACCCGAACCGGACGCCGCTTCTTTAGCGATCGCTCATTAGAAACTGAACTCTTGAAGCGAGTCAATACCGCGTTAGAAGCCGCTAATTTCTGGCAGACCTTTGAAACCGACTGGGTCTGCCTAGACTGTGAACTGATGCCTTGGTCAGCCAAAGCGCAGGGCCTGCTAAAAGAACAGTATGCGCCAGTCGGCGTCGCGGCAACGCAGGGCCTTAGCGCAGCTGTTGATAGTCTACAAAAAGCTGTCGCTAGAACAGCAGAAAAAGGCACTGCCGCTGAGACACTTTTGCAGCAATATCAACAGCGCTCAGTACTCGCGCAAAAGTACACAGACGCCTACCGTCAGTACTGCTGGCCTGTTACCACTCTGAGCGACCTCAAGCTTGCACCTTTTCACATTTTGGCCACCGAAGGCAAAGTACATATCGACCAAACCCATCAGTGGCACCTGCAACAGATTGCAAAAGTCGCGAAGGCCGATCCTGAGATTCTGTTGGCAACTCAACACAAAGTTGTCGAGGTAGAAGACGAAGCTAGCTGCCTGACTGGCATTCAATGGTGGGAATCACTCACCGCCGCTGGTGGCGAAGGCATGGTGGTTAAATCAATAGACTTTCTTCGGCAGACGAAGCGAGGCCCGATTCAGCCTGCGGTAAAGTGCCGAGGGGCAGAGTACCTACGCATTATCTATGGACCAGAATATACCCTGCCAGAGAACTTAGATAGGTTGAAGAAAAGAGGATTGAGTCGGAAGCGATCGCTCGCCCTTCGAGAATTCTCTTTAGGCATAGAATCGCTAGAACGGTTCGTAGCCAAAGCACCACTAAGACAGGTTCACGAATGCGTTTTTGGCGTTTTAGCACTGGAAAGTGAGCCGGTAGATCCACGACTGTAAATCTGAGCGGATCGCAGATTATAGACGCAGTCACTTGTACTACACTCATGAAATCCGAAGAGGAGTTCCTTACAAGTTGCTTCTAGTAGCTACCGGTAATATCAACAACAAACAGCTTGTGCAGCTATTTCAAACCAACATACATCAGTTAGTAGAAACATTCGAAACCTACAGCTACATCGAATTAGGCTCTTCAGAAATGATCATTCATCAGTAGTATTTATTGAACATAGCGTTCCGAAATGCACAGTTCAGTTACGGAAAATCTCTTGATACGGACGATTGGTTACTTGTTCTGTTTTCTCAGCAAGTTTAAACGTCGGGTTCTCTTTCATGGAGTCATAGGCCGCATAGCCCAGCGGCAGCAGCGTGAAAACGCCTAAAGTCACACTGCTTGCCACACACAACCCCTTGACCGCCTTCGACGCTCGCAGCGCTTCTATATATTTACCTTTTTCAAAGGAACGCTTGACCTGAGCCGCCTGTACAAAAGCAGGAATAGCAAAAGGCGGAAACATCACTGCGGTTGAAATAGCCGCCTGCCAGTTGCTCGGCGGACAGGGCTGACCCTTATACAAATCATAAGACTGGTTCCAATCGGGGCGGTTCACCTCGCCCGCCCGGCCAATGAGCTGAAAGTGGCTAATTTCAGCTAGGTGTAAAGGCACAAGATGCTTACGAATGAGATCGGGCAGTGTGTAGTAACTAACACCAGTCCCCACTTCTCGATGAACGTGAATATCCAACCGGTAGCCTTTGTGCTGAACTTTCACACTCAGCCCTTTCTCTGCCAAAGGGCCTGCTAACACTTGAGTCAGCTGTGCGTCATAAGCAGCCTGCTGGATATTCTCTAACTGTTGTCTGGCAGAATCCAGCGTAAAGTCATTACAGATAGCATATTCCCAATCAGCAGCAGCGCCCGGAATGTCGCCTAGCTGGTAGCGCAAGTTACCGCGCTGCAAGTAAGCAACTGCCAGGGTTAGGTCAGCTGCAATCGCCGCGTCAAGATCGGCTAGCGCTCCGGCATGATGGCCTTGGCTTAATAGCACTAGGGCGCGGTGATAGTGCGGTTGAGGATAGGTGGGATGATGCGCGATCGCAGCTGACCAATCCGCCAAAGCACCCGCCTCATTGCTAGCTTGCTGACGTAATAGAGCGCGGTTGTGATAAGCCTGTGCCAGAGAAAAGCTAGGTGCCTGATCAGCCGACTGCTCGGTCTCAATCACCGCTTCAAAATCAGCGATCGCACCCTCTATATCCTTTAGCTGAATCCGATTAACTCCTCGTTTTACCAGCGCTTCTGCTGGATAGGCATACCCCTTCTCGATCGCCAGACTAAACGCACGGACGGCCTCTGAATAAGACTGCTGCTGTTCATACGTCAGTCCCCGACGATACACCAGCTTCGCGCTCTGCTGTTGGTATACAGCTCTTAAAGATAGTGTCATGCCAGGTTCCTAAATAACTCAAAAATGGTAGCGCTGAAAAAATTTCAAAAACCGCGTGGGGTACCACTATTTTTAGCGCTTCAGTTAAACGTCGCGAATAAGGGCTCTCAGTAAACTAGAAAACGGTTTCTGTCATTTTTGCTACCTCAAGCCTAATCGGAGCATCCAGCAAACGAAATCGGAGCTAAGACCGAAGCACCAAGCTACAAAACGAACAGTTACGGTTACGTATATTCATCAAATTCAACTGTTAATGCATCGGCCAAAAGGTAAACAATTCTGCAAAGCCCTCTGCAAAGCAACCAGCGCTACAGACGTCGACAAGAACGGTATGCTGGTCTGAGTTGTTTGTAGGCGCTAATGCTTGTGGCTCCGATTGTAGAGGTCAAAAATTTGACCAAGCGCTTTGGCAATACGGTCGTGTTGAGAGGAATTAACCTTACGGTAGAACGGGGCACGGTACTGGGCGTGTTAGGCCCCAACGGCGCAGGTAAAACAACTGCGATCAATTGCCTGACTACCTTACTCACACCCGATGGCGGAGAAGCGACCATCGCTGGATACAATGTCGTCGAACAGCCGGAGGCGGTGCGATCGCTCATCGGCCTCACAGGTCAATTTGCCGCGGTCGATGAAGTGCTCACCGCACGCGAAAACCTCATTCTATTTAGCAGACTGCTGCGCTTATCTGGCGGCGCTGCTAAGCGCAGAGCCACTGAGCTACTGACCCAGTTTGACTTGCTAGAAGCCGCCGACCGTCAGGTCAAAACCTTTTCTGGCGGCATGCGTCGCCGACTGGATCTCGCAGCCAGTATTGTTGTCTCCCCACTGGTCTTATTTTTAGATGAACCCACAACCGGGCTAGACCCTCGCAGCCGTCAGCAGCTCTGGGCAGTAGTCAAAGACTTAAAGGCTCAGGGCATCACAATTATCCTCACCACGCAGTATTTAGAAGAAGCCGACGCCCTGGCCGACCAAATTGTAGTGATTGATCAAGGGCAGGTGATTGCAAAAGGGACGGTCGATGAACTCAAAGATAAGGTCGGCGGCAAATTTTGTGAGCTGCGCCTGGCTAATCTAGAAGATTATGAGAAAGTCAAAGATTTACTAAGTGACATGGGCGAGGTGATTGTAGGAGAAATGGGCAAAGAGGGGCCGATTGCGATCGCCGCACCCGATGGCGCTAACACGCTCACTGAGGTTGTGCTGCGTCTGGAATCTGCCAACATTCCGCTGGCCGACATCTCGCTCCGACGACCTAGCCTGGACGATGTCTTTTTCTCTCTCACCGGTCACACTACATAAGCCAAATGTCTAATTCTAAAGAGAACATGCGTGCGACAAAAGTAGAGGCGATCGCACCTGAGATCAGCGCATTGGCCCAAAAGATGATTGCCAAGCGACAGGAAACCGGCTGGCGACGAGCCATCGTAGATAGCTGGCTAATCACCGGGCGAAACCTGATTCGACTGAAAAGGAATCCGATTATCATTGTTGCGATCGCCATCTTTCCTATCGTCTTTCTCGCAGGCTTTTGGATCGTCGGCCAAAAGCTAATGGCCACCCAGGGCGTCAACTACATTCAATATCTGGTCCCTATCATCAACCTGCAAGCGCTATTCTTCGCGGGCCTTGGCTCTGCGCTGATGTTTGCCCAAGACATTGAGTCTGGCATGATGGACCGCTGCCGGGCCATGCCCATTGCTCGCATCGCCACCATTGCCGGGCTGGTCATGGCCTACATGGTCAGAGCCCTACTCTCAACATTAATTCTGCTCTTAGTGGCCTTCGCTATCTTCGGCTTCCGCTTTCAAGGCAGCGTGATAGACGCACTCGGCTACCTGCTGCTCATCGTGATCTTCACAGCGACTTGCATTACCGGCTACAGCGTTTTGGCCATCAAGCTTCGTCGACCTGATCTGGTAAACGCGGTGGCCATTATTCCTTATACGCCGCTGCTGCTGCTGAGCAATGGATTTAGCCCAACAGAAAACTTTCCAACCTGGCTACAGCCAATCATTCGCTACCAGCCCGTGAGCGTGACTTCCGACGCGCTGCGATCGCTCGTTGCCGGAGGGAGCAATAGCCTACCGCTATTCGGCTTCAGCTTACTGTGGCTGGTGGGGCTTTTAGTTGTTTTTGGAGTATGGGCCAAGAACGCCTATAAGCAATTGGTATGATGACGCAAAAACTTGCCCAACCTGAACTAGACCCAGATACCATCGCCGCAATGGTGGCCGCCCGCCGCGAAGGGGGCTTACAGCGCACGCTACACGATATTGTTGTCGTCGCCTGGCGAAACATGCTCATAGACTTTCGCAACCCGGCCTCTCTAGTCGTGTCTGCTCTATTTTCAACCTCGCTACTCTTCGTCTTTACAGCTAGCTTTGCCCAGGTCGTGACCCCTGGTGAAGGCTTCAGCGGCTACGCCCAATTTTTACTCCCCTTTGCATCCGTTCAGGGCCTGATGTTCAACACGGTTGATATCGGTGTTTTTTTCTACAACGACTTAGAAAACGGTATGGACATTCGCCTGCGAGCAATGCCCATCGCCCGCCTATCTGCCATCGGCGGCAGACTGCTCTCTTCTGGGGCCAGATTACTCATTCAGGTGGCGACCATTGTGCTGGCAGGTCACCTGATCGGCTTTCGATTCCAGGGTGGGCTGCTAGGTGCCATCGGATTTTTCTTACTGCCCGTTGTCTTTACCCTATCGCTCGCCCTCATCGGCTTCTACATTGCCGTTGGCGCAAAATCTGCCGAAACCGTCTCCGCCGTACTCAATCCGTGGATATTGCCTTTCACCTTTTTGAGCGTAGGCTACGTTCCGATAGAAGGCTTTCCTGACTGGGCACAGCCAATCGTGACGCGCAACCCGGTTTCTATTTTGTCTGAGGCGATGCGATCGCTCGCTAGCGGTGAACCCGCCCTACAAAACGTCATCATCATCTTGCTTTGTAGCCTGGCACTATGTTTACTCTTCGGGACGTTGACAGTACGCGCCTATCAGCGAAGAATATAGCGAGATAGAGTCAGTAAAATAGAGCGAGATAGAGTCAGTAAAATAGAGATAGAAAAATAGAAGCAACGAATAAAATAGCAAGATAAAATGTTCTTTATAAAATATATTTTAGGAATGAGAATTAAATAACGTCTAACTTACCAAAGCCCCTCACCTGCTAAAACCCAACTATGCCGACAGCTCAACACTACGATGTGATCATTATTGGCACAGGCGCTGGGGGCGGAACGCTAGCGCACCGGCTAGCCCACAGTCATAAGAGCGGGGATAAAAACGGCGGAAAGAAAATACTGGTTTTAGAGCGCGGCACTTTTTTACCCAAAGAAAAACTGAACTGGAGCACAGACGCAGTCTTTCGCGACGGCCGCTATCAAACCAACGAAGTATGGGCTGACAAAGACGGCAACGATGTAAACCCGGGCATTGGCTACTGGGTCGGGGGAAATACCAAAGTATATGGCGGCGCACTCTTTCGTCTGAGAGAAGAAGATTTTAACGAGGTCAAGCTGCACGAAGGTGTTTCACCCGCTTGGCCGCTAAAGTACGACGACTTTGCGCCTTATTATGACGAGGCCGAAGCCCTCTATCAGGTGCATGGGAAACAAGGGCTAGACCCCACAGCACCCCCTCGCAGCGCAGAGTACCCTTACCCCGCCGTTAGCCATGAGCCTAGAATTGCCTGGCTAGACAAAGCCTTTCAAAAGAAAGGACTCAAACCGTTCTACCTACCCCTCTCAGTAAAGCTAAACGAGAAAGACGCCTTCTTGAGCGAGTGCATTCGCTGTAACACCTGCGACGGCTTTCCCTGCTTTATTGATGCTAAATCAGATGCGGACGTGAACTGCATTCGCCCTGCTATGGGTCACGAGAATGTACACCTAATCACAGAAGCGAAAGTCAACCGGCTACACACCAGCGCATCTGGGAAAGAGATTACCGGTGTTGAAACAGAAATAGCAGGAGAAACTCATACATTTTCTGGCGATATTGTTGTTGTTGCCTGCGGCGCGGTGAACTCATCCGTACTGCTGCTGAAATCGGCCAATCAGCAGCACCCCAACGGACTCGCCAACAGCTCTGACCAGGTCGGACGAAATTTCATGAAACATCTGGCCGCGGCGATTGTCGGGCTCTCCTTAAAGGAAAATCACAGTGTCTTTCAAAAGACACTCGCCATTAACGACTATTACTGGGGAGAGCCTGGCTTTGAGTATCCGATGGGTCATGTGCAGCTGCTGGGGAAAGTGAACCATCGAATGCTGGCACTAGATGTTCCGAAAATTGCACCGACGCTGGCCCTTAGAATTGCCTCGAAGCGTACAGTGGACTGGTGGTTGACAGGAGAAGATGCACCAGAGCCAAACAACAGAATACAGGTTAAAAACGACAAGATTACGCTGAACTATACGCCGAACAATATGACGGCGTTTAAGCGGCTGATTAAGCGATGGATTAAAACGGTGCGTGCAGTAGATAACGAAGGCAGTGTGCTGCCTGTGTCCTGGTATTTTAGTAAGATTTTGCCAGTGGGTGCGATCGCGCACCAGGTCGGCACCTGCCGCTTCGGCACAGACCCAGCGACATCCGTACTCGACACCAACTGTAAAACTCACGACATAGACAACCTCTACGTCGTAGACGGTAGCTTCTTTCCATCTAGCGCCGCTGTAAACCCTTCGCTTACCATCATGGCCAACGCTATGCGCGTAGGTGACCATTTGATAGAGCGGCTTGCATAAGGCATCTACGATGACGCATCTCTATCGATCTAAACTTGCTCATTCTAAAATTTCGGGGTCAGGTTGTTTGATAACTTGAATGTGCAAGAATTCTTCGCCAGTGCAAAACCCTCTCGCTAGCACAGGCGATATGCCCTTCACGCGAAAAGAACTGTTGACGTCGCGACGACGATTAACAAAGTCAGAGATTTGGTAGTCATCAACATAAACAACGCCATTAAGTGCGTCGCTCACAGGCTTCACAATGGCATCGCTATCTGGCAGAGCACCCCCTTCTAAGGTGGCAGAATCGTAGTAGTGGGTAATGGTTACTTGAACAAGATCGCCAACAGGCGCTGTTGCAGGCCAATTTGCGATCGCAGCTTCTCGAACGACCGAACGCCAACGCCGCAAGTCAGCCTTGTCTTTACTTCCATGTGGAACTGGTCGGCCTATCACAACAAATTCGAAGGGCATCACGGCAACAACTTAGAGAAAAGAAATTAGGGGAAATAAATAATTTGCTTAAGTTAACTTTCGTCCCTAGAAGAACCTTATAAAAATTACGGGTTCATATTAGGTTCTTACTTTACAATCATCGAGCTTGTAGCCCCTCACCTATATCCAGAATCGGAGTTTGTTCAGGTGATGTGGTTTACCGATGTGACACCTCTATGTAGAGAACACACCCTTAAAACAGTCGTGTACTCAAGCGTTAGAGTTTAAAGCTCAGAAAATATTTCCAAAAATCTCCAAAGAGTCTCTACGGCTGGTCAGCACCTATTGCAGTAGGCGATGTCTCTTGTCTCTACACCGCTATTCTCTATACCGCCATATAACTGTGAAGGCTCAATACATACATACCATTAACTTATTTCATCAGAGTCCTGACAGTCAGGGTTGACTCGAAGAAATCGTAAGTGAAAAAAAGTTGCAGAAAAGTTCTATGCCACAGGCGCTAGTTAGCCTGTGGCATAGAATCAGCAGAGCGAGGATTGGTAACAACAAGCTCAAACTCCCAGTTCGCTAACCTCTGTATGCGTTCGCTAATTCGACAGAGATCCTTATCACCTGCCTGTGTCAACGTGTCGCGCGTTCTGACAGCAACGGCGACGGTTTTCTCTCCGCACTTCGCGACCAGAGACAGCGCACAGTCCGCCAGAGCAGGCGGAATATCTTGAGCTGACGGGTAAATAATCACCTGGCAGCCTTCATGTCGATACTCTCTCGCAAGCGTTATAACCCGCTGGTGCTCTATGTTTTCAACCCGCTGACGCTCTGTGCTTTCAACTCGCGGGCGCTCTGTGTTTTCAACTCGCTGGTGCTCTGTGTTTTCTGGGCGTACCATACCAAAACTATCGATTTATTTGAGGGAAGCCGGGTCGAGTGAAGCTTCTATCCTAACATGCAAAAATTGCTCACCTTTGCTGAATCCCTGAGCGAGTACTGGCGACATGCCTTTAATCCGAAACGAGCCGCTAAGGTTGCGGCGGCGACTAATAAAGTCAATAACAGCTAGGTCAGGAACAAAAATCAAACCCGCTAGCGCCTGTCTGACTGGCTTGATAATATTGTCGCTGTCTGGCACACCGCTCTCATCTGAATGACCCACATCGTAAAAGTGAGTCATCGTAATTCGCAGAGGTTCATCTAAAGGCGGATTCTGCCAGACAGCCTTGACTGACCGCCGTACAGAAGCCTGCCAGCTTTGAATACGGCTACGGTCTTTCGTCTGCTGGGAAATGGGTTTACCGAAGACAACAAATTCGAAAGGAAGCACTGGTCGCCTGCTGAAAATACGCCATGAGATAAGTAGAGGTGAAAAGCACAGATAGTAAAAGCACTTCAATTGTTCAGACGACTTCAGCACCCACCTCTAGAAGCCCCCATAGCCGCCCGCTATACTACCACCGCCAGCCGTTGATCTATCTTCAAAATTGTTACCGTAGTCTTTACCCTTGTTGCTACGGATAAAGCTGCTCACATCGTCTAAATCGCTGCTGTCGTAGATATCGTCATCCGCTTTTTTGAGAACTCGACCTTGCGCGTTAAGGCGATCGCCTAACGCAATCACATCCATCGCACTAAATTCAGTATTAGCAAAGGGTAAGTGCTGAATTATCTCCTCACGAGTAATGCCGTAGTCGTAGGGCTCTGCCATCGTACTGTAGTAGGCATCAAAATCTGACTGAGAACAATATAGCGCCAAACCATAGCCATCGTGGGCCGTACTGTAGCCCCACTTGCGCATCATATATATCACTTGCTCAGCGCTGTAATAGTCCTGCAAACCATGACGCACTCGCAAAACGCGGCCTAACCTACGCACATAGTCACGCAACGCACTGCGCTTTTGATGACGATTGATGAGACAGCCAGGCAAAACAGTCATCGGAGCCACTGTCCCCGACAAGACACCGACCAAAATTAAGAGGTTGAGTAATGTCGCCATAGGTAAAGTCCAGTAAAGTCCACAGAGATTACATCGGCAGTCTGCGCTAGTACTCAGCGAATACTCAAACGTAATACACAGAGACTTTCTGTCATTTCGGAAAATCTATCAAAATATTTTAGTCAGCACGCAAGCTATCAATACTCAGAGGCACTAGCTGATTATCTGTTGTCCAAGCCATCCAAAGTTCTTCATAGGGCTCGATGATGCTGCCAGTCAGCGCACAGTGCTCTTGCCTTTGAGCTTCTCCAGCCAAAATGGTACGAATGTTTTCACGTTTTATCCGCAATGCTGGTTCATCAGAATGATGGTTCACATACTGCCAAAGAACTTCGCGCACCAGCGATTGGTATCCTTGGCTACCGGCCAAGGCCTTTAACTTATCAATAAGTTCTCGTTCAAAACGGATGCTAGTGACTTGCATTTCGGTCGTTGCGGGCTGAGTTTTCAAGGTCATAATGTAAAGTTTGAGATTTTTCTAAAAAAGGGTGGACATTTCTATACTACAACTGTAGTATAGGGGGTAACGAGACTAAACAAGTGCTGCTAAGCGGTCGAACTTTGCAGATAGCCTTGTGCCCTCACTTGTACCCTCAGTCTCACCCAAGCAAGCGTTAATATAAAACAATCCAGCTAAAAGATAGTTAGCGACAGTCATGATATTCACCTGCCACTCTACAGATAGCACTTCCACTACGACACAGCGTGAATCTGTCTTTTGCGCAGCACGGTTAGACATGCCGCAAGCAGGCTGTGCTATACGTGGCGCTTGGGATAGAGATATTTTCGCTAACAATATTTTCGCCAACGATAATTTCGCAGGTGCTAGCTTGCAAGCCACTGCTCAAAAAGCGGTGATCAACAGATTCGAGAGTCTTCTCAATGCAGATGGTGGCAACCAATTTGATCGTCACTATCTAGGTTCAGACCTGAACCCCGCAAACCAGTCGGTCAGTCTGCTGGTCGGAGAGCCCACACACAAATCATTAGAACCCAAAACATACCGAAGCAGGGAACAATGGCGTATAGCTGCTGTTTCTAGTTAAAAAAGACCTGTACATACCAGGCTTTTATCCCCTGTTTCCTTCTACCGGAACCAGGGGTTTTGTTTTGAGGCTCTATCTCACCCTTTTGATACTTACTCTTCTGATACTTACCCTTTTAATACTTAGCGGTTTGATGTCATGTCCTTATAGCCTTAGAAGTCCTGCGACGCTCACACCCGCCACTGTTGTGGCAGTAGAAAACGGCACCTTTGCAGGTCAGTTCTAGAAAGAACAAGAGCTAGAGTAACGCTGCGCCGCCTCCGGTGCAGGGCAAAAGTACTGCACCTTTGGTGCAGAACAATATTGCACCTTTGGTGCAGAACAATCAAAGCGGAGGCTATTAACAGTGTTGAAGCTAAACTACAACGATTACGGATTGTTTCTTGAGCGAGTAACGGCGTCTTTGGATGCGATCGCCACTCAGCGCGTCATGTTGGCTGTATACACCGGAAAAACACTGCACCTAGAACCAGGGCGAGCGGCTTTCTTAGTATCAGCAGAAGCAACAGGCGTAGACCAGCTAGAGAGCGTACTACAAAAAGATACTACGCAAACTATGACGTTAACTCACGTTGACGACGAGTTTGTAGAAGTGAGCTTGAAGGGTACGTGGATTGCTGATAGCGCGAATGCAGAAGCCGGTATATTTATCACCGCCCTCGCACCTACGACTGAAACCCTGATCTATCAGCTGTGGCAAGTGACTCAGCGTCAAACCGCTTTCTCACTCTAATTGCGATTTCGTTCATTCTTTCTCATTCTCGTCTTCTCATTTTCTGTGAGGCGTACTGAGCGGTACGCCTCACAGTTTGTCCTTTCAGATCTTCACAGAGATATCATGTTTTTTGTATCTACTTTTCGGCACGTGCGGAAATGGCATAAGCAGTTTTCACACAGAAAACCTTTCGAACAACACTCATCTACAAAGGAAATATCAACAGCAGAAGATATGCGATTACAAAAGCATCATCTCGCTGCTGTTCATGAGCAACAGAAAGTAAAACGGAACTATTTTTTAGAACGTCGTACTTTTCTGTAGCACAGCCAAACGTCATACACAAAGAGGCTTTTACAGATTCCCAGCTTCCCCAATATAGCTCTCGAAGAGTTGCTTAAGACACTAACGAGAAGCTACAACCCATAGCGCACAAGCAACTCTTCTGAGCAAATGTCCTAATGCATCAGGACATTTGCTATGGCGCATTTTAGTAAGAGCATCTGTTTGAAAAGCAGGAGGCCATCCATTTAAATAGGTTCAAGTCCTACTACCCAGCCATGCCGAGTGGACGAGTTAGCCAGTCACCTGACGCTGAATCAGGAGATTGCAGGTGACGCGCCTGCCTCGGCATCCGCTTTTTTCGTCTTTTCTCTCGTAGTATAGTCGGCAACATCTCACACTTTAACTGTGAAGTTCCAGGTTCGAATCCTGGCGAGAGATTTCTCCCTTTTGACGCGAATGAAATATGTACGGTTGTGCAATTACGCTTTACCGCCACGTGTTGATGTCTAAAAACCCTATCCACTAACTCGCTCAACAAAAAACTGTTGATCTTGACTAGCCAAGCTTCTCAACTACAAGCTTTGGGTAAGGAACAATAGCACTGATCACATTGATGGCCGTTGCTTCTGTCGAGAGAATGGCATTGAGGGTGCTGCCTACCGCGGTCAAAGTTGTTGGGACACTCAGTAGCGTATGTCCCTCCTTATTCTTGATCACGATTCGACGAACGTTACCCTGCCGAATCAGGTCGTTCACTTTGCTCATTAAAGCGTCGCCAGAAATTTTTAGACTCTCTACAACAAAACACTCCTTACGGGCCTGCGAAGCTGTTGAGCTAGCTGTTGAACTGTCGCCAATGTTTGCGGCTAACCATCGCTGAGCAGCCTGCCTTAACTCTCTACCGTAAGCATCTGTATCCTGAATACCCGTACTGCGAACACCTGCATCTTGTACACCTGTACTACGGATATCTATACTCATAACTCAGCGGTGCCCCGGGGCCTCAGATTAGCTGTATTGCTCACCATACTATTCATCTATGAGGAAAGTATGAGGGTCAAGACCCTACACGCCTTAAAATGACACAATCAGCATCCGTAATATCACGGCAAAAACATCCAGCTCTTCGGAATTTAGTATGCTGAAGTAGCAAAGGCTGTACCATTTCAACAATAGCTCCGTGTTAGCACTTATCAGCATCAAAATCACAGCTACCTAGTGCGCAACTAGTTAATCCCGCCTAGTCAATCCCGCCTAGTCAATCCCGCACAGTCAATCCCGAAAAGCCCAAACTGTAGAACCCAAAATATAGAGCCCAAAATGTAAAGCCCAAAATACAGAGTCAAAATAATGATTAGCACCCTGAAAACAGAGACGTTGACAGCTACGTCTTCCCAGAAAAAGCAGTGGTCATTTTTGCCAATTATTTTGCTTGTCTCTTTGCTCCTAAGAGTTTATCAACTAGGGACAGAGAGCGTTTGGATAGACGAGCACTTTAGTATCGTCGATGCCAGAAATTTGGATTTAGGAACCCGGCCACTTTACTACTTGCTATTACATGGCTGGATGCAGGTAGGCCAAAACGACAGTTGGCTCAGGGCCCTGTCTATTCCCTTTGGCTTGGGTTGCGTACTTTTAACGTACCTGTTGGGACGGCGCTTGCTATCGCAGTCGGCGGGCATCGTAGCGGCGATCATGGTAGCGCTATCCCCTTTATTTGTCGGCTACAGCCAACAGATTCGGATGTATTCACTCAGTACCTGCTTGGGTCTATGGGGGACACTGCTACTGGTGAAACTATTGCAAACGCAAAAGGGCATTCGGCTGACCAACGTGATTGGCTGGTTAGTGGCCAGGCTGTTAGCTGTGATGACAACACCACTCAATGTAATGCTGCTGTTGCCCGATGCTGTACTGGTATTGTGGCGGTTTCGTCGAGATCGGCGCGTCATCGTTTCCTTTGTCATTGCACTGGCATTAGTGGGTGTCATATGGCTGCCGTTTGCTCGGGCTTTGCAAGAAGCGCTTCCCCAATTTTTGGGCGGCTGGGTAGCCCATCAACCAAAACCTGGCCCCATTAGAATGGCTGCTCTGCTAACTGGGCTAATAGCTTTCTGGCCGACGTCGGATCTATCTTCGCTACGAGATATCCCGCTCAATATTTCGACCTGGGGCCACAAAGACATCGAATTTGTTTTCTACATGCTCTTTACGATTGTGTTAGTTAGCGTTCTGAGCGTTGGGATGTGGAAAATGGTAACCGCTTCTAGGCAGTTTGTGCGCCCAGAACGCTGGTGGCTAATGATGTGGGCCTTTCTACCCACGATTGTGATCGCAGGTGTCTCATGGATGAGTGGTTCTATCTGGCGAGAGCGCTATTTGATGTTTGTGGCACCCTACGCCATCTTACTTATTGCAGCAGGCATATGCTACCTGTGGCGACACTATCGACGCGGGGCTATTGCCCTTGCCATTCTCTATGGCATCGCTATTGGTGGGGGTCTAGGGCACTACTACACAACGCTATATCACGATGACTGGCGAGGCATTGCTGCACTCATTGAATCACGTGAGCAGCCGAGTGATGTGATTGGGTTTTATGGTTGGGAATGGGAAGACCCACAGCTAACGGTGCCCCGCTATTACGAAGGCGAGGCACCGTTCTATGTGATGAGTAAACAATCGATTCCGCCGCTACCTCAAGAATCCGAAGCCGCAGATCGTTTTATTCAAGATATGCTGCAGAACCTGCCGCCTACAGAGTCTCAATACTGGCTGGTGTACTACGAGCCATCAAGCTTGAAAAGGCAAAGACTTCGAGAAGCAATTGAACAGCGCTTTGAGGTGAAAGATCGTCAGGAATTCTACAACTCGGTCAACGCTGAACTTCATGTATATCAGGTAGCGCCCATACGCTAGAGAGAGCACAGAGCCACTAGTCATGTCGTAGAACGGCTCAACCACCAGTTGAAGCTGATTGGGCGCTGGTCACGGCTTCAGAAACTGCGAGCGCTTTTGGCTGCGATGTCTCATTGGTTGGCGCTTGCCTCTCGACGCTACGTAATTAATCTTGGAGAGCCAAACATCAGCACAGGTCAGCCAGTTTAGCTCTTTGCACAAGCCAGTTCTTTGAAGGGGTTAATTCCTGTATTTTTGCATTCGCATGAGCTAATAAAAAGAGATTGCTGAGACGACGCTGAGTAAGCAATCAGAAAAGATGAATAGGCTCTCTTTAAATATTAATAATAAAAGACAGAAAGCATTAATTACTATCAGTATCTAATGGCTATCTCAGGTTAGAGCTTTGCTGTATACGGTCTACAAGATCCCTGCAAAGCATAGCTTTAAGAGGCATAATCCCTGCTGAAAGTCTAATGATTCAGCAGAAATAATTCAATCTCAATCCTGATCAAGCCAGAACTTATTATTCAATTCTAAGCCAACATTCAGATTGGATTTGGGCCATTTCACTATAGTAATTACTACCAACAAAGCTTCTGCAAGCTATGAATTTGAAACGAGCTTTTTGGCTCGACGTTTAAGCATAGACAGCAGAAATAAGCTTATGCAATCGGTGGCTGCGATCGCACATCCCCTAGCGAGATTCAGCAGCCCACACTACAGGTAAAACCTACTATGAACCCCCAAAAAATAGATTCAGCAGCGTGCAATGTGCTGCTGACAGCCTGTGGTGCCTTGCACTTGTACCCGTGGCAGCCTCAGCGCCGCTGTCGGCCACTCATCGCTATGGGGAGGCCTGACGACCCACCATGCTAAGAAGACTTATCAAAACTCTCTTTTACCAGCGTCAAACAACCTGGGAGATGATTATTCCTGGTGCGTTAATGATTGGACTTGTCTGCATGCTCAAGTTTAGCAGCCTGCTACAAACCCAAGAATGGCGAGTACTCGACGCCTACTCTCGCCGCTGCCCTCAGCAGAACAGAACCCGGCGTGTCACCCTAGTTACGGTAGATGAGAGTGACTATCAAACGACAGGCTTTCCGATCTCAGGAGACATCTTAGCTCAGGCCTTAACCAACCTACAGACCTATCACCCTCGCGTTATCGGTCTAGATATCTTTAGAGATCTGCCCCAAGGGCAAGGACAGGAGATGCTGAAGAAGGTACTAGCAACAACGCCCAATGTCATTGCGGCAGAAGTCGCACTGAGCGCGGAGCACACTATGAATGTAGAAGCACCGGCTGGGATTCCACCAGAGCAGGTAGGATTTGCCGATAGCATTATAGATGCCGATGGCAAAATCCGGCGAATTGTTCTTACTGCAACAGATCAAGCGGGCAATACCAAACGCTCACTGGCGCTGCTGCTAGCAGAACAATATCTAGAGAAAGAGAATATTTCTATGGATGAGGCAATCTTTCCTGTCTTTTCGCCGAATACGGGCGGCTATGTTCGAGCGGACGTAGAAGGGACACAGATGCTGATGAACTTCTGTATGCTGCAAACGCCCTACGAGACCATTAGTCTAAAGGAAGTATTGCAAAATAATGTAGATGCGAAGAAAATACGCGATCGCATTGTTCTCATCGGCAAAACAGTTGCCCAAGCCAAAGACAGTTTCATCACCTCAGCAGTTGAGAAAACTCTATATTCTCAAAGGATCTCTGATCGCACCTATCCCACCAAAATCATCTACGGCGTTGAGATTCATAGTCACGCGACTGAACAGATTATTGATTCTGCGCTGGGTATGAGGTGTGCTTTAGAAACCTGGCCAGAACTCGGAGAGTATCTATGGATTGTTCTATGGGGCGCAGCTGGTATCAGTATTAGCGTACGGCTACAGTCGCCCTGGAAAAGCGTTTGCCTACTGATTGCGATTACTTTCTTAATCGCGCTCATAGGCTACGGCCTGCTTACACAAAGCATCTGGATTCCTGTATTTCCAGCGGTCTTGGCCCTGTGTAGCGCCGGACTCATTACGGCCTTCTTCGATCGAGATATGCGCTTTGAACTCAACCAAAGACGTCTCACCATTGAGCGGACTTACGAAGCCGTCCACAATGGTCCCCTACAGAGGCTAGCCGATATCACACGCAGTATTAGAACAGCGCCACACGGCACAAAGAGTCAAAACGAACAGATTCTCAATCAGCTTGTGCAACTAAACAATGACATGCGCAGCATTTTTGAACGAATGCAAATAGATACCCTCTCACGCAGCCATAGCCTATATTTAAGCGATCGCACTTTTCTAAATCTGCGAGACTCTCTTAGCGCTCTACTCTATCAGGTCTATGAGCATACCCTCTCTCAGCAGCTGCCAGGCTTTGCAAACATCCAGACCTTCGTTACGCCTGTCTTCGAAATCTTTGAATCCAGAAATTTCAGCCTCGAAGAAAAAAGAGGGCTGTGTTTATTTCTGCAAGAGGCGTTGCTAAACGCAGGGAAATATGCAACAAATGCAACTCGCCTAGATGTGATTTGCACAGTAGAGGGTGCGGTTTATCGACTACAGATTATCGACGATGGTGCAGGGTTCAAGCACAACAGAGAGAATCGTCAAGGGACTCGTCAGGCACTTGCGATCGCAAAAAAGCTGAAGGGTCAATTTCAGCGAGTCTCTCGCCCAGAAATCGGCACTCGCTGCGAGCTTACCTGGACCAAATAAGCTGCCAACCAGCACTAAATCAGGCCGCATAGCCATGTAGACTCTTATTCAACTCGACTCAATTTCAACTCAACTCAATACCGACTCATTCCAATCTAGATTCAATATCTTTCGTAAAAGTCTCTCATTCATATGTCACAGTCAGCATTACGAGATACCCCTCATCAGTTTTTGATAGTTGATGACCACGAGGCTATTTTGGCAGGCATCACGCCTGGGCTACAACAGCGCTACCCCCAAGCAGACATCATCACCGCACAGGACGCTCAAACAGCAAAATCTAGACTCTCGCAGCAGATGCCTACGTTTGTTGTACTCGATTTGATTTTGCCAGAAAGCAAGCAATCGCCAGCAACGGCGCAAACAGGTATTCAGCTATTACAACAGATTATGAACAGTCCAGCAGCGCCTCATCTGATGGCCCTAAGCGTTGATATCAGGCCGCTGATTCAAATTAAAGCCGACATCAACGCGTACCGTAGTGGCTTTGTCGCCATGAATAAAGCCGAACCGTTAAAGGAGATTGTTGACACGGTTGACATTGCGCTTAGAGGCTCAATTTACCTCCCTCCCGAGGTTAGGTCTAGACCCGAGTTTGACCAGAGATGGCTACAGGTGCTGACGCTAAAGTATCAAGAAGGGCTCTCAGATCGGGCGATCGCTCAGGCAATGGGAATCAGCGATCGCACCGTTCGCAACTACTGGTCACGCATTCAAGACGCGCTTAATATATACGACGACAATCAAAAAGATCTGCGTATCCAAATCCAGCAGGCGGCTAAAAGGGTCGGCCTCATTCCTTAATGTGTCAATTCGTCAGAGGTGATAGCTTTAGTAAAAAAATCTTAAGATTCAAGTACAAACTTTCCTAGAAAGCTATCAATTGCTGTCATCACAACGGCGAAAAATCAAGGTATAGCAAAGATAGGAGGACTTTACGCAGATAAGTTCGACGCTGTTACATAAAATAGCAATCTATCGGCGCTTTCCAAAATCGGAAAGCCGTTTACCTCTATTCTAAGTGTTTTTTTCTAGCCTCTAAGGCAAAATGTGAAGCAGTAAAAGTTCCTTCCTAAGTTGATTTACCTTTTCTACCAAGGGAAATTAGCCAGTTCTGGTTCGTATACTGCTCACTTAAACCTAGCGCACTTAAATCTAGCCACATAGACAACGATCTGTTCACCTAAACCTGCTCACCTAAACCTGCTCACTCAGACCTTGTTCACTCAGGTAAAGAAGAATGCTTTTGGATGTACGCGCAAGCTCAAGCACGTCACGCACACAGACACTTCAGCGGTCTCACTATCACAAACTCAAGCATGTCATGATTATTGCTGACGAACCAGAGCTTGCCGAATCCCTACAGATAGATCTGCATAGCGAAGGCTATCAGGTCAGCGTTATTAACGATGGGCTTAGGGGACTATTAGCAGCCAAACGAGTTGCAACAGATCTAGTCATTGTAGGGTGGTCTCCACCGCGACTGTCAGGGTTAGAAGTCTGCCGCAGGCTAAGAACCGGACAAAATGACGAGCCAATTATTTTACTCACGCAAAAAGACAGTCCAGCCGAGAGAATTGCCGGACTTGAAGCGGGTGCCAACGACTGTATTTCCATTCCCTTCAACCCGGAAGAGTTTGTCGCTAGAATTCAGGCGAACTTATCACGATTCACGCCCGCCGACCATCAATCTGCGATTGTTCGATGCGCCGACATTCAGCTCAATCGTAAAACCCGAGAAGTCTTTCGGGGCGATCGCTTTATTCGCTTAACGGCGAAAGAATTCGATCTGTTGGAGTATTTAATGAGTCACTACTTTCAGGTACTCACCCGCGCCCAAATATTAGAGAATGTTTGGGGATACGAATATGCAGGCGGATCTAATATTATTGAAGTGTATATCCGCTACCTGCGCCGAAAGCTACAGGGGGAAGAAAAGCAGCAAAGGCTAATCCACACGGTTCGTAGCGTGGGCTATATTTTCAGAGAAGATGAGGTGGCTTGAGCGCAGCAACCAAAGTCTCAAGCTCGGGATCAAACTTGATCAAACGTGTAAGTAACTTGGCGGCTCTTTTCCAATGAACTACCAAGTTGCTATAGCTTTGTTGCGACAGCTTTTCATGTCTTGCCTACTACACGACGAAAGGCTACAGCCCATTATCAGCGATGCCCATTATCAGCGATGCAAAGTGCATAGCAATGCACGAATACATCCGCGCATTGCTATATCTATACTGATATCTAGCTGATCGCAGCCTTTCTATTTAGTCTGGTTGTCTAGATGCTCTAGGCGAGTTTCTTGAACATTTTCAACACTCTTCGTCTGGTTATCCAAATGCTCTATGCGACGCTCATGTACGTTTTTGCCGCCAGCGACTTCATTTAGCTGATCTTCAGAAAGCTGTTCATCTTGCTGAACGGACTTGTTTTCTTCTGCCATGGTTAACACCTTAAAATTTCAGAAAAACGGTTTAGCTGGAAAAATCTTGACTCATTGCAAAAAGCACGTGAGCTAAATCAATCCAAAATCAACAATCCTAGAACTGTTGCATGTTAAAAGGCCATGACTTGCGATCGCAGAATTATCTGTGCTCGCAACGTTTATTAGCCTCATTTACAGAGCCTACAAGCCGTTTATGAGAAGAGAATGAATAAGCTGTGAGAACTTAACATACTTCTCAATTAATTTAATTAATTAATTAGCAATTAACCCAATGTGTTCTAGTAGCTGCTACAGTTCTTCTAATTCTATAGTTTGTTTATTAGCCAGGCCGAATACACAGCCACCGAATATATCGCCGCCGAATACACAGCCGAGGTCGCGCATGTCAGATATTTTGCTTCAAGAGCTTACTAATACAGACCTCGACTGGCTAGTTACCACTGGCGAGCATCAGCCTATGAAAGCAGGCACCGTCCTATTGATGCCCGGCGATACGTCAGAAGTGTTGTATCTCATACTAGAAGGAACGCTGGCCATGAGTGCGCCCTGCAGCGGGCGAGAGTTTGCACAGCTCCATCGAGGCGATATTATCGGCGGTGGGTGGCTGTTCAAAACTGAGCCAGTAAGCGTAACAACGGCTAAAAGTGATGGCGTTGTGTTAGCAGTTCCCAAGGCTGAGTTAGAGAGCAAACTAGGAACAGACGTTAGTTTTGCGGCTCATTTTTACCGGGCGATCGCACTTATCCTTTCGCACCGCATTCGCAATCAGTTTGTTGGCAGCCAGCTCGAAGACGCCAGCATAGCAGACCAGCACTTACAGTATCAGGCCAGACACAGCGTAAAAGAAGCGCTCTTTGTGTTTGGGGAACTGCACGACAGTGACATCAGCTGGATGATGCAAACGGGCAGGCTGCAAAGAGTGCTGACTGAAAACGTTCTCTTAAATATGGGTCGCCCTGTAGACGCACTTTATATCGTACTAGAAGGCGCACTAGAAATTGCCACTACCGCTCGGCCCTGCGATCCGCTGTCTACCTGCTCTCATGGGCTAGCAGAACAGGCACATCAACAGAACTTTACCTCCCTTGCCAGCGTTGGTAGAGGTGGGTTGCCGGGTATTATCTCCTTTTTAGACTTTCAGCCGCTCCCCGTCAGAATCCACGCCATCAAAGATACGCAGCTACTCACCTTGTCACGACAGCAGGTCATCATCAAGCTTCAGGAAGATCCGAGCTTTGCCGCCCGCTTTTACCGGGTGATTGCCACTCAAACCGCTCACTTACTTGTTTCAGTCACCGCAACAGAATGTCGAACCGCGAGCGAAAGCGAAGCGCCAGCTACAGCACTAGCCACAGAAGAAGCCTTACAAGACAAGCTAGATGAAGAAGAGCTAGATATGGAAGAGCTGCAATCTGTCTCTGAAGGGGGAACCAAGTTTGATTGGATGCTTCGACAGCTAAAAGTGGAGGTATAAGAAAATGGATAACAACAGTATTTTTCGTAAGGAGGCGCTAGAGCGACTCTCGTCTCCCGAACAGCTCGATCAGCTGATGAAAATAGTCACCCCTCGCAGCCTGCTACCGCTGCTAGCCTTGGGCGGTTTGTTAGGCTGCGGGCTGATTTGGAGTATTGTTGGACGAATTCCCATTACGACCACTGGCCAGGGCGCATTGGTCTACGCCGATACGGTTGAAAATATGCTGCCCGAAAACGACTTCAACATGGCACCAGAACAGCTGATCGGGGTCGCGTATTTTAGTGCAGGTGAGATTGCTCAAATTCAGCCGGGAATGGAAGTCTTGCTTATTCCTGATGTAGAAGGTGCGCAGGTTGCAGGTGGGCTGACAGCAGAGGTGCTCTCTGTCTCACAGCCGTCTGTCACCACCATTGAAGCTGCTAGAGAAAATAGGCTCGATCGTAGCTATGTAGAAGTGATTACGCTGCCAGGACAAGATGAATCGGGCAACTATCAGTGGTCTACCGGCACCAGTGAGATGGCACCCATTGCGGGGATGCCCGCGATCGCCCGCGTCACCTTAAAAGAAAAATCACCCATCTCATTCGTATTTCCCTTTCTAGATCAGTCTTCTTAAAAAACCAGTCTTCTTAAAAAACCAGTCTTCTTAAAAAACCAATCTTCTTAAATAGCCCGCTTACGGTTAAGTGAGGTGCGTTCACAGCATGGCAAAAGTAAAAACCCCCACCGTTCTCCAGATGGAAGCCGTTGAGTGTGGCGCTGCCGCACTGAGTATGATTTTGGGGCATTACGGCCGATTCGTTCCCCTAGCTGAACTGCGACAGGGCTGTGGTGTTTCTCGCGATGGCGTTACCGCGGCCAACGTTCTCAAGGCAGCTAGAAACTACGGATTAATTGCTAAGGGATTTAAGAAAAGTATCGAGTCACTCAAGCAGCTACCGCCCCCATTTATTGTCTTTTGGAATTTCAATCACTTCCTGGTTGTCGATGAAATCAGCGAAAATAGCATCCGGCTTAACGACCCTGCGCTCGGTCCACGCAAAGTCACCTTAGAAGACTTTGACCAGGGCTACACCGGAATCGCGCTCACCTTCACACCCGGCGAAACTTTTCAGCGCGGGGGCAGCAAACCTAGCGCCCTCAAAGGGTTGAAAAGAAGACTCAGCGGCTCTCTGGGCGCGCTTGCATTTTGCACCTTTGCAGGTTTTTTATTGGTTCTGCCAACCCTAGCACTACCTGCTTTTAGCCGCATTTTTATTGACAACATTCTGCTGGCGAAGCGATTGGATTGGCTGCCCTACGTGTTGCTAGGCATGGGGCTCACAGTAGTCGTGCAGTCTTTACTAACCGCGCTTCAGCTGCGTTATTTGCGATCGCTCAAAATAAAACTCTCCGTAGGCATGACCAGCCGATTTGTATGGCACGTGCTGCGCCTACCTGTCGGCTTCTACGCCCAGCGGTTTGCTGGGGAAATTAGCGATCGCATTGACCTTAACGACAGCGTCGCTAGCGTTCTCTCGGGTCGCCTAACAACAACAGCTATCAGCCTGGTAATGATTGTGTTCTATGCGATCGCCATGCTGCAATACGACATTCCGCTCACGCTAATTATCATCACCTTTGCGGCCATCAACATTTTCACATTGCAGTGGGTCTCTCGCACCCGCACCGATGCCAACCGCCGCCTCGCCCAAGAGTACGGCAAAGCCGCAGGCGTCAGCATTGCCGGGCTTCAAAGCATCGAGACGCTTAAGGCCTCCGGCCTAGAATCCGATTTCTTCGCCCGCTGGTCTGGCTACTACACCAAAGCCAGCAACGCCCAGCAAGAGCTAGGACTCACCAACAGATTGTTGGGCCTGCTGCCCTCTTTACTCACCACACTGACGGCCCTATCACTTTTAATCGTCGGTGGCTGGCGAGTGATTAATGGCAGTCTCTCAATTGGCATGCTAATTGCCTTTCAGCTGTTAATGCAAAGCTTTCAAAGCCCTGTGAGAAACCTGGTGGGTTTTGCGAATACATTGCAGGTGCTGCAAGGAAGCCTGGAACGACTAGATGATGTATTAGAAAACGAAGTAGACGAGGTATTTGGCTATAAGAGATTTGAGCGTACCAACCAACCTACAGACGAGAATTCAGACAGGCAGCCAACAGCCGTTCGCCTCTCTGGCTCTATTGATATTAAAAACCTCTCTTTTGGATATAGTCCCCTAGATGCTCCGCTCATTCAAGACTTCAATCTCTCTATTAAGCCAGGGCAGCGAATTGCTTTTGTCGGTGGCAGCGGATCGGGCAAATCTACGCTGGTAAAAGTCATTGCCGGACTATATCAGCCTACTGCCGGAGCCGTCTTTTTTGACGATATCTCAAGCAAAGAGATTCCCCGTCCGGTCCTCACCAACTCTATCGCTATGGTGGAGCAAGAAATTTTACTGTTTGCAGGCTCTGTTAAAGACAATCTCACTCTATGGGACAGTACCGTTCCAGACGAACAGCTGCGCCAGGCCTGCCAAGATGCCGAAATAGAAGAAACGATTTTATCTTTACCCTACGGCTACGATGCACAGCTACTAGAAGGCGGTCAAAACCTCAGCGGTGGGCAGCGTCAGCGCCTAGAAATTGCCCGTGCGCTGGTCGCAAATCCTTCTATTTTAATTATGGACGAAGCAACCAGCGCGCTAGATTCTGAAACAGAAAAGATTATCGATCAAAATCTGCGTCGCAGGGGCTGCACCTGCCTAATCGTGGCGCATCGGCTAAGCACCATTCGCGATGCCGATGAAATTATCGTATTAGAGCGCGGACAGGTTGTTCAAAGAGGAAGCCATAATGAACTGTGGCAGCAGCCAGGACACTACGCAAATTTGATTCAACAGTCAGGGACGGCATTGTAAAAAGCACAAAAAAATTACTCACAAAAAGCCATTACAACCTCAAAAAACAATATTCAGAAGAAAAAGTTCAGAAGAAAAATAAAAAAGTAAGCAACAGATGTCATGGTTTCTACTCGGCTATTCTCTGCCAATGAATTTTCTCAGCTCAGCTCAAAGCAAAGAGAACTTTCAGGCAATGAAACATTTCCACTAAACCAGCCAAACAACATTTGGCAAGTAGACGCCGGCACCGTCGGTATCTTTGCCGTCACCTGGAAGAACGGAGAGCCGACAGGGCCGCGTCATTACCTGTTCACCGTGAATGCAGGAGAGGTAATGATGGGCTGCGTGCCTGCTGCCTATGGATTGATTGCGATCGCATTCGAACCCACCACGCTCAGCATTCTGAACAAGCCACGCAACTTAGCGAAAACAACCACCTGGTTCAACCACTTCAGCCAAATCGTAGGCTTCCCCGTTCCTGCAACGCCTATAGAACCGAGCACGGCCAAACATCTCTCACTCAGCAGCCACCAGCGCTATGGCCCTGAGCAACAGATGGTGTGGATACAGATAAAAGAGCATGAGAAAGAGAATAAAAAAGAAAGCAGAAAAGCCCTTTGGATATCAGACAAAGCAGCCAAACTCACAGCACGGTCTGGAGTTTTTCCATTGGGAACAGGTACCTGGATAGAGGCGGGTACCGAGCTAGAGCTACAGGTTTTCGATGCAGAAGACCTTGAATGCTCAAAGCATATCCTTCAAGGCATTGAACAGTTTCATCGGTTTGCGCTGACCGCAATTGAAACAATCATTCGCGACAAAAACAAAAACAACTTTCAACAGTTTCAGCAGCGGCAGCAGCTCAACCAACAAACCGCGCAAACCACCTTAAAATGTCTTGCATCACTGCTTCAGCCCGAAGACGACGGCTATTTATCCGCCAAAACGCCTTTGCTAGTCGCGGCGGGCGCAGTTGGGCACGAGCTAGGCGTAGCCATCTCACCACCCGGTGATTCTGAAAACTTGCAGACCGTTAAAGAACCTCTAGAAGCAATCGCCCGTGCCTCTCAGCTTCGTCTGCGACAAATTTTGCTGCGCGGCCAGTGGTGGACACAAGACAGCGGCCCCATGGTGGCCTATACCCGAGAAGATCAAACCCCCGTGGCGCTGCTACCGGTTAAAAACAATCGCTACGAACTGCTAAACCCAATCGCACTAGAAAAAACGCCCGTCACAGAAGACATCGCAAACCGCTTGGACCCAAGAGCGTTCGTCTTCTACAAACCCCTGCCAGAAGGCAAGCTTAACGCTTGGACGCTGTTGAAGTTTGCTTTCTACGGCCACCAGCGAGACCTGTGGATGATTTTGGCGACAGGTCTCGCCATGAGTCTGCTCGGCATGGCCATTCCTCAGGCTACTGCCGTCCTGATCGACGACGCTATTCCCTATGGCAATGAAACCACCCTCATTCAGCTGGGCGCAGCGCTGCTAGCGATTGCCTTTGGCCGCACCTGCTTCCAATTCGCTCAGGCGATCGCAGCCATGCGTATAGAAACTAGCTCCGACGCCGTCCTCCAAGCTGCCGTCTGGGACCGCTTGCTTAAACTCCATCCCTCCTTTTTCCGAGACTATGCCACAGGCGACCTGCAAGCCCGCGTATCCAGCGTCAACGCCATCCGCCGCAAGCTCAGCGGCACAGCCCTAGACGCCATTCTCTCCGGAGCCTTTGCGCTGCTGAACCTAGGACTATTGTTTTACTACAGCACCCGGCTCGCGATTCTAGCCCTTTTCGTCGCGTTGCTAGTCGTCAGCGTCACCCTCATCTCTGGCGTTCTGTTGCTCAAGAAACAGCGCCCGCTGCTAGAACTCGACGGTGAAATTTACGGCCTGATGGTACAGCTCATCAACGGCGTTTCTAAGCTACGCATTGCAGGCGCAGAGCCACGCGCCTTTGCCCAGTGGGGTGAAAAATACAGAAGACAGCTTCAGCTGGATGCCAGTACGCTCCGCTTAGAAGACGCGGTAGATGTGTTCAACACCGCAATGCCTACCCTGACGGCCATTGGCATGTTTGGCCTAGCAACAACACTCGTGAGTGCAACGGGCGACGGACTTTCTAGCGGCACCTTTTTAGCCTTTAATGCAGCGTTTGCAATTTTCATTAGCGGGGCAACTAGCCTCAGCCAAACAGTGATTGAGGTACTGGAGGTAGTACCGCTTTGGATGCGATCGCAGCCCATCCTCACCGCCACCCCCGAAATCGACGCCCAAAAAGCCGACCCTGGTCGCCTCACTGGCCGCATCTGCCTAGACAGCGTCACCTTTCGCTACCGCGAAGACGGCCCCCTCATTCTCAAAGACGTCACAGTAGAAGCGCACCCTGGCGAATTTATTGCCCTAGTCGGCCCCTCGGGCTCTGGCAAATCCACCGTACTTCGCCTGCTGCTCGGCTTCGAAACGCCTCAATCTGGAACCGTATACTACGACAATCAGGACGTCACCGGGCTAGACATTGCCGCCGTTCGCCGTCAGCTGGGTGTCGTGCTACAGAACGGCAGAATCAACACGGGCTCTCTATTCGAAAACATCTCTGGCGGTGCCCTCATTACGCTTGACGATGCGTGGAAAGCCGCTGAAATGGCAGGCTTCGCAGAAGATATCAACAGCTTTCCGATGGGGATGCACACGGTAATTAGTGAAGGTGGCGGCAACCTGTCGGGCGGGCAAAGACAGCGACTAATGATTGCCAGAGCGCTGGCCTTAAATCCAAATATTCTGTTGTTGGACGAGGCAACCAGTGCCTTAGACAACAGAACTCAAGCCATTGTGAGTGAAAGTTTAGACACACTCAACGTCACCCGCATTGTAGTAGCCCACAGGCTAAGCACCATTCGCAACGCCGATCGCATCTATGTAATTAAGGCAGGGCGAGTCGTGCAGCAGGGAAGCTTTGATGAACTAGCAGAGCAGGACGGCGTGTTTAAGCAGCTCATTAAACGACAGATGGCTTGATCCAAACAGTTTTGAGAACAGCGTTAATTGAGAACAGCGTTAGTGGGGGTGACTGCTTGAGGATGCGATCGCTCAGCACAGGTCCTACTGATCTGCCCCACTTACCTGTCCTACTGACCTTACGACTGCTCTACTGAGCGGGTCTACTGAGCGGGTCTACTGAGCGGGCAGTAAAGCTTGAGCAGCGGCTTGGTCGCAAGTGCCGCCTAAGCCATCGACGATAGTGCAGGTATTAGTAACCAGCATTCCTTGATAGGTCGCGGCGGATGTTTCCGCATCGCCCAAGCCATCGGCATAGATTGGGTCTTGTGAGACTGTAATATCAGTTTCTCTAGAAACTGTTTCAATCAGCCCAGGATTGCTAGTAGACTCCACAAAAATGCTTGGCACCCCCTTCGACTCAACGACCTCTGTCAGTTCTTTGACAGTTGCCGCTGAAGGCCGCGCTTCGGTGCTAAAGCTGTCGAGCGCAGGCTCAATTTCAAGACCGTAGGCATCGGCGTAATAGCCCAGCGCTTCATGAGTGCTGATAATCGTGCGGCTAGAAGCAGGGACAGTCTCTATCTGGGTCCCGATCCAGGTATCGAGCTGTTCTATTTGAGCGACTAGGGCTTCGGCATTGGCTTCATACAGCTCGGCATTCTCTGGAGAGATTTCGCTGAGCTGAGCCTGAACCGCTTGCACCATAGCTATGCCATTTTCAGCATCGTGCCAAACGTGAGGATCTGGAACCATTTCGCCTTCCGCATGATGCTCATCTTCTGAGTGTGCTTCACCTTCCGCATGGTGTTCATCTTCTGAATGCGCCTCGCCCTCAGCATGATGCTCATCTTCTGAATGCGCTTCGCCCTCAGCATGATGGTGATCGTCTTCTGAATGCGCCTCACCTTCCGCATGGTGCTCATCTTCTGAATGCGCTTCGCCCTCAGCATGATGGTGATCGTGCGCTTCACCCAGTAACGGATCTGACACGGCAACCTCTGACACAGCGACTTTGGGCGCGGGCGTATCAGTCGCCTCAATCATTTGAATGATTTCAGGTTCAAACTCATAGCCACCGTACAAAACCAGATCAGCTTCTTCAATGGCTCGCCGATCTGCCGGGGTGGCACTGTAGGCATGAGGATCTTGACCTGCGTCAATTAGGCAGGTCAAATCTACGGTGCTTTGAGCGATTTGCTCAGTCATGTCACAAAGTACGCTGTAGGAGGCAACCACCTGAGTCTCGCCAACCGATTCTGCTTCAGTTCCAGATTCGGCTTGAGGTTGATTGCTGTCGGGCTGAGTACAGCTCACGGCGACTAATGCCAGTGAAAAAGGTACTATTGACAAGGCAGATAGTCGTGAAAGAAGGCGTAGTGATTTGTGCATAGCGCTGTACTCTAATGCTGTACTTTAGATGCTGTACTTTGATAACGATTATCATTGTCAAAACATACTATCGCAAGAAGCCCTCTCGGCAATATTCTTTCTGCGAATAGTTGATCATTCTTTAGCTTTGCTTCGGTTTCTCGGATTCAAGCTCGTTAAAGTTCAATGGTGGTTCAATGGTGACTGATCGCTAGAATGGGTTCTATTAATTCTCATGTGCCTAAATTTGTGATTAAAGCTTCGTCAAAAACGCTGCCAAAGAATTTGTCTAACAGTTCACCCAAAGCAGGAGCCAGGGACGTTTGCCAGGTTCAGTGCTTTAATCCGGCGCTGGTAAATCAGGTCAGTGCAACCATGCCAGAGGAGGAACTACTGGCAAGTGTTCAAGTTCTTTTCAATGCGCTAGCAGACAGATCGCGCCTAAAGATCCTTCTCGCCTTAGGCGATGGGCAAGAGCTTTGTGTCTGCGATGTAGCTTCGCTGCTCGACGTTAAAGTATCGGCGGCTTCTCACCATCTACGAAAGCTGCGCGACCTCAAAATATTGAAACACAGAAGTGACGGCAAACTTGCCTACTACTCTCTAGCAGATCAGCGGATCGTAAATGTTCTAAGTCATGCTTTGCAGCAGCTGAGCGAGTGACGAGCTGTCTCAGCATCGTAGTCAGCATTGCAAAGATCGGCGTCGTAGTCGGCACAGAGATGTTTCCTCAATCATCTACTTATCCGCAAACGCTAGGCTAGCCTTAGTTAGCGCGGGAACAATGCGATCGCATGCCATCTTTGCCCCAAACAAATTTCGCGCCACTGGGCCTACTTGTAATGCCGTCCAAGGCCCCATCAAGAACAGCTCACAGCCCGGCCAGCGCAAATGTTCATTTAACACAGGTAAACCATTAACAATCTGAATGGGATGCTGTGCCAATACCTCTGTCAAAAGTGGATGCGCTGTAATATCTAGCTGATTGCCAGTTGCCAGCCAAATTCGATCAATCGACTGGTGAGCAAAACAATCGTGCAGCGCCGAATTGTTGCATGTTACCTGCCATTTCCCTTCTCGCCAGACCGCATTAGTCACTTCACAGTTTTCATAAAGGAAAAGACGACCTTCTCGGGAGAGCTTACGCAGTTTTGTCAGTGCTTCCGGCGTAAAGGAACCGCCATCTCGCGCCTGCTGGATCATCCGCCAGCGGGTCCACCAGTCTGTTTCTGCATTGAACCCCTTAAGATACTTTGGCCCTAGCCAACCCGGTTCCGCATCAAAAATCTTATCTTTGAAAGCGCTTCTACCAAGCAGTAGCACCTTCGCACCGCGCCGCAGCGCACCCATTGCCAGGTGAGCGCTGGTGAGCCCGCCACCGACAATTAACACCGTTTCTCCAGCCAATGTAGATAAAGTGGGAAGATGAACAGATTGAGCATGGCATAGCCGCTCAGGTGGATATTGGATAGCGTGAGAAGTAACACGCTGCGCCCAGTCTGGCAGCCTAGCAGCTGCTGCGCCCGTCGCTACGACGACCCGTCGAGCAGTTACCGTACGCCCGTCGGATAGGGTCAGCTGAAATCCTCGCTTCTGAGGCACTAGCCCCACTACCCGAGCTTGGGTAACCTGCTCTCGCAGATGCCAACGATCAATGACGGTTTCACAAAAATCTCGAAATAGCTTTGTTCCTGGCCGATTATACGGATTAAACAGTTCATCCTGGCGCTTTTCAGCAAAGCTGAGCAAGGTGTGAGCATTGCAGTCTGGGTGGTGAACTGCCGGAGAACGCAGATGTGGAATTTCTTGCGCGGCAAACTGTCGGTGCCATTGGGCTAGCCAGGTGCCGCTAGGGTCAAAAACTTCAAATCCGGGAGAGAAACCCGCGTTTAGGCGATCGCGCCTGCGCTTACTCTTTTGTAACAAATGAGTTACCAGCGTCAGCGCCTGTGGACCAGCACCAATAATCGCAATATCAGTCTGCAGCACGCTCACACACCCTCTCTCCTTTGGCTAACTATAGTAGAATGATAATCATTCTCACACCATAGAACATATGGAGATAGATGTGAACCTTTTGTAAGGTTGGTGTCTGCTCACTTTAGTGTCTGCTCATCTAAAGCAGAAAGAGACAATCATGACTATCCCTTCAGCAACAGATTCTGCCAGCACGATGTCGTCGCTGGCGATAGACGACAAAAGATTACCCGTCACAATCGTAACGGGCTTCTTGGGCAGTGGAAAAACCACCTTGCTCAACCACATACTAGAGACCTTTGAAGACTTCAAAGTTGCCGTGTTAGTGAATGAATTTGGCGATATCAATATCGATAGCCAGTTTATCGTGACCCTCGATCAAGACATGATTGAACTCACCAACGGCTGCATCTGCTGCAGTATTAACGATGACCTGCGCAATGCAGTTTATCGAATGCTAAATCGCCGCGACCAAATTGACTACCTGGTTGTAGAAACCACAGGGGTAGCCGATCCGCTGCCGATTACCCTCACCTTTTTGGGAACAGAACTGCGCGACATGACTCGACTCGACTCGATCCTGACCTTGGTGGATGCTGAGTCTTTTGCGCCGGATATCTTTGAGAGCCAGGCAGCGTATAGCCAAATTGCCTATGGCGATATTATCGTGCTCAACAAAACTGCTCTGGTAACGAGCGATCGCATAGCGTCGTTAGAACAAAGCATTCGCGACATTAAAACAGGTGCAAGAATTATCAGAGCCGAACAGGGCAAAGTGCCGCTGCCACTGATCATTGATGTCAAGGTAGGAGAAACAGGCGCGTACCAGGAAGAAGCCAAAGAGAAAATAAGAGAAACGGAACTAGCCGAATCTCATAGACATCAAAGCGAGCACGGCCATTCACATGATCCCTCACATGATCACTCGCATGATCACTCGCATGATCACTCACACGAACACTCACACAACCACGATCATTCAGACCATGACCACTCGACCCACGACCATTCACACGATCATGACCATCACGCTGGCCATCTAGAAAATGACGGATTTATGTCGTTCTCTTTTGAGTGCGATCGCCCCCTCTCACTCAAACAGTTTCAGCAGTTTCTAGACAATCACCTGCCCGAGAATATTTTTCGCGCTAAAGGCATTCTGTGGTTTCAAGAGAGTCCTGCTAGACATTTCTTTCAGCTTACGGGTAAACGGTTCCAGCTTGAAGATAGTGAATGGAGTGGCCCTCGCGGCAATCAGCTCGTGTTTATTGGCCGCGACCTGGACGCAGAGGCCATTACACAAATGCTAGAAGACTGTGTAGCGCCTGTCGCCCTGCCCGCGTAACTCGCGCTCAACAGCTGGCTATGAGCTCTCGGCCGCTGAAGAGCTGGCACAGGGAGCGCATAGCCCAAAAAACTCCAGGGTATGATAGAAAATCTGAAAATGGGAAGACTGGCCTAACTTGTCTTGCAGAGACTGCACCGGACACTCTTCAACAGGAACAGAAGTGCCACAGTTTAGGCAGGTTAGGTAGTGGCTATCATCAGAGGTGAGCGTGTACATCCACTCACCGTTCGGTAGCGCTCTGGCTTGAGCGAGTCCTTTAATTTGGAGTGCTCGCAGTGAGCGATAAACCGTCGCCAGTCCAACAGGCCGCTGCTGATCTTTTAGCTGTTGATAAATTGCCTGAGCAGTTAGCGCCTTGTCAACTTGCTCTAGCAAAATATAAATCTGCTTTTGGGCGCGGGTTAAATCGGGAAGCGAAGAAGATTTTGAAGAGGGCTCTGCAGCAGGCTCAAGAGAAGCAGATTTAAGAGAAGCAGGTTTCATGACGTACTGACTCATTACAACAAATGTAACAATTTGCTTAGCCTCGCGCCCAGATCGAATTCAGTGGACACAGTTCGGCTACATACATATAGCCTAGCAATGATTATCATTCTCATTTTAGTCCGTGAGGTGATAATTGACGCAACACTAACCTATCAATTTTTCGTGGTAACATTCCAACATTCGTTTGAACGTTATATCGAAAAGCGCAAATCATGAGCGATAGCTGCTGTCAGAGTAAGGGTTGTGAGCTAACAAAGCTGAAAAAGGATCAGACCCAGGTGCTGTGGGCTGTGCTAGCCATTAACAAGATGATGTTTGTAGTAGAGTTTGGCGCGAGCATTCAGGCGGCGTCGCTTTCTCTAGCTGGGGACTCGCTCGATATGCTGGGCGATGCGCTAGTGTATGCCAGCAGCCTGTATGTAGTGAACAAGGGCCGCAAAGCGCAGGCGGGGTCTGCTTTCTTTAAAGGCATCCTGATGTTTCTGTTTGCGATCGCTCTTTTCGCCAGGGCCAGCTATCAGCTATTCACGGGCATAACGCCCACAGCAGGCGTCATGAGCACAGTAGGCCTCATTGCGCTCATAGCTAACATCATCTGTTTGCTGCTGTTGTCTCGGCACCGCAAAGATAATTTGAATATGTCTTCGGTATGGCTGTGTTCTAGGAACGATATCATCGCCAATACATCGGTGCTAGTCGCGGCGGGCCTGGTGTTTCTCACGCAATCTGGACTGCCCGATCTTGCCGTGGGCTTTGTATTGACCGTTGTTTTTGCCAGATCTGCGGGGCAAGTCCTCACGCAATCGTGGCAAGAGATGAGATGATTGCATGATAATCATTCTCCCTTCAACGACAATATGGACTGGCTGCTAGATCCCTTGAACTATGAGTTTATGCGGCAGGCGCTGATGGCCGGTGTGTTCATGGGCATTCTATGTCCGATTATTGGCACTTACCTGATTGTGCAGCGAATGGCGCTATTGGGTGATGTCGTTGCACATGCGGTGCTACCGGGATTAGCGATCGCAAACTTCCTCAATTTCCCTTTGCTCATCGGCGCCTTCATTTCTGGGATGTTTGGCACCTTCGTTACCAGCTGGATTCGCGCCCAGTCCAAAGTCAAGGTCGACGCGGCCATGGCTATCACTTTCTCCAGCTTTTTCTCATTGGGCATTGCCCTACTCACCAGCTTGCGCAGCCGCTTAGATCTTGAAGAGCTGCTGTTTGGCGATATTCTTAGCATTGCCCCAGCAGACGTGTGGGAAATCGGGCTTGTGACCGTCGCTGTCTTGATCGCAGTAAAAACCTTTTATAAGGAGCTGCTGTTTTTTACCTTTGATCAGCTAGGCGCAGAAGCGGTTGGCCTACCGGTGGGGATGATTAATTTTGGGCTAATGGCCGCGATTACGCTGACGATTGTGGCCAGCATCAAGGCGGTGGGTGTGATTTTGGTCGTGGCGCTAATGGTGAATCCGGCGGCGGCAGCCTACTTGCTCACGAAAGAACTGCACTGGATGATGGCGACAGGTGCCGGTTTAGGCGTGCTGTCTTGCGTGACTGGAATGTACATTAGCTACTATCTCAATACGCCTTCTGGGCCAGCGATCGCGCTGACCCTTTTTGCCTGCTTTTTATCGGCGCTGCTGTTCAGTCCTAGTCAAGGAATTTTGACCCGCAGCCGAGGGCGAGCCAAGGCTTAATTGCAAAATCTGTTGATTTATCATTTTAATAGCTCGTCTTAATAGCTCGCCTTAATAGCTCGTCATATTCAGCGTGCATTCCGAGCCAAAAACAATAAAGTGCTTTTGCTCTAGCAATTCAATGCCATGTCATTGAGACTGATGTCATTGAGACTGAGGACAGCGAATCTGTCTAGGAGTCAATGATGATGTTTTCGAGCCGACTCTTGTGCGCAACTACCGCCGTTTAGGATTGCTGCCTAACGGTGCGCTTGAGCGGCTGTCAATAGCTTGTGAAACGAACCAAGGACCTTTTGGCAGTCCGCTCCCAGCGAATTGTTAGACCCCGCTGCATTATCACTGACACTCGACTACCGCCAGCTGCAAAACCCCAGAGTACAGACTCGCGCTAGGTGCTCGGCTGAGAGAGCTGACGCTATTAGTCAGCCCGTACACCCACACCCACACGGCCACTAGACAAAGAAATTGATAATGATTATCATTCTCATATCTTTAGTCATTCAGGAAACCCAGCGTGAGCCAATCCCCAACAAAGATTTCCTATGACGTTGTGATCGTCGGCGCGGGAGCAGCCGGCATTGGCTGTGGCGTCGTGCTCAAAGAGCTGGGATTAGAGCGCTTTACGATTTTAGACAGGCACCAGGCTGGAGCCTCCTTTAGCCGCTGGCCTGAGGAGATGCACTTCATCACGCCGTCATTTCCCAGCCATGGCTTTGGACTGCTCGACTTAAATGCAGTGACCATGAAGACCTCGCCGGCGATCGCCTTTCGCCGCGAGCACGTCACCGGCAAACAGTATGCGCTGTATCTGCAGACTGCTGCCGATCACTTTGAGTTACCGATTCAGACTGAGGTGGATGTGCAGAAGGTTGAACCTTTGCCACAGGGAGGCTTTATCCTGCGTACCAGCAACGGTGATGTCTCTGCTCAGTTTGTTATCTGGGCCGCCGGAGAATATCAGTATCCTCATCTGCATCCCTTTCCGGGAGCAGAGCACTGCATCCACAACAGTCAGATTCGCTCATGGGCAGACTTAGAGGGAGATGAATTTATCATTATCGGCGGCTACGAAAGCGGCATAGACGCTGCCGCCAATCTCATCGCGCTAGGCAAGAAAGTAAGCGTGCTTGATCGCAATGGAGCCTGGGCTAATCCTGACACCGACCCTAGCATTTCTCTCTCCCCCTACACGCTACATCGACTAGAGCTTATCTACCGCACCGGGCGTCTGGATATCGTCGGTGACGCTGTCATTGAAGAAGTCAAACGCACTCCCGACGGTTACGAAGTCTATAGCGAATACCACAAGTGGATGACAGCCCATCCTCCGATTCTCTGCACGGGTTTCGACACCAGTTTGAAACAGATTTCGCCCCTGTTCGATTGGTCTAAAGGCTACGCGGCACTCACAGAAAATGACGAATCCACCCTCACCCCAGGACTCTTTGTGAGCGGTCCCTCTGTTCGTCATGGGGACCTAATTTTTTGCTTCATTTATAAATTTCGTCAGCGGTTTTCCGTCATTGCCAATGCGATCGCCCACCGCCTGGACCTTGACTCCACCCCGCTTGAGGCCTATCGCCAGGCCGGACTCTTTCTCGACGATCTCTCCTGCTGTAGCAATGACTGTGTTTGCTAGCTGTATTTGTTGTTAGCTGAACTTTCTAGCTGGGTGCTAGACCCATCACGCTTCCTATGTACACTGCACCACCCACCCGCCGCACCACGGTAATCGTCGGAAAAGAGAGCACTGGCAAATCTGAACTGGCCGCAGCGCTCACGGGGCGATCGCCCACCAGTACGAATATCCGGGGCTCGACGATCGCCTGCGAGACCTATCAAACCCGAAACGATGTCTTTATCGATACCCCAGGCATTCTCTTTCGTACTGATACCATCACTACTCGCACAGCTCTAGAACAGCTCCAAACCCACGACAGAATTTTGTTAGTCGTTAAGGCAACTCACATAGATGATGACCTGGCGGATTTGCTACCGCTAGTAGCCGGGAAGCAAGGGGTTGTGGTTGTCACCTTCTGGGATAAGGTCATGGCTTCTGAGTTCACCCAGCAGGTCATAGGCCAGTGGGCACAATCCGCTCAGGTGAGGTTTATGCCTGTGGATGCTCGCCATCTAAACTCAAGGCAACGTCAGCAGATTTTAGCAGCCCTTCAGACTCCGACTAAATTTCCTCAGCACTGGCAGCCAATTTCGGCGAGCTGGCGAATCGAGCCTGCGCCCACCTGGCTAGAGCATCCGCGCTGGGGCTGGTTGCTAGCCATCTTGTTGTTGTTGTTGCCTGCAGTGATTGCTGTTGTCATGGCTAATGGGGTAGCGGAGGTCCTAGATCCTCTTGTTCAAGCTGGATTGGGCCCTCTGGTCGCGGCCTTGTCTCGGACGCCATTACTGCTAAGAGAGATTTTGATTGGCCGCTATGGCTTAGTGACAATGGGGCCGTTGTTGTTTATCTGGGCAGTGCCGACAGTGATTTTGTACGCTCTGTTTTTAGGGGGATACAAGGCGAGTGGGTTAGTAGAACGCATTACCGTAGCATTGCATCCACTGCTGAGACCTTTTGGCCTGTCTGGGCGAGATTTGGTACGTGTGATTATGGGGTTTGGCTGCAATGTGCCTGCTGTCATCAGCACGCGGGCCTGTTCTAGTTGTTCCCGGCAGACCTGTATGAGTGCGATCGCCTTTGGCTCTGCCTGTTCCTACCAGTTTGGAGCGACCTTGGGGGTTTTCAGCGCGGCCAATTTGCCTGGTTTAGTCGTGCCCTATCTGAGCTACCTAACCCTGACCACCCTGATCTACACCCACCTGGTTGCGCCTAAAGCTGCCCGTTCGCTTCACAACGCCCTGATGATTGAACAGCGCACATTTTTGGAATTGCCACGCTGGGCTGCCATCTGACGCGAAACCAAGGGCACCC
>ERZ1740058.81-NODE-81-length-80054-cov-7.349454_pt1 | contig 80054 bp, 74 predicted proteins | sample MGYA00581745_ERZ1740058 | MGnify/ENA primary metagenome ERZ1740058 (study PRJEB43018, sample SAMN04849742) | marine metagenome | isolation source: floating plastic debris | place: Pacific Ocean | collected 2008-08-30 | study: EMG produced TPA metagenomics assembly...
GTCCATGGGCCCTGGTGCATTTCCTCTGGTGCATCTACATAACAACCACCAGCAACCTGGATAAAATACCGTTGCCATACTGACGAGCCGCTGTTGGACAAATGCTTTTGCCCAACAGCGGCTCATATCCTCAGGGCGTATTTTAATTGCCGAGTGTTTTAATGACTGAGTACTTTAAAACGGTCGAAACAACGACGGTAACAGTCGCGCTCACAAGCAGTACGAAAGCAAGCTGAACTATCCACCGTGCAGATTTGTGACAGCGCTCAGTATCACTAGGCGCGCCAATATCTGATGCCAGGGCATCGACGTCTGAAGCAAGAGAGTCTATCTTTCGCTTTATTCGACTGAGTTCATCGCTACTGCTCGTTGATACCGCCATTTTCTTGTGTAATTACGACTAGGCATAGTCTACCCATCGTAATTTTTCAAACCTAATTTCCACGAGAAATGACGTATGAGCCGCTACGCCACTTCCATCCAATCAAAGATTCTTTCTAGCTGCTGTAAGGTCAATACACCTTGCTGCCAAAGCACCATAGGCAGAGGCGCAGGATCTTGCTTACAGTGCTGTAGTGCTCTTTTTATAGAAGACTGAGGGACCGAGAGTTCGTCTTGAAGAAATCGGACTAACCTGGTGTAATCTGTTGGAATCATGGCCGTGTTATAGGGGTAGCGCAAATTAAGTTATTCAAGCGTTTAACTGAAGAAGCAAGGGCTTGGACATCTAACCGACGCCAACCGGATGCTTATTAAACCCAGTTTTTGTATTCCAGACGTGTTCAGGAATAAATACAAAAAGCGTTCTTTTCTTTTAGTTACGTAATTCTACGGTAGATTGCCATACTGCTTCTCTACCTAGAGAATAGCTTAAGATTTTCTTTATAAGTCATTGGCAGGAAAACGTTCAATAACGACTGTGTCTCCCGGCTGAAGCCCGATCTCAGCGGCCCGCCCGCTACGCAGCTCAATTACCTGATTGACCAGTTCCCGCTCAGGTCCGTAAGAAGGACAGGGAATACTAGCACAGGGCGGCACTTCTGACTCAATATGAATCACTTCAGAGTTCAGTAAAAACACCATATCGAGTGCGACCGGTACATCTTTCATCCAAAAGCGAGCACGTCTGGGTTGCCCCAGAGGAAACAGCATACCTCTATTGTCTGTTAGTGCTGAGCGAAACATTAGCCCCAAGGCTTGCTGTTGACTTGTCTCAGCGACTTCTAGTTCGATTTGTTCTGCTCTAAGCTGAGCCGTCGCGGTGATGGGTAGTAGCTGCCCTGGACCGCTCAGCGTAATTTCTGGATCCGTAATTTCTGGATCCGTAATTTCTGGATCCGTAATTTCTGGCTCTGTAATTTCTGATTCGGTGACTACAGCGGATTCTGAAGCTAAAGTGCCAGCAGAAGCGTCTCCAATTTCAGGACCATCTGGCATAGAGCATCCGACCATAGAAAGATAGACAATGAGTCCTAGACAAAGTGATATAGCCACTGATGGCCGCTGACTAAAATAATCTAGAGCCGCTTGAACCTCTAAATGTGAAGACGTTGAGCGCGGAGTCATTAGGCGTAGAGAGCTCTTGTGTTTCATACGTGTTTGGCGAATGGCAAATAAGTAGAGGTATTTATTGGTGGCTTTAATCGGGGCGCCAAGCCTCCTTGAGCGGCCTAGTCATCCGCTCTCTTTTCTTTGGGGCTAGTTTTCTCTGAGTACATACCCTACGCTGCGAACAGTCTGAATCAGGCGCTTTTCGTTTTCGCCATCTATCTTGAGTCGCAGATAGCGAATGTATACCTCTATCACGTTTGACTCTCCAATAAAATCGTAGCCCCACACACTTTCTAAAATCTGCTTTCGGGTCAGCACCTCACGTGGATGCTCCATCAGGTATTTCAATAGCTCAAACTCTTTCATGGTGAGCTCTATTAGCCGGCCATTACGAATTACATGCCGCTGCGTTAGGTCTAGCACCATATCGGCAAAGCGAAGCTGCTCACCGCTAGCAGCACTGGGCTTGAGATAGGTATTAACCAGGCGGATGAAGTCATCGCTGCGATAGGGCGCTAAAAAATAGTCATCGGCTCCTGCGTCGAGACAAGCAATGCGATCGCTCAAATCATCGTGAGTCATCATCAGCAAAATCGGCACTCTACTCTTCTCCAGTCGCAGCTGACGACACAGATCTAAGCCCGAAGATTCTAACAGCCGCCGAGCGACCACAATGAGTGCAGGCGACTTTTCCCTAGCGTGGGCCAGTCCCAAGCTGAGCGTAGCGACTTCTAAAGGTCTGTAGCCCGCCTCGTGTAGGTCAACGGCAATAGAATGAGACAGCGTTGGGTCACTGACGACCACCAGTACCGACGGCAGGTTCATCATTGAGCCAAGCTCTGAGTTGGGGAGGGGGACACTCATAGCGTTGCGTCCAGCAAACGTCCCGCTCAGGGTAGCTCTACCGAAGTCGGCTTGGCAATGTGTGGTAGCCCCCACCCAAGCTTTTCTCTGAGCACACGAAAAAAATCAGGCGGTCGCAGCCGGATGCACTTGGCTGAATAGGGCGATCGCTCAAAGCAAACGCGGTCGCTCGGCACCACATAGCAGCCCGCATTACCATCGTCCACCATTACTAGAGGCTCAGAATTGGCCGATGTCACCACCACGGGTTCAGAATCTGGAAACACCAATCCGCGTGAAGCTAACGAATGCGGACAAATTGGAATGAGCTGCAAAACAGACACGCCCGGCACAATCACCGGTCCGCCGGCAGAGAGTGAATAGGCCGTAGAACCCGTAGGCGTTGAAATAATCAGACCATCGGCGGCGATATCGACCGGCGCATGACGGCCAATTTGCACCTCAAAATGGCACATACTGGTCAGCGGCTGACGCTGTATGACCAGCTCATTCATGCAGAGCGCTTCCCAGCTCAGCTCGCCTTCATTAAAAAGACGGACCATGACCATTGCCCGTTCTTCCAGGTGACAGTTGCCAGCAATCACCTGATCGATCGCATCGTTGAGCTGATTGAGGTAAATCTCAGTCAAAAAGCCCATATGACCAGTATTGACCGCTAACAAAGGAATCCCTTTTGGCGCAATTTGGCGAAAAGCGGAGAGCACAGTCCCGTCACCGCCAAACACCACCGCAAAGCTCATATCTTGGTCGAATCCGGGAGGGACCAAACTCTCTACCGGCGTATGGCATACGGGTTTACCGGGCTGAGAATAACCTAAGATGCCAGCAATGCCTGTGGTGGTGAGCACCTCATAGCCACGGGCCTTTAACTGCTTGCTCAACTTTTGAGCAGCGGTCGTAGCGACAGGCTTGATATCGTTATAAATAATGCCAACCTTGGGCACGGTAAGTTCTTAAAAAGGTGAAGGGATTAGTTTCTAGGCTACCGTCTTTGGCGATACCTTGAATAGAGGCGCTTAGCAGGAAGTCACGAAAAAGCCGCTGCTTTGCTAATGCCGTTTTTCTAAAATTACGTTCTGTTTTGGGAGCGCTAAGTCTGCGTGAGTTCTAGTCGAGACCTACCGGAAACAACAGCTTATGTTCGCATTACCCATCAATCTTGGAAGAGCGGCAGGATTGAGGGAGAGGTGAGCGCAAATGAGTTTGAGTGGCAGTTTAGATGGCGCTTTCGGGTGGGCCAGCTCATCGTAGAGCCTTCGCTAGGACGGGCACTGATTCAAGAGCCGTTGGGTCGTTTTCTAGAGCAGTTTGACTATCAGCTAGAGCCGGGCGGAGACTATTCGTTCACGATTCGCGCGGATTTGTAAGCGGCACGCTTCGCGCCTAGTCTTCACCTGACAGGCGTCTTAGATACCTTTCCACTAGTAAAATCGCAACGATGTCGTCAATCGGTCTGGGAATGCTGCGTAGGCTTTGCGGCATGAGTTTGCTAAGGCCCTTAGGAGGATACATTTCCCAGTAGCGATCGCGCGCTTCGAGCGAACTATACCGCTCATCGACCAGCGTAATTCTAGGCGCGTTAGGCAGAGCCGACAGCTCTTTTTTCCATCGCTGCGAGCCGGTTTGGTCACCCATGACAATCGACGAAACAGAATAGGTGCTGCGTAAATTCTGAATCGTACGAGGTACAGACTCTACCGGGATGACCTCGTGAAAATGCAAAACTCGGTCTAGCCCGACCACAGCCAGTCCGCACTTTGATCTACCCGGGTCAAACCCCAAAAGCGCTGGGCTAGGTAAGCCTGAATTAATAGAACGTTCTGAAGAATTAGGAGGGATAGACACTCAAGCTCACACTAAAAGATAAAACTAAAAGGAGATACCAGACAGGCCAAACAGATTCATGAATATGCGTCCTCAATTTTACGGAGATACACAAGTCTACGTAACATCCACTTAAATCAAAAATATAAGACAAAGCCCTCTGTAAAAGCGTTCAATGAGAACCCTGCGCTAAGTTGATAGTAGTAGCTTGACGACGCATGAGTAGCATTATCCCTTATCAGAAGGAAAAACAATATTTGAGACTTTATTGATGAAAGGGGTGATTTTTGCCCCATTCTTTGTTAAGAATACGTCTTAGCCATCCTCAGCTCTCCACAATCAATTAAAGCCAATCAATTAAAAGCCAATCAACCAAAGCAACTAGGCTAAGCAAGTTAGGTGGAGTGCTAGCATACAAACAGTACATACGTACGCACTATTTGGTGCGTCGCCTGCGTGCACGTAAAAAGAGTCGAACTTTCCAATTTCAAATCGTTCGGAGGCGCAACAGATGTGCCTTTATTACCAGGCTTTACAGTCATATCTGGTCCAAACGGTTCTGGAAAGTCAAACATTTTAGATTCACTTCTTTTTTGCTTGGGCCTAGCAAGCTCACGCGGCATGCGTGCCGAAAGGCTACCTGATCTGGTCAATCAAAATCAGGCAAAGCGGCGCTCTACGGTAGAAACCATCGTTACGGCGACGTTTGATATTACTGATGTTGCCGATAAGCTACTGGGCAACGAAGCAGATAAAGAGGAGCCTAGTACCCGTGAGAGAACAGCTGATTTCTTAACGGCCTCACAAGAGGAGTCCGTAATTGACGCTGATGTCATTGAGTCGGAAACCATAGAGCCTCATCAACCGGCGGATTCGACGTTAGACCTATCGATAGAAAGGCCAGACGACAACCGCGAAGATCACAATCTGAAAAACAGCAGTCAGGAATTCAACGGCTCTTTAGCTCAGACTGGGTTAGGTCAGACCGGGTTGGGTCAAAACGGCTTAGCAATTAGCCAGAATGGGAATGGCCGCAATGGCAACGGCGTCAATGGCAACGGCGTCAATGGAAATGGACTCAATGGGAATGGCCAACTGCTGGCAGTAAAAAACGGCCAGTCAAGCCAGATTCAGGAGAATCAGGAGCAGGCAGCCGACAGTAACAACGGTTCCCCCAACACAAATTTACCGACTGAGTGGAAAGTCACGAGGCGGCTTAGAGTAACCGCTCAAGGCACTTACACGTCTAACTACTACATCAACGGTGAGCCCTGCACGCTCAATGAATTGCATGAGCAGCTACAGCGCTTCCGAATTTATCCCGAAGGCTACAACGTTGTGCTGCAGGGCGACGTTACCAGCATTATTTCGATGAACGCTCGCGAGCGCCGCGAGATTATTGATGAGCTGGCTGGCGTGGCGTCTTTTGATCGCAAAATTAATCAGGCAAAATCCAAGCTAGATGTGGTGAAAGAGCGTGAAGAACGCTTTCGCATTGTGGAAACCGAGCTGACCGATCAGTTAGAGCGACTGGACCAAGACCGGAAAAAGGCAGAGAAATATAAACAGCTAAAGGCCACTTTGCAAGAAAAGCAGAAGTGGGAAGGGGTAATGCAGTGGAAGGCTCACAAGAAGCAGGCTGAAAAGCTCGTGAGCCAAATTGCGCAGGGACACAAAGAAGGTGAGGCGCTTGAAGAAAAAATTACCGCGCTGACCGAAAAGATGGAGAAAACGGCAGCTGAGCTGGCTGTGCTGAATGCTCAAGTTAAGGCCCTAGGTGAAGAGGAGTATCTGGCGCTTCAGGCCAAGCTGGCAACTCAAGAGGCCGAGCACCGTCAGCTAGTCAGGCAAGAAGAAGCGCTGGGCAATACCACAAGAGAGATGTCGGCTCAGCTGACAGCGCTGCAATCAGAGATTAAGACACAAGAGGACGAACTTGTAACCGTTGGAGCTCAGCTAAAAACGCTGACAGATGAAGAAATAGCCCAGATTACATTGGAGCGAGACCAGGCGGTCGCCCAGCTAGAGGCAAAGCGAGAGGAAACCAATGCGATCGCAGGTAAATCTCAAGCCTGGGTTCAACAGCAAACCGCCCTCCGTCATCAGGTAGAAACCATCCTTGAAGCGCTAGAGCCTCACCGGGCTGAGCAAGTGCGCCTGCAAGAAAGAATCAATCAGCTAGAAGCGCAGATGAGCGCTCAGCGAGCAGCGCTGGCAGATCTTGAGAAAGAGATGTCTTCTACCCTGGGTGATAGTAAAAGCTCAGATAGCGATTTAGCGCAAAAGCGCGAAGGGGCAGGCGCCTCAGCGGGGCAGGAAAAGGTTCAGCAGTGCGCGCAAGCAGTCGCTGACGTTGAAGCAGAGCTAAACACCCAAACCCAGACGCTAAACCGATTGCTGCAAGAGCAAAGAGAAAAACAGCGCGAGTTAGATAAGCTAGAAGCTCAAGAGCAAGCTATTAAGGAGTCCCAGGGAACGCAGGCGACAGAAGTCCTCAAGCGCAGCGGGATTCAAGGACTGTGCGGCATTGTCGCCGAGCTAGGCCGAGTGGATGCTACCTATCAGCTAGCGCTAGAGATCGCGGCCGGGGGGCGTATGGGCTTCATGGTGGTTGAAGACGACCGTGTGGGCGCTCGGGCAATTGATTTACTCAAGCAGCAGCGAGCAGGCCGAGCGACCTTCTTACCGCTCAACAAGATTCGAGTTCCTCACTTTAAAATGATGGACAAGTGGAATCGGCCTGACGGCTTTGTTGATTACGCCGTAAATCTGATTACTTGCGACGAGAAATATGCCGATGTGTTCGCGTTTGTATTCGGCGGTACAGCGGTCTTTGAAACCCTGGCCGAAGCCCGTCGCAATATGGGCAAATACCGGATTGTCACCCTAGATGGCGAAGTACTCGAATCGAGCGGTGCGATGACCGGCGGCAGCTTACGCAAGCGCGGGCGGCTGCACTTTGGCACGGTATCCGCTGGCGAGTCACAAGAAGCGGTAGAACTGAGAAGCCGCTTGGCCGAAATCAGCAAAATTTTGATCCGCTGCGAGCAGAAAGTGGCGCAGCTCACCATGAAGGTGAAAGAAAAATCTAAGGCGCTGATCGACGCTCGCCAGAGCTACCGGGAAGACGAGCTGAAGGCGAGTCAGGCGGAAAGCCAGAGAAAGTCGCTAGAGCAGCGGTTGAACCAGGCAAAGGCTCAGCTAGACCGAGCTGATCAGGAATATGCGCAGGCGAAAACCCGTCTGGGTGAGCTAGCGCAAACGCTGCCTGCCCAGGAAGCATCCCTACAGGCCAAGCGCCAAGAGCTGGCTGATTTGGAGAAAGAGCAAAGCCACAGCGATTGGCAGCAGGCACAGAGCGCGGTGCGAGCCGTTGAAATGCAGCTGAACGAGCAGCAGGAGAGGCTGCGAGTTGCAGAGAAACGGCAGCAGGATTTGGCGGCAGGGCAGCAGCGGCTACAAGAAAGAATAAAGCTAGGAAATGAGCAGATTGTTGGATTGCGATCGCAGCAGCAGCAGCAAATCAACCAGCAAAGTGAGATTGCCAAACAGCAGCAAACTTTGCAAGAAACCATTGCTCAAACCAAAAGTGCGATCGCCATCTTAGACGACAAGCTCAAGCAAGAAAAAAATGCGCGAGACACCGTAGAACGGCAGTACAAAACCGAGCAAAACGAGCAGCAGCAAAACCAATGGCAGCTGCAAAAGCTACAAGAAACGCAGACGCAGCGCCAGCAGCTGCTGCAAGATATTGAAAAAACCATTGAACAGCAGGCACTAGAACTACCCGACCCACTGCCAGAAATTCCAGAAGACCTCACGCTAGAAGAGCTCCATAAGTCTTTAAAGTCTTTGCAGCGACGGCTAGAAGCCCTAGAGCCTGTGAACATGCTGGCTCTAGAAGAATACGAACGCACGCTAGAGCGCCTAGAAGAGCTAACTGACAAGCTCACAACCCTCGAAGAAGAGCGCACCGAGCTATTGCTGCGGATCGAAAACTTCACCACCCTACGCAAGGAAGCCTTCAAAGAAGCCTTTGACGCCGTCAACACCAACTTTCAATCCATTTTTGAAGAACTCTCTGACGGCGACGGTCACCTTCAGCTTGACGACGCCAACGATCCCTTTGCTGGCGGCCTTACACTCGTAGCCCACCCCAAAGGCAAACAGGTTCGCCGTCTGGCTTCTATGTCTGGTGGTGAAAAGTCGCTGACCGCGCTTAGCTTTATCTTTGCCCTTCAGCGCTACCGCCCCTCCCCTTTCTACGCCTTTGACGAGGTCGATTTGTTTCTCGATGGTGCCAACGTCGAATAGCTTTCAATAATGATTCAGCACCAGGCAAAACAGGCCCAGTTCATCGTTGTTAGCCTCCGTCGCCCCATGATTGAAGCCGCCCAGCGGACAATCGGTGTAACCCAAGCTAGAGGGGCTTACACACAGGTACTCGGCATTAACCTGGCAAAGGCAACCTAAACAGGCCAGCTGTTCGGCATTCCCCAAGCACAGAAACGGTAAGCAATTCGATACAATGGGCTTTTAATAAGGTATAGTCCCTCAAGCTGCCGCGACACTTTTATAGTGCTGGCCATTTTAGGTCGCTCTGAACCGCCATGACTTTTGAACAAAGCCGACTCCGCTCTGACATTGTAGGGACCCAGGTCATTACCCGTAGCAACGGGCGACGACTGGGTGTCGTTAGTCAGCTGTGGGTAGATATGGATCGCCTAGAAGTGATGGCGGTAGGGCTACAAGAAAACATGCTCTCGAAGGTGATCGCCAACAACGAAAGGTCGATGCTGCTGAGCGATATTCGTCAGATGGGCGACGTCATTTTGGTCGATGACGACACCGTACTCGATGGCGATATCAACACCATGGCCTTTAGCAGCATGGTCAATAGCGAAGTGATTACCGAATCGGGCGAAGTGCTAGGCCGAGTGCGCGGCTTAAAGTTTGATGTGATCACGGGCAAGCTAGAAACCGTTGTCGTTGCTTCAGTTGGTCTGCCCCAAATTCCAGACCAGGTGGTGAGCACTTATGAGCTGCCGGTAGAAGAAATTGTCAGTACTGGCCCTGCCCGAATCATAGTATTTGAAGGCAGTGAAGAGAAGCTGATTCAGCTCAGCATGGGCCTGCTAGAACGTCTAGGATTGGGTACCCCCCCCTGGGAGAGAGGGCTGAGTGACGGCTATGTTATGCCAGTTTCGGCCTCGAATCAGCTGCCTTCTGGTACTAAAAACGAAGCTCGCTGGGACAACGCTCGCAGCCGCCCGGCTGTAGAAGAGCGCTGGAGAGAAGACGCGCCGCCCCAGCGAGAAATGCAGCGGGAGCCCCAACGAGAAGAGAGAAGAGATTCAGGACCGGCTCAAAGACCGCCTCAAGCGCCGCCGCAAAGGCCCGCGCCGCCAGAAATTGTGGATGCACCGGTAGAAGAAGTAGACGTCACTGGAGATGTTTGGGGTGAGCCGGTCAAAGAAGAAGAATTGATCGAGGCCAAGCCGCTAAATATTCCTAAGAAAAAAGTCATGGAATACGAAGAGGAAGACTATTAAGGAATCCTCGTAAACCGCTAGAGTTAAAAGCGAAAAGTTAAACACGGAAAGTTAAACGCGGAAAGTTAAGAGCAGCAAGTTAAAAGCAGAAATAGGTGATTTACAAGCGCAGTGACGGGTTGAATTCGTGGCAGAAACGACAGACTTAACGACAAGGTCAGTCATGGGCCTACCCGTGCACCAAAGTTCAGATTACGTGCAATGGCTTAACCAGCGCATTGCGCGAAAGCAAGGCACCCATGTGGTGACCATCAACGCTGAGATGTGTATGCAGGCTCAGCAAGATAAACAGCTAGAGCAATTCATTCGCTCCGCTGATTTGGTAGCACCGGATGGCTCAGGCGTTGAGCTATTTTTTCGGCTGATCAAAAGAGAAAACATTCGTCGATATCCAGGCATTGAGCTAGCGGCAAATTTGCTCGATAGCTTAGGCGCTGACACCAAAGTTGCTTTCTACGGCGGTAAGCCTGAAATCGTAGAAGCTGCTGCTGCGGCTTGGCGATCGCGATCGCCCCAGCTAAACCTGGCGATTGTTCAACATGGCTACGTTAAAGGAGACGCCCTACAGGCTTTTTTAGACCGGCTAGAGCAGGTTCAACCAGACGTCATTTTTGTCGGGCTAGGCGTGCCGCGTCAGGAGTTTTGGATTGCCCATCATCGCCATCTGTGCCCGAATGCTGTCTGGATTGGCGTAGGTGGCAGCTACGATATTTGGTCTGGCAAAAAAGAGCGTGCGCCCAAGTGGATGCGCAAGGCTCACTTAGAATGGCTGTATCGGTTGTATCAAGAGCCCTGGCGGTGGCGGCGGATGCTGGCACTTCCCCACTTCGTTTGGGCCTCTTTTTGGTATCAAATGACCGAACGAAAAACCGCAAGAATAGGACAGTAAGTAGCCATGAAGCGGCGTTGGTTTTTAACAGGATTGGCTCTTCCATTGGTATCTGCGGGCTGCACGTCGCTCAACAATCGTCGCGCTACTGAAGAAGAGCCAGCCCTCGAAAATGCGGCGGGCAACTCGGTTCGAGCGAACCGTCGTAATAGTAAGACACTGCTGATGGCGACTACCGCCAACTACCCACCCTACGAGCAGGTGCTGGAAGCAGACTCAGCGACCAGCGCATCAACCCGTGATAGTCGTGACGACGATCCAGAGATTGTTGGCTTTGATATTGACCTAGCCAAGCTGATTGCCGAGCGGCTAGAGCGTGAGCTAACCGTGATCGATCTGGAGTTTGGTGAACTCATTCCGGCGCTGGTAAACGGCGAAGTGGATATGGCAATGGCGGCGCTAGAACCGAACCGCAGCCGTAAGCGACAGGTAGATTTCTCTGATATTTACTATCGCTCTCGGCATTCAATCATTTCCTACGATGGGTATTTGCGATCGCGCGACTTACGCTACCAAACCATCGGCCTATTGGACGACAGCGTGCAGGCCCGTTACGCAAACACCACTGACGAGCTAGCTGAGCTCGATATCGTGACCTACCCTACCCTTGAAGAAGTCTTTGAAGCGCTAGATATTGGCGTCATTGAAGGTGCACTGGTCGAAGCGAACATCGCCGATAACTATTTGCAGCAGTATCCTGACTTTGAAGCGCAGCTAGTACCCGCAGACGAACCTACAGGCAGTGCGATCGCGCTGCCTAAAAACTCCCCCCTGCGGCGCGATATCAACCGTGCTATTGCCGAGATAAAAGCCAGTGGCGAAATGGCTCAGCTGATTACTCAGTGGTTTGGCTAGGCCCACCAAACAGAAGGCGACCTAGCCCCCTGCGTAAACCAACGGATAATGGGCCGCAATTTAATATTTTTGGGTCGTGGAGACATCAACCGTTGATGATTCATGAGATTTGAAAGGGCACTTTGAATCCAGAGCGATCGCTGTGGGAAGTTCTGCACTTTGCCTTGACCAAGTAAAGGCTATTGCTTTTCACCTCGGCGAAAGTAAAGGGCCAGCGCTATATCACTACTGCTTTCATGATCTCAATTCTTTCGCCTAAAGCTTTCAAAAAAGCAGCCCCTAAGCCTAGACGCCGTGAAGCGACGCAGCCCTTGGTCGAACGCATGGCCGAGGCTCAAACACACGCGCAACCGACGTCCCAGCAATCCCCTCCAGCTGACCCGTCACCAGCACCCATCATCAGCATCAGCCAGATTAGCAAAACCTACCCAAATGGCACCCCTGCCCTGCAAGATATCAATCTCACCCTAAACAAAGGTGACTTTCTTTTTATCACCGGGCCCTCGGGCGCAGGCAAATCTACCCTTCTTAAAATGCTCTATGGTCAAGAGCGGCCAACCTCAGGGCACATCCACATCAACGGCCAGGAAATTACCAGGCTCAAAGGCAACCGGCTCGCCATGCTACGCCGTCGCATCGGCGTCATTTTTCAAGACTACAAGCTGATTCCTCGCCGTACTGTCGCTGAAAACGTCGCTTTTGTGCTCCATGCTCAGGGCTACAGCCGCAAAGAAATCGACCGCCGCCTACCCCTCACCCTCAAAATGGTCGGCCTACAAGATAAAGCCAATCGCTTCCCCTCTCAGCTATCGGGCGGCGAGCAGCAAAGAGCAAGTATTGCCCGCGCGGTCGTCGGCACGCCGCCGCTATTGTTAGCCGACGAGCCTACTGGCAACCTGGATGGTGATAACGCCAGACAGGTGTTTAGCATCTTACGTAAGCTCAACAGTATCGGCATTACGGTCGTTGTCACCACTCACGATGAGATGATAGTCAGACAGCTCGACTACCCCGTCGTTCAAATTCGCGACAGCCGCCTCTACAACATCCGTTGACTCGACAAATCTATATTTTCGTTTGCCCCTATCTATACTCAAGCAAGCTAAAACCAGAAAGCTGAGATACAAATAGCAAGAATCTCTGGAAAGGGACAGATAGATGAATAGCGTGATCAACTTAGAGAAAAAGTTCGCTAAGTTTTCTGAACATTGGTCTCCAAAGGTCATTGCTGAGATGAATGACTATCAGTTCAAGCTGGTGAAGTTTCAGGGTGATTTTGTTTGGCACAGCCATCCTGATACCGATGAGGTATTTTTGGTGCTTGAGGGTGAGATGAAAATTGAATTTCAAGATCGCCTTGTCATAGTAAAAGCAGGCGAACTATTTGTCATTCCAAGAGGATTAGAGCATTGTACTCGCGCAGCAGAAGAGTGTCAGGCCATGCTGATTGAGCCGAGAGGTGTAGTGAATACAGGGGCTTCCACAAGTGAGCTAACCGCAACTAATGATGTATGGATTTGACGTAGGGACAGCTCACTCTAGCAGGTTTTACTCATCCGCCAACAGTCCAACGATCGCTTCGCCAACGCCTTTCGCGGAAGCTGGGTTCTGACCGGTCACTAAGCGATCGCACTTCACCACATGTGGCTCAAAGTTATCGGACTGCGTATGGGTGGCCCCTAGTTCAGTCAATCTATTAGCTAGCAAAAAGGGCACGACTTCACTTAAGCCAACAGCCTCTTCTTCTTGATTGGTAAAGCCTGCGACTTCCTTGCCTGCTACTAGCGCTTCACCCGTACTGAGCCGAATAGGCACCAGGCCTGCTGGGCCATGGCAAACGGCACCGACGACACCGCCTTTTTCGTAAATGCTGGCAGCGATCGCACCCAAATCCTCAGCATTGGGAAAGTCCCACATCGTGCCATGACCACCCGCATAAAAAATAGCCGCATAGTCAGCCGGATCCACCTGCGCAGGGCTCAGCGTGTTTTTTACCTGCGCCATCTTGTCTGCGTCATCTAAAAAATTAGCGTTGATATCATCTTCTCTATCTACGCCAATCATGGGAGCTTCGCCCCCTTTTGGACTCACGTAGTCAACCGAGAAACCGGCTCTATCGAACACAGCAACGGGGTGGGAGACTTCTGAGAGATAAAATCCTGTCTCTTTTCCGGTATCACCGAGCGTATTATGGCTAGTCAAAACAACTAAAACTTTTTGAGACATATTGAAAACCTTTGATAGTTAGAGCTTCTAGCGGTTCTAAAGCACCTTCGAGTCATTTTTTTGACCGCTGACTTCATGCTATGGGCACTAAAACTAAAATACAAATAATGAATAGTTTCTCTATGCATAAATATATTTATGGTTAGTTTGGAGTGGTACCGCAGTTTTGTTGCCGTGTATCAATCAGGGACCGTTTCGGGCGCAGCAAAAGGATTGCACCTGACTCAGCCAGCAGTGAGCCAGCATGTAGCAGGGCTAGAAGCGGCGCTAGGGATAGCGCTCTTTGAACGGATGCCACGACAGATGCTGCCAACTGAAGCGGGCAAACGGCTGTACAACCAGGCTGTCAGTGCTGTCGAAACGCTTGCAGGAATTTCTGGGCAGGGGAGTATTGGAATGGCCCCTCGGATCATTCGGCTGGGCGCACCTACTGACTTTTTTAGTGAGTATGTGTTGGGTCAGCTAGCGCATGCTTTTCGTAGCGATGGTTCGCCAACGATGGAAATGAACGTTACGTTTGGCCTAGCAAAAGAGTTGGTTCAGGCGCTGCTAAAAGGAGAAGTCGATTGCGCGATCGCCACTCAAAAGATCTCTCAGCCTGAACTAGAATATCAGCCTATTTTTACAGAAACCTTCTGTCTCTTTGGGCCGCCCTCTTTAGACCCCTCCCTCTCTGCTCATTCGGATCTAGTGGCGCTTAGCGAATGGATTCAGGCGCAGCCGTGGATTGCCTACAGCAGTGAGCTACCCATCATCCGGCGGTTTTGGCGCAGCGTTTTTGGCCACCGGCTAGCTATCAATCCGCAGTTTGTGATTCCAGATTTGAGAGGGATTAGAAGTGCGATCGTCCAAGGACTGGGCTACAGCGTTTTACCAGACTATCTCTGCGCAGATTCAGTAGAGCAGAAAAGACTCCGCCTGATTCTAAAACCAGAAAAAGATGTCAGCAACACCCTCTGGCTGGCTTATCGAAAATCTGAAAGACGCTCAGAGCAAGTGCAGATGCTGATTACCCAACTTCAGCGTCGCCCACAATAGACTTCATACTCTCTAGCGCGCCAGGAATACTGCGCGGGTCCAAGAACATGACTTTGCTACTGTCGCTTTCACCAATCTGACGACCCATATTCAAATAGTCTTGCGCCAAGATGAATTGCAAAGCTTCGCGAGCATTTGGATCGTTCTTGAGACGCTTAGCAATCACATCTAAAGCTTCAGAGGTTGCCTGGGCTCTTAAAACTAATTCTTGCCGCTCGGCCTGCGCTTTTAGCACAATCGACTGCTGCTCTGCTTGAGCGTCTAAAACAACGGCTTTTTTACGCGCTTCTGCATCAAGGACCGCAGACTCAGCTCGGCCTCTTGCCGAGTTAACGGCTGCTTCGCGCTCACCTTCAGACGTCAAAACATCGGCGCGCTTTTGCCGCTCAGCGGTCATCTGCAGTTCCATAGAATCTAAAACCGCTTTTGAAGGAGAAATATCTCTGAGTTCTACGCGGGTGACTTTCACGCCCCACGGATCGGTAGAGATATCTAACTCACGCAGCAACAGCTCATTAATTTCAGCGCGTGCGGTAAAGGTTTCGTCTAGCTCTAGCTTGCCGATTTCAGCGCGAATTTGGGTAAGTACGAGGTTTACCATCGCAGCCTGAAGATTCTCGACCTTATAGTAGGCCTTTTCCATATCTACAATGCGCCAGTACACGACCGCGTCTACGCTGATGGATACGTTGTCGCGGGTGATGCATTGCTGTGGTGGCACGTCTAACACCTTTTCGCGCACGGTGGCTTTATACACCATGCGATCTACAAAGGGCAGCGTGAAATTGAGCCCAGGCATTAGCTTCCTGCCGTTGTAGCGGCCCAACGTTTCAACCAGGGCTTCATCGCTTTGGTTGATGATGCGAACAGATTTGCTGGCAACACCGCCGCCTAGTGCGAGAAAAAGAAGAATTGCATAAGGGTTCATAAGAGGCCGGGCTCCTTTGTTTTAAATAGGGGACGTATTGCCCTGAATAGATAGCCTGAATAGATAGTTAGTACGAAAAGATGTTTCTATTGAAAACTGCTCAGCGGAATAACAATTAACGTATTGCCTTTGCGCTCTACCACAAAAACTTCCTGGTCAGAAGGAATGGACACCTCATGGTCTTCGCAGCGAGCTTGCCACGAATTGCCGTCGTAAATCACTCTTCCCGTTTGCCCCGGCAAAATCGCAGTCGTCGTTCTGGCTTCGGTCGCTTCTTTTAGCGTGGGCGCGGTGTGGTTGGGAATAAATCGCTTGAGCGCCCAAAAAACCAGCAGGGAAAGCACCATCCACAGGGCAATTTGATAGTTGGTCCCTTTCACCACGAACGAAAGGATGGCGACGGCAAATGCGCTGATACCGAAGGCAGATTCGATAAATGCAGTGGGTAGCAGGAGTTCCATTAGGCAGAGCACTACACCCACAATTACCCAGATTAAGGCAGGAGTCATATCAACTGAGACTGAGCAAACGCGCTCAGCGGTCTTTATATTGAGTTATCCCCTATAGCCTAGTGCAGCATCTTCCCAAGTGTCCCTACGACGGAAAAGGAACTTTACGCCACCTGACTGATCTGGTAAAAACTCACTGTTAACCTCAGTATTTTTACGGGCGTTTCCAGTCAAAATTACACTGAGATCACCATTAAAACTGGGTTAAAACCTGATCAAAAGCTGTAATCGTGATCCATTCGAGCAAATTTATTTGCACTAAATCCCTTTTCCCTTACCATAGACCTAATTTAACGGCAATACCCTCGCTGAGCGCGACATCATATGAACGGTGAAGAGAGCAAATATCCCTTCAAACAGTACGTTTGGGCCTTGGGCCACGGCACGAATAAGATTCCGATTGGCGATCTGGTCGATGGACGCTACAAGGTGGTAGCACCTTCAATTTGGCTAGATACTCGGCCAGACGAAACGCCGAAGGTACCTGAGCCGGTACCCAGCTTTGCAATGCCATACCTGAAGGCCTATCCGTATCAGCTCAATTTGCCAGGGGTCTATGGCATTTGCCATCAAGACTCTGGCGAGGCGGTGCTATTGCTCAGCAATGTACCGGTGAACCGGCAGGGCCAGCTAATGAGTGCGATCGCTAAAGTATGGCCAGAAGCCACGGCCTTTCGTCAGGTCTACTGGCTCTGGCAAATGATTGCGCTATGGGAGCCCCTGCAAAGCTTTGGCGCTGCGGCCAGCCTACTGAAAAAAAGCAATATCAGAGTCGAAGCCTGGCGAGTCCGCCTGATTGGCCTATCGACGAATCCAACTGCGCCAACCTACGCAGACTTAGCCAATGCGTGGGAGGGCATTTACCTGCCTGCCGCAAAGCCGGAAATTGCTCGGATGATTCGCTCAGTCTGCAAGCAGCTAAAAGAAGAAGCGCCCGATTTTGACAGCATTAAAGAACAGGTTAACGCCCGGCTCCTGCAAGAGGCCGCTGGCAACACGATGTCGTTTCAAGTGGCAGGTGCTACGAGCACGGGGCCGCGAATGGCTCGGAATGAAGACGCTTGCTACCCCAGCCGAGCTGAGCTAAAGCGTACAGGAACTGCCGATTTGCCGCTGCTGCCCAGACTGGCAATTGTCTGCGATGGGGTTGGGGGGCATGAAGGCGGTGAAGTCGCAAGCCAGCGAGTGGTGCGATCGCTCCAGCTGCAGCTCCGTGGGCTCCTCGCCGAAGCGATGGAGCAGCCAAAAGCAATTCCTCCCCAGGTGGTGATTGACCAAATCGAAGCCGCTATTCGAGTTGCGAACAATCTGATTGCGCAACAAAACGATCAGCAGGGCCGGGCCGACCGGCAGCGAATGGGCACGACGCTGGTCATGGCACTAGTATTGCCGCAGCGCGTAGAGACGCCCGAAGGACCGACCGAAGTCAATGAACTGTACCTGACCCACATTGGTGACAGCCGCGCCTACTGGATTACGCCAGAGCACTGCCAGCTGCTCACAGTAGATGATGACATTGCCGGAAAAGAAGTCAGTGCAGGCCACAGCTTTTACGCTACTGCGAGCAAACGCCCCAACGCCCAGGCACTGAGCCAAGCCGTTGGCGTGCAGGAATATGACAAGTTGCAGCCACACACTCAGCGATTTTTGTTCGAGTCGAGTGGCGTCTTACTTCTATGTTCTGATGGATTGAGCGACAACCATCAGGTAGAGGCCTCTTGGGCGAACTACGTGGGGCTAATTGTTAAGCAGATTGTGCCGCTAGACGCCGCTGTAGAGTCGTGGATTGAACTGGCCAATCAGAAAAATGGGCATGACAATGTCGCCGTCGTGCTGATGAACGCCATAATGACCGCCGTCGCCGATGAGGCTGCGCTGGCGGCTGCGCAAAGCCGCAATGGCAACGCGCAAAGACAAGGAGAGATGACGCGCTCAGGTCATAGAGAAGTCGTTGTTAGTGCGACGGTAGGGTCATCAGGAGCACTGACAAGAAGTACGGGCAGAAGCGCCACGGCAACTTTGCCGCAGCCACCTGTGACCCTAACGCCAGCGTCTAGAGCGCTGCTGTACGGCGAAGACGACGACGACGATACGCCGCTGACCGCCGAAGAGATGGAGGACTTCAGTGTTGAGCCTTCGCAGTCGCCCGCAAAGGCGCAGCGATGGGTAACGGCGCTTTTAGCCCTGATTGTGGCAGGCGTTATTGGGTCAGTGGCCTGGCTGCTGTGGCGGGCAATTGAGCCCACTGCTGAAGAGCTATTACCACCGGCTACTCAGGATACTGAGACTGTCACGCCGGAGGACGCCGCACCAGAGTAGGACAAGTGAAAAGAGCAGCTATCTTGGCGCGGTGATTGACTGGCGCGGTAGTTGACTGGCGCGGTGGTTGAGCGGCAGTGCTGTGAGAGAATATACCTGATTAATTCACTTATATATCTCTCATGAAAGTTGGCGATCGCATTCGTGTCAACGCTCCGCTCACACTGTTTAACCACCCCAAACATCGCAACCAGCCCTTCAATGTAGAGGGGATGGAAGGGGTTGTTTCAGAGATTTTGACCGATTATGAAGGCCGACCGATCAGTCCTAACTATCAAATTGTGGCGTCGTTTGAAGTCGAAGGTGCTAAGCGTCCGTTTAAGGCGCACCTACACGAAGACGAGCTGGAAGTAATCTCTTAGGCAAGCATCCCCTTAAAACAAGACGCTTCACTTAAAACAAGACGCTTCATAGGTAGAGAAAAGGAGCGACATTAGGGCATCACGAAGACTGTTGCGTTGGGCGCATTAAGATGTCGTTGACCTCAACATGAGCGGGCTGCGATATTGCATACGCTACCGCCTCTGCAATATCAACGGCCTGTAATACCGGAAATTGACCGTATGTATTCTGCGCTTTTTCAGCGCTCTGATAATACTTTTCAGCGAATTCAGTTTCGACAATGCCGGGACTGACGGAGGATACGCGGATAGGGCTGTTTTGCGATCGCAATTCTCTGCGCAACGTTTCTGTCAAAGACCGCACCGCAAACTTAGTAGCCGAATACAGTCCGGTAATGGCGGGCACCCGGTGCCCTGACATTGAACTAACCTGCACGATATGTCCTTTCTGGGCGGGCCTCATTAGCTGCACCGCCTCACGCGTACAAATACAAAGTGCTAGCACGTTAACATCTAACATCTCTCGCCAAGATTCGGTCTTCCCTGCGGTCAACGATTCTTTGTGACCTAGCCCCGCGTTGTTAACCAGCACATCGAGCCGCCCCCAGCGGTCTTTTACGGCTGCAAAAAAGCTGAGAATAGCGGCTTCATCGCGCAAGTCTACTGACTGAATTAAGACCTCAGTATCATACTGCGCGAGGTCTTTTTTAGCCGCCTCTAGCCGCTCCTGACGGCGGGCGCAAAGCGCGAGATCGTAGCCTGCTTTGGCCAGTCGGTGTGCGATCGCTAGCCCAATACCACTAGAGGCTCCCGTAATCATCGCGACGGATCTTTTTGCAGTATTTGTCATCGTTATCCCAGGGTGATGCTAAATTATATGAGAAGATTATTACAACCTTTTAAGCAAAAATTCTGGAGAGGACTAAAAATGGATATCCGTGTTGCGCTCGTGCTTTCACCCCTACTCATCGCCGCTGGGTGGGCGGGTTTTAACATTTTTAGAGCTGCGCTTGTACAGGTTCAAGACCTGATCAACAAGAACAACGCTGCATAAGCTTTATTTAGCGACAATACTGCGCAAACAGTCGCGCTCAGCGGCTGATAGCACTGGGCGACTGAGCGTGACTGAGTCCAACTGAAAGCGACTGAGCGCAACTAAGTCTGTGAGCGTTCACTCCACAGCCGTCTTGAGAAACATAAAAGAGGGGTCCCTTGTTAACAAGGGACCCCTCTTTTGAAGCAAATCACAGGTTCACTTAGAACAGCACAGAAAACTTAATCTCACCCGTGTGAGATTGAATGCTGTCACCCAAATTGCCCTGGTATCGGAAGCCGACAGCCGTTCGTTCTGAAATAGACAGCGCCGCCTCGGCTCCAATGTAAAGACCGTTGCTATTGGCAAAAGGTGAGCCAATGCTGACATCGTTGCCCGCCAGCTGACCATCAAATTGCACCGTATCATCGCTCAGCGCAGTTTCGTATAGCAAATCCAAATTCAGCGATAGCAGCCCAACATCCACCTGACTCTGCCCGCCGACTCTAACGCCTAGCCCGGCCATTAGCTGACTGACATCAGCGCTGTCGTAGCTCACCTTGAAGGTGTCACTGTCGGTATCAAATCCGCTATAGCTACCAAACGCGCCGCTCAAGCGCCCTATCGGTCCTACCGCTAGCTTGGCATCTGAGCGCAGATTATAAAAGCCTTCCGCTTCCGCTACAAAAACGCCGCCGCTGCTGTCTTCACCATCACCACTAATGTTTTGAGAATTGTAAGACGCCGCTACGTGCGCAGCTAAGGGGCCGCTATTGCCTTCAAAATAAGCGCCGAGCGAGTACGTCGTCACATCTGCAGAATCGCTAATCCCATTGACGTTTGTGCTACCGTAACCAACGCCCGCACCAAACACAGCCTTTCCTGACTCACCAACATTGACTGCCCGGTCATAGCCCACAGCAATTCCGTAAGTGTTGGAATCAAACCCCGTTGATAGGTCGTCCTCTTCTGCATCTAGCAGGCCACCAAAGCCAGAAATCCAGGCACCGTTGCCGATAGCCGTCGTATCGTTCAGCGGATTATCTGAGGTCTCCGAAATAATAGAGATATCTGAGCGCCGACTATCAACCCGCGTGCTAGACGGCAGTAAAACGCTGTTGAATAGTGTGGCAACGCGAACACCTGTGGCAGCAGCATGCGCTCTTACCTCTCCAGCCATATCAGAGAGTAACGCTTTGGCATCGTCAGGCGTTGATGCCTGGCTAATCAGTTCATTGAGGGTCACTTGCTGTTCAGCCGTCAGCAGTCCGCTATCCGTTATAGCGTTGAGCGCCGCACCAAACATAGACACGTTTTCTGCCTCAATTTGGTTGGTAAAGTCTGACTGAATCGCGATTTCTCCGCGCCCAGTGGTGGCGTTGTTAGAAGCGACACCTCTGACAAAGTTAGAACTTGAGGCGACCCTCGTGCCTTCAGCAAAAGTCGTATTAGAGAATTCCTGTGTAGGCTGTGTGCCCGTTGTGTTCTCGGTTTGAATATTCGCGGTAGCGCCAGGCTCGAAGGCCGTCACACCGCCGCCCATACCGCCCGCAGCATCCGATCTCAAATCGATTCGGCCATCGCCTTGAACATTGACCTGGCTACCGGGGTCTACTGTAATTCGGTTCCCACTTTGATCGTCTGTGACATTGTAGGTAGACCCTTGGCCGAAAGCAGGATCGCCTGCTGTGGTGTTGCTGCCGACGTTAGTGGCCTCAAAGCCGCTGTAGTCAGCCGAATCGTTCGGTTTGCCGTTGTTGAGATTCAGCGTATCTGTACCGCCACCCCCCGAAGCAAGCTGCCCCGGACCTGAGATGGGCTGGCTAGAGTTATCGTTTAGGATATCGTCGCCTTCACCTAGATCAATTACGGGGCTTTCACTATTGCTGGTGACAGAACCATTGACCGTCACGGTGTCACTGCCTGCCCCTAGAGCGATCACAGACCCAGAACCACCCCCAGAAACCTGACCACCAATCTCTAAGGTGGTATTAGTCGCGCCATTATCAACGACGGCTGCGCCTGCTGCTGCAATTTGGCCGCCTGACTCAATGGTTATGGTCGCGCTACTAGCGGTTTCTTCAACCACAACGGCTTGAGCGCCCGATGATGAGGTCGTCACTGCGCCGCCGCCCTGTACGCTCAGCGAAGAACCATCGCCAACCACCACGCCCTGGCTATCCGCTGCTGCCGCTGACACTTTACCGGCAACATTGACGGTAGCATTTCTGCCAGACACCACAGCCGCGGCATCACTGGCAAAAACGCTGACTTCTCCCCCGGCACTTACCGTAATCTTTGCGCCTGTACTTCTAATTTCAATTGCATTCGCAGCGGCTCCTTGCGTGCTGACAACGCCCCCTGCGGCCACGTTGACAACCGTATTTTCTGCATTACTAAGCACCGCGCTAGCGCTTTGAGCCGCAGAGCTGACTGCGCCTGAGACCGTAACCTCGCCGTTGGCAGCCTCTACCCGGACAGGATTGGCACCACTGCCAGCAGTTGTTACGCTGGCCGTTGCGCCAACGTCCAGATTGCTGTTTTCGCCTGCGAGCAAAATGGCAGTGGCGTTGGCGCTACTGGTTGAAACCTGCGCAGTCCCGATGAGGTCAATGGCTGAGGTGCTACCTGTGGCGATCGCAGTCGAAGCAGACCCACTGGTACTAACCGTGCCTTCTCGAATGGTAATTTTGGCGTTGCTGCCCGTCGTAATGCCTGCTGAGTTTTCGCCAGCGGTAGACACAATGCCATTGATAGTAATGGTGGCACCGTCTTGCACCACAATTGCAGGGGCGCTATCGCCTGCGGTCGTAATCGGACGATTGGGCCCTTCAACTGTTATCTTCGCTCCGTTGGCAAGCACAATTCCTGGGAGTTCGCCGGCGACTTCGATACCACCTTCTGGCCCCTGAATCTGGACGGTAACATTGTCAGCGTCGAGCGAGTAAACGCCTTGCGCATCGTTACCGTCAGCGCAAATAACCGTATCTCCAGATTCAGGACGATTGCCCGAAGGCGGCTCCGGTTCTTCTTCTGAGCTGTCTGTAGTGGTGATGACATCGCCTTGAGGAGCGGGCTTTTCACCTTCTAAGAGGCAAGCGGCCATTGCCTGGGTAAACGTCAGGCTGAAAGGCTTGAGGGTGCCGCTGGAAAATATCACAATTAGGCTAAAGATGGACAGGCGAAGGGTGTTGCTCATGTGAATATTTTTCCGAACAGCGGAGGGAACAATCCAAAAATGCCGAACGAATCCGCCCGACAGAAGTATCCTTCCCATCAACTAAAGTGATTGGAACAGCGTCGGTGAAAAATATTAAGAGCGTTTGATGTTACAGACAAAAATGACCGTTTTCAGCAAAAAATACCGCCTTCTTACGGAATAGCACGGTCATAAAATTGAGAGAGCCCTTCGGTGTTAAAACTGAGCAGCCTAGCAAGCTAATCTCATCGGTTAGCGTCACTGGCCAACATTACTGGTTAGCAGACAAAGGCCTTCAGCCGACATCTGGCACTTTTAGCCAATATCTAGCGCTTTTAACCAATATCTAGCGCCTTCAGCTGTGGCATTAGCTGGTCAAATGCGATGCCTCGGTGGCTGTAGCGCTCTTTCTCTGTATGCGTCATTTCGGCAAAGGTCTTGCCCTGGGTGGTGACGTAGAAAATAGGGTCGTAGCCAAAGCCGCCTGCGCCCTGACCTTCTGTCAAGATTGACCCCGGACAACGGCCTTCGGTTTCGAGCGCGATAGTACCGTCTGGACGAGATAGGGCGATCGCACAGACAAATTCAGCCCGGCGATCGCGCTCATCACCCAGCTCTTTGAGCACCCGATTAATCCGGTCCGCATCACTATCACCGTAGCGAGCCGAGTACACACCTGGCGCACCGCCTAACGCCAGCACAGAAAGGCCAGAGTCATCTGCGATCGCCCATTTCCCTGTGAGCTTCGCCACTTCAGACGCCTTTAGCCTGGCATTTTCAATAAACGTCTTACCAGTTTCTTCCACCTCAATATCAGCGGGCTTCAGGGCTAGCGTCCAGTCGAGCACCTGTAGATAATCTTTGAGCTCAGCTAGCTTGCCTGGATTGCCCGTTGCAACGATAACAGTAGTCATAGAGGCCAGTAATAAATAGTGATCTAGAACAGCGCCATAGCGCGGTATAAAAAGTTATTTATCAATTGTAAAGGCCCAAGGCGAGGACTATTCTAGGGCAGAGGGTCACAACTGTTTTGAATCGCCTCCACAGCGCTCTATTAGCGCTCCATCACTGAAGATATGACAAGATTTGGCAGACGAAAATTCTTAGGCTATGCGGCTACAGCCACGGGCAGTAGCGTTTTGCTTAACGCCTGCACACCAGACTTTAGCGCGCTCAATCAGCCGCTAGACGACATAGCAGAGAGCGCCACGCCCAACGCCGATCAGGCCGCAGATGGCGCGGGGGAAATTACCGTCGGCCTTTTGCACTCACTGAGCGGACCGCTGGCATTTAGCGAAGCGCCTCTAGTAGACGCAGAAATATTCGCTATTGAAGAAATCAACGCAGCAGGCGGCTTACTCGGAAAGCAGCTTGTGCCGTTCATAGAAGACGGCGCTTCTGACTGGCCGACCTTTGCAGAAAAGGCTGAAAAGCTGATTACGCAGCACCAGACCACAGCTATTTTTGGCGGGTTTACAACCGCGAGTCGCAAAGCGATTTTGCCAGTGATGACCGCGAAAAATCAGCTGCTGTGGTATCCCAGCGCCTACGAAGGGCAAGCATGCTCTCAAAATATTTTGTATGGGGGTGCGATCGCCAACCAACAGGTCGAACCCGCCCTTACTTGGATGCTGAACAATCGGGGAAAATCCTTTTTTCTGCTCAGCGACAATGACCGCGTGACGCACGAAATTGCCAAGTCACTGCTGAAAGAGAAAGGGGGAAAGGTGGCTGGAGAAGCCTTCGTCCCCCTCGAAAACGGAAGCGCAATTGACATGTCGCCCGTCGTTAACGACATAGAGCAGGCGCTTCCCGAAGGCGGCATTATCTTGAACAGCTTAGTGGGCGATCAAAACCGCGTCTTTTTTCAGGCGCTCCAAAGCGCAGGTCTTTCTAGCGATCGGCATCTTGTACTGTCTTTACGAATTGCGGAAGAAGAAGTGTTCCAAATCGGCCGGTCCTTCTTACAAGGGCATTACGCCGCCTGGCCCTACTTTCAAACCATTAAGACACCCGACAATGAAAAGTGGGGCGCGGCCTTTCAAGACCGGTTCGGATTTGATCGCGTGATCGGCAGCCCAATGGTCGCGGCCTATTCGATGGTGCATCTGTGGGCGCAGGCCGTTCAAGCGGCTGAAACGTTTGACACAGCCGCCGTTAGAGCCGCCGTTTACGAACAGACATTTCAGTCGCCCGGCGGTCCTGTCACGATGACATCTAATCACCATGTCGCTCAGAAAACCTACGTTGGCCAGGTGCGTGAGGATGGTCTGTTCAATATTATGTGGGCGGCTTCGGAGGCGATCGCACCTAAACCCTGGAACCCCAGACTATCGGGTGACACAACGTTTCTCTGCGACTGGAGCGATCCGCAAAAAGGCGAGCAGTATACGCCAGAAGAAGCAACATCTTAGGCTCTACTTGCAGAACCTTGATTGCAGAGCCTTAATTGAACCCGAGCACTAAGCAAAATCACTTATAAAGAAAGCTAAACTTTTTGCCGAGTTTCTCAGTATTACAGCCATTCTTGTATCATCAGCGCTTGGAAGTCCGAGGAAACACTGATATTGTGACGGCATCCAATACACTCTCAGCAAGGAAAAATGAGAGGGGCTTTCAGGCGTCAGCAGTAACCGAGGCTAAATAGCACCTTTTGGTGGTCACTGACAGCTAGAGGCACTTTCATCATCGACTACTGCTGAAAGGGATATCACTTCTGTTTAACAAGGTAACTACCATGGCTAACCGTCAAACCAGAGCTAGAGCAACTAGCTCCGTCAGCAGTTTCGCGAACGATTTTAAAGACTTTCTTCTCCGTGGCAATGTCGTTGATCTCGCCGTTGCCGTCGTCATCGGTGCCGCTTTCGGTGCAATCGTCACTTCCTTAATCGAAGACATCATTACGCCCCTACTCCTCACGCCCGCACTGAGCGCAGCAGGGGTAGAAGATATTGCACTCTTATCAGCAGGCGGTGTTAAGTACGGCTTATTCTTATCCGCTGTGATCAATTTCATTGTGATTGGCTTTATCTTATTCGTAATCATCCGCATTTTTGAGCGGATGAAGCGCACAGAAGAAGTCGTTGCAGAACCCACACCCACTGAAAAGCTAGATGCTACGATGCAGCAGCTGAATGAAACCCTAGAGCGCAAGCTGTAAGGAACAGATTCTGTTGAGGCAGCGATTATAGCCAAATTAATAAAACGCCTGGTTGATCTAACTTTTGAGTAGATTAACCAGGCGTTTTGACGATTACCTATCAACGACTTGGTGTGATCATCAATCTCGGCAGCCTAAGCTCTCACGGGTAGCAACACCTGTAACCGGATTCACGCCATCGGCCCGTTCGCACATCCGCTTCACCTGAATGCGATCGATGATGGCATCGGAAAAGTCTGCGCCTGTAATGATGGTGTCACCAAAAGAACTGCTGGTTGCGATCGCATCGACAAACACCACATTTGTCATATCCGACCCATCAAAAAATACCCGATCGGCAAACGTCTTCGTAAAGTCTGCGTCCTTCAGATTCGTACGCAAAAAAGTCGCCTTGGTTAAAATCGTGCCGCTCATATCAGCCCCTTCAAAGTTGGCATCGCGAGCATCTGCCGCCGCAAACGAACAGCCCGACAGATCTTTGCCCGAAAAGTCCTTCCCGGCCTGATTGGTTAGCGTATAGTCCACCGAATTATCTTGCGCTAAAGCCGCAGGCGCTGCGAGTGCGATCGCCATTACCGAACCGACTATCCCTAACAGAAAGCCCATCTTTACAGCATTCCAAACCGTCTTTAGCTGCCGCAACCATCCCATAACCGACCTCAACCACATACCAACCCTTAGATCATACGCTTTCAATGCGGTTGCGTAGCCGTTATCTGAAAGTCAGATTCTGGCCTGCATCCCCCAAAATACGACACCAAAGAAAGCGCTATTCTGGATATAACCAATAACTATTAAGGCTAGCTGTTACAGACATACTTAATTGATTCACAGGCAACACACCTTGGGTAGCCAGCACAATGACCTACACTCTAAAGCGCTATCAAACCTATCAAGACTATCTAGATGCAGAAGAACTTTCACCAGAAGGTAACTATCGACTGCTCAGCACCGGAGAAGTCATAGAAGTGCCTACTGAAAACGATATCAATCGATTGATAGTCTCTGCACTGATGGCCGCGATCATTAAGGCCAAAGGGTTAGCTTTTTTTCGGTATCTCTGTCCCGGCAATAAGGAAATTCAGGTTCACCCAAGTCAAGATAAGTGCGTCAATCGTAAGCCAGACTTGATGGTCTTAGACCCTACACATTTGGCTGAAGCTAAGCAGGCTGTTCTTCTGGGTATGAATGCACCTGCTTTTGTTGCTGAAGTCGTTAGTCCTGGTAGCGAATCTAGCGAGAATTACTTACGAGATTATGTCTGGAAGCGTAAACAGTATGAGCGGTGGCAAATTCCTGAGTACTGGATTATCGATCCACACCAAAAGCAGGTCACGGTCTTGACGCTGGTAGACGGTAAGTATCGGGATACTGTGTACGTTGGGCGAACCGCTCTCAGGTCGAGCGTTTTTCCAGCTATCGAACTCGTGGCAGACGATCTGGTTGTAGGTCAGATAAACGACGATTAGTCTTTCTGTAGCATCTCAGAAAAGTCTAGATTTTCTGCGGCTAAAACCAGTACAGTCGGCGGCAAGTCAGCGATTCTATCTTGCAAAATCTGGTAGTACTCGATCATGTCGTTATCGGGGAGCGCCAAGCCCAGAAAGACCAGATCGGCGCTCGCAGACGACTGCTTGAGAATGTCATTGAAAGGGCGCCCCTCGGCCAGGATAATTTCAGATTTTGCACCAATCCGTAGGCTATTAGTCAAGTTCGTTAAGTTGGCTTCTGCGGCCTGAGCAGCCGCTGCATCTGGGACAACCAGCTTCAGGCGAATATCGGCAGAGCGCCACTGCCAGCTAGTGCGCAGTAGGTATGCCAAAATCAGCATCAGACCGCCGTTGGACTGCAAACCGCCCCACCACACATCGATTTGGCGCTTTTGATCGCGACCAAACATCGGTGGGTTAAGCGAATCAGCCGGGGATTCAGAGCTCTCTTCATCGCGATAAATAATCACGTTGCGCTTGGCGTCGTGACACATGCGAATGGTTTGGCAGTAGCGCTCAACACTGTCGGGTGAAGGATCTTCTGTGTCACCGAGTAAAACGGTATTAGGCACTAGCGGACCCATGCCGTAGGTTTCTAGCAGTTGCCTAGAGCCCACGTAAGGATCGTCAGCGGTAATGATTTTGGCGAAAGCTTGGATGCCTTTGCGGTCCAGGAAGTCACGCAGGGTGACTTCGGCCTTTTCCTGTTGAGCAATGCTGCGTGAGCCACTAGGCAGAATGCTGGCTACCGTAATCAGACCGCGATTGTGTGTGAAGGCACGGGCCATCTCTATCAAGTACCAGCGCTTAGTCGGAGTTCCAGAGAGAACCAGCAGGTGAGGACGCCAGTTTTTAGGATCGGCGTTGTCATCAATGTTGAGTAGGGCCGTGCGGACAATTGTCATCCAGACGCCCTGGCGAACGTCTCCCCAGGTGCTTTCGATTTGTCGGCGCTCTAGCCAGAAGTAAATTAGGCCAACGATCACAAGTGCGGCAATCGTCGCAACTGGGTTGATTAGAAACATTACGGCAATACAGCCGATAGCCCCTAGTAAAGACAGTGACCAGTGCACGCGAAAGGTAGGCCGAAAAGAAGGGCTCTGCAAAAAGCCTTCTAGCCCCGCAGCGATGTTGAGCACCATGTACGTGGTGAGGAAGAACATGGAGAGGACCGGAGCGATCGCATCTAAACTCCCCATCATCACCACCGCCAGCACAATGCCTAGGGTAAACAGCGTCCCTAACCGAGGATCGTCTGTAGGCCCGTTGCCCTTGCCCAGCCAGCGCAAGCTGCTCGGCAAAATGTTGTCGCGAGCTAGCGCCTGCAAAATACGCGGTGCCCCCAAGATGCTGCCAATCGCACTAGAGAGCGAGGCCCCCCAGACCCCTAGAACAATCGAATCGATCAGAAAATCGCCACCGATCGCGATGCGCTTCATCACCATGACATCCGAGTTCAGCAGCGCGTCCGAAGCGGTAGGTGTACGCAGCACCAGCAGAAAGGGAATCGCCATATAAATGACATAGCCGACGATTACCGCAGCTAAGGTACCGCGGGGAATGGCACGAATGGGATCTTTGAGGTCGCCCGACATGTTCACACCCGACATGATGCCCGTTACCGCTGGGAAGAAGACGGCAAATACGGCCCAAAAGCCGACGCGAGGAACCTCAGAAGAGGCCGCATCGGAGGCGATTGGCGTAACATCGTTACCAAAAACTAAGGCGATCAGCGATAGGGCAATCGCCGCCATAATCACGTACTGCGCCTTGATGGCAATGTCGGCCGAGCCTAACGCCAAAGCAGTCACCAGCACCGTCGTAATGAGTGCCACCACGACGATAGAGACGCCTGGAAAAATATTTTTTACACTTTCTGCAAAACCGATGGTGTACAGAGCCACCGAGAGTGCCTGAGCAAAGTACAGCGGAATGCCGACCGCACCGCCGGTTTCAATGCCCAGCGAACGGCTGATCATGTAGTAAGCACCGCCGGCGCGAACGACCTTGTCAGTCGCGATCGCACTAATAGAAAGCGCCGTGAGGAACGTAATGGATGTCGCAATTGTGACAATAATCAGCGTAGCCGGTAGGCCAACTTGGCCCACCACCCAGCCAAAGCGCAGATACATAATGACGCCCAAAATCGTCAGAATAGAGGGCGTAAACACACCACCAAAAGTCCCAAGGCCGGTGGCTTCGTCCTTACTCGGCAGCGTTACGACATCAGGAGAATTAGAAGTCATGGTCGTTTTAGAAAGTGGGTAAAGGGGCTCTGCACCGCTTTACAGTTTAGAAGGCTTTTGGCTTACTACACAGCCATCTTCCATACCCCTTCTTAATAAGTCCTATGAGCACATCTTCCTTTGAAAGGTCGTCAAACCCTACGCTTAGCCAGTGGCAGCGCTTACTGAAAAATGCCGGGACCTGGCAGGGCTCGTTCGCTCAAATTTCTCCTGTGGGAGAATTTTTATCAGAAGTACGGACAGAAGTCGAGTTAACCCCCAGCGATGAGGGTAAGGCGATGCACCAGGAAGTGCGGCGCTACCCCGCAGATGCGCCCCCACAGGTTCAAATACTGGACTACCGTTCGCTGAATCGGGCAACGCTGTTTTTTGAAAACGGGGCCTTTTCGCAAGGGTCTATGCAGTGGGGACCGTTTTCTAGCTTTGGAGCCGAGCTAGGGCTGATTGCAGGCGATCGCAGACTGCGGCTAGTTCAGCTATTTGAAAAAAATGAGCTAAGGCCGCTTACGCTCATTCGAGAACGAAAGCAGGGCACAGAAGCGCCAGAACGCCCAGCCCTTTCCCTAAGCGCTCTAGTTGGCACCTGGAAGGGCAAAGCCGTCACACAATACGCCGACCTGCGCCCTGACACCTACAGTGATACGCAGCTTACGGTCGAACAGATAGGGCCGACTCAAATCCGCCAAACGATTCGGCTAGGTGCAGACAGTCCCCCTCTTAGCTCCACTGGCCAGATAGAAGGCTCACAGATTCTCTTCAAGGAGGGCATGCAGCCTGTGCAGGTCTTGCTATTACCCGACGGTGCCTCTTCTACCTGCCCCACCCAAATCACTCCACGTCAGCCCATCTTCTTAGAAGTTGGCTGGCTCATCGACAGCCATACCCGTCAGCGCCTGATTCGGCGCTACGATGCCGCGGGTGCCTGGGTTAGCCTTACGCTCGTCACAGAACAGAAAGAGTAATACAGAGAAGACAGATAATATCGCTACTGATTGCCAGTGCTAAGTCGCTCGTCTTTGCCCGTTTCGATAAAGTTGACGATTGGAATGCCAGTAATAGCACCCATGAGCAGGCCCCACGCAACGACAACGAGGAAAGATTGCAAAAGGGAAGTCTCTGCCAGCGGAACGACAAGGCCCTCGAAAGCCAAAAGCCGAGGGACTATTAAATCAGCGAGTAAGCTAAACCCTATCCACTGCCACGCGTTGCTAACCTGGCGGCGCAAAAATAGCCACTGCAATAGGCTCACGGTCAGGCTAAGCGACAAAGCGCTGACGAATCTCATCAAGCCAAACGATACTCTGTCATCGGGCGACACAACAAAGGCGAGGATTGAAAGCAGCGTCTGCGTTAATAAAATCGTCAGCAGTTTGCCAGTAGCCGTAGCAACAATCCAGCCGTAGGCTTTCTTCAGGTAGGGCCGCAGCACAATCCACTGGCAAAACCCAGTCAGCGTGCCTGCTAGCACAGCCGTCAGTAGCAGCGAACCTACCCGCAAAGCTTCAGCGCCACCGACAGGCTGCATTGCCAGATACGCTATATGCAGCGTGTTCGCAAACAGAGCGCCGCCAATAGTCGCCAGTATCCAATCGTAAAATAGCCGCGATTTGAGATATTTCATCTTTACTTACGGGTGTTTTACCCACGCTACCAGCTATCGATGAACGGGATGCTGACCATAAAAGGGAAGAACAGAAGACCATTCAGGGCGATCGCCTCTTTTGTAACGAGCAGTCGCCAACGCCATCACACCTGTCACCGACTCAGCCAGCCCCTTACCTGCTGCTGCCGTCACGTCTACAAGAGGTCGCTCCCAGCTGGCCAACACCTCTGCCCATTTGGCATTCGGTACTACCCCGTCTGCTCTAACGACTACTAGGTTACCCTCTTCAGCAGGCCGATAAATCGCACCAAACACGGACTCTCGCTTGGCAACCATTGCGATCGCAATATCCTTATCAGCCGGCTGCGCCTGACTTGCGCCCATCGCTGCCAACGAAGACACACCGAACAGAGGGATTTCTAGCTGCTGCGCTAACGTTCGAGCGGCCACCACCCCAATTCGCGTACCGGTAAAGCCGCCTGGCCCTTTTGCCACCGCCACAAAGCTCAAGTCCTGCCAGCGATAGGGCAAGATAAATTCCATCATCTTCACGTGCAGGTGGCTAGATACATCGCGGCCCAAATCCCACACCTGATAACGGCTAACCGACTGACTAGACGCATCGACGCCTTGGAGCATTAGGCCAAGCTGAGGGCTAGAAGTATGAATGGCAAAACCGAGCATGAGCAGGTCAAAGGAGTGCAGGCGAGCAATGATCACCCTACCGCTAAACTGTAAGAGCTGGGTTACTTGTAACTAGATAAAGGTAACTAGATAAAGGTGAAGTTGGCGAACAAGCGCATCAGCTAAAAATTGAAACAGACGCCCGCTTCTGCGCAGCGACAAATCCAGCCAGCACCCACCCAGTGAAAACGCCTTGAAATAGGCCCATCAGCACAAATTTCAAAATACCGACCGCCATGAGGCTTGTCAGACTCGGCGGTGGCGTTGTCATTAGCATTTCTGAAAAGAGATCGGGTTGAGGCAGCAGCGGCACAAATTCGATAATTTTGACCATAAGCTGAGCTGCGAGCACGGCGCCTATCCAATACTCAGCATGGTCTACCCGGCTTCTTAGAAAGAACCACTGCATAGTGCCAAGGCCGAGACCAAGGCCCAAAGCAGCTGGCAAACAATACAGGTTACTCACCACTGGCACAGCCGGTAGCCAGCTAAAAGCATTCAAGCCGAGGTGTAAACCGTAGCTGCTAAAAGCGTAAATTATTGAAGCCAGGGCGCTGCCGACCGCAGTCGCAACTAGCCAACCATGCGCCTGCGTAAAATAACGCCGTAGAACTAGCCACTGACATACGCCCAAAGCCAGCCCTTCTCCGATCAACCAGCCGCCAGAGTGGCTGTAGTATCCCGAGGCACCCAGCGGCATCGTGAACTGGATGAGCACTTTGTTCAACACAGTTCCAAGCGGCATCGCAATAAAGCAAGCCAGCATCCACCAGCGAAAGGCTCGTAATCGCCAGGTGAAATGGATGGATTGAAGAAAATTGTTCATGATGAAGAGGCGTTGAGTGAGATGACCTGTGCTATCTGATCCTGTGTGACTTATCAGTCTTATCAGTGCGATCGCACCACTTTACGCAAACAACCCTTCCTAATTTCAGCACCTATCTCAGCCTATGAAAACGTGTGAACTTTGCGATCGCGATTGCCCAAAGCTCACAGAACATCATCTAATTCCGCGGCAGCAAACCAAACGCAAAAAGAAAACCAAAAACAAATATAACCACACCGACTTAGGCCCTACCATCGACATCTGCTCGCCGTGTCATAAGCAGTTCCACACCCTATATCCCAATATAGAACTCGCCGATACGCTGCACTCTGCTGACCTATAGACATCACACCCAGCGATGACCAAGTTTCTCAAATTGATTGCCAAGCAAGATCCGTACAGAAAAGTCCGCACCCGTAAGTAGCGCCTTGCCCATTGAAACGGCGCCTAATCAAACAGACAGGCTTTACATGTTCTACCTCGCGATGGGTGTGCGGTAATAGATGAATAGTATTGAATGTAGAGTGTTGCAGTTTTTACAAGGCTTTCTATGGCTGGGCTAAATCAGGTCAAAACGCTACTGCTGCTGGTGCTACTCAGCGGGCTTATTGTACTAGCAGGCTATCTACTCGTTGGCAACGAAACGGGACTGTACTACGGGCTAGGCTTTGCCGCTCTGAGCAGTTTTGGCTCCTGGTACTACTCCGATCAGGCGGCGCTCTCTGCCTTCAAGGCTCAGCCCACCCCCCGAGAAGAGCGACCAGAACTGTACGAACGAATTGAAAAGTTGTGCGATCGCGCCAGTCTCCCCAGTCCAAAGCTCTACATCGTACCTTCTAAATCTCCTAACGCCTTTGCAACAGGCCGCGACCCTGAGCACGCGGCAATCGCCCTGACCGAAGGTATTATCGACCTACTTCCTGCGGACGAACTAGACGCGGTAATTGCTCACGAACTCACCCACGTGCGCAACCGCGACACGCTGATTCAAGCAGTCGCCGGAACGCTCTCTGGCTCGCTCACTTACCTGGGACGCATCCTGACGATTGGCGCGCTTTACTTTCCTGTAGCCCGCCTCGGCAAACGTAGCAACAGTCCGCTCGCCATTCTGTTTCTACTGATTGTTGGCCCGTTTAGCGCGGGTTTATTACAGATGGCAATCTCTAGAACCCGAGAGTTCGCGGCTGACGCAGGCGCTGCTGAGATTACCGAAAATCCGCTGGCGCTCGTTCGGGCCCTAGAGAAGTTAGAAGCCATCGGACAAGAAAATCCTATTCATGGCAATCCTGCTTACGCGGCTATGTTCATCGTCAATCCGCTATCGAAAAAAGGCTTGATGAAGCTATTTATGACCCATCCGCCCACTGAAGATCGGATTGAGCGGCTAAAAGCACTCGCCGAAGAGTCCGCAGAAGAAAAAGAGACCGCTCAAACGCTTAGCCCAGCGACATAGTAGCAATGCGCGGATGCATTCGCACATTGCGAGTCACTTAGCCCGCTGAAACATCAGGGTTGTAGCCGATGACTATGCCGTAAGCTAAGTGACCAAAGCTATAGTGTCCAAGCGCACTGGGAAAGTGTGATCCAAACCCTCGTCAAGAGAAGGACGGATCCATACTATGAATGCAGTCAAGCGCAATATATCGACTTCCTATACAGAACCGAAACCCCGGACCTTAGTGTCTGGGGTTTCTTATTTGGGTGGAAATTTTGCACAGTGTGTGGAAATTTTGCACAGTGTTTTGCACGGGTTTATTTTGCACAGGTTTATAAGGAGCGATCACGTTTGCACGTTGTCAGACCTTGTTGTGAGTTACCAAATGGTGAGTTATCAAATGGTGAGTGACTAATCTGTGAATGCGCCATCTAGAGCAGGGATAGCAAGCGATGCGCCATCTGGACTTTGATTAGGATTCAGCAGCGGCTGTAGGGCGATCGCCTGTGCCCTCTTCATTTGCCCATAGGTAAACACGCAAGGTGTATTGGCTGGTAGCAAGGGTTGAATCTGCTGCCGTACGTAAGGACTGCCGTATATCACCACGGCCTGGACGTTGCTGCCAAGCGCTTTGATTAGGCTAGAGGCGATCGCGCTCAACCCTTCACTTTGCTTAAACGGATTGCCTCGAATGAACAGCTGCACAAGGGTCGTTACATCTGTGCGCAGCCGGTCCATGTCCGCACTGCGACTGTCCATCAACACGAGAGTATAGCCCTGAGCCGTCGGCACCGTTACCGCAGGTGCAGTGCGCCCCAAAAATGGCGCGTGCAGCAAATCATCGACTAGCACCACATTTTGACCTGGAATCAGCGGCGCACTAATCGCTTGGCTCAAAGACGCTGGCGGCGCGTTCTCCACTCGCTGAGACGTACGCAAAATCTTCGTGGCTACGTCCTGAATATCTGTCGTCGCAATTTGATCTACCTGCACAGGCGGCACCGCCTGGTGCTGCCAGGCGTGGCGAGAGATGCCGTGGGTAACAGGCAAATCCGTGAGCGTATGCTTGGCTCTCCATATTCGCTCTACCGCTCGCAATATCATCTCCGGCACAATTCGCCCTGACCTGACGGCCTCACATACGGCGGCGATCGCACCTTCTACATCTGCTGGCATCAACAAAATATCGGCCCCAGCCTCTACCGCTAGCACCGCGGCTTCCGTGGGCCCGTACTGCTGAGTAATTCCGCCCATTACCAGCGCATCGGTCACAATCAAACCATCAAAGCCTAAGTCACGACGGAGCAAGCCGCTGAGCGTCACTTTTGAAAGGGTCGAAGGATAGTCAGGATCTAGCTTCGGAAGCTGCAAGTGAGCAGTCATGACACTATCAACACCCGCTGCGATCGCCGCTTTAAACGGCACCAGTTCCAGCGCCTGCAACCGGACAAAATCATGGTTTACCACGGGCAAACTCAGGTGAGAATCCATGTCCGTATCACCGTGCCCTGGAAAGTGCTTGGCCGAAGTAAGCACCGCATTGCCATAGGTCCTAGCCTGCGTTCCCGCAATAAACGCACTCGTCAGCTGGGCGACGACATCTGCCGTCTCACCAAACGCACGTACGTTAATCACAGGATTAGCTGGATTGTTATTCACATCCACCACCGGTGCCAAAATCCAGTTCAGGCCAATCGCGGTGGCTTCCTGCGCCGTTGCCGCACCCATCTGCTCAGCCAGCGTAAGTGCCAGCGGCAAATCTCGCTGGGCAATTCCTCCTAGCGCCATTGGCGGCGCGAACCAGGTGGCCCCACTAAACCGTTGGCCCACCCCTTCTTCAATGTCTGCCGCCATCAGTAGCGGATACTTGGCCAACATCTGAAGCTGCTGAGTACGCACGCCCAGCTCTGCGGCGCTACCGCCTAAGAAAATAACCCCACCTATGCCCAGCGACAGCCACTTTTTCAGCGCATCGGTTTTCGCTTCCCACTGCGGATATTCCACTTCATGATCAAACAAATGGCCGGTGGTTCGGACCACCATCATCTGAGCCACCTGCTCTTCGAGCGTCAGCGTATCTGGGCTAGGTAAACGAGAAGAAAGCATCGGCATCTCAGACCTGAATCTTCAGCAATAAGCCTGAAGTAGATCCCTTTTGGAAGGGATTTACTTCAGGCGAGTAATCAGAGAGGCTGGCTGGCAGGGCTTAGGGCGTTTCTGTATCACCCAAGTCCTGCGCGTCAATCGAATCGCCCGCTTTGCGTTCGGCGCTGATTTGATTGAGCACGTTCAGTACATTAGTTGCCAAATCAAACGAGCGGTCTTCTTTAAAGGTGACTTCTGGCGTGCGGCGCAGCTTCATCCGCTGACCTAGCTGACGGCGAACGTAGCCTTGAGCGGCCTGCAAGCCTGCCATTGTTTCGGCTTTCGCTTCGTCTGTACCGTAAATGCTGACAAATATTTTGGCGTGCTGCAAGTCTCCAGCTACGTCTACATCGGTAATGCTAACCATGCCGGCACCAACCCGGTCATCTTTGATGTCATTCAGCAGCATTTGGCTGACTTCGCGCTTAATAGAGGCAGAGACCTTTGCGACTCGTCTACTAGTAGCCATAGAGTTTATTGGTTGAAGTTGAAAATCAAAAAATGTTTGAACAATCCCGGCCTACGCAATCCCTAGCATGCCTTGCATCGTAAAAACGAGGCCAATGAAACCAGCGATTATTGCGCTGATGAGGGCAACGGCTGTATACGGATTTTTGAGTAAGGGAATTAAAGGCTCAACCGCGTTGTAAAAGACGCCCAGGGAAAAGCTAATGAGGTAGCGAGGATAGCGAAAAACGTTGGCAAAGAACTCTTGCATAATAATGAGATTGTAAGCAGGGGCGAAAACTAAGACTATATCTAGGGGTTCTTAAACAAACTCAGCCTTTATCCTACCGCAAGGTCCATTCATGCAGCCTTCTTTGCCCTTTTCTTCAGACGTGAGCAGGCGTATGGCTGACGCCCGTCCGTTTATTAAGTGGGCAGGGGGTAAGGGGCGTCTGATTGAGCAGTACAAGCCTTTTTTACCGGTTGACTACGATTGCTATCACGAACCTTTTTTGGGCGGCGGGGCGCTGTTTTTTCATTTGGCACCACAGCTAGCAGCCCAAGGGAGGAAAGCCTTTCTAAGCGATTTAAACCCTGAGCTCGTAAACGTCTATCGGTGTGTAAAGGAACAAGTAGAGCCCCTGATTGAACAGCTAGCGCAACATCAAGAACAGCACCAGAAGACGTACTATTACACAGTGCGATCGCAGCTTGAAACTACTCCCGTTCGCCGGGCTGCTCGCTTCATCTATCTCAACAAAACCTGCTTTAACGGCCTCTATCGAGAAAACTCCAAGGGTCTGTTTAATGTGCCGATTGGTCGCTACAAAAATCCTAAAATCTGTGCGCCCGAGCTGCTGCGATCGGCGTCAGCAGCCCTTCAAGTCGCAGATATCTCGGAGCGTCCTTTTGACGCCGTTACAGAACACGCTACAAGCGATCGCGACTTTGTTTACTTCGATCCGCCCTACCATCCCTTGAGTGATACCAGCAACTTTACAGGCTACAGCCGCTATCAGTTTGGTGAGCAGCAGCAGCGTGAGTTAAAAACTGTGATTGAAGCGTTGAGCGATCGCAACGTCAAAGTGCTAGCATCCAACTCCGACTGTCCCTTCATTCGAGACCTCTACCAGGGCTTTAAGGTCGAAACGATTAGTGCGGCCCGATCCATCAATTCAAAAGCGAGCAAGCGGGGAAAAATTACCGAAGTCTTATTAATCAATCAGTGAGATTAATCAGCGACCAATGAGCCTAATTAATGAGCCTAATTATCAATGATCAATTATCAATGAGACGTAATAGGCGTAGAGTTGTTCTTACTGATCGTAACTGCCACCAATACTGATAGGCGTATTTATAACATTGGCACCGACCAAATCAACATCGCTCACATTTGCATTTTCAAGACTGGTATAAACCAACGTTGACTCGGAAAAATCTACGTTTGAAATAATCGTATTGTCTAGAGCTGCATTCGTCAGATATGCGTTGCTCAAGTCAGTATTGACTAGCGTTGCTCCCGTTAAATCTGCACCTTCTAAGTTGGCGTGAGCCAAAATTGTTTCGGTCAGGTCAGCATCCCGCAGGTCTGCACCAATCAGATGTGCACCTGTCAAATCCGCACCGGATAGATCGCACGCTTTACAGATGCCGGTTTCGATTAGCTGCGCGACATCAGCCGGGTTGGCTGCCTTCGCAGAGAGCGATGTTAGGGCCGTGACGCTGACGATACCGAGCGCCGTTACACAGAGCGTTGTAGCGACAGCTGTATGCCTTCTACGAAATAGTTTATTGACTGTTCTCATGAGATCAACCTCCTCTTTGTATCCGATTAAGAGGTAGCCTTTGTTAGTAACAAGCTATTAGCAATAAGCTATCTCCAATTTTCGTTGCGCCTAACGACAAATGGATACTAATACCTTTTCTTAAGCCTCTTATTTTTTCTTCTTTTTTGTTGCATTACACTAGCTACTATAACATTTTAAACAGATAAGATAATCTGCCAAAGTAGATATCATTGAGCCATTAGCTAAATCAGAGAAAATGCTGAACAGAGAACGCCTCTACCTGCTTTCCAGCTGTGCTTTAAAGGCACTTACAACAGAATTTTTCTCTATATATAAATACTAGAACAATCTGCCTCTTCAAAATGAAAAGATTAACAACTGCTTAAACATTTTCTACGGGCTTTGGAGCGGTCTTTGAGGGACTAAAAGCCTATTGTGATGGCTTGCAGATTAGTGTCGTAGGATACGGACGCTAGCGGCGCAGCAGTCTTTGCACCTTTCTTCAAAAAAGCTGAAGCAAGCCATTGCTGCGCAAGGTTTTCAGAATATCAACAATTGTAAATATGTAGCTATGTAACCATCGTGTAAGCTTAGGGGCAATTATTGACACTCTCTTATAGATTTCCATTGGGAGATCTCGTTCGTATCCGAGTGCTCTATCGTCAACAGAACGCTGTGCGACAGAACGCTGAAGTCAGCTAGCAGGCTATCTCAATAGGTCCTCCTTTTCGGCAGCTATGGAAACGCTTCTTTTATTCGTCTACTTTTTGGTGGTTTTCTATGTCCTATATCAAATGGCGCTGGACTTAGAAAGCAGACAGGAAGATAGAGTCGTTATTCATGTCGAAAAAGAGTTCTTGAAGAACCAGACTCAGAGACAGCTGGACTTCCAGAAAGATGCCAAGCACATCAAGGCCTCGGCAGATAAGTTCAAATTCGGCAGGCTGCAACAGACAGCGCTCAGGCTTGAAGTCGGTACGCAAGATACCAGAGGAGCGCTAAATTCACCTGATGCGATCGCCCTCAAAGCGCTAGGCATTGATGAAGAAGGCATTTTGTCCGCGTTAGCCGAAAAAATTTCTATTCGCGTTTCGCCGACAGGCAAGCAAAAGCTGCGTTCTATTCCATTTTTGTCAATCGCGGTCACCAATGACACTAGCGATATGCAGGTCTATATAAATTGGGATCACAGTTCGCTAGAAATGTTCGGCGCAGGGAATCGCGTCATTCGCAGTACGCCAAACATGCCACGCGATCTATCTCAACCTCAGATTTTCAGCCTGGTGAATCCTGGCCAAAGCATCACCGCAGACATCACGATTGAACGAAACTATTTCTTTAATCCCGAAAGTAACCGAATGGAGCTGGCCGACAACCTAGTGGACCTCAAAGACCGCGTAGAGTTTTCGAAAATGCCTGACCCAACCACAGAAAAAGACGATATTCAGCCGCTCTACACCCTAGATTTGATGATTGGCATTAAGTACGTAACGCAGCCTAATAGCAGCCTGCTCAACCTGCTAGTACCGTTTAAGTTTACGCTCGAAATCGCGCCCGATAAGATTGCCCTACCACCACTTCGCTGGCTGCTTAGAAGAATAGGCAAACGCAACCGTCCACAGAAAAGCTGGTTTTGGGGCCAATGACTTAGCGCTAGACCGAATCTAGACGCGATACACTAGGTCTCTAGAGTTGGCTCAGTGGTTGCGGATAACAGCAGAGGTGCTTCGGCAGGTTTGCTTTGTCTGAGGAAAGTCCGGGCTCCCGAAAAGTCAAAACTTGCTGGGTAACGCCCAGTGCGGGCGACCGTGAGGAGAGTGCCACAGAAACATACCGCTAACGGAAAGGGCTCGCCCTTTTACGAGCAAGGGTGCAAGGGTGCGGTAAGAGCGCACCGGCAGCATCGAGAGGTGCTGGCCAGGTAAACCCCGGTTGGGTGCAAGGCCGAAGGAGCAACGGTTGGCTTTTTACCGGCTCCGTTAAGATGTGCCGCTTGAGGCGTTTGGTAACAGGCGTCCTAGATAGATAACCACCTTTGTTGGTCGCAAGACTAATGAAGAACAGAACCCGGCTTAGGTCCAACTCTAGATTTTTTCAGTTTGTGTAGCAGTCGTATGGCGGATAAAAATATCGCACCCTTTTCAGCTGATTTATTGCCCCTACTAAGACAGCTGAACATTGAGCCTACGCTAGTGCGCCAAGAGCTGCTTCAGCTAGCAATGGTAGATATTTCTAGTTCTGCTAAAAGAAACAACGAGAAGCTGGAGTTTCTGGGCGATGCAGCGTTAAGACTGGCGGCTGCTGAGTTTTTGATGGAGACATACCCGGAGATGCCGCTGGGCGATATGTCGGCAGTGCGATCGCAGATAGTGAGCGATCGCACGCTAGCCAAGCTAGCCAAGCACTACGCCCTTAGTCACTACCTGGTGCTCTCTCGCAGCGCGGCAGGCGATAAGGCTGGAACAGACTCTCGCCTGGCAGATACCTTTGAAGCGCTTTTAGGCGCACTGTATCTTAGCGCTGGCAACCTCAGCCTTATTCGCCCCTGGCTGGACGATCACTTCAAACGCATTACTCACACACTACGTACCGACCCAGCCCGACAAAACTATAAAGCCGCCCTACAAGAACTCACCCAGTCAAATTACAAGGCCCTGCCTACGTACAAAGTCAATGAAATCAGCAAGGCTCACGGCGACGAAGAACGGTTTCAAGCTCAGGCATGGTTTCAAGAAAAGCTGTGGGGAGAAGGGAAGGGGCGCTCTATGAAAATTGCGGAACAGTCCGCTGCTAGAGCAGCCTTCAGCAAACTAAAAGCAGCTATTGAGTCACAGGGAATGCTTGATGTAAACAGACCCAAGCAAGCAGATCCCAACAACTAGAGCAAAATCAGCATGGTTCAGACAACCTCGCACCCAAACCCAATCAATCTAGTTCTGTTTGGAGCCGGGCGCTGGGGCTCTCACCTGCTGCGTAATTTTCGGGCTCATCCACAGGTGAACTTAAGGGCCGTTGTAGAGGCGTCTGAAGCAAGGCTAGCGTCTTTGCGCAGTGAATTGGATGATTCTGTACTGCTGCTGAACGATTGGCGGGCGGCGATGGCGATGGATGGGCTAGATGCGGTTGCGATCGCAACCCCAGCCGGCACCCACTACCCCCTCATCGAAGCCGCCCTCAAAGCCAACCTGCACGTCCTCGCCGAAAAACCCCTTACCCTAGACATTGCCAGTTCCAAAGCCCTCTGCGATCTCGCCGAGCACAAACGCAAGCAGCTCGTCATCGACCATACCTACCTTTTCCATAGCGCGGTAACCGCTGGCAAAACAGCGCTTGCAACCATCGGCACCCCTCGATATGGCTATGCCACCCGCACCCATCTAGGCCCTGTCCGCCGTGACGTTGATGCACTCTGGGACCTAGCCATCCACGACATCTCCATCTTCAACCATTGGCTGGGCGAAAGCCCCACACAGGTCAAAGCCCAAGGCAGCAGCTGGCTCCAGCCAAACACCGTCACACCGCTTTCTCCCAACGGATTAGCCGACGTCGTCTGGTGCCAATTGCAATATCCCAGCGGCTTTCAGGCTACAATCCACCTTTGCTGGGCTAATCCCGATAAACAAAGAAGACTTTGCGTTGTTGGTGACCAAGCGACCCTCATCTTTGATGAAATGAATTTAGAAAGCCCTTTGGTACAACAGCGAGGTGAATTTATTCACAAAGAGGGCTGGTTTACACCGACTAATCAGGAACCGAAAGCGATCACCATTCCACCATCAGAGCCCTTAGCCAACGTTTGCGATCACTTTGTCCAGTGCATCACCAGAAACGAAATTTCTCAGGTGTCATCTGGCAAAATCGCAACTGAGCTAGTGACCGTTCTTGGCGCACTCTCAGCGTCAATGAACAAAGATGGCGTGTGGATGAAGTGTACATAAGTCTTAGCTTCACTCACGACAGCAGCAATGCCCCTAGATTTAACGAGCATAGTCGTTAAGCTGCCAAATCTGAACGGCCTGTGCAGCCATCCGATCTTGACGGTTAATGATAGAAGTTGCAGTCCATTCGTCCGCCTGTATTGATTGCGTCATAGCATAGCTACTGTTTGAGTAAATCTGTTGCTTATCTTGATACACAGCTCTGCCCAAAGCACTGTTCAAATTGGGTTCTAATAGCGTCATATTGCCAATTCGATAGATAAAAGCCTCTGGGTTAGCGCGTTCAAAGCACTTTTGCCATGACTCGTCAGGATTTTGAGGCAAAATATGTTCAATCGAGAAGCTATCTTCTATTACATCTTTGCCAGAAGTCTGTTTCTCTAATTGCCTGAGAATGTATTTAATGAGGCCTTTCTGCTGCTGATTGGAGATTGATAGCACAGAGAAGTCCTGATGAAACTTTTCATCTGCGACGTAAAGCGAAGAGAGTTGAGCAAAAGCCGCTTTAGGTGATTTAACTTTCCCTTTAGAGATTGCTACGGCTAGAGCACCACAATGCCTTTCCAAATCGTTAGGATTCAGCCCTGATACAACGTAGCGAAAGGCCAAAACTGCCATCATTTTTAGCAACTTCTCAAACTTGCCATCGTCAAACTTTTCAGAGGCAGCTAGTAAAGCTGGCTGAAACTGCGACGTACCCAGCAGGTTCAGCTGCCTGACCCATTCCATGACCTGCTTACTTTTAGAATGGCCGCGCCACAAATCATCGTTCGAGTTATTGAGTGCAACATATAAATTGCTGTAATCGCTCAGCGTCTCCAACAAGTTAAAGGCTTGTTCCGCATTGGTAATGCTCTGTCTGACCGATTTGAACAAACTCGTTCTTTTTCGCTGCCTGCTTGTCATTTGCAGAAAACAGTTCAAGAAAGAAGGAAAGTCTTTCATGCCTACCGTCCTGACAATCTGCTGCCACTCGTGACGTGCTGCATTGTGATCGTCTGGCCCTCTCAGCAGCGAGAAAATATAGTTTTTGAGCAGGTCAACGCTACCGAGCTCAACACCTCTTGAATTTAGTGTCTCAAACAAAACGTAGGCGTTGTTTCCGTCTTCCGCACTGATCTGAATAAATAACAGTCGCCGTGCCACTGTCTCACTCAAGAGGGTTGCCAATGAGGTGCCTGAACGCGACAGTTCTTCTTGTAAGGTGAGCTGATTGGAAAAGTATGTAAAAGCACCCCACAAAAGCTGTTCTGATTGAGTGAGAACACTTATGTACTTCGGCTGACGCAAGTTAACAAGATTGTTCTGGTAGAAGCCATCGTCATTCTCATTGAGAGATAGTTTGCTGGAGTATCGTAGAGAGCCTGGATCTCTATCACCTAAGTACGTTCGTCTTAGAATTTCTTGTCTTTTCTGGTTGGCACCAGCCTCTACGCCTTCTTCTGCCAGTTGCTGAATCTTGTCAATCACTGCGATCGCTAAAATGCTCAGGGTAACTAATCGCTGCTGTCCATCAATAATTAAACTCGTATTGTTCAGCGTCAAATGGTTGCCATCATCAGCGAAGGCTGTACCGCCAGCTGTCTGAGTAACAATAGCCCCCATGAAGTGCAGTGACTGTGTCTGATGAGCAATTAGAATATCCTGCCAAAGGTCTTCCCAATTCTCGATGGTCCAAGCATAATCACGCTGAAACGCTGGTACCTTGTAACGCCGACCGTTGCCGAAGAGTTCACCAAATCTAGTGTTTTGAGTTTCTAACAGTCGATCGCTAGGCATAACGGTCAGGCATTAACAAACAACATCGATCACTTTAGCCAGGATGTGGAAATATTTTCTAGCTGCTCGCGCTCTGTGTCTGTGATACTCCAGCCTAACGCGCCAGCATTTTGCTCCGCTTGCCTAGCATTTTTCGCACCAGGGATTGGCACTACGCCGCCCTTACTAATTAGCCAATTCAGCGCCACCTGCACGGGCGTTTTGCTGTGAGCTTCGCCAATCGATTGCAGCGCAGCTAGGACTGGCTCAATTTTCTGTAGACCTTTTTTGCTAAACCGAGGATCCAGGCGACGAGCGCCAGCAGGCTGCAAATCGCTGCCGACAGTATATTTGCCAGTGAGCAAGCCTTGTGCCAATGGACTGTAGGCCAAAATCGTGACTTCTAAATTTTGGGCCGCTTCCATGACGCCATTGGTTTCTATCTTGCGGTGGAGCAGTGAGTATTGGACCTGATTCACCGCAAGCGGAATGCCTCTAGCGGCCAAGTGGCTGTGGGCTTCACGCATTTGTTTGGCGGAGTAGTTGCTCACGCCAATCGTTTGGATTCTGCCTTGCTCTACTTCGTCGGCGAGTGCATTCATAAGTGTCTTCTGGCTCATAAAAAAGTCGAAGGGCCAGTGGACCTGATATAGCGTTACCGAAGGGCGCTTAAGGCGTTTTAGGCTAGCAGTGACTGCATCTGCTACAGACTGGGCGGAAAAGCGCCAGGGCACAGGCATATACTTAGTAGCCACGACAACTTCCTGGTTGTCCTCTTGCATGAACTGGCCAATCAATTCCTCCGATTTACCGAGCCCATAGATTTCTGCGGTGTCTAAGAAGTTTACGCCTGCGGCTAGTGACGCATTGAAGGCAGCGCGAACGTCATCTGGACCGTAAGCACCGCCATATTGCCAAAAGAGAGAGTCTCCCCAAGACCAAGTGCCCAGGCCAAGTGCTGGAACTTGAGGGCCTTTTGGACCGAGGGTGACTGTCTGTAAGGAAGAAGTTGCCATGAAAAAAGTGCTGTGCTTTTGATTGACTGTGCGTTTTGCTTATAAGGTAGCGGGTTCGATGGGTTTAGTCATCTTGCTCAGCGATGAGAAAGTTCACAAACTGGCGGGCAGTGCGGCCTGAGCGACCATTGTGACGGGTGGCCCACTGACGGGCGCGCCAGTCTAGATTTTCGGGTTCTAGACTGAGGCCAGCCTGTTTAGCAAGCTGGCGAACAATGGTGAGGTAGGTGCTCTGATCAGCAGGGGTGAAGGTGAGGGTGAGGCCAAATCTATCGCTGAATGATAGCTTTTCTTGTACGGTGTCCCATGCCTGAATTTCATTGGCATCCTTGGGTCTAGGCCGCTCGTCAAAGAACTCACGGATGAGATGGCGACGGTTTGACGTTGCATATACAACGACGTTTTGAGGTCGGGCTGTCACGCCGCCTTCCAGCACAACTTTTAGCGCTTTGAAAGCTTCATCGTCTTCTTCAAAGGAAAGATCGTCAACGAAAATGATGAACTTCTGTGGAACGCGGCTGAGGGGGCTGACAATTTGCGGCAGGTTTTGCAGATGAGCTTTGGGTACTTCGATTAGGCGCAGGCCTTGTGAGTAATATTCGCTCAATAGCGCCTTAACCAAAGAAGATTTACCGGCGCCTCTGCTGCCGTAAAGCAATACGTTTTGGGCGGTATAGCCTCGCAGCAGGGATTCTGTGTTTTGGATGAGCTGTTGCTTTGGGTGGTCGTAGGCGACTAGCTCTGTGAGCTGAATAGGATCGGGGTTAAGAATGCCAGCTAGCTGACCTCCTGTGGTGTTGGGAGCAGACTGCCAGCGGAAGGCGGTGAACTGACCGAAAATGCCGACGCCGTGAGTAAGGTAGTGATTGGCTAGTTCGGCAGGTGTACTGGGAAAAGGGTGAAGGCTTGATGATTCAGAAACAGGAATGAATGGAGGAGACTCTGACGAAGTGGTTCCGTTGGTGCATAGTCTTCCAGTCCATTCGCTCAACTGCGCAGACTTTAGCTGATAGAAGCTGCGCAAAATAGTCAAATCGTGCTCGACTGCAGCGAGCAGGCTCGGGGCAATATGCTCGGCAAGCTGAGCGGCTGACGTAGGGTTATTCGGTAACGCTTGCGCCTGTTGAGCGAACGCGTTGTCAGCGTTTAGTATTTGCAAGACCAAATGCTGTGGCCAGTTTTGCTGACAGGTAGCAAGCGCAGAAAACCATTGACCGTAGGCACTGGCACTAGCAATTTTGTCCGCTGTCGTCAGGGCAAGCAGAAGGGCACTTAGTGCTTTACTGACATCGCTGTCGAATACCGATTGATAGAGTAGAAGTGAGGCGGCCTGTTGACGGTAGTTCTGAATTTTTGCGATCGCAGTCGCATCCAAACCCGTTCCATCCAAACCCATATCGAATCCTTACAATGTCATCACTTCATTATCCTACGGAACGGAACTTGGAGCCTGCAATGAAACTTAGAGCCTATGAGGCGAAAGATTTTGAAGCCATCATTCAACTCTGGTGGACATCCTGGCACTCTTCATCTGGCTATGTTCATCACAGGCCCATTGCAGACTGGAAGCAGAGATGGCATGAATTAGAAACAAGCCACGAGATTGTTGTTATAGAAAATAACGAGACAGTGCTTGCTTTCGCTGCACTATGGCATTCGAAAGCTATAGACACGCAAAATTGCGTTCTCTCTCAGATTTTTGTTGCGCCTGGCTGGAAAAAGCAAGGACTAGGACGGCAACTGATGCGGTGGGTAAGCAGCCGCTGCGCTCATGGGTTTTCGCTTAAAACGGCCGCAGACAATCGCGAGGCGATCGCATTCTATGAAAAAGCAGGATTGCAAAAGATCGGCTACAGCACTAACGACTTTAACGGAAAGAAAGAGGTTGAGTACCGCACAGCGAGAAACGTCACAGCAAAAAACGTCACAGAGAGAAACGTCAGCTGAAAAATAGAGAAAGATTAAGGCATTTTTCCAAGGTTGCTTACAGGCTGCGCTCTCGCTCTATAATCCCTACACTGTGAGGCCTTGTGAGTTTTTCTCAGTCCTCATAAAATGCTTCATCTACCCCTTAATTCTGGACATCTACAACCATGACGCTCGCCCCCATTTTTACACTGATTTACGGTATTGCAGCGATCGCAGGCGGTGCCATCGGCTATAAGCAAGCCGGTAGCCAGGTCTCACTCATCTCAGGACTTATCAGCGGCCTGTTGCTATTGATCGGAGCGTACTTTCTGTTTGGGGGTAGTCCTGCGGGGCCCTTAATCGCAGGCATTGTCAGCATAGTGCTCATTATCGTGTTCAGCATCCGACTAGCGAAGACGCGAAAGTTTATGCCTGCTGGGCTGATGATTATTCTAGGCGTGATTAATCTCGTTTCGCTGTGGACGCTGTTCAACGCAGTCTAGAAAAGAGAGCACAGCGTTGAAGCGTTATCGAGCTATCAGTCTGCGTAATAGTCTGCATAACAAGAGAGAGCTCTACGGCACGGTTACAACACGGTTACAACAAAGAGACTACGCAGTCGCTGCGCAGATCCTTCTGCACTGAAATTTCACAAAGTTCTTCCAAAGCTCAGCGGCTATGTTGGACATAATTATGACGAAATCTATGGATATTCGTTGATTTTTGCGTAATTCTACAGAGGCCTGATGAAGTAGCCTATAGAAAACATAATACTGATGCGTATTTCTACACGTTTTTGCTAGTCTATAGGCGTGAGGAGACCAGTATCTATACGGAGGGATTCGTCCCAACCTCAATCACGGCAACCGTGTTGAGGAATAGCAACTCGCGTATCAGATTACACATCCATGTGTAAGTGAGGCCCGTCACAAGGCTCGTTATCACTTGCTTTTCGTAGGCATCTCTACCTAGTATAACGTCATGACATCTACTCAAATCAAAGAGTTCAAAAGTAAAGAAGCCTGTCCTCGGTGCAGTGCGCACAAACTTTTCACAAACGATACTGCTAGAGATTCTCCTTCATTTCACTACCACTGCCTAAACTGTAGCCACGAGTTCTCGGTTAGCGCTGAAGCCAAAGAGCGACAGAAGAAAGCAAAAAGGAGAAAAGGTCAAAAAGATGAAAGCTTCCTCGGTATAGCGGTGATTGCACTTATTGTGCTGGTGATCTCTCTAGTAACGATTTCTCAGCAAGAGAATGAACAGGAGCAGAACACGCTTCAACCCTCTAGCCGGATTGAAGCGCTCAAGCGCCGAGAGGCTTAGACTCAAGCGCCGAGCGGCTTAAATTTGCCGGCTATTCTGGTTCTGTTCGCTCAGACTCGGCAGCAGAAGTCTCCTCCTCGGCAGAGGATTCATCTAAGTCATCTTCCGTGTCGTCAGCCGTTTCATTGGCCGTGTCGTCAGCGGCCAACCACTCACTGGTTGGCCGATTGACGGCGTTAACAATGTCGCCGGGAGCCGCATAGATTTCCATCTCTTCAGCGCCAGTTTCACTAGACTGGACCTCATCGGACGGGGTTTCGTTTTCAGCCTCGTCAGGCTCGGGCTCGTCAGGTTGTATTTCCATGACCTGAACGTATCGTTTGTCGCCGGCAAAATCTAGGCCACCAATAGCCACCGAATAGTCTTTATCAAGCGCTGAGAGGGTTACGGTATAGTCAGGATTGGCTAGACCAAATGCTTCTAAGGTCTCAGTTCCCTCAACAGCAACAGAACGAGCAGAAGGGCTTGTGAGTTGACTGAGCAGAAAGGCGATCGCACCATTTTCAGCCACCGCCGTTTCAGGCTTGCTCATCTCCCACTGACCATCATCAGTTTTCACAAAAGACAGTTCTTCTATCCCAGCAGGCTCTGTTTCCGCAGCATCGGATTCAGCGTCTGCCGCAGCGCGCAACACAGAGAATTGTTCAATCTCTTCTTCTTCGATGGGTAGTAGTTGCGCCGTTGCCTCAGTATCAACAATGCCTTCAGTATCTACAGCAGTGTCTGAGGACTCTGACCCTGAGCGGTTTTCAAAAAGAAGGACACCGCCTGTAAGTGCGATCGCACTTAGCAACAACCCCAACGTTCCACGCTTTAACATCGTTCAATCCAAACAGTTTCAAAACAATCAAGGGCCAAACAATTAAAGGCCAAACAATCAACAGTCTTATCGGTGTGTTTGTGCCATCAGGCTTACCGCCGCTTCGCCCATAGCGCACCGGCCCCCACCAAACCCATCAGCGGGAAAATCACTAGTGCCAACAGCATGAGCAAAATCTGTTGCTGTACCGTCATATTCAGCCGTCTGTTCGTTGCTTCCTTAGGGCGAATCGATAGCGTTGGGCTATCAATTTGGCTGAGCCAGCTGACTGAGTTCAAAAACACATCACCATTCAGCTGCTGATCGAACAGACCATCGGTTGCAAAGCTAGAGTTACCGATGACCACCATGCGACTCTCGCGATCGCCTACCGTATCCGCTGAATCTACGGTCTCTTCCTCTGCAAGATCTGCTTCTAGCGCTTCTAGTTCTTCTGTGTCGGCAGGCGCTTCAGCGACTGGCGCTTCACTGGCCGAGTCTTCCTCACTAGCGGAGTCTTCTTCAGCAGCAGCAGGTTCTTCATTAGTAGATTCTTCACCGGCAGATTCTTCAGAAAGCACATCATCCACATCGACAACAGCCGGGCGAGTCAACGCTACACCTAGCGCGAACGGTCCTTCTGGGGCTTTCTCTTCATCGACAGTAATATCTGCACCTTCTGCGATAGTCTGCGCGTGGCTATTTTGATTTGTGAACAGCAAAGGCGTCTCTTCTACATTGGAGACTTCTCGAATCTGTAGCGGTCGAGCGACCGGAAAGAAAGAACGTCCCTGGTTAAACGCTTCTGTAATCGGGTGGTCGCCATAGTCTGTCACCAACGGCGCTGCGGGGCCCAAACCAACAAGCTGACCGCCCCCAGAGGTATCTATCACAATGGTCTCTTCAGGGACTACACCCCATTGGCTAAGCATTACCTCTAAGCCAGTCTCTACCTGCGGATCAATCAAGACAAACAAACTGCCGCCCTGCTCTAGGTAGTCTCGAATCTTGATGACTTCACTATCAAAAAGCTTCTCGCGTGGGCCAGCAATGATGATCACATCGGCATCGTCAGGAATATCGCCAGTCTCTGCCAGGTTTAATGGCGAGACCGTAAAGTTTTCACCCTGTAAACGATTGGCAGCTTCAAACAGCCCAGCCTGCGAGCCGTCAATGGCATACTCGCCATGCCCCTGCAAAAAGTAGGCAACAGCAATATCTTCCTGACTAAGCTGAGCGAGTTTGTTGGTTAGCTGTCGTTCACTCAACCGTTCCTGTGGATTGGTGCGCTGTACGAGTAGGGTGCGATCGCCCGAAGCCGTCGGGTCGGGGTTTGCCGTTTGCAAAAACACCTCACCCCCTGTCTCTACACCCAGCTCTTGGGCTAGCTGAGGCTGCGAGTACGGATCGATGTATTCGTAGGTCAAATCGCGATTGAAGCGGCGATAGTTATCTAATAGCTGCTGATCGGTAGGATCGGGCGCGGGGCTAAAGATCAAGACGTTAACAGGCTGTTCTAGATCTTCGACGACTTCCTGCGATGCCGGGGACAGGGTAAGCAGCTGCCCCTCGGTCAGGTCGACACGGCTGTCGTAGCGAGCGCCAAGAAAATTGACCAGAGCCAAAATCAACAGCACAGAAAACACAGACACGGCCGCGTTTGTTCCAGCCTGCGTAGAACGGCGCTGCCAGAAATAGGTGCTAAAGACATTAAAATCACCTGCCGCGATGCTGGCGACCATCAGCATCAGACCGATTACCAGCAATGTCACAGCGACCAGCGTCCAGCCGTTGAGCACACCCACCACTAGGCCAGCGGTTACCAGCATCAGCCCAGGCCAAAGCAAATATTTCACTAACGTTTGAGCATTTTTCATGTGTCAAGACCGCTGAAAGCGCAAAGTGTCAATGGATTGGGCCGTTAGGAATAAACCCAACAGGATGTAGCTAATAAATAAAATAAGACCGCTGGTATCAAAGATGCCTTGAGTAAAGTCGGTGTAGTGCGTCAGCATGGACAGGTGGCTGAGTGCTTCGCCAATAGGGCCTGGGAGTGAAGTTGCGATCGCATCGACCACCCACAGCACTAGCACAACGCCAAAGGTCATCACCGCCGCTAGCACCGTACTGTCCGACAGTGACGAGATAAACATACCGAGCGCTAGCACGCTGGCCGCCAACAGCAACAAACCAAAGTGCCCCAGCAGTAAAATCGCCGCTGGAAACGTGGGCTCACTCGACCAGAAAGCCACTAGCTCAACAATCAGCAGGGGTAGCAGCATTGCGCTGTAAAACGTCACCACGCCCAGCAGCTTGCCAAGCGCCACAACCCAGTTGGTCAAAGGAGAGGTCGCCAGTAGCTCCAGGGTCCCTTGCTTACGCTCTTCTGCATACAGCCCCATGGAGAGCATCGGCAAAATAAACATCGAGAGCGAGCCCAGTAAGTTCAGGTATATCTTGAGAAACTCATAGGGGACATCCACTGGCTGCGGACTTACGCCCAGCTGATCGGCAGCAGCGACCTGGGCGATCAGGCCATTGGGTGAGAGCAAAATAGTGACTAGAAACAAACCACCAATCAGCCAGAACACTACTGCAATCACATAGGCAAACGGCGAGCTGAAGTAGCTTTGCAGCTCGCGCCGATAGATAGCGAGCAGATTGTTCAAAAATATCTTCATTCTGTTTCCTCCGCTGCTGCTTCGGACTCTGTAACGGTCTGCGGGTCTGCGGCCTGCGAGGTAGCATTTCGATCCTGCTCGAAGAAAGCTGCCGTCGGCGCGCCTTCTTCGTCTAAAACGGGCAAAGGCGCTGTCTCAGCAGAGTCTTTTTTTTCACCTTTGCTTTCGCCGCTGCTTTCGCCTTCGGAGTCTTCAGGTTTTTGAGACGCCTCAGCCGCTTCAGCAGTTGAATCTGCTGTTGATTCAGCAACCGGCTTTTCGCTGGCGACAGTCTCCGCATCTACCGCCGCAGTCCCTTCTTCCATCGTCAGATCAATAAAGACATCTTCTAAGCTGGCGCGATTGCGGCTAAGTTCAAACAGCTCTAACCCTTCGTTGACGACTTGGGCCGCGATCGCACTTCCTAAATCTTCCGCCCCTGTTGTCACCTGGAACCGGGCGTGGCCTGCAGCTAACCCTTCTGTTGACAATAGCTGCGCATCGCTCACACCCGGCACCGAACTGAGTACCGCTAGCGCTCGCTCTGTTTCTCCACGTAGCTCTAACCGGTATCCACCTTTGCCAGTTAGCCGTTGGACTAGGCGTTCTGGGCTATCAGTGGCAACGATTTTGCCTCTTTTGATGATGGTAACGCGATCACACGTCGCACTCACCTCCGGCAAAATATGGGTCGATAAAATAATTGTATGCTCACCCGCCAGGCTCTTGATCAGGTTGCGCACCTCAATAATCTGTCTGGGGTCTAACCCTACCGTGGGCTCGTCGAGCACGATGACCGGCGGATTGTGCACAATTGCCTGAGCAATACCCACCCGCTGACGAAAGCCCTTAGACAGCTTGCGAATAATCGTCGTTCGCTTTTCTTGCAAATTGCAGCGATTAATTGCAGACGTCACCTTCTCTGCCAGCTCACCGGGCGCAACGCCTTTAATTCGCGCAACAAAGTGCAAAAAGCCCTCTACCGTCATCTCCGGATACAGCGGCGGTGTCTCGGGCAAATAGCCAATGCTCTGACGCACCGCCATCGACTCTGCGTGCACATCTTTACCGGCAACCCTTGCCGTACCTTCCGTCGCTGGCAAGTAACCGGTTAAAATCCGCATCGTTGTGGTTTTTCCGGCTCCATTCGGGCCTAAGAACCCCAAAATTTCGCCCGGCTCTACCGTAAACGTCACGTCTTCAATCGCAACGGTAGAACCGTAAGACTTACTAAGCTGGTCAACTTCAATCATGATGTCCCTTTAGTTGCCCTACACTAGAACCGGCACACAAGCGATAACCGACAGGCCGGTCACCCGGTAGGCCACGAGCACGAAATTCTAGCACCTACAAGCCAGACTAATATTGCACCTGTTTGCCGATCTGCAAAGTGACACGAAGCCATGGCCAAGAAAAAATTTCCCCATCTCGTCGGCTCCAAGTGGACAGCTCAGCAAAAAACAATGGGCTGGCGTCATTTTCATGTCACTAACCGCAAAAATCAAGGATCGCTCGTCTTCGCCGAACTCGTAGCCGCCTGCGATCCAAAAGTTCGCTTCTGGCTAAATGCCAAAGTTCTCAAAAACCGTCAGCTCTGGGCAGCTGGCTGGCAAACCCTCAATCAAATCCAGGCACTCGCCGACGACTAGCCGACGACTAGACTATCAGAGCAGCGAGAAGGCCGAGACAACGTCCTCGCTAGACTCCACACATACATAAATCACATACATAAATTAGAAAACTGGGTAAGTCAGCCAGATAACGACTAGAATCGGCTAGATATATTGATGGAGGCGAATTACACACCATCAGCTAAAACCCGCCAGCAGGTAGCCAAGCAGTACAACACCCTTTAAGGCACTCTTTAGGAATAGAGCCTGCAACCAGAGAATCGTATTACTATGGATAAATACTGTTTGTAGCTGTAAGCTATATCACCTCTGAACCATCATGACTGTTCCGTCTACACCACCAGAGGATGCTAATTTACTCAAGGCAGTGCTACCTCCACTGCTCAATGACTTTCAGCATTGGTTTGCTCGTACAATCAGCCTGCTAGAGAGCCAAACCATTACCTTTTTAAGCGCTGCTGAGCAAACCGACTTACGCGATCGCATTCAGGTAGCACAAAAGCAGGTTAGCGCCTCTCAAGCGCTTGCCTCAGTGACAGACGGGCAAGCTGGTATCGAAATGCCAGTCGTCATGGGATGGCATAAGCTAGTTCATGAGTGCTGGGGCGTAGCATTAAGGCAAAGAAAAGAAAGCCAGAAAAAAGAAAGCCAAAGCAAAGAGAGTCAAACAGAAAAGAATGCCGCTGCTGGTACCTCCCCTCCAGAAAAAGTTTCAGAGCAGCCAGCAGAGAAAATTCCACCCAGCAGCCGACTAGAAGACTATTAGTACGCTCATAGCACGCTCAAAACTAACCATATGACAGCAGCCATCTAAGCTACAGCTATCCCAGGTTAAAAACCTTTCACTCCGCGCCCACTTACCACGCCCACTCAAGTTTTCTCCCTAAGATCTATGCTTCACCTGATATACGTTCTTGCTTTTACCATCTTGGCCGTTATTGCCGTTTCAAATATGATTCGCAACATGGTGCGCCTAGGAACTCAGGTCCAGCAGCCACCCCGAAAAAATGGCGGAGCGCAGGTCAACCGCCCGGTGCCTCATCCAGAGCTGCTGAACGAAAGTGGCGATGTCATCAACGAGCCCCTGCTGGTCATGAGATCTATCTCAATTAAAGATGCCAGAGAAAAGCTCAATGCCCTCTACGAGTCATCTTCAGGGAGTGACGAGAGCACGTCAGAAGAAGGTTAAAAGAACTACAAAAATTCGACGTCAGAACCACTAGACTAATCTTATGGATTCTGAAACGCCTTCCTCACAACGATCACCTGCGCCACTACTGGTGCAACAGACAAAACCCCGCAAAATTGTCACGCTAATCCACAAGGAAACGACGATTCCAGGTGTGGTAGGTGAAAAGCTAATAGAGATGGGGTACGAGCTCGATATCCGAGCGCCGATTTATGGCGATGTGCTGCCTCAACGCTTCGATGAGTATGCAGCGGCACTTGTCTTTGGTGGGCCCATGAGTGTGAACGACGATGAGCCCTACTTGCACAAGGAAGCGGCGTGGGTTCGTCAGGTATTAGAGGCTGAGCTGCCCTATCTAGGCATTTGCCTGGGGGCACAGCTACTGGCCAAGGTATTGGGTGCGAAGGTAGGCCCACATACGAACGCACTAGAAGAGATTGGTTACTATCCTATTTACGCAGCGGCAGAGGGAAAGGCTTTATTTCCTGAGGTGCTGAGGGCCTATCAATGGCATAAAGAGGGGTTTGAGCTGCCCAAAGGCGCGGTGCTGCTAGCACAGGGTCAAGATTTTCCGAATCAGGCGTTTCGGTGGGGTGAGCGCGCCTTTGGCCTACAGTTTCATCCAGAAATGACGGCCAGCATGGTCGAGTTTTGGACAGAGCAGGGAGCGGACTTGCTCGGCGCGCCCAATGCGCAGACCCGCTGTGAGCAAATTGCTGGACATCAAAAATACAGTCAGGACGTCAGCCGCTGGTTGGAAACTTTTTTAAACAATTGGCTCGCTTCGGGAAACTAGCCAGCATGATTGATAGCACTGACTAAACTTTACGGATGGACGTTGCCACATGTTGCAGTCGCTGAGACAAGCCTGGAATCGATTAAGCGGGAGAAAGCTGTGGGGTGTTTTATTTGCGATCGCCCTCTCCATCACCGTTCTCTTTCAAGCCTGCGGTGCTAGTACAACCGATAGCGCCACTGCCTCCGAAGACTCAACCTCAGTCGACGTTCCAGCCTCTGAAATCCCGGTCGCTAGCCAACCCGACGGCAAGACTGACGGAAACATAGATCCCTTACTGCAAGAACACGAAGGCGACAAGCCCACCGCTACCCCCATCGCTCAAATAGAGCCCACTACACCCGTCACAGGCGAAAGCGTCACCTACGCCACCATAGACGGCACCCCAATCACTGGCTACCTGGCTCAACCCACCGATCAGGCTGGAGAAGCCCTACCCGCTATCATTACCATTCACGAATGGTGGGGCCTCAACGAAAATATAGAAGCCATGACCCGCCGCCTCGCAGGCGAAGGCTACACCGACTAAGCAGTAGATCTCTACGGCGACGACGTAGCGACCGAACCGACCGCAGCTCGCGAACTTATGCGCGGCGTTATGGACAACCCGGCCCCGGCCCAAGACAACATTTTTCAGGCCGCCGAATTTCTTAGAAACGAGTACAGTGCTACGACCTTAGGCTCTATCGGCTGGTGCTTTGGTGGCAACTGGTCGCTGCGTACAGGCCTGCTACTCACATCCGATCTAGATGCTATGGCTATCTACTACGGCCAGCTTATCCTAGCGCCCGAAGCCCTCGACGCGCTTGACATGCCTATCATTGGCTTCTTTGGCGCAGACGATAGCTCTATCGCCGTAGATGACGTCAACAACTTTGAAGAGGTACTCACCGATCTAGGCAAGGATGTTGATATCAATCTGTACCCTGGCGTAGGGCATGCGTTCGCCAACCCCTCTGGTCAGAACTACAACGCAGAAGCCGCCGAGGATGCCTGGGAAAAAACAACCGCGTTTTTTAGTAATCACTTGAAAGAAAGCTAGGTTGCACAGCAATTAGGCTACAGCCTGAGCTGAGCGAGGCTCAGGTAATGAGTCACCCAAGGTATCGTAAGAAATTACTAAGGATTCAATCGCTTCAATGCCTTGTGCAACAGCCTCTTCGTAAGTATCTCCGTGGGTACGCCACTGCTGTCCTGGAAAGTCAGGAAGGCCGACAAGAAAGCAGTTATCATCGTCTGACCACTGAATCACCATCTGGTACTTATATTTGCTTGTCATGCTTGATTACTCTCAACTTCTCTAATAGCTTGCAAAATTGCCTTCTCTTGATACCGTTTAGCATCAGAACTATTCTTACCAGAGACCGTTATTTTGCCTGCATACAGCGGATGGACCCAGTTGGTGTGGCTGCCTTTACCTGGGACTTCTTTAAATCCTCCCTTACGCAGCATTTGCTTTAGCTCTCGAATCTTCTTCGGCATGCCTTCAACTTTCCTCAAATCGTAGCAAAGGGATGCTGTATTAGTCGCCCTCAGTGTTTAGCTCTTTCTTGAGTAATAGATAGGCTTGGGTGTATTCAGGAATTTGGCTGACCGCCTGCTGGTAGCTTGCTCGGTCAGGGAAAACGCCTGCGAAGTAATCCAGCTGATGTAAGTTCGGCAAGAAGGCACCGCCGGTGTCTGCAACAATGCCGAATCTTATGTTCTGGTCGCCTTCTTCAATCGCGATGATTTTGCCTAGACCAATATTCAAGACATCGCCTGCGAAGGTCACGCCAGGCTCAATCGGAATTTTGGCGGCGGAGTCGTATCCATAGCCGTTGAGCTGAGTCACTTCCCTAAAGTACCAGTAGCGGCCTTGCTGCCAGGGATCTACGCCTGCAACGTAGGCAATGCCGTTGTTTCTATCAACGTTGAAGTAGGTTGAGCTGCCATCTGGAAATTCTACGAAGGCGGTGCCCTGCATTAGCGCGTCTTCAAAGCTTTCGCGGGTGAGGTAGGCCAAAGCTTCTACCTTGCCAAATTCAGCGCCGCCGGGCTCGAAAATGCCGCTGAGCACGTCTTGCTTTGTGTATTGAGTGATGAAGTCTTCGTTTTCTAAGTCATCGTTGAGCCTGTAGACAGGAACGTTGAAGGTGTCTGTTCTTTCTCGTGAGCCCTCATGGGTGAAGACGGCATATTTTGTGATGCGAACGCGTTCTTCGGATAGGTAGGTTGGGTCGTATCCCATCCAGCGAATAACGTCAAAGTTCTGGTTGATGAAGGTGGGATCTTTTAGACGAGTAGGGCGTCCAGCAGCGATGTCTTCCTGCAAGATTTGAGCCATGAAATCCAGAGTGTCTAAGACGTCGGTGACTTCGATATCTTGGTGAGCTGAAATGCCGTCCCGTAAAACTTTGAGGTCTTGGCAACCGTGCCGGAAGAAGTAGGCGCGGGTCGCGGCCACAACGCTGAGCATATCTTGCTCGTCGAAGGTAATGGTTCGGCTGGGCAGCGTAGAGGGTTCTAGAACGTAGTCGGTTCGAACGTCATAGGCTGGCTCTTCTTGCTCGTTAATGACGGTGTAAAACTGGCTGGGTTCTTCTGTCGCGTCTTCAAGCTCGGATAAGCAGATCCCTAGTCGAATCTCTGAGAGCAGATCTGGCTGATCAACAGCCAAACTGCCGGGCTGCAATTCTGTAGCAGGTGACTCTGTAGCAGACGGCTCCGTAGTCGGCTCTGGTTGACTATCGCTGTTCACGTCGTCTGACTGTGTAGGCTGCGTGCTGTTATCTGGCTGAGGTTCTGTATCAGATTCCGAATCGGCCTCTGAATCAGATTCTGAACTGGGCTCTGTATCAGACTCTGTGGGCGCGTTGAGAATGTCGATGAGTTCGCTTGCGGGGGCTTTGCAACTTTGCCATAGGCCTAAAGCCATAAGAACGGCCAAGCACAGTGAGACGTTAACACGGGTCTTCATCTAAACATCCTTACGACTTCGTCAGCGACTGCTTCAGTATGAACGGTGAAGATGTTGTTACCCATGCCTTTGCATGGACATCCTCTATAGGCATCTTTGCAGTAAGCTACGGCATCTAGCAAGAGGGCAGATTGCGCTTTTTCACCATAGAACCTGCTATGGGTAAAGTTTTAAGCTGATAACAAAGCTTTCTTCTCTTTAGGCGCGATCGCACCCACTTTCCACTCACTTTGCTCTACAGCTGCCGTCATCAGCTGAGCCAGCTTGCGCGACTCTTCGTCAACATCAAACTGCGCACGCACTTTCGCAACGCCCTGCTCGCCAAACCGCTGACGCAGCGCGCCGTCTGCTAACAGCGTTTGAATGCGATCGCACAACCTCGCCCCATCGCTCGGCGGCACCAAAAATCCGTTTATCCCATCGTCTACCAGCTCACTCACGCCAGCGATTTGCGTAGCGACTACGGGCACACCAGACATCATTGCTTCCATCAGCACCACCGGTACCCCTTCTGCAAAGCTCGGCAGCACAAACACATCCGTTGCTTGCAAAAAGTCTCTGACCGCTGCCTGCGACTGATACCCCACAAACCTCACCTGCGCAGACAAGCCCAACGCCACAGATTGTTGCTCTAACAAAGGCCGATCTGGCCCATCGCCCACAACCGTTAAGACAACGTTTGGATTTGTTTTTTTCAGCTGAGCTAACCCTTCTAACAGCACCGGCAGCCCCTTAACGGCCGCGAGTCGTCCAACAAACAACAGTTGGCATCCTTCACCACTGTGTTTTACCGGCACAAACTGAGCTGGATTAACCCCACAGTGAATAATGTGCAGCCTGTCCCAAATCTCGTAGGGCGCAAATACCATTGCCTGTGAGCGGCAGTAGTGACTAATGCAAGAGACAAAGCTGGCTCGCTTCATTTTCTCATCAATTCGCCAGCGCTGTGGCTCAAAGAAGATTGCTGGACCGTGAAGCGTGAAGCTATAGGTAACGCCGCCTAAAGCAGCCGCCAACATCGCAACAGAACAGCTAGTATTGCCAAAGTGATTGTGCAGGTGAGAGAGTTCTCTTTGCTTGATTTGCTCGGCGAGCATGCCCGCTTCAAGAAAATAGAACAGTTGATACAACAGTCCTTTGAGATCGGGCTGGCGAGTTTTAAGCGCAAGCGCGATCGCACTCAAATACCGCTTCGGCCTCCCTATCATCAACGTCATGTGCGCCTTGATTAACCCAAAAATATCTGCAGGAACCCCTTTTTCAGAGAGTATGTAAAAAGTCTTCTCGCGTTCGCTGGCCTGCTCTGGCCCTACGATGTGTTTGTCTTCAGGGCGGCGAACGGCAAAGGTGTGGATGTCGATAGCGTGCGATCGCAGTCCGGCCACTTCTCGTTGAATAAAGGTATCGGTTGCCCGGGGATAGGTCCCCGTTAAATAAGCAATACGCATTGTTGAGCTAAGGGTTGAACCGAGTGTTGAGCTAAGGGTTGAACCGAGTGTTGAGCCAGTCATTTATGCAGCTTGAGAGACTTTGGCGGGTTCAGGCTCAGCGACCTCGAAATGGTTGCTGTTGTCTAAGCTGCGGGCGATCGCAGCTTCCATTCCGTACCTAGGTTTCCACCCTAAACACTGTTTCAGCTTCTGATTGCTGTATCGCAATGACTTGAACCGAGCGTGCAGCCGCGCAGGGACCAGTACGCCTGGCAGCTTGGCATTGCCGCCCAACAGCTGCATGTTCACAGCCCAAGCCAAATTGCCAATCGCTCGCATCACCGTCCAGTTCACAGGAACAAACTTTGGCGGATTTGGCACCTGCGCCAGCAATGCCCTGGCATACTGCCGCTGAGTCGGTGGATTGTCGTCCAATACGTTGATCGTTTGGCCGATGGCGGCTTCTTGCTCTGCGGCCAATACAATGGCGTCTGCACAGTTTTCTACATAGGAGAGCGGCAGCCGAGAGTAAGCGCCGATTCTCAGCCAAGACGCCTCTCCCAGGCTCGCGCCCAACCGCGCCGTCCACAGGTTGTCTTTGCCGTAAATTACACCGGGCCGCAGCACGGTCACTAGGCCGCCCTGCCTGCGCTCAAAGTCGCGCACTAAATTCTCTTGCAGCAGTTTGGTCTGCGCGTATTCATCGCGATAGGCCGGTTCTGTCACCAAAGGAGAAGACTCATTGAGTAAGGTCCCGCTTCTCATATTGATGTAGTCGTAAACAGAGAAGGTGCTAATAGCCACTAAGCGCTTTATGTTGGCAGTGGTCATTGCCGCCATCAGGTTTTCGGTAGCCAGTACGGTGCCGCCAAACTGCGCGTAGAAGTCACCTGCTTTGGCAGCGGCCAGATGCAAGACGGCGTCTGTTCCCACAATGCCTTCAGCAATCCCAGCTGGCCTACGCAGGTCGAAACGCACCAGCTCGACTTGAGAATGACTTGCCCAGGCAATTGCAGAGACATCCGTGGCCGGGCGTACGACGGCTTTTACCTGATGGCCGCGTCTGAGGGCCGCAGCGACTACATACTTCCCCAAAAAGCCGGAGGCACCGGTTACTAACAACTTCATTCGAATACTTTCTCCTAGCAAAACAGAATAGACATAAGAGCTAAACAAGACTTAGCGGTGCTTCAGGTCTGCTGCGCGCTTGAGGATGCGTGCTTGTCCAGACGGCAGCCTGCTTTTCGTTTAGCCGACGGGTGGCTTCGCCTTTTCCCTGAGTCAAGCACTGCCACTGGTAATCGCGCAAGAACTGACGAAAGGCCAAATCACCATAGCGATCTTGCCGGGTCACCATCGACCGCAAATAGCCATAGAGCATCATGCCGCCACCGACCACATAAGGCGGCACCATCATTCGATACATGGCGCTCGCGGCCATGTAGGGTAGCCCTGTGCCCATGAAGTACTGACCTGAGCCGTGGCGGGTTCTGCCGGTAAAAATACTTTTTTGGCTAGAGCCCATAGGCCGCAGGTGGGTAAAGCGCAGGGCGGGCTCATCCCAGCTACAGGCAATCCAACCCAGCATTCGGCAGCGATGACCGTCAATGCCGTCCCACATCACCTGCCGCACAAAGCCGCCAATTTCTTGAAAGCAGGCTGTGCGATACAGCTTGATCATGCCGACTGAGTTTTCATCGCCGCAGCGTTCGCTGACAAGGTTGCCGCTCTGACCGATAAAGTAGGGCTTGCCGCTACAGGTGCCTATGCGCGGGTTCGCTTCCATCCGCTCAATCAGCGTTTCAAAATAGGTAGGCGGAATGTCTAAATCTACGTCGAGCTTGCAGATATAGTCGTAGTCGTTAGTCTCAAGGGTGCTGTAGCCCGCGTAGAAGGCTTCTATGACGCCGGGGCCAACGCTCCTTTGGCCGCGATCGCGCCTTTCTATCACCTCAATAAAGTCGTACTCACGCGCCGCTGCCGCAATAATCTCCTGCGTTCCGTCTGTCGAGCCGTCATCTACAATCACCCACTTGGTTGGCAACAGCGACTGACCCACAATGGCATCAATTGTCGTTTGCACATGTGCCACTTCATCACGACAAGGGCTAATAAGTACGTATCGCCTTGACATGACGAGAGGCTCCTAACTGATTCAAAGGTCTTACTTCATTAAGAGCTGGTCATCAGGCAAATAGTTCCAAGCAAATAGTTCCAAGAGAATAATTCCAAGCGATAGTCATGGAAACATTTAGTGCACAAGCCCTGTCTTGTGTAACTCAGCAGCAGTAGCAAGGCATGATGACTTCATTCAGCGCAGAATCAAGCCTGGAGACGGTGGTAAACAGTGATCGCATAACCAGTCAAACTCTCGTTTCCACATTCTCCACATCATCATCATCAACGCCGCCGGTGATTGTTGTAGGACTGCCTAGAAGTGGATCGTCATACCTAGCACATGTGCTTTCTTGCTTGGATGATTGGTTTATTTTTGATGATTTGTATCCTTATCAAAAGGCTGCGATCGCAAACATCACCCCCACCGACGACCTCTCTACAGCTCCCGAACGCCTCAAAAAATTTATTAACCAGCTCTCCTGGCAGCTGTGGGCCAAAATCAAATACGAAGAGAACTTTCAAGTACCTGACCTCAGCCTAGAAGCCCCCTTCGAAATGGAAGAGGCTTTGATCACAGCGCTACAGAAGCAGCCTTCTCTCACCTGGCCTCAAGTGTTAGAAGAGTGGATGATGCGCCTTGCCTTGCATGACAACAAGCACCGCTGGGGTTACAAAACACCGCAAGACTTCATGCATATGGATGAACTTGCCCAGCTGTTTCCGGGCGTCAAGTTCATCTACATTCTGCGAGACCCCCGCAACATGATGCGCTCGTTTAAAAATTTGCCCCGGGTAAAAACAGACGGCAGCCAAGACGGCGAGTCGCGGCAGTACCACCCAGCCGTGTACGCACTGTACTGGAAAAACGCCTACGAAAAAGTTCAGACCTTTATCCAACAAGGCACAGCCCCAGTAGAAGTCGTCAAGTTTGAAGAGCTGGTACAGGCCCCTGAAGCGACTGCCGAGCGATTAGCAGCATTCCTAGAAACAACAGTCTCAGGCAACGTCATCACTGAGCGGACCAACGCGTCTGCTAAAAACACTCCCCCCGTCGAACTCACCCCGACCGAAACGCTTATCTGCGAAAAAATCACAGGCCGCAGCATGCAGGCAGCAGGATACAAGCTGATTCAACCCACGCCTAAGCTTTTAGATATCTTCGATCTCTTAAGAACATCAGCCACCTTCACCCGCTATCAGATTGGGCGAATCATTACTAATAAAAAGGCTAGAACCTCAGTCATCGCCTTTGCCAAAAGCCTTCTAAAGCTAAAGTAACAGCGGCTATCAGCTCAGAACGCCACAAACAAAAACTCACCCGTACCCATGTCAGACCTTTCACCTAGTTCAGCCACCGTCGAAGCGCCCATCTTTTTAGTCGGCTCCGAGCGCTCGGGCACCACGCTATTGAGGCTGATGCTGAACGCTCATCCGCAAGTGACCTGGCTCAATGAGTTTGAATATGCAGTGGGCATGGTCTCTGATACAGGTGAGCTTCCAGCGCTTCAGGCCTACTACAGCTGGCTCGATACTCATCGCGTTTTCCGCATGAGCAAAATGACGATTGACCGCAGGCTGTCCTACCCAGAACTGGTCAATAGCTTTTTGCAACAGCGCTTGGATACGTTCAACAAACCGCTAGTGGGCGCAACCGTTCACCACCACTTTGACCGGCTGCTCACCCTTTGGCCCCAGGCGAAGTTTATTCACATTGTGAGAGATCCTCGCGCGGTTAGTCGCTCTTGCGTTGTCAAAGGCTGGGCTGGCAATGTGTGGGTAGGGCTCAACCGCTGGATCGCAGCCGAAAGGCTATGGGATAAATTGAGTCCTCAGCTAGCGGCTGAAAATAAGCTAGAGATTCGCTATCAGGATTTGGTTGCCAACAATCGTCCGGTGCTTGAGCAGGTCTGTCAATTTGTTGGCGTGGAATACAGTGAACAGATGATGGAATACGTTCACACCACAGACTACGGTTTGCCCAATCCAAAGCTCATTCAAAACTGGAAAACCAAGCTCACGAAAAGAGAGATTCAGCTGATAGAAGCCCGGGTCGGAGCGAAACTGAGAGAAAGAGGGTTTACGCTCAGCGGCTATGCGCCAATTAAGCTCGCTGCGCTAGATAAGTTCTATCTAAAGATTCAAAACTGGTGGGCTCGCATTGTCTTTCGCGTTCGGCGCTATGGCCTTGGCCTAGTGATTGGAGATTTTGTGACACGGCGTATTGGCGCACGCCAGCTCCATCGCCACTACCAGTTAAAAATGAATGAGATTCAGCTAAAGCAGTTAAAAAAGTCTTGGTAGGCCAATTTTCGATTCATTTCTTTTGATTTAGTTTTTATTGAGCAAGTTTCGATTGAGCAAGGGTTTGCAATCATCAGTGCTGATTCATTAACCTGAACTGAGATTAAAACTCTGTTATTAACAACCTGTAGCTTATGAACGGTATCGCGTCTTCCCTGGTCAACGGCGTTTTAGGCATCGACCCGCTGGCTAAATTCATCAAGAATCGCGCTCGCAATATGATGATCGATCGGGCCGAAACGCTAGGCGTGCACTGGCGCGATGAAGTGAAAGCGCTGCAACGCAGAAAATTGGAAGTCAGTGGATTGGAAGTCAGTGGATTAAAAGAAACTGAATCGGAAGCTACAGGCACTGGCCAGGCCGATAGCGTTCATCCGCAGTGGGAAAAGGATTTAGCAGCCGTCACTAACCCTGACACTGTCTATCCTGGCTATTACACTGCCGCCAGCTTTCATGCCTACGAAGAGAGCAACCTGGGCTGGCGACCTGCCATGGAACTAGACGTAGCCGCGCAGGCTGTTCACGCGCGCATTTGGCCAAAAGGAGACGAACGGGCCGGGCTGCCAGGCGATGTCAGCCTTCGCAGCAGCTATAACCAAGCTTTAACCAGCATTTTACCGACAGCACCAGAGCAGATTATCGACCTGGGCTGTGGTGTAGGGCTCAGTAGCTTTACGCTAAAAACCGCCTTTCCGGCAGCTCAGGTCACAGGCGTCGATCTCTCTCCCTATTTTCTGGCCGTTGCTCAGTACCACCTCGCGCATGGTAGTTCGTCAGTCAATCCATCAGAACCAGACGCCTCAGAAGATATTCAGTGGGTTCATGCGGCGGCAGAGGACACTGGCATGCCAGCTGAGTCGGCTGATTTAGTGTCCGCCTGTCTGATGTTTCATGAGCTACCGAGCACCGCCGCTCGTCAGATTATTGCAGAGGCCTATCGATTGGTCAGACCTGGCGGCTACTTCGCCATTATGGATATGGATCCGGCCTGCCAGACCTTCGCAAAAATGCCGCCCTATGTCTTTACGCTGCTTAGAAGCACCGAACCCTTTCTCGATCAATACCTGACACTTGACCTGGCTGAAGCGATAGAAACCGCAGGATTCAGTCAGACTTGCGTGGTGAGCAACAGCCCGCGCCATCGGACAATCGTAGGCAAGAAAGAGGTAGGGAAAAAAGAGTAATCGAGTAGTCACTATCTTCTTAGGAGAGCATTGATTTTAGAAGAGCATTTGAGCTTGGGAAAGCATTGGAAGAAAACCGGGGACAATTTTTGTGAATAATTCAACTGCGCTACCCGGCAAAAAGAGCATTAGCTCGCTGACGCTATTTGAGGTTCTGTTCAGCGTCTATGGCTTTTTGTTCTATACCGACACCTGGTGGGCTCTATTTGGTGAAACGATTCCGCCGGTGTATAGCGCGATTCGCTACTCGATTCTGGGTGTTCCCCTCATTCTTTTGCTGCTGCGCGGTAAAACATTGCTGCGCGTTTTTACAAAAGGAAGCTTGCTGTGGATTTTTATTAGCGTATGCGTTTTCTCTTTGGCCTGGTCGATCAATCCAGATCTGACAACTAAGGGCATTCTGCGTATTACGTTGCAGATCTCAGTATTCGCGCTGTATTTTTCCTCGCGATTCAATCCGAAAGATCAGCTCTACATTATTGGCTCAGCGCTAGGCATTACGGTGATGGTCAATCTGTTCTACATTCTGGCGATGCCCAGCGTAGGCATTCATGCAGGCGATAAGTTTGACGGAGCCTGGAAAGGATTCTACGAAAGTAAAAATGAGTTTTCTGGCTCGATGCTTTGGGCGGCGATTGTTTGCTACATCATCAACCTGAAAGACTCTAATCCTTTTGCGAAGAGAATCACTCGCATAGGCGGCTTTCTTTGCCCTGCGCTGATTTTGCTCTCTACCTCAAAGTCGGCGCTGGTAATCTTTTTGGCACTGTATGTGGCGATCGCACTCTTAAACAAATACATCTGGCAGGGCAGCAAAAGCTTTTTGCTCATTGACATAGCCATCTAGTTGACCTGCATGGTAGTGAGAGGCGTCATCAGCAACTGGGTAGCGATTGTATCTAGTCTGGGCAAAGACCCAACCATGTCGGGCCGCACCGTGCTCTGGCACAGCTCAATTATTGAAATTCAACAGCGGCCCTGGCTGGGCCACGGCTTTGCCGGGTTCTGGACAGAAGATAATCCAGCCGCGATGGGTATTGGCGAATCGCTCTCTCCAGGCTTCTATGCGCACAGTGCGCACAATGGATTTTTGAACATTGCGCTAGATGTCGGCTGGGTTGGGTTAGGCCTTTTTCTTATCGGGTTTCTTTCAACTTGGATACTGGCGCTGAAATACGCCTACGGCGCAAAATCACCGGAAGCTTTTTGGCCGTTCGCAGTCATTTTGCTAGTCACTATCTACAACCTGGTAGAAAGCTCTCTCAACTCAGAAGACATCAACTGGCTGCTGTACGTTCTGACTTATTTTTCTTTGAGAATCTGGCCGCAGCGCGCAAAGGTTCCTTTGCCAGAACCCAATTTACAGCTAGCTCCGTCTGCTACGCAATCTTCGGGCATCGCTGACGGGTTAACGCCGACTGCTCGCTAAAACGACTTCTTCGTAGGTGCCCGACTGCTGCAAACGGCCTTCTTCTAAACGGTAAACGCGATCGCAGTGAGCAATCGTCGAAACCCGGTGCGCAATAATAATCAGCGTTTTGTCTCCTGCCAGGCTATTAATCGCATCGCTTACCAGCTGCTCTGTCTCAGAATCGAGAGCCGAAGTCGCTTCATCGAGCACCAAAATCTCTCGGCCATAATAGAGCGCTCTGGCAATGCCAACCCGCTGCCGCTGTCCACCAGAGATACGCATACCCCGCTCACCGACCATCGTCTCTAGCCCGTCAGGCAGTTGCTCAATCAGGTCTTCTAGCTGCGCTGCCTTTACTGCCATATGGACACGGTCGTAGTCAATTTTGTCGGCAGGAATCCCGAAGGCAATGTTTTGAGCGATGGTTTCATCGGTCAGAAAAATAGACTGTGGAATATAGCCCAACAGGTTCTGCCAGGCTCGCAGGTCAGAATAAACAGAGCGATCGTCCACCAAGATATCGCCAGAGGAGGCCTGTAGCAGCCCTAAAATAATATCGACCAGTGTGGTTTTACCGGAGCCCGATTTGCCGACTAGGGCGATTGATTCGCCTTTGCGAATGCTGAGAGAAATATCTGCGATCGCAGGCGTAGACGTATCAGGATAAAAGAACGTCACGTTCTTAAGCGTCACAGACTGCTCGAACTGGCTTTGCTCAAACTGGCTCTGCTCGAACTGGCTGGCTGTCAGCTGACGTTGCGCCAGCGTCGTACCTTCACCCACAGAAAACTCATTGGCCGACACGCTATACGCCTCTAGCTCCTTAAGATCTTTGTAGAGCATATCGAGCGCGTAGCTCATCGCCCGCATCCGCCCAACGGCGTTGAGAATTTGGCTAGAGGCTGGAATCATTCGAATAGAGGCGACGGCAAAGACGCCCATGACAGCCGTCAACTCTTCTAGGCTACGGCCCATCACCAGCTGCGAAATCAAAACAAACAGAATTAAGAAAACCACCAGCACGGTTTCAATGGCAACTTTTGGCATCAGTTGCAAACTGTCTACCAGCGTAGACGCATTGCCAAACTGTTTGGAATAGGTACGCAGGTCAGATTCAAAATAGCTTTCGCAGCCCAAAACCTTAGTCTCTTTCAAGCCGCCCAGACCGTGATTTATCGCGCGAATCATGCCGCCTTGAGCATTGGATTTGATGCGTCCCCACCCTCGAATACGGCGGCTGAGCCAGGCAAACAGACCGAAAATTGGCAGCAGCACGGCTAAGGCCATGGCCATCAAAGAGATATCCGTAACCGCCAGCAGGCCCAGTAGCAAAATTACCACTAGCGTATTCGCCACGATCTCTAGCAGTGGAATCAAACAGTTGACGGTGAACTGAATGGATTCAAATACAAGATTTTTGATCAGCGTCGCGCTGTTGCGGTTGAGGTGAAATAAATAGGAAATATTGAGATAGGTGTATACCAATCGCGCTTCTAGCTCTTGCTTTTGGCGATAGCTAAAGCGATAGATATAGACCTTGCACAAAAAGTAGGCAACCGATTTAAAGCAGAACATACCCAGCACCAAAATGGCACTGACCACAATAATTTGACGGTCGGTTTCTAACCCGAAGGTTGCAGCGAGTGAGCCGAGCTGAGGATGCGCTCTAATCACATCTGGGTCGCTAACAATGCTTAGAAATGGGCCAATCAGTCCGATGCCGAGCGCCTCTAACATAGAGACGAACACAAAGACCGTGAGCATGACAGCGAGCTGCCTGCGCTTACCCGACAAAACGTATAAGACTTTAGATAAATACTGGCGCATAGGGAGCGAGGAGGAGCAGGGCGGCGGAAGCGAGGAGGTCGACAAGAGCGAGTAGGAGCAAGGAGGTCGACAAGAGCGAGTAGAAGCAAGGCGGCGAGAGCAAGCAGCGTCGATCTAATCAGATAGGCTTTTTTTACAAAAAGTTCCAATTTGAGTGCCATCTGCGCTGAGAGCAGATAGATGTCTTGTCTACATCGCATTTTTTTGAGCACCGATTTTAGTACCGGCTGTTTTGAGTAACGGCCGTTGCTGGCATCGGCATAGCGTCCGCGACCCACTCCATGGGACCTTCAGTTACAGCGGTTGAAAAGTTTTGACAGGACAGCGATACACCTAGCCACTCGCCTAGCTGGGCTAAGTCTGGATTGAGTTTGGCCTCTATCCAGGTGCGATCGCGCTTAGAAAGCTGCGGCCGAGTCTGCATTTGCCACAGTCCTCTTACCCAGGTGCGCATCGACTTAGGAATAAAATGGCGGCGCACCTGGCGAAGCACTGGCGCATTGACAACCGCATCTCGCACCGCATTACGGCGCAAACGATCTTTAGACGCATGCCGATGGGCCGTTTCACTTTGCCAAACGGTGGGCGCAGGGCAACCCACAAACCGCCCTATGCGGGCAAGTTCTGCCGCTGGGTCTTGCTTAATCCGCTCCAGAAACACTGGCAGCACGCTTTGATGACCAAACGCCTCTAAATAAGGGCGCAGCTGCATAGCGTAAAGGCTGTACTGATAAAGCTCTGGATACCTTTTAATGGACTGTGCGAGCGAGCCACTGATCGTTCGCTGGCTCCACTCGTGCACATACTGAGACACCATCCGTTCTACGGGATGACGCATCACGTAAACCAGCTTCATGTCTGGAAAGTGCGATCGCAGCCGCCGAAGCGTACGAGGATGGGTCGGTAGCTTAGTGTAGTGCGTGCTAGATTCACCACAAATATCCGTCGGCCCAGCAGCAGAAAACAAGCTCAAATACCAATCAAGGCCACGGGCGTAGATATCATCATCGCTGAAGAAATTAGGCTCTTTGGGCTCGCTCATAAACAGCCCCGGCTGGGCGCTTAGCTGCTCGTGCAGCGTAGTGGTGGCACACTTCATAGCGCCTACGATGATAAAAGTTGGCCGACGAGCTAGTCTGCTAGATTGAGCGCTGAACTGGACTCCTAACGGGGCTTTAGACATAAAAAGATGACACCTGCTTTAGCGTTTTTCACCCGTGCTTTAGCAATGCTTGATTAGCTACAGATCTAGCTACTGATCTTAGATATAGGTTTGTAGCAAAGTGTTTTAGCAGCAAAATGTTCTAAGCGAACGGGTAGACGCTATACATGACCCCGTAACTGCCACTCAGTTCCACGAGTCAAATCGCTCAGGCTACTTCGTATCGTCCATCAAACTAACGCGCGTTCTAACGTCGCTCAATCTTGAGCCAGAAGCTTCAACCCTTGCCTTTCTAGCTTGACCGGCTGATAGCGCCCTGAAGACAGCGCAAAATTTTGCAGATGCTGCGTCTCTTCTGCACTGTCACGCATCCATCGCTCGATTAGCTCTTCCCAGCAGGCAGGCACCTTTAGCTTACGCAGCGATTGCACCGACGCCTCCGACAGCTGAGCATACAGCGCTGATTGCCCCATAATTCGATCAATCCGGTGGGCCATAGATCTGGGGTTACCGACTGGAAAGCTAATAGAATTGACGCTGTGTAAAAGGTGCGCGTCCAGATTTTTATGGTCGCAGGCAACAATGGGCGTACGAGCAGCCATCGCCAGAGAGACGCCCAGCGGTGGTGCAATATCCGGCTGCGGCGGTGGCTGCGGAATAATGGCCAAATCAGCGCTGCGTACCTGCTCTAGCATTTGTTCAGGTGCAAGTCCGGCCCATACCGTCACCGAATCTGCTAGCTCTAGCTGCTGAACACGCGTTTCCAGCCAGGCCGTTTCGTATGATTCTACAGGCGAGGTGTAGTTGAGCGTATTGCGAATGAGATGCAGGCCAACGGTATAGCCGCTGCGACGCAGCTGAAGGGTGGCTTGAAATAGATCTTCCATGCCTGCCTGTTCGTCTAGCTGCCCAACAAACACCAGTTCTATAGAGGCGTAGTGGTCACGCATTTGCTTGGGCGGATACTGCATCAACAGCTGAGGCTGTGACCATTCCCAGGGAATTAGCTTACTAGGATGAATGCCACTGTCGGCGAGCGCCTTGGACGTTTCGACTCCATTGGCGCCAACCCAGGTGACGCTTTTACGGTTCAAACGGCGAACAAACGATCGGTGCCGCCAGCGCTGCCAAAAGTCCCTGGGCTCTTGCCAGTCAGAAAACAGCGCTAGGCTAGCAATTCTATTGTGCGTCGTCCATTTCAAAATCACAGGCGAAATCGTAGGAGAGCAGGTACACAGCACCAAACGATCTGGGCAAAAGTCTGCAATCAGGCGAACCATCTCGCGAGTTGGATTTACCCCTCTAGGCGCATCGTCCATATCGGCTCTAGAAACGCCGCTGCCCATAATGCGCACGTTGAGGTAGGTCAACTCGCTGTACTGCTCATTGGAATAGCACGAAAAGATACCGACTTCTTGTACCTCAGCACTCCATTTGACTGCGGCGGTCAGGATGTGAATATCTACCGGACTGAGCTGACCAGAGAGCTGATTGTTCAGCCGCTCGGGCATAAACACACTTGACAGCGCGTCTCTATAGTCGGCACTCTCAACCACGATTAGTAAGCGTGTGTTTTTCAAACCCATGGTTTCACTTCGTTCTAGATGACGCCGATTCCTTCGTTGAGTATGTTAGGCGGCGATCTGTACCCTATTGCTACTTTTCAAAAACATTTGCGGAGTCTCTAGCATCCACGGTCCACCAGATAAAGATCCCGCTATTTTCGGAACTATTCTTTCCTTCACTGGTTCTTTCTCTATACAGAACAATTTATGGAGCTCGTGCATGAGCTTTACCGTTCTCCTCTGATTTCGACCCGTTAAAGTCAAAACCTACGCACATTAAGAAGAATACTGTATATGACAGCCGCGCTAAAATCTGCCGTGATCGGAACTGGGGTGATCTCTAAACAGCACCTTTCTTTTTTGCAGGAAAGCGAGCTGGCTAATATTGTCGGCGTCTGCGATCTTTCCCCCGCGGCGGCCAGCTACGCGGCGAATACATTTGGCGCAGCAGCGGCTTACACCAGCTACACAGAAATGTTGGAAAAAGCTAAGCCAGACGTAGTGCATATTCTGACGCCGCCCAAAACTCACTTTCCTATTGCTACTGACTGTTTGCAGGCAGGGTCTCACGTCATTTGCGAAAAGCCAGTTGCCCCCAGCTACAGCGAATTTAAGGACCTTTGGCAAGTTTCACAAGCGTGCGATCGCATCCTCATTGAAGACCATAACTACCGCTTCAACAGCCCCGTACGCGCCATCAAAAACTGGGTAGAAGACGGCACCCTGGGAGACATCCAAGACGTTGAAATCCGCATTGCGCTCAACCTGCGCGGCGGTGGCCGCTATGCCGACAAAAACCTGCCCAGCCCTAGCCACAAAATGCCCGCAGGCGTGATTCACGACTTCATTACTCACCTCAGCTATCTCTTACTCGAATTCCTGCCTGATATTGACTTCAACCGAATTTCAGCCGCCTGGAGCAACCACGCCAAAGACGACCTATTTAAATACGATGATTTAGACGCGCTGATCATCGGCGTTGGGGGCACGCATGGCCGTCTGCGCTTCAGCTGCTACACCGCGCCCGACTGCTTTTCTATCACCGTGCGCGGCAACAAGGGCTACGCCGAGACCGATTTGTTCCAGCCATACCTACGCTGCGTCAAACCTCGTAGCGGCGGGCAGCAGCTTTCACCATTGGTGAATCACTTCGTCAACGGCTGGTCACTGATGAGCGCCAGCGCCCGCAACTTCAAAAATAAGGTCATGCAGAAGACCCCTTACGAAGGGCTGCACTATCTGCTGGGTCAGACTTACCAGGCAGTGAGCGCAGGGCAAACGCCACCGATTAACTTTAACGACATGGCTCGGACCAGCCAGCTGGTTGAAGCCCTGCTTGCAGAGAAAAACCGGCTGTAAAGAAAGCCAGCCCAGCCGAACGAAATCTATGGAAGATCAGCGCTTAGAAAGCATGTCAGTCGGCGTCGTCGCGATTGGCCGAAATGAAGGCGATCGCCTAGTGCGCTGCCTTCAATCATTGCGATCGCACCTACCCAAGGGCACCCCTATCATCTATGTCGATTCAGGCTCTACCGACAGCAGCGTAGCCGAAGCCCAGCGTCAGGGGGTAGGTGTGGTGGAACTGGATATGTCCATCCCCTTTACTGGAGCAAGGGCTCGCAATGCTGGGTGCGATCGCCTTCTCAAACGGTACCCACAGACCCAATATGTACAGTTCATTGATGGCGACTGCGAACTGCTTCCAGGCTGGATTTCAGCTGCTACAGACTTTCTAAATCACAGGCCTAAATTCGCAGTTGTCTTTGGCCGTTTGCGTGAGCGCTTTCCAGACGCTTCCGCCTACAACCAGCTCGCAGAACTGGAATGGCAGCGCCCTGTGGGTGAAACCGAAGCCTGTGGCGGTATTGCCTTGATGCGTACAACAGCCTTTCAACAAGCAGGTGGATTTAATCCCAAGCTAATCTGCGGTGAAGAGCCAGAACTCTGCATCCGGCTACGCCGCTTGGGCTGGAAAATTCAGTGCATTGCCGCCGACATGGCCTTGCACGATATGGACATGCATCGGTTTAGCCAGTGGTGGAAGCGTTCTGTGCGCGGGGGCTGGGCAGTGGCTCAAGGCTGCGATATGTATGGCCAGGCAGCTGAGCGCTACAAGGTGAAAGCGCATATGAGTGGCTGGCTTTGGGGGTTAGTGTTACCTCTGGGGGCGATCGCATTCGCTAGCCTTACTGAAGGCATGACACTTGCGCTGCTGCTCATAGCCTATACGCTACAGATCTTCAAAATCTTTAGATACCGCCAGCTGCAAGGCGACCAGACGAAGCAAGCACTGTTATATGCCATCTTCTGCGTACTTTCAAAATTGCCTCAAGCCATCGGACAAGGGAAATATTGGATCAATCGCTGGCAAAACAAACCTGCGAGACTTATTGAATATAAAGGCAGTACTTGAGTATGCCACCTCAACTGATTGCAGCAGTCAAAAGAATTGATTGCAGCAGTTAAAAGAATCTATCTTCAAGATGTACCACCATACCAAGGAAAAGCTAGCCAAGGAAAAGCTAGCTTAGTGGACTCTCACTGATTGAGCCCAGCGTCAGTAGCTATGTTGTTCGACGGCTTCAGACTGCCCCACTCGCAGGAGAGCGTGCCATCAACCATCGTGCCGTCACGCCACTCGCCAGCTTTCACCGACCCATTCGCATAGATAAAGGTACCTTGACCACTGCATTTATTATTTTCAAATTCACCGATGTAGCGCTCGTCATTTTCTAATATCCAGGTTCCTAAACCATTAAACCGATCGGCTTCGAACTCTCCGACGTAGCGTCTGCCGTCGCTAAACGAAAACATGCCACAGCCACTACGCAATCCATCTTTATATTCGCCGTCGTAGCGGTTGCCAGTGGGATAGATCATCGTGCCACGGCCATCGGCAGGCTGACCCTCCACAACTTTGCCGTAGTAAACTGAGCCGTCTTGATACGTGAAACCGTCAGTCGTAGAAGATTCGGGCTGTACTAACGGGCAAGGAAGTGAGACTGAATCGACAGAAGGTGAGTCAGTAGGCGTATCAGCAGGTGGCGGGGTAGGTTCAGACGAGGAGGTTTGCACAGGCGTTGACTGCCTGGAAGCTTCGGGAACCGCCCGCTCATCTGGGGTGGCCTCCGCCTCGACAGAAGCTGAATCAACAGGACGAGCATCGACCTGCGAGAAAGTAGATAGGCGGCTGCGCTCTGAGCGAACCAGTGGACTGAAGAAAATAAGTGCGATCGCACCCACAGCTCCAATAGCCAGCGGTACCGGGTAGCGGCCATATTCTTTTCTAAGATCCGCGGCTACAGACTGCAAGTACTTCGAGCGCCTAATCAGTCTGCGACTACGTGCGATCGCTAATCGCACATATTTTTTGCCTACCAGCGCCGCTTGATACAGACGCTTACTCTGGCGAAAGGCCACAATCTGCAAATTACCCGTAAGCTGCAAAAAGCTAATCTGAAGACGCTGATGCCATCCGATCAGCTGGCTTTGAAAGCGGCTGTTCCCTTTCGCAAACTCAGCCCAGCTCTGGTTGAGCCGTGAGCACTGAGCGCGGAATGAAGGAATAAACTCACGGCGTAAGTCACGCTGAAACGCTCGAATAGATAGTAGAAGATAGCGCTGAATCTGCTGAGTCCAGCGGCTGAGGTGCCCCCACAGCTGTCCGCTGCCCTTTGCTGTAACAGCGCCAATCGCTCTAGCCTCTAAACTTGCGCCTGCCGCCAAGGACTTTAGCGCGGCAATAGTCTTTGATGAAGAAACATCAGGCGCAGCCGCCGTAGCCACAGCACTAGCAGCCATCACTGCCGCTGCTGGGCTACTGGGCGTCAGGCGCTGCTGTAAAAATGCGGCGAGTTCACCTGGCTGAAACTGCCCCGAGCGAGGGTGCCGCCCCGCTGGCGGCATTTGTAGATATAGATAGGCCCCTTGAATATCGTTGAGCGAGGTTGAGCCATCCGCTTGCCACATCGCCAAGCAAGCGCCTGTAAAGTTAGCGCCCGCAAACTCTGTGCTCTGTACGCGAGCCGCAGACAGATTGGCTGCTGTGAAATTAGACTCGCTAAAGCCGCCCTGACGCAGGTCAGCTGCCGTCAGGTTAGCACCGCTAAAATCGCTGCTACTTGCATAGACTGCTTGCAAGCAGGCACCGCTCAGATCTGCCTGCTGAAAATTGGCACCAATCAGGCAAGCTCGCTCCAGATTCACGTTGCGAAGGTCAAATCCGCTGAGCGTTTGGTTGTAGAGATAGGCTCGGCTCAGGTCAGGCCGAACGGTGGGGTTAGCCGCTCGCCACTGGTTCCAGGCGTCTGCGCCCTGCTCAACCAGCGAGGGAAAGTCTATATCTGTCATGGGCTGTCGAGACGTCACCAAACGGTCCGAACTATGAATTACGGATGCACCCGCAGTGAGTCGGTACACGATATTGGCATTTGCAGTGAAATTCTTGAACCCTACAGCTCTTTTACAAGCGCGGTTGATTAAAACCGGACTTACTTACTGAGTGGGCATCGATACAGTGCTTAGCAGTGCGTACTTAGAATAGCGATTTAGAGGCCATCGCTTGTATCCATACTAGAAGAAGTCGCGAGTTAGGACGCAGCTAATTGTGAAAAATTCCTACTAAAGATACAGCTCATACTCGGAACTCAATAAATTAGAGAACTCAATAAATTAGAACTCAATCCGATACTCTAGTTCAAACTCAGTCTCGTTCAGGTTAGAAGCACCACGCACCTGAAAGTCATCGGTCAGACGATATTGAACGCCTAGCTGTGGTCGGTCATCACTGTTCAAAACCTGAGCAAAATCGATATCGAAGCGGTTGCTCAAGCTAGCAGAGGCTTCAACGCTTAGCCCTAGCCCAGAGGCGCCTTCATCTCCGGTATCAGTAGTTGGCGCTACGCTGAAATAGTTGAGCCCAACGGCATCAGCAATGCGATCGCCAAACCCAGAAAACCTACCCACCCCCAAAAATTCAGCCGCGTCTAAGTAGGACGCACCCGTAATATCTGAAAACACATTGCTACCTAGCAGCGCCAGCAACTGCCCCTGACTCCGAGAAGAGTTGCTGGTTAAAACCAGGCTGTCACTTAGCTCACTCGCAGGTCCCTGCGCTACAGCCTGCACTCTCACATATTCAACGTCGCCAATCGCATCCACCTGGCTTTCATTCACATCGGCATTGACAAATCCTCCGGGGACGGGCGGCTTCGGTGTAATGTCTGCATCTTGCACCCGCGCCCTGAGCACCACATCTACATACGGATCCAGGCCAGTCTCTGGGGTAAAGATCGCGGTATTCGGTGCGCCTCTATCTAATCGGAACTGGGTCGAGAATAGATTGATCCAACCAGACTTGAGTTCGATAGTGCCCTGGGGCTGCAAAGAGGCTAAAGAGCCATTAACCGCCAAGCTGCCAACAGCGTTAAGGCTATAAAAGGGCTGACCGATAATTGCCAGGCGATCGCCCAGAATCAAATTCAAGTTTTGCAGCGCCACAGCATCTAACAACCCCGTCGGGCCCGCGCCAGGCTGTACAGCTAGCGGGTCGAGATCGAGATAGGCCACTCGGTAAGGGCTAATCTCGGTCACTTCGTCTTCTGAAGGCAGGGTCAGTGAGCCGACTTCACCTAAAAGCTGATTGGCTAAAACCTGGCCATCGTTGACTTCTAGCGTGCCGCTTACGGTCGGTGCCAGCACAGCACCCGTCACTAGCATTTGCCCTTCAAACTCCGCCTCTAGCAAACCGTCATAATCAACGGGTAGATCTACTAGCGAGATGAGCAAACCGTCAGTATCTTGAGCCGTTTGAGCCTGAGCCGTTTGAGCCTGGATCATTTGAGCCTGGATCATTTGACTGGAGGCCTGCTTAAGCTGAGAGACCAATGGAGCCTCTGAAGACAGTATCGACTGACCGGAGAGCAGTAGCGGCAGGCGGCCTTCTATAGCCAGTCGACCATCGCCGACCGAAGCCTGTAGCTGTTGAATGGTCACCTGATCTAGCGTGAACTGAATGTCTCCGTTGAGGTTGGTAATATCGTCACGTACCAGATTGCTGGTAATTGCCGCGTCTCTAAAGCTGGCCTGACCTACAACGCGCGGCTGCGACAGCGTACCACCAACGTCTACGACCACCTCACCCTGGCCGCTGCGCCACCTCACCCGATCGTCCGAGAAGGCGTTGATCACCTCAAAGCTGTTGTTTGGCGCGATCGCCTGCAAATCAATCTGGTTCGTCCTGGGCACTGCGGTCATAAATGGCAGCGCGTAGGGAACCGTGCCCGCAATCGTAATTGGATTTTCTGTGGGCTCAAGTGCGATCGCACTATCCAAATCCAGCAGCGCATTCCGATAGTCAAAATCTGCCACAACGGTCTCTACCGCATAGCCATTTAGCCGAGTATTACTAACGCTCGCCTCACCCTCAACCACAGGATTCGCCAGACTCCCGTCAAATGTCGCTACCAGATCCAGATCGCCCGTTACCTCTGCTGGCAGCGGATAAACCAGCTCGACCAGTTCTACAGGCAAACGCTCAACCGTTAGCTGCCCGTCTAACTGGTCTAAATCACCGCTACCCGCTAAATCAATCTGCGTCTCCCCAGCATTCACAAAGGCCGTCTCAATCTCCACGCCCTGCTGTTCAATCTCTCCTACCAGCACGAACTCATTAGATGCAAACTCATTGGATGCAAACTCATTAGACGCAAACTCACTGAGTACAGATTCGTTTTCCGCGGACTCACCCTCTTCTGTATATGTTCCCCACGCCCAGCGTTCTCCTCGAATATCAAAGTCAGCCGTTAGTGCGGCAGGATCCAACGACTGTCCGGCAACCTCTATCACCCCGGTGAACGCACCATTCAGATCTTCCCAAGCAGGAAGTACTAAATCTCTTGATGCATTCTCTGACGTATTTTCTCGGGACGGCTGCGATTCTACAAAAGCAACAAAACTCTCTAATCTTTCTGCAAAGGTCGTAGGCGGCAGGCCCACGGAATCTGTCACCACATCAGCGGCTGAACCTAGTACCGTTGGATCATCACCTACCCCAAAGCCACTCAAATCCAGCTGCTGAACGATAGGAACGATATCTTCAATTCGGCCTTCTGCAATCGTTAAAACACCCTCGTACGCAATCTCATCAGCCAAATTCGCACTGCCTGACAATAGATAGCGGCTCTCATCTAGTAACAGTTCGCCCTGACTAACGGTGGCCGTGTCGTTTGCATAGGCGAAGCTCGCTGTCAGCAGATCGGCATCGACTGGAGAAAGCGAAGGTTGATCGATCGTGACCGTGCCTTCAGCCGTTGGACGACTAAAATCAGCCAGGTTGACGTCTACGCTGGCGTTCAATAGACCCGTTACCGTGCCAAAGCCGTACTTAGGAACCGGTTGCACGCCTAAAGCCTCTAACGGCAGCTGCGTAATATCAGCGTAAATAGAGCGGCCTTCTCCGTAGCCCTCAACAACAAATTCTTGATTTTGCACGGTAAAAGAAGCAGGCCAGTAAGGAAGGCGATCGCCCGCTGTATCCCTAAGTGCCACCTGCAGCCGATCCTGCGCACCTTGCAGATCGACCTGGCCCCCTTCTGCCAAGGAAAATGCAGCCGGTCCACTCATGGGCTCAAATAGCAATTCATTAACGGCTAAATCGTTTAACCTTGCATCGCCAATAATCTGAGGATTGTTCAACGTGCCTGATAGCTGGCCGTCAAAGCTTGCAAATCCAGTAAGCTGGCCGTAATCCGTCACGGTTGCAGGCACAAAGCTATTCAGTGGCTGCAAGTCAAATGAGCGTAGCGCAACGGTTAAGTCGAGATCGTCAACCAGTCTAGGTTCATCAATATCGACGCCAACGGTGCCATTTGCCTCAACCCCAGGCGCTGTAAAAGAATCGACAGCAATGCGATCGCCTTCCCACACAAAAGTCGTTCGCCAGTCCCCCCGATCCAACAGCGGCGCACTGTTCTCGCTCACCTGAACCTGCGCATCCGCAAGCACCGCCGTTCCCTGCGCCTGAATCGCTTCTAAATTCAGCGCGTCCAAATTACCCGCCGCGTCGATATCTGCATTCAACAGTCCGCTGGCCTGACGTGTAAACTGACTCACAGCAATCTGTTGA
>ERZ1740058.84-NODE-84-length-78937-cov-7.844857_pt1 | contig 78937 bp, 63 predicted proteins | sample MGYA00581745_ERZ1740058 | MGnify/ENA primary metagenome ERZ1740058 (study PRJEB43018, sample SAMN04849742) | marine metagenome | isolation source: floating plastic debris | place: Pacific Ocean | collected 2008-08-30 | study: EMG produced TPA metagenomics assembly...
TACAAACACGCGAATCCCCAGTCGGCAGCTCATTTGAGATCACCTACGCTAGCTTGCTCGGTGTCGGGTCCGTTCCTGTCTCGTTACCAACGGTGCTATTCGAGAGGAAGGGACGACCTTGACGTGGTGGGAATACGTCGCGGCTGCCTGCGCTATCGCGATGATCTTGATCGCACGGTCCTACGTTCGCGGCGACCCGGTCTACACGCGTTGGATCCTCGCACTTCTGCGACGTGGGAAGAAGTAGAGCGAGTCAGGCCCGTGAGCTACGAACAGCGACCGCCTGGCAGTCAATTGCCTTCGCTCAAGGCAGGTTAATCACCTGCCCCGTCATCCGGCTCAGTCCCAGCTCGATCGCCGGCTTGAACAGCAGCACCAGCACGGTCGCGATCGCCAGTGAGGGGCCGTAGGGCATCGCTCGGCCGACCCCGCGGCTGAGCGAGAGGCTGTAGAAGGTCACCAGGATGCCCACGAAGGCCGCGCCGAAGAAGGCCAGCACGGCGTCGGCCCAGCCGATGCACGCGCCCACGGCAGCCATCAGGTGGACGTCGCCCAGGCCCATGGCCTCCTTGCCGAAGCCCAGGCTGCCGAATAGCCGGACGGCCCAGACCACGCCGCCGCCGACCAGGTAGCCCAGCAGCACACCGCCAAGCACCTCGAGCCAGAGCGGCGGGAAGCCCTCGAAGCCCGAGGCGAACAGCACGCCGATCCACGCCCCCACCACCGGTGGCGCGAGGAAGGCCATCTCCTTGACCATCTCACGCCGGGCGTGCGGGTAGGCGATCCACACCTCGGCATCACTCGGGTCGTCGTCGTCAGCGGGCTTCGCGGAGGGGACCAGCAGACGCAGCGGCAGGCCAGCCGCGATGGGGCCGACGGCCGCGCCGATCAAGACGCCGATGCCCGGCGCGTGCCCCAAGAACTTCGCGACGAAGCCGCCAATGACGGCGCACAGCAGCACGGTGGTCGTGATTACCAGCGGGCCGCGGAGCCAGCCGGGGGTGGGCCGCCACTGGCCGGTCTCGGTCTTGCCGTCGTCTTCTTCTTCACCATCACCGCCATCGAGCGGTTCCAGAGGCGGAAGGCCATTGGCCTTGCGATGCTCCTCTTCCCACTGCTCGGCATCGGCAAAGCTGCGCCGAATCAATCCCACCTTGAGCATCAGCATCGAGAGGCCAAGCCCGACGATGCCGCCGACACCCAGCCCGACGCTGACCCAGCCGTACGTGGGGATCGCCCATCGCCAGGCCATGTCGGCGGCGGGCATCGAGTACTCGACACCACGGACCGACAGGTAGCCCGCGTAGATCGTGTGGATGAGCAAGCCCGCGAGCGTGGCGAACCACGGCAGGACGAGCGGGATCATTGTGGTCTTCAGATCGGTCAGCGTCATCGCCAGCAGCGAGCCGAGCATGAGCAGCACGACCGCGAAGATCGGCGCCGAAGCCGCGGGCACGCCGTTGAAGCGATCGACGAACGCCCAGTCGGGCCGCACGCTGCCCAGGTTCAGCCCGAGGAGCTCGTAGTTCGACCCGCCGAACGCGGGGACGAGGTACCACATGATCGAGAACAGCGCGAAGAGGCTCGCGGCGAACAGTTCGACCAGCGGGTACTCGGGCGAGATGCCCGACTTGCAGTACCGGCACTTCCCGCGGAGGAAGAGCCAGCCGAAGATCGGGATGTTGTCCTTCCAGCGGAGCTTCGTGCCGCAGAACGGGCACCGCGAGGCGGGGGTCACCACGCCCATGCCGCGCGGCAGGCGATACGCGAGCACGTTGATCAGCGAGCCCACGCACGCGCCGAACGCGAACACGAACAGGAACGCGGCCACGCGGGGCAGGATGATCACGAAGTCTTGCACGGGCGGCGGGCTCCGGGTTCTCTCCGCTTTGAGCGGCCCTTTTGAGACAACAGGGCTCGGGCGCTATCGGCCAGATCGGGCCCGGTAATCAATCCTCGTCCTTCGCCGAGCCGCCGGCATCACCGCCGTCTTGGAGCCGTGCGGTGACGTCCTCGATGCGCTGCTCGGCGTCCTCGAGCATGCTCCGGCAGCGGGCCAGCAATCGCACGCCCTTCTCGTACTCGCCGATCGACTTCTCCAGGCCGCTCTGCCCGGTCTCGATGCGCTCGATGATGGCCTCGACCTCGCCGAGCGCCGCCTCGAAGGTCGGCTCGGCCTTGGCTTTCGTGTCCTGTTTACCTTCGGCCATCATCCGCCACCTTTCGATTCGCCAAACAGGCCCAGCTGCGATGCGGGGTCGTCCTTGGCCTTGGGCTTCGCCGCCGCACGTCGCGCGGGCGCTCGGTCCGCGGCGTGACCCCCGACCGTGGAGCGTACCCGCCCGTCGGCAAGCGCGGTCACGATCTCGTCGCCCGGCGAAACATCCGCCGCCGAGCGAACCAGCCGTCCGTCTGCAAGCGTCGTGTACGAGTACCCCCGCCCGAGCACGGCTTGCGGCCCGACCGCTCGCAGCTCGCGACCCAACGCGTCGGCCCGGCGTCGCTCGCCGACAAGTCGGGCCGCCATCGAACGCTCCAGACGCTCGGCAAGGTCCTCGACGCGTTGGCTCCGCCGCGCGAGCGCTGCGGCGGGACGGTGCGATTCGAGCCGCGCACTCACGCGCTCCAGCCTGAGCGAGGCGTGGTGGATCCGTTGGCGGAGTCGATCCGCGAGACGGTCGGCCGAGCGCTCGAGTCTCGCGCGCGCATCGGCGGTGATCGTGTGTGGGCTGGCCAGCGGGCGTCGCCTTGCGAGCGACTCGATCGCGCGCCTGGCATCCGCGGTCCGCCGGAGTAACACGCCGCGCAGGCGAGACTGCGAGAGATCGATCTGCTCGATGAGCGTCGCCGAATCGGGCGTCAGCCGCATCGCCGCCTGCGTCGGCGTCGCCGCGCGAACGTCGGCGACGAGTTCGGCGATCGTCGTGTCGGTCTCGTGGCCGATCGCCGCGACCACCGGGACAGGACACTTCAATATGGCTTCGGCCAGCGCGCGGTCGTTGAACGCCCACAAGTCCTCGGCCGACCCGCCGCCGCGCGTGATGATGACGGCGTCGATGCCCAATCGCTCGTGATGGCGTGATAGAGCAACCAGCTTCGTGCGCAGCTCGGCGGCCGAGCCCTCACCCTGCACGCGCGCATCAACGAGCGCGACTTCGACAGCCGGGCACCTTCGACGCATGGTGTCGAGCACGTCCTGCAGCGCCGCCGAGCTCCGGCTGGTGAGGACGGCCACACGCCTTGGAAAGGTCGGCAGCGGACGCTTGCGCGCGTCGTCGAACCACCCCAACCCGCGCAACTCCTCGCACAGCTTCCGGAAGGCGAGATCCAGCGAACCGGCCCCGACCGGCTGGGCGTTCGTACCGATGAAGGAGAGCTTGCCCGCCTTCGCGTAGAACTCCATCGACCCGGTGACGACGACCTCCAGCCCATCACGCAGCACGATGCGGTGCTTGCGCACGACGTTGGCGAACAGCACGCACGCGACGACCGCCTCGCCGTCCTTGAGATCGAAGTACAGGTGCGTTCGCTCACGCAGGCCGCTGACCTCTCCGACAACACGCAGGGGGCTGGAGACCCCGCGGCGGATCGCGCGGTCGACCAGCTCCGCCAGCTCGCGCACGCGGATCGGCGCTTCACCCTCGGTGGAATCGGTACGTGGCGCGGGCTTCGCCTCGGGCTCGCGCGGCTTGGCAGCCATCTTGGAGGGATCGAACAGCGGGCGAGACATGCCAAGACAGTATCGCGCTGCGCAAAGTGCAGGGCCCCGCACAAAGGCGGGGCCCCCCAGGCAAAGAAGGAGAACGTGTCCTCCGTGGACGGTCTATTCGGCGCTCGCGACGCGCGACTCGCCGGCTGGCGCGCTCTGGGCCGCGGCCTGGTGCGCCCGCATGCGGTTCAACGCCGCAACGAGCTGGGCGCGGTTGTTCGTGGGTGCTTCAACGCGGAAGCCACCGCCGCCGCTGGCGCCCGCGGGCACGCGGATGGTCGCCCTGGGCGTGATGGCCGCGCGTGCGGACTCGGGGCTCGCCCCGCCGAACGAGGCAACCCCGCCGACGTGCCCGTTCTCGCGGAGCCACGCGATGCGGGCCTCTTCGAGCCGCTCGGCCACGTACCGCTGGCCGCGGACGAAGCCGTTTGTGATCCTGGAGTAGTTGCGGATGGTGCCGTCAACGCGGATCTCGAACCGCTCGGGCGCGTTCTGGCGCTCGTTGGGATCGATCACGAACCGCTGGAAGGGCATCAGCCGGTCGAGCGTGGGCACCTCGACGACCACGGAGTCGGGCTTGTCGGCCTGTTCGCTCGAGCCCGCGTTCACCGTGCGGACATCGCTAACGGTGTGGAGGCCCTGGGCGAGGGCGCACGGAGCCGCCACAAGCAACGCAACCAATGGGATAGCAAAACCAGTCTTCATTTCTTTTGATCTCCCGCTTTACCGCCCTCCGGGCGGGCCTGGTCGATCTCCCTGCACGGGACTATTCAAACGCATAAACCCATCTGTTGCAAGACTTTGTTGACAATGGACCAAAAAACGCTCAAGCGAGCGTCCGATCTACCCGAACGACCGTGCTTATCCGGACGAGTTGGCGGGCAGCGCCGCACTAACCCCTCGTCAGCCCCTCGTACATGGCCTGCACCGCGGCGACGTGGGCGGCCCCTGAATGGAATCGCTCGATGGCGTCCTGGGCCGTCGCCCTGCATTGCTCGGCCAGCCGGCGGTCCTCGAACAGCCGGCGGATCTCGTCGCCCCAGCGCTCGTGGTCGGCCGGGTCGAGCTGCGTTACCCCATACTCGGCCGAGAGCTCGTCGATGATCGGATCCGTCGCGGCGGCGAGCAGGACGCCATTGGCGTGCGCATCGAGCATCAGGCTGCGGTGGTCGTGCATGGCATCAGGGATGATCAGCGCGTCGACCTCGAGCACCGGGTCGCGGCGGGCCTCGACCATGGGCACAAAGCTCAGATGCTCGGCCAGCGCCAGGCTCTCGACGGCCCGGCGCAAGTGGGCGCGGTGGGCGGCATCGGCATCGACGAACATCAGCGGCGGCTGGTCGCCGTCGAGCCGGACCTGTGAGAGCGCCTCGAGCGCGTGGTGCCACGCGTGAGGGTCGTCTCCCGTGCCGTCGATGAGGACCGCCGGCCGATCGCCCGCAGCCATCGGTCGCTGTCCTTGGGCGCGCGGCTGCGCATGCACGCCCCAGCGGATAAGCCGCAGGTGCCGGCTGTCGAGCTTGCGCAGGCAGCGTCGCTCCAGCCCCGTTCCCGGCACGCTGGCGATCACCCGGTCGCCCACGCTCTCAAGCTGGGCCGAGCCCAGGGCATCGGCGAGCTGGGCCGAGTACACCTCGAGCACGAGGTGCGCGCCCAGCAAGCCGGCGACCTCGAACGCGACGGACCAGGCTTCGCGCCCAAACACGTGGACGATGCCGATGCCATCCTCGGGCGCGACGTCCATCGCACGGTCGACCAGCTCGCGCGCACGGTGCGCCAACGGCGGAAGCGGTCCCTTGGGCGTGTAGCCAACGGCTTGCGAGAACACGCGGCCGTCGAGCAATTCGGGTAAGGACTCGGGCACGGCGTGGATCACACGCATGCCGTCGGTCACGAGGCCCACCTCGAGCCTCGCGAGCAGGTCACGCTCGCGCGACGCGAACTCTTCGTCTGCCAGGATCATGACGGCGGGCATGACGCCTCGCTTGCGCCACTGTTGGCGCGATCAACGATCAGACGGGCACGGGCTCGCCGCGCTGCGCGCGGTAGTTGAGATCCGGGGGGCGGCTCTCGTGGTCCTGCACGGCCTTGGTGCGCCACACGCCGACCCAGTGCTCCTTCTCGACTTCCTGCAGGTAGTAATCGCCGGCGGGCTGGTCGAGCGGGGCGATGTCCTTGGGAGGATCGTGCCAAGGCCACCACGGGCGCACGCCCTGGTCGGCCTCGGGCAGCCTCTTGAACTGCTCCTCGTCCTCGACGACCTCCTTGATGGTCACGAGGCGATCGAGGCGTTGACCGATCTTCGGAATGCTGGCGAGCAGGCCGCGTGTGTAGGGGTGCATCGGGTTGTCGAAGACGGAAAACACCGTGCCGTACTCGACTACGCGGCCGGCGTACATGACGCACACCACGTCGGCGTTTTCGGCCACCACCCCAAGGTCATGCGTGATGAGCATGACCGCCATGTCGTGCTCGTCCTTCAGCGAGGACAGCAGCTCGAGGATCTGAGCCTGGATTGTGACATCGAGCGCCGTGGTGGGCTCGTCAGCCAGCAGCAAACGCGGGCGGCACGCCAGGGCCATCGCGATCATGACGCGCTGGCGCATGCCGCCGGAGAACTGGTGCGGGTACGCCTTGATGCGCTTCTCGACTTCAGGGATGCCCACCGAGCGCATGGCGTCGAGCGCGATGTCGCGGGCCTGGCTGGCGCTCACCTCCTGGTGCAGCAGGATCGCTTCCATGATCTGGTCGCCCACGGTGTACACCGGGTTGAGGCTCGTCATGGGCTCCTGGAAGATCATGGCAATGTCGTTGCCGCGGATGTCGCGCATCTCCTTCTCGCTCAGGCGCAGCAGGTCGATGGTCTGCCCATTGTCCTTGCGGAAGAGGATCTGCCCGCGATCGAACCGGCCGGGCGGGCGCGGCACGAGCTGCATCGAGCTCATGGCCGTCACACTCTTGCCGCAACCGCTCTCGCCGACGACCGCCAGCGTCTGGCGCGGGTAGATGGTCATGCGCACGCCATCGACGGCCTGGATGCGTGGGCCGGTGCCGTTGTCGAAAGAAACGGCGAGATCCCGAACCTGAACCAGCGGCTGGGCCTTGGGATCGATCTGGCCGGCATGGGCGCCGTTGGATGTTGTGGAGTCGGTCAAGTCAGGGCTCCGTCGGTCGTCTGCCACGCGGCGAGCACGCTTACACACGCGCCTTCTTCAGCTTGGGATCGATGGCGTCGCGCAGGGCCTCGCCGATGAGGTTGTAGCTCAGCACGGTCAGGAAGATCGCCAGCCCGGGGAAGATGGCCAGCCACCACATGAATCGCCCTACCTGGTTGGTTGCGTCGCTCAGCAGCTTGCCCCAGCTCGGCTGGTTCGGATTCACAAGACCCAAGAATCCGAGCACGGCTTCGGCCAGGATGGCCGCCGCGATCGCGAACGATGCGTCGACGAGCACCGGCGTCACACCGTTGGGCAGCATGTGCTTGAACAGCACGCTGCGGAGCGGGAGGCCTACAGACCTCGCCGACTGCACGAAGTCCTGCCCGCGCAGCTTGTAGAACTCGGCGCGGATGAAGCGTGCACTTCCCGTCCACGTCACACACCCGATGATCGCCATCATGACATACGTGTTCTTGGGCAGCACCGCCGCGGCCACGATGAGCAGGAACAGCAGCGGGATGGCCATGAAGACCTCGACGAGGCGGTACAGCGCCATGTCGACCCAGCCGCCGAAGTAGCCCATGAGCGCGCCGATCGTCACGCCGATGACCACGGCGATCGACGTGCTCACCAGGCCGATCGAGATGGAAAGGCGGCACGCGTGCAGCAGCTGGCTGAGCATGTCCCGGCCCAAGGAGTCGGTACCGAGCGTGTAGCCCGGCCCGGGCAGGGTCTCAAGGAAGCCGACGGCGGCATCGACGTCCATGTCGGGCGACGACGCGAGTTCCTCGGTGAGCGCGGCCATCGCGGCCTGCGGATCGATGGTGAGGCTCTCGCTCGCAAAGCCCAGGCGCGCTTCGATCGCCCCCAAGACCTCTTCGTCGAGCGGCATGTCGACGACCAGCACGTCGGTCTCGCGGGCGCGCTCGGCGAGGTCGACCTTCAGGCCCTCGCGGACCTGCGTGTAGACGTTGCTGCCCGGGGGCATCAGGTCGACGGCGGTGCCGCCCTGCTGGGGCGACCACGGGATGATCGTGTAGACCGCGCTGACCTCGCCGCGGGTCTCACGCTCGATGTAGTCGAAGTTCGGCAGCGGCGTCGCCCAACGAGCAGCCATCAGGCCGAACATCACAAGCGCGACCAGCAGCGAGATGCCGGCGCGGTGGCTGGCCCTGGCGGGCGGGTGCACCGCGATGAAGATCGCGCCCACAACGCCCGCGATGCCCATCGAGGAGACGACCTCGAAGTACGGTTGCTGCTCGAACGCCCGCATCCACGGGGCGGCGTCGCGATTGGCGGCCATCGCGCTGACGATCGCGTGGAACAGCATCGTGAGACCTGCCTGCAGCGACACGGTCAGCAGCACGACGGCCTTGTCGCTGCGAGCCCCCCACCACTTCGGCACGAGAAGCACGAGGCCGGCGACGGCACCAATCAGCAGCGTCAGGTCGACCACCGACAGGAACTGCATCATCGGCGAGGTGACTTCGGCCTTCGAGGCCGCGAGACCGATCAGCGAGCCGATGCCCGCGATCGCGATGATCGGGGCCGTGATGATGCGGACGCGTTGGCTGAGCCCGAACGCTGCCGCCGCCCACACGAGCCCGGCGGTGGCCGCAACATCGACGAGGAGTTGGAACCAGATGGTCGTTGTGCCGGGCTCTTCGCCGCGGCCGAGCAGGAACTGCGTGAAGCCGAAGACAGCCGAGGGCACTTGGTCCTCGGTCACGCCAATGAAGAACTGCGCAAACACGCGGAGCGCGAAAACCACTGTGGCGAATCCCGCCAGGATCACCAGCACCGGCATGTCGAGCTTGCGCGGCGCGAGGATCCACGCGGCGGTCCAGAGGAGCGTGAACAGCACGAGTCGCGCGCCATCGACGGATCCGATCGCGGACCCGATCCCGCCGAAGAGTGCCCCGATCGGGTTGGTGTCGGCCTGCTCGACGAGCAGGATCGGGTGCCCATTGGCCACGAGCGGCGCGAACACCGCGAAGAACGCGACGAGCGCGACCCAACCGATGCCAAGGACCGCACCGGGACGCTTGAGCACCTGACGCCACGCCTCGGTCCAGAAGCCCTCGGCCGGCTTGTGCCCGATGCCTTGCATCAGGTGCACGCCCGTGACGGCGGTCAGCTGGTCGGCGGTCTTCGCGTTGGTGTCGTTGGCTTGGCTCATCAGTCGTAGGAGATCCGTGGGTCGGCCAGGGCGTAGAGGATGTCGGCCAAGAGCAGCGCGAGGATGTTCACCAACCCGACGATCAGCGCGTTTGCCAGGAGCAACTCGCGGTCGCGGAGGTTGATCGCGTCGATGATGAGGTTGCCCATGCCCGGCACGCTGAAGATGCGCTCGATGACGACCGAGCCGCCCAGCATGGCCGGGAAGATCGACACGAACATGGTGATGATCGGCAGCAGGCTGTTGCGGAACACGTGGCGGTAGACCACGTCCCTGCGCGACACACCCTTGGCCTTGGCCGTGCGCACGTAGTCGGCGTTGAAGTTCTCGAGCATCGCCGCACGGGTCTGCTTGCTCAGGATCGCGAAGCCGGTGTACACCAGACACGCGACCGGCAGCACCAGGTGCCACAGCGTGTCGAGCAGGTAGCCACGCTGCCAGAGGTTCCGTGTCACGCCATCGGGCCCGACGGTCTCGACAAACCTCGGCAGCACGGCCATCGACTCTGCCTCGACCGAGTTCAGGCCCGTGACCGGGAATGCGCCGAGGTAGTCCTTGCTGGCCAGGAAGCCGACCGCGAGCACGCCGGCCCATACGACCGGGATCGACCACAGCGCGACGTAGAACGCGCCCAGGCCGACGTCGACGAGCGAGCCCTGCCGGCTGGCGGCCAAGATGCCCGAAGGGACCGCGACGAAGTAGATGATCGGTACCGCAATGAGGTTCAGGAGCAGCGTTTTCGGCAGCGCCTCGGCGATGAGCGACGACACCGGGCGAGAGCGCGAGAAGCTCATGCCAAGGTCGGGCATCGCGATCGACATCGTGCCGGGGATGATCGGGATTCCGGCCTGGCGGAACATCTTGGCGTCGAAGACCGCGCGCGACTGCGCGGTCGCCTCGGCCAGCACCTCGTAATCCCGGACCATCTGGTCCGCACGCGCCTGGGCGATCGACCAGAGCTCGGGGTCCACGGTTTCGAACGCGTCTTTGCCGATCTGCTGGGCCTGCTCGGGCTTGATTTGCCCGCGGTCCTTCACCGCGTCCTCACGAGCGAGCACCTTGGCGATGTCGCCAACGGCGATCTCGAACGTCGTTCTTGAGCCCAGGTACGCGGCGCGGGCCTGGGCGTAGCTGCCGGCCGCGCGACGGTAGAGGCGCTGGCGGTCTTCGGCCTCCTCGGGAACTTCGATCTCGGGCGGAGACTCGACCCGCGGGAGTTCGTCGGCGAACCACGACCACAGCGGCGGCGGGTCGACCTCGCGGGGCTGGCCGAAGCGATCGCCGTTCACGAACTGGTCTCGGGCACCGAACTTCACCGGGCTCACACGCGCAAGCCAGCGCAGGTACTGCATTGGGATGGGCGCGTCCAGGCCGTAGCGATCCTCGAGGTACGCGCGCTGCTGGGCGACGCTGCCCGAGTCCATCTGGCCGCCGCCTGAAACATTGAGCGCCGCGCCGACGCCGCCCGGGCTCATGGCCACGAGCATGAAGATCAGCAGCGTCATCCCGATCACCGTCGGGATCATGAGCAGCAGTCGTCGGATGATGTAGGTGGTCATCGTCTCGGGTCCCTGGGCGCCGCAGGAAGTGCTGGCTTACTGCTGAGTTGGAAGGCTCTCTTGGCCAACCCAGAATTCGAGGTATTCCAGACCCGAGGAATACTCCTGGATGTTGCCCGACTGCTTGGTCGTGAAGCGCAACCAGGGGATCTCGTTCATGAACGTGTACGGCTGCTCTTCGTGGTACACGTTGTGGAGCTCGTGCCAGACCTTCATCCGCTCGTCGAAGTCCAGCGTCTGGCGGCCCTGCTCGATGAGCCGATCCGCATCGGGGCTGTTCCATTGGATGAAGTTGTCGCCCTGGTTCTCGATGTTGTCCGAGTGCCAGATCTGGTACGGATCGCTCTCTGGCGTCGAGGCCGACCACGCGAACGTGATGGCGTCGAAGTCGCGGCGGTTGAGGATGTCCACGAGCACCGACCAGTCGATCGTGCGCATGGTCATCTCGATGCCGTAGCCGGCGAAGTCCGCCTTCATGAAGTTGGCCATCTGCAGCGTCGAGTCCGAGCCGTTGGAGAACGTGAACTCGAAGGTGAACGGGTTGCCGTCCGCGTCCTCGAGCTTGCCGTCGCCGTCGCGGTCCATCCAGCCGGCCTCGGCCAGCAACTCGAGACCACGCTCGGGGTCGTGCGGGTACGGCTCGATGTTCGGGTTGGCCTGCGGCGTCGAGCTCAGGAACGGGCCGGTCGCGGGGCGCACGAGGTTCTTGGAGATGTCGCGACGGATGCGGTCGCGATCGATCATCAGGGTCATCGCCTTGCGGACCCGTGGGTCGTGGAAGGGCGTCAACCGCTCGCCGTTACGCGGGCCGCACTGCCACGCGATGAACGAGTAGCCACCACGCATGTTGTACCAGATTCGGGGATCGTGCTCCTCAAGGAAGTCCGCGTCGGCGCGCTGGTCGACGAACTGCTGGGCGTTGGGACGCATCATGTCGCCCTGGCCGCTGTTGTACGCGATGAGCTTGGTGGTGTAGTCGCTGATAACGGTGATGCGGTAGCTGTCCAGCGGCGGGCGCGGGCCCCAGTACTGCTCGTTACGCACCAGCACGATGTCGCCGGGCGGGCTCCACTGTGAGTCGGGGCTTGCCGTCGCGAAGCGGAACGGGCCCGAGCCAACCGTCAGGCCGGTGCTCTGGTTGTACTGCGTGGGAGACTCGGTCCACGGCTCGTAGATGTGCTTGGGCAGGATCTTGAAGCCCATTGCCTGGTTCAGGTTATCGAAGCGCGGGCTCTTGAAGGTGAACTCGACAACGCGGCTGGTCTCGGGATCGCCGATGACCGTGACCGTGTCGATCGCGTTGTACACGCTGCGGAACCGCTCGGCCTCGATCTGGTCGTTGAAGATCAGGTCCTCGTACGTCCAGCGGACGTCTTCGGCGAGCACCGGGGCGCCATCGCTGAAACGCGCCGCGTCGCGGATCTTCACCCGGAGCCATTCGCCCGCGGGGTCGTACTGCCACGCCTCACCGAGGCGGCCGCGCATCTTCAGGGACTTGGGGTCGTACCAGCCGAGGCTCTCGCACACGAGGTCGACCACGCGCCGGCCGTAGACGTCGGCGTAGGTGAAGGGCGTGACCTTCGGGGGCTGGCCCTCGTAGATCTCGACGAACTCGCCGCCCATCTTGATGTTGGGATCGTCGTACGGGTCGTTCGAGAAGTCCCAGGGCTCGCTGGTGGTCACCTCGAAGCCATCGCGGGCCCAGGCGAAGGACGCCGCCTGGCTCGCGCCCGAGCCCGCCCCGGGCTGGGCGGCGACGACCACGGGCCGCTCACGGATCTGCCGGTCGAGCCGGGCGAGCTGCTGTTCGAGGTTCTCCAGGCGCGTGTTGGCCTTCTGGGTCTCGTCCCAGCGGCGATCGTCCTGGAAGATGACGATCCAGACGCTGACGAACAGGCCCAGGATCAGAACGATGACGATCAGGTCCTTAAGACCGAAGTTGTTCTGCATATCGACACCTCGCGACGGGGGTGTGGTTCGGCTTCCAAGCCAGCGGAGTGTGGATGGAGCGCCACCTGCCCCGGCCGCTAGTGTAGCGTGTGTGGCCCGTGGGGCCGCCCGAAGCGGCATCGGTGACCGCCCAGAGTCGACCCTCGGTTTCCCGACTGGTACCAACACAACACAGGCCCGCATGCCGGCGATCCGGCAGCGGGCCTGCTGCGTCTACGGGCGTCGATGCTCCGGTGCGGTTTAGGCGGCGCGAGGGCCGTCGTCGTCGCCGTCGAGTTCGAAGCGGTCGATGAGGTTGTGGAGGTTGTCGAGCCTCCGCTGTGCCTGGCCGAGCGCCTGGGTCACATGGCGGATAGCGTCCTGCGAATCGCCCAGCGCCAGCTTCAGGGGACACCCCTCGGCGGGCGGCGGCTCGCTGAGCTTCAGGCTCGGCGTCTGGCTCGTGCCCTGGGGCTGGTCGGCCGACTGGTTGTCATACGTAAGCATAACGCAGGCATCGGCTTGCGCGGGATGCCGGTTTGGGCTCTGTGACCCGGATCCGTTCCGAGCCGCCACATTTGGGCCGCACATCCGGCATTGGCGGCACGGCTCGCAGCCCGCGCGTCGGTTACCGGGGCCTACCGGGCCCGCGACCGGATCTTGGGCTCGGTGCCCGCGACGATCCGCCTCAGGTTGCCCGTGTGGCGGGCAATGACCAGAAGCGCCAGCACCGCCGCGATCGAGACCATCGGCACGGCCGAGGGCGGGAACGAGCCGTTGGCCGCCGTCGGCAGGGCGGCGGCCCATACCGGCACGCTCCCCGCCGCGCAGACAGACGCGAGCCCGACGTACCGGCTGGTCTTGAGAACGATCAGCCAGAGAAGGAACGCCAGCACCACCGACACGGTGAGCACCCAGAACACGCCCAGCAGTGCTCCCAAGCCCGTGGCGACGCCCTTCCCACCCCGAAAGCCGATCCACGGCGAGAACATGTGGCCAAGAACAGCGGCGACAGGCGTGAGCAGCCAGATCCAGACCATGCCGACCGGCGCGTCCAGATTGCCCAATGTGCCCAGCGCGAGGCCAGTTGTAAGCGAGGGGATGAGGCCCTTGGCGACGTCGAGCGCGAAGCACAGGTTGCCAGGCCCCGGTCCGAGAACGCGCTTGACGTTCGTCGCTCCGATGTTGCCCGAGCCTTCCTCGAAGATGTTCACGCCCTTGGAACGGGCGATGAGATAGCCAAACGGGATGGACCCGATGACAAATGCCGCGATGGTCAGCGCGATGGCGACAAGCACAACCCGAGGATATGGGCGGACTTTGCGGGGATCTTGCGTTGGCGGAAGGGCGGAGTTGGGGTAGGCTGTACGTCTGGAGAGCGACGAGAGACCAGCAACGAAAGACCGGAGGCTCGGATGCGAGTGGCAAGCACAGTTGTGGCCCTGGCGGGCGTGATGGGCATCGCGGCGGCTGCGGCGGCCCAGGATTCGGTCACGATCGATCTGGCCGGCGTGGTGATCGAGGACGGCGAGGACGTGTCGCGTTCGAGCGCACCGGACACCATCGACCCGGCGACGCGGTATCGCTACGAGGTCTCGGGCATGGTCCAGGGCCGGGGCGTGGTGCTCGGCTCGCTGTTCCCCCAGCCGACTCCGCTCGCCGACGCGCTCGAGAGCCTGGCCCCGGGCTCGTCCGACTTCCTGACGGGCGAGATCGACAACCCGGACGGCACGCACCCGTTCCAGGTGCTCGGCGAGACCTTCGAGGGCGAGGAGACGCTCGTGGGCATCACCGTGCGCTTTGCGGCGACGTTCGATGCGGGCATCGGTGCGGACAATGTCGCGTTCTTTAACATCCGCGATGTCGTGCTCTCACCAAGCTTCCTTGTCGGCTCGCTCCGCTTCACCGAGGGCACGGCGGTCATCGATCGCATCGAGTTCGACTGCCGCGCCGACATCGACGGCGATGGCTCGCTGACGATCTTCGACTTCCTGGCCTTCCAGAACCTATTCGACGCGGGCGACCCGGCGGCGGACTTCGACGGCGACGGCCAGTTCACGCTCTTTGACTTCCTCGAGTTCCAGAACGAGTTCGACGCGGGCTGCGACTGACCGCTCGGCGGGCCACGATGTACGACATTTGGTCGATGTTGACTCGAGCGCCTGTGGCGTGCTTAGGCATCGCCATGGATCGTTCGTGGGTTGTTGTGGTCCTCGACAGCTTGAATCCAGGGATATTGCATGCCTGCAGCGCGAATCCGCGGTCGCTATCCGCCTCGAAGTCGACAGGTCGAGGGACATTCCCTGAATAAGAAGTCGCGCAGTCCTGTATCATGAGAGATCGGCCTATCCAAGGGTTGGTGTCGAGCGCGCGGACGCGCGCTCACGGTGCAAGGGAAGGGAACGAGCATGGGTTGTGCGGCGAGGACAAATCGGCAGGCGAAGAGGCTCGTGGTGACGGCGTTGGTCGGACTCCTAATCCATGGCACGGCCGCGGGGGACGATTGCGACCTGTTCCCCGAGCACGTGTTCGTTCCGACGGGGGGCGGCACGCTCGCGGTGGCGATCGGTGATCTCGATGGCAATGGCACCCGCGACCTCGCCGTGGCGAACGGCGCGACCGACGACATCTCCATCGTGCTAGGCAACGGCGACGGCACGTTTGCGCCGGAGGTCCGGTACGCCGCGGGCAACACGCCAAGAGACATCGCGGTCGGCGAGTTCAATGGCGACGGCGTCCCAGACGTGGCCGCTGTCAACTTCTTCAGCAACGAGGTCTCGGTCTACCTGGGCGTCGGCGACGGCACGTTCGGCGAGCAGTCCCGCTACAACACCAGCTCGCGCCCGAACTCACTCGTGATCGCGGACTTCGATGGGAACGGCACCGATGATCTCGCGTTGACCAACGGAAGCACCGACAATGTTCTCGTCTTGCCCGGCAACGGCGATGGTACTTTTGGCATCGCGACCACCGTGCCCGTGGCCAATTCCCCCAGCGGGCTTGCAGTTGGCGACTTAGATGACGATGGCGACGCCGACTTGGTCGTCGCGTACTCCGATTCGGACTTCATCTCCGTCATCCTCGGTATCGGTGATGGCGAGTTTGCGCGCGACGTCCGCTACAACACGGGCGGTCGCTCGGTGTACGTCGCGATTGGCGACCTAGACAACGATGGCGATGCCGACCTCGCCGCCGCGAACTCGAGGAGCGACGACGTCTCGATCCTGCTCAACGATGGCGACGCGGTCTTCTCCGCTCAGGGACGCTTCCGCGTGGGAGACGATCCCGTATTCACGCTGATCGGCGATCTCGATGATGATGGCAACGCCGATGTGGTCGCGACCAACGAGGACAGCGACGACGTCTCGATCTTGCTCGGCAACGGCGACGGCACCTTCGCCCGCCAGGTCAGGTATGTCGCCGGGACTCGCCCGACGTTCGCGGCGATCGATGACCTTGACGGCGACGACGATGCCGACCTCGTGGTGGCGAACCGCTTCGGAAGCGCCGTTTCCGTCCTCTTCTCCGACGGGGACGGCACCTTCCCCACCGAGACCCGCTTCGGCTCGGGCGACGAGCCCTACGCCGTAGCGATCGACGACTTCGATGGTGATGGCGTTGCCGATCTTGCCGTGGCCAACGCGGAGAGCGCCGACGTCTCGGTCTTGCTCGGCGAGGGCCCAGGCACGTTCGGGCCGCAAACCATGTACGGCGTGGGAGTCATGCCGCACGACGTCGCCGCGGACGATCTTGACGGCGATGGCGATCGAGACCTTGTCGTGGCCAACTCGGGGAGCAACGACGTCTCCGTCTTGCTCGGCAATGGCGATGGGACGTTCGCGGCCCAGACGCGCTACGACGTGGGCACAAGGCCGAAATCCGTGTCGATCGCCGACCTCGATGGCAACGGAGTTCGAGACCTCGTCATCGCCAACGCGGGCAGCGCGGACGCGTCGGTCTTGCTCGGCGTCGGCGACGGGACGTTCGCGCCCCAGTCACGGTTCGACACCGGCGTGAGCCCGTGGTCGGTTGTGGTTGCCGACCTGGATGGCGATGGCACGCTCGACCTCGCGGTCACGAACGCGAGCACGGGAGACATGTCGGTGCTCTTTGGTCTCGGCGACGGGACCTTTGCGGACGATGTCCGATTCGACGTAGGCACCGCCCCGCAGTCCATCGATGCCGGCGATATCGACGGCGATGGGGACGTCGATCTCGCCGTCGCGAACGCGACGAGTGACGATCTTTCGATCCTCTTCAACATCGGCGATGGCTCGTTCTTCCCCGACTTTCGCTACTTCGCCGGCGACTTGCCTCGTTCTCTTCAGATCGTGGACATCAACGGAGATTCGGTGCCTGACCTCGCTCTGACGAACCCGGACGCCGACACCATCACCATCATGCTGGGCGATGGCGACGGAACCTTCGGGCTCAGAATGCGATACGACGTTCGGAATCGTCCGCAAGCCATCGCGATCGCGGACCTCGACGGCGACGGTGATCGCGACATCGCGGTCACGAACAACGCCATCGGCGGTGTGTCCGTCCTGCTGAATCGGTGTGAGAGCTGCCCCGCTGATCTCGACGGCGACGGTGAGCTCACGCTCTTCGATTTCCTGGCGTTCCAGAACCTCTTCGACTCCGGCGACCCAGCCGCCGACTTCGACGGCGACGGGAGTCTCACGCTATTCGATTTCCTGGCTTTCCAGAACGAGTTCGACGCCGGGTGCGAGTAATGCCGATAGGCCCAGCATGAGCGGGGCGATCGTGCTTGTTGGTGGCGGGGGGCACGCCAAGGTGGTGGCCGACTCGGTACGCGCGTTCGGCGTGAGCATCGCAGGCTTCGTTGACGATGACCCGAACGCAACCATGCCGAGCCTGGATCATCTCGGCGGCCTCGATGCCGTCCGTGAGCCCTGGATCATGTGTGTGGGCGATGTGCCGACCCGGCTCTTGTTGCTCGATCGTCTCGATGGCGTCGCGGCGAGCGTGATGCACCCATCAGCCGTCGTCGGCGAGCGGGTCGAGCTCGGTGCCGGCATGTTCATCGGGCCCAACGCGGTGGTAAACGCCGACGCGATCATCGGAGATCATGCCATCGTCAACAGCGGGGCGATCGTTGAGCACGACGCACGCGTGGGCCGTGCCAGCCATGTAGCGCCCGGGGCCGTGCTCTGTGGTGCGGCGGACGTGGGCGAGGGCTGCCTCGTCGGCGCTGGTGCGGTCGTGCTGCCCGGCGTGCGCATCGGCGATCATGCCGTGATCGGAGCGGGCTCGGTCGTTACGGCAGATGTTCCGCCCCACCGCCGGGCGGTTGGTTCGCCGGCGCGGCTCCTCGATTGACGAGGTGCCGCGCCAGCTCTACACGGATCGCTCGCTCGAAGCTGGCTTCCGAGAATCGCTGGGCGTTCGCGACGCACGCGGATTGATCGCACGCTTCGGCACGAGCTGTTGCCTCGGCGAGCTGCTCGGGCGAGCCATCGCAGAGAGCGCCCGTCTCACCGTCGCGCACGATGTCGAGCGCGCCGCCCTCGGCCCGAGCCACGACGGAAAGCCCGCACGCCTGGGCCTCGACGGCGGTGATGCCGAAGTCCTCGACCTGTGGAAACAGGAGTACCGACGCCGATCTCATTTCTTCTCGTAAGGCCTGATCGCTCACCTTTCCCAGGAACGACACGCCGGATGGTGCTCCGCGCTCGAGCTCGCGGCGAACCGAACCGTCGCCGACGATTCGCAGGGTCGCGCCGGCCAGCCGTGCGGCCTCGATCGCGAGATCAAACCGCTTGTACGGCTCGATCGCGCCGACGGCCAGCCAATGGCCACCTCGCGCGCCGTTGCCAGGGACAAAGAAGTCCGTGCGCGCCGGTGGATGGATGACCGTCGATGGCCTCCCATACGCGTGCTCGATCAGATGTGCCACATGGGTCGAATTTGCGATGAACGATGTCACGTGCTCGCTGGTCGCTCGATCCCACGAGCGGAGTGCGTTGCCGAACACGCGCAGGCCGAGGCGCTGCATCCTGCCCGAGTACTGCTCGCCTTGCGACCACAAGTATCGCGCGGGGCTGTGGCAATAGCACACATGTGGAACACCCTGCGGCGGACGCAGGCCCTTGATGGCGGCTGAGCTGGTGGACACCAACAGGTCGAACGGACGCATCCGATGCATGTGCGCCAACCGATCGCTGAGCTGGCCGACGGCGGCGGGATACAGCGGGAGCATCCAGCGTCGGAATCGCAAGGCCCCGGGGAGCGCGCCGATGGGGGCGATCTGCCGAGGCAGCGCGTCGAGCGTCTCGGTGAGCAGCGACCCATCATCGAACATCGCCAGAACGCACTCGACATGCCCGAGCTGCTGGGCGACTTTGGCAATGTGGTGCAAAACGCGCTCGCCGCCGCGCAGGCCCACGAGCCAGTCGTGCGCCAGCACGATGCGTGGCCGATCCCTTGAGGTGGGGTCGGAGGACTCCCCTGAGGCCAGCCCCGCCGGAATGTCGGCCGCGGGATCGGGGTTTACAGTATTTGATGAGCCAGCCTGCTGCACCACAGACTGTACCGCACAAGGGCCGCCAGCCCACGCCCGCCAACCTGCTGGGCTTGGACTACGCGGCCGAGGCGGAGCGCTTTGGCCCGCCAGTCGTCCCCATCATCGACAGCCATGCGCACATCAATGGCTCGATGGCGTCGCCGGTCTATCGCCGGGTGATGGAGGCCTACGGCGTGCGGCGCGTGTACTCGCAGACCCAGATCGCGCAGGCCGAAGTCGTCCGACGAGAGTTGGGCGACAGGGTTCGGTTCGTCGCTATTCCCGAGTACATGTCCGATGACCGCCGGCGCGCGATGCGTGAGGGCTTCTTCGAGAACATGCGCCGCTGGCATTCGGAGTTCGGTGCGCGCATGCTCAAATTCTGGATGGCGCCCCGACTGCGCGACTTCCTCGACCCGGTCTTGGACGCCGACATCATCGACGTCGACAGCCCGCTGCGCCGCGAGCTCGCCGCCGAAGCCGTCGAGCTCGGCTACATGTTCCAGGCGCACATCGCAGACCCGGACACGTGGTTCGCTACGAAGTATGCCGACGCGAGCAAGTACGGCACCAAGGCGTCGCACTACGAGCCGCTCGAGCGCATGCTGGAGGAGTTCCACGTGCCGTGGCTCGTCGCGCACATGGGCGGCTGGCCCGAGGATCTGGTCTTCCTTGACGGCCTGTTGTCGCGCCACGACAACCTGCACCTGGATACGTCGGCCACCAAATGGATGGTGCGCGAGCTGAGCAAGCACTCGCGGGAGGCGTTCGTCGAGTTCATTGAGAAGTGGCGCGGCCGTATCCTCTTCGGCTCGGACATCGTCACGCTCGACGACCACTTCGAGACCAGCGACGACGACAACGATCGCTTCGGCGCGCACCAGGCATCGGGCGAGGCCGAAGCGTTCGACCTGTACGCCAGCCGGTACTGGGCCCTGCGCACGATGTGGGAGCGCGAGTATGAGGGCCCCAGCCCGATCGCCGACCCGGACCTGATGATGGTCGAACCCGAACGCTTCGACGCGATGAGCTCGCCGCCGCTCCGGGGATTCATGCTGCCGCAGGACCTGCTCAGGATCGTGTACGCCGATGCCGCCGAGGCGCTGCTCGAACGCTGGTGGGACGAGCACTAGCCCCAGTTCAGACTACCTGAAGCTCCAGGGTTCGCCAGGCGTGTAGCCCAAGAGGTCGTAGAGCTCCGCGCGCGTCTGCATGCGTCCGAGCGTGGGCTCGACCGTGCCCTCCGCGGCCAGCGTCTCAAGCAGGCCATCGACCGCCTTCATCGCGATGCGCAATGTCGACACCGGGAAGATGACCAGGTGGTACCCGATCTCGGCGAAGCGATCGCGCGGGATCATGGGCGTCTTGCCGAACTCGGTCATGTTCGCGAGCACGTACGGAGGCCTACCCGTGTCGGCGACGGTCGCGTTGCGCATGGCCTCGGCGAACGTCTCAAACTCGGACTCGTCGTTGAGGCCCTCGGGGAAGATCATGCTCGCGCCGGCCTTCGCGTAGAGCGTGGCGCGCTCGATAGCATCGTCCATGCCGCTCACGCCACGTGCGTCCGTGCGCGCACAAATTATGAAGTGCGGGTCGGACGTGTCGCGCGCGGCCTGGGCGGCCCACTCGATCCGGCTGGCCGCCTGCTCGGCCGGGATGAGCGTCTTGCCGTCGAGGTGGCCGCAGCGCTTTGGGAAGACCTGGTCCTCGAGGTGGAGGCCAGCGGCGCCGGCGTGCTGGTACTCGACGACGGTGCGGCGGGTCATCTCTTCCTCACCGAAGCCGGTGTCTGCGTCGGCAATCACGGGCAGCGCCGGTGCCCCCGCGGAGAGCTTCGAACCATCGACGACCTCGCGCACGGCGGCGGCGAACCGATCGAGCGTGAGCAGGCCGACATCTGGCACGCCTGCGGCAGCGCTTGTCGCGGCACCCGACACGTAGGCAGCCTGGAAGCCGTGCCGAGCCACGGCCCGGGCGGTCAGGCCGTTGAAGGCACCGGGCGCCATCACGCAGCCCACGTCCATCGCGGCGCGCAGTCGCTGTCCTGGGGTTCCTTGAACTTTCTGTTTGGTTTCGGTTTGTAGATCTGGCATCCAGTCATGATAGGAATCGCGGTTGTGCGGCCTGCGCGGATTTTTCAGGTCGCAGAGATATTGGACTGAAGTGCCTCCTCGGAATCGTCGATCCGCTGCCAGAGAAGTCCGAATACCCGGAGCACCGCCATGACCAGAATCGACAAGCACGCCGAGATCGACCACGAATGCACCGGAGGCTGCGGTGGCGAATGCGACGCCTGCCAAGGCCACCACGGGCTCAGCCTCGCCCGGGACGTGGACGACGAGCCACTCGATCTGGACATCAATGCAGACGAGACCGGCGACGCCGAGGAGATGGACGCGCTGACCCGCGGCCTGCTCGGCAGCTTCGCGCGCTTCATTGCAGATGATGACGAAGCAGAGGTCGAGAACCGGGACGAACGAGAGACCGAGGCCTCCGTCGAAGTCGAGATCGCACAGGAACCGATCGCCGATCACGATCTCGATGAGCAAGGGCTGTTCGGGCTGATGCCCAAGACCACCGCCGCTGAGTCTGAAGATGATCCAGACTCGATCGACGGCGCGCTCGATCGTGTCGAGCAGGCGATGGCGGCGCTCGCGTCGACCATCCCGACGCTCGAGCATCGCCTGTGCACCGTCGAAGAGCGCGTCGATGAGGCTTGCGACGTCGAGTGGGTCGATGGAGGCTCGACGATCGAGGATGCGTCCGATCGCGACACCGTCGCCATGAGCCTCAAGGATCGGCTCGCGTCCATCGAGCAGGAGTGCAACCGGCTTGCTTCGGTGCCCATCGAGCGCGTCGAAGCGCGGGTGGCCACCGCCGAGAACACGCTCGGTGCGCTCATCGAGCACGCCGAGTCTGCCGCTGCGACCTTCGCCGAAGAGCGCGCCTCCGCCGAACGCGCCGCGGGCCAACTCGCCGAGCTCGTTGAAGCGTTGGCCCCTTGGGTCGAACTGCTCGAGCTGCGCGACACTGAGGACGGGCTGCCCAAGCCGCTGCAGGGTCTGATCAAGATCGCCGGCACGCAGCTCGGCCGGGAGATCGCCAGCGTCCGCGAGAACCTGGAACGGTTGTCGAGCGTGCTTGAAATCCCTGAGACCACCGCTGCAGAGCGGGTCGCCGAGGCTGACATCACGACGCAAGAGATCGCAACACCAGCCGTGGAGGAAGAGTTCGTGCGGCCAGAGAGTCCAGGCGAGAACGGCGAGGGCAAGCCCCGCCGTCGCAAGAACGACAAGCGCCGCGGCGTGAAGGCCCGGAGTGCCGAGGCCGAGTCTCCGCGGCGCGCCGCCGGGCAGAGCCGTCTGTCGGCAGCGGCCCGGCTCCGAGCTCGAAGCCGCGCGGAGGGACGTCCTCCACGCCGCTGATCTCGTGCTATGCTGGTGGCGTTGCGAGACGTTCCGGGGCTCCCGGCGAGGACGCGCGTCATGGACATGCAAGACATCGAGATCCCCGGTAGCGTCGAGCCCGGTACGCACGGCTCCGAGACGGTCACGCCCATCGACGTGAACCACGGGCAGGTGCGCATCCGCGTCCGTCCCCACTATCTCCCACAGCGCAGCGACCCGATGCGCCCGATGCACGTGTTCGCCTACGCGATCACCATCGAGCACGCGGCGCCATCCGATGCGCGGCCCGTGCAGGTCGTCAATCGCCAATGGCGCATCATCGATGCGCACGGCGACGAAGAGTTCGTCGAGGGCGAGGGCGTCGTGGGCCAGCAGCCCGTCTTGCGTCCGGGTGAGCGCTTCGAGTACGCGAGCTACTGCCCGCTGCGAACGAGTTGGGGCACGATGGAAGGCAAACTCGGCGTGGTCACGCTCGACGACGCCGACCAGCCCGCCGAGAAATTCCTCGTCGACATCGACCGGTTCTACCTCGTCTCGGAGTAAACCGCCGATCAGCCAGTCAGGCCGACGCGGCCGCCGAAACGAGTGCGATAGCGCTTGCCGCCCGCGCTACATCCTCGAACGTGTTGTACAGCGGGACCGGCGCAAGGCGGATGACGTCGGGCTCGCGGAAGTCTGCAACGACGCCGTGCTGCTGGAGCGCGTCGCGGATCGCCCGAGCACGATCGCCGAACGAGATCGAGAGCTGGCAGCCGCGCTGCTGCGGATCCGTCGGCGTGACGATGCGTGCGGTGGGCGCTACTTCATGGATCGCACGCTCGAGGAACGCCGTGAGCTTCAGGCTCTTCTCGCGCAAGGCCGGCATGCCGACTCGATCGAAGATCTCGAGCGAAGCCGCGAGCGGCGCCATCGCCAGGATCGGCGGGTTGCAGAGCTGCCAGCCGTCGGCCCCAACTCGCGGGACGAACCCGGGCTCCATCTTGAAGCGCGTCTGGGGATCGTTGCCCCACCATCCGGCCAGGCGCGGGATGTCGGCGTTCGCGCCGTGCCGCTCGTGCACGAAGCAGCCCGCGATCGCGCCGGGCCCGGAGTTCAGGTACTTGTAGCTGCACCACACGGCGAAGTCGGCGTCGCAGTCGTGCAAGTGTAGCGGCACGTTGCCGGCGGCGTGCGCACAGTCCCAGCCGACCATTGCGCCGGCTCGATGACCGGCCTCGGTGATCGCCGGCATGTCGAACCACTGGCCCGTGCGGTACTGCACGCCGGCGAGCATCACGAGCGCGAGCGTGTCGCCCGCTTCTTCGATGGCGTCGACGACGTCCTCGGTCCGCAGCGTGTCCTCACCCTCGCGCGGGCGCAGGCGGATCATGTTCGCGTTGGCATCGAGCCCCCGATGCACGATGTGGCTCTCTACCGCGTAGTCGTCGCTGGGAAAGAGCGCATCCTCGACCATGATCTTGGTGCGCGTGCCCGACGGCTGGTAGAAGCTCGCCATCATGAAGTGAAGATTCGCCGTCAGGCCGTTCATCATGACGACCTCGCCGGGCTTAGCGCCGACGAGCCTCGCGCCGGTCTCGCGGAAACGCTCGTGATAGCTGAACCAGGGGTTCGCGCCGCTGAGGTGGGCATCGACGCCGAGGGTTGACCAGTCGTGCAGTTCTTGTTCGACCGCCGCGCGCACCGAGTTGGGCATCAGCCCCAGCGAGTTGCCCGTGAAGTACGCGACGGGCTGGCCGTCCGAGCCGGCGGGTATCGCGAACAGCTTGCGCTCTGCGGCGAGCGGATCGGCGGCGTCGAGGGCCTTGGCCTCGTCGAAGAGCGGGCCGCTCATTTCCCGGTCTCCGCGGTTTCGGTCGGGAAGCTGGCGGCCCGCTCGCGCGCGGCGCGCTGCTCTTCCATGAGTCCTGGGAAGGCGTCGGCGGTCATGCCCAGGAACTCGAGGGCCGAGCCGCTGAGCAGCTGGCGTTTCGTCTTGTCGGTCAGGTCGTACATCGAGTCGACCATCGCGCCGGGCATGGCCTCGCCGAGCGGGAATGGGTAGTCGCTGCCCAGTGCCACGCGTCGCTCGTCCATCATGGCGATCAAGTATCGCAGCGCGTTGCGGCTGTAGACCGCAGAATCGACCCAGAACCGTGCGGGCTGCCCGTAGTCGGCCAGGTAGCTCCACGGGTTCTTCTCGCAGTCGACCGCGACGATGTCGGGCCGGCTGTTGTACCCGTGCTCGATGCGCCCGATGGTGTACGGAAAAGAGCCGCCGCCGTGCGCGAAGCAGACGCGCAGCTGCGGGAAGCGATCGAACACGCCGCCGAAGATCATCGCGCACACAGCGCGCGCGGTCTCGGCGGGCATGCCCACGAGCCAGGGCAGCCAGTACTTGCCCATCTGGTCGCGACCCATCATGTCCCATGGATGCACGAGGACCGCGGCACCCAGTTCCTGGCAGGCGGCGAAGACATCGAGCAGCTCGGGCTCCCAGAGGTTCCAGTCCGGTGCGCCGGGCCGCTCGATGTGGCTGCCGATCTGGATGCCGGCCATGCCCAGGTCCTTCATGCATCGCTCGAGCTCACCGATCGCCAGCTTGGGATCTTGCATTGGCAGCGTGCCGAGCGCGATGAAGCGATCGGGCTGCGCCCGGCAACGCTCGGCGAGGTCGTCGTTCAGGAACCGCGAGACTTCCAGCGTGTGCTCGGGCTTGGCCCAGTAGCCGAACATGACCGGCACCGTCGAGACCACCTGGACCTGGACGTTGTGCAGCTCCATGTCCCGCAGCCGCGGCTCGGCGTGCAGGCAGTTGGGCTTCACGTCGCGGAAGTGGTTCCCGTCGATGGTCATGTGGGCCCCGCCCGCGAAATCGCCGGGGTCGTCGGCGGCGATGGGCGAGAGGTTCACCCACCCGCCATAGCCGAACTTAGCCGAAAAGTCCGGCATCGAGGGGGGCAGCATGTGGGTGTGCAGGTCGATCTTGAACACGTCGGTCTCCGGGCGCTTCGGGCCGTTCGGCGGCGGGCAAAGGGCAGTGTATGGGTGTGGCGATGGGCCGGCCCGCGAGTCCAATCACGGCCGGGCGACTGTCACGCAGCGGTCACGGCCCGCGCAAACGGCGCGAGATGGGCTTGGAGCACCGGTCCGGTTGTGGTAGGGTGGAATGGCAGCAGCACTAGGACAGGAGATCCATCATGAGGCTCGCAACCTCGATCGTGCTCCTCGCGGCCGCGGCGGCGGCGATCGGCCTAGCCGAGGCACACCAGGATTCCCATGACTCGGCAACGGGCCCGGGCATCGTGTTCCCGACGGTTGAGGTCATGGGCACGCACCTGACGATCTCCTCGGTGAAGGGCAGCGTGAGCGTCCACGATCGCTCCGCCGGACAGCCGCCACCATCAACGCCAAACATCACGACGACCCGAACCGTCACGGTTTTGGGCATGAGCCGGACCGTATCGACCGAACAGGCCGAAGACTCAAGACCCTTGCCCACCGCGGTGATGCGCAGTCGGGTGATAGCGATGGAGGGCGATGGGCAACCGATCGACTTCGAGGTCGCCCGACGTGACCAGCGCTGGACCGCCTCCCAGCGGCGGCGCAACCTCGTGCAGACGCTGGTCAACAATCCACACCTGATCATGAACCCGCCGAAGGGAACCGATCCGGCCAATCTCCGCCGTATCCGCTTCGGTCCCAGCGGGTTCAACGCAACGGCGAACGTCCGCCGAGTGCCGAAGCAACTCGACCGGATGGCACTCAAGCTCGATGTCGTGCACGCTCGTGGCATGGAGATCGCCCGCCTGCCGCTCGAAGCCATGGAAGAACACGAGGAGATCGCTCCCGGCGTTCGGTTCCTCGTGCGCCATGTCACGGACGTAGCGAACGCCGACCGCGCGATGAAGCGCGTCGCGCTGGAGTACTTCATCGAGCGCTCGGGCAAGGGCGCCCCCGGCGAGACCGAGCCGGACGCCTACGAGTTCGAGACCACGCCGCTGCTCGCAGCCATCGCCATCCGCGATGCCAAGGGCACCGTGCTTGGGCAAGTGCATCACCCGGCCGAGACCGAAACTCGAGACGTGTTCGTCGGCGTCATCCAGGACTTGAGCGTGCTCCTTCCCATGGACGTGCAGCGCCCACTCTCAGTTGATGTGCTGGTCTTGCACGGCTTGGAGATGGAGACCGTTGATATGACCATCGAGCGGGTGCCCCTGGCAGGCCCGTAAGGCGGTCGCTCACCTGAGTAAGGAAACCGATTGGCCTTGCATCGCGAGTCGGTTTCCGATATCTTGTCTGAGTACACGATCATCAGAATCCCGGGCGGCATCAGTCCGCCCACGGAGGGAGTCCACAATGCGCACCGACCAGAAACGCGGTTTCCTTGTGATCTCGGTCGTCGGCCTCGCGCTCGCGGCGTCGCCCGCCGCAATCGGCCAGACCATTCACATCGACATCGCCAACCCAACGCTGGCACCCGGTGAGAGCACGCTCGTGACTCTCAGCGCGTCGTACCCGTCGGGCTTCTACGCGGTCGCGGGCGTGATCACCGAGGTGGTCGTAAATCAGATCCAAGGCGAGTTGAGCGATCCCGCACTCGTAGCACCCATGGACGGGCCGGGTACATCCGAAGGGACCGTGAGCGCGGCGGGCGGGATCGAGGGCATCCTCGCGGGCCAGCTGAACTTCCCACCGGCCGGCATCTTCGCCGACCCGAGTAACCCGATCGCGTTCCACACCTTCGAGTACACGTGGGACGGCTCGCTCTCGGGCCCGGTGTTGCTCGACATCGAGACAAGGACCAGCGACTTCTTCGAGTACGTGGATCGCGACCGTTCGGTCAGCGACCCGCTTGCAGACATCACCGAAGGGCGAGCCAGGATCGTCATACCCGCACCCGCAAGCGCGCTGATTCTTGGATTGGGTGCGCTGACAGCTGTTCGACGCCGAAGGTCGTAGTCGATCAGCCCGCGTCGTCCTCGAGATCGTCCTCGGCGTTGTCGTCAAAGAACTGGACGCCGAGCAACTCGCCCGCGCCGTCTCGCACCACCGACTCGATCGACGCAAACGAAGCGGCCAGAGAGTCCGCGTCGTTCTTTCCTTCGACGCGGACGATCAGCCCCACGTCCTCGGGCTCATCCGGATCGCTGTGGATCTCGCTGTCTTCGTGCCCCGCATCGGCCAGGGCCTGCGCGACCGACTCGAGCGTTGTGCGCTCGGTCGCGGTGATCGCGAACACGTAGGGCAGCGGTGCGCCCGCCGGCACGCCGCTATCGGTCAGGTTGCTCAGCCGCCACTGGGCGTCCTCCAAGGACATCCAGTCCATGTACTCGTCCCAGTCCGTGGCGTCGGTGCAGTCGAGGTCCTCAAACGTGAGCCCATGCTCGGCGGCGTACGCCTCGACATGCTGGGCGAGCGCCTTGATCTGCTCGGCCGACAACGTCCCGATGGCCTGGAAACACAACACGAGGCTCTCGACCGTCGAGCCATCGTCCTTGTGTTCAACGTTTTCAGCCAGACCGACCTCGAACTCGGCGTCCTCGTCGACCGAGCGGCCGAACTCTTGCCAGACCTCCACACCCTTCTGGCCCGCGGCTTCGAGGCCGGCCTCATCAGCACCGACCACGTTGAACATCCAGTGCATCGGATCGTCGGGGCTGTGCTCCAGCTCGTTGGCGAGGTGGTCGAAGAGCTGATCGATCTCTTCGGGCGTGCGTGTCATTGTGGATCGGCTCCTCTGGGATGGGCTATGTACGTGGGACCTATCGCCGGCCGCGCTTGGGGTCGAGCGCCTCGCGCAGGCCCTCGCCGACGAAGTTCAGCGCGAGCAGCGTCGCGCCCAGCAGCAGGCACGGGAACAGGATGAGCCACCACAGGCTCTCGTAGGGGTTCAGTTCGTTGAGGCCGTCGGCGGCGAGGTTGCCCCAGCTGGGCAGCGGCGGCTTCACGCCGATGCCCAGGAAGCTCAGGAACGACTCCTGAAGGATCGCCAGCGGCACCGTGAGCGTCGCGTACACGATGATCGGTCCGAGCAGGTTGGGCAACAGGTGCACGTTGAAGATGCGCCGCGTGGGCGAGCCCGCGCTGCGGGCGGCTTCGATAAAGGGCTGGTTCTTCAGGCTCAGCACCTGGCCGCGGATGACGCGCGCCATGGTCAGCCAGCTCACGCCGCCGATGGCAACCAGCAGCACAACGAGGTCAAGCACCAGGCGAGTAGAGTCGGCGAGGTTCCTCGGGGGGCGCGCCTCGAAGGCCATCGCGCTCGCCACATCGGCGTTGGTCACCGGCTCGTCCGCCTCGGTCTCCACGGCTCCCGCTGCCCGGCGCGCTTCGGCCACGGCATCGGGAACCGTAAGCGTCGCAAGCGCGCCAGCGGGGTCGAACGGATCCGCACGCCAATCGCGACGCGCGGCGTCGGTCGCCTGAACGCCATCGGATTCGAGCACCCGCTCTACCAACGAGCGTTCCCAGCCCTCGCGAGCCTTTTGCCGCGTCTCGAACTCGTCGATTGCTGCATCGCTCGCGACGGCAAGCAACACAACAAGGAGGATGTACGGCAGCCCGAAGAGCACATCGACGATGCGCATCATCGCGGCATCGGTCTTGCCGCCGGCGTATCCGGAGATCGCGCCGTACAGCGTGCCGATCATCACGCTGATGAACGCCGCCGCAAGCCCGATGCCCAGCGAGATGCCGCCGCCGGTCATCACGCGGTACAGCAAGCTGCGTCCGAGCACGTCGGTGCCCAGCAGCATGGGAATGCGATTGCCCTCGTACACCCAGTGCCGCCGCACGGCCTCGCCGATCTCACCGTCGGTGGCCTGGCGGACCCCGGTCGGCGTGACGCCGAACTCGCGCGAGATGCCCTCGATGGCCTGCACATCAACGAGCGAGTTGAGCTTGAGCGCACTCTCCTCGCCAACGGCCCACCACGGCGGCAGCCGCCCGTACTCGGCGCTCCCGGCGTTGTACCTCGGCACGGTCACCACGCCGTCGGCTCCCGCGCTGACGCCGGGATAGGCCGTCGATGCGGGCTTGAGAGTCCAGAAGAGGCCGAGCAGGCAGACCGCGAGCATGAACGCCAGGAAGCCCATGCCGATCATGCCCGCGAGCGAACGCGTGAAGGGGTTGTCGCGGGCCACGGGAGGGGCCGCCATCGCGAGGACGGCCTTGGGCTCTTGCGTGGCTCGGCGGCGCTTGCTCATGGGTGGCCGTGGGTCAGCTGGCGTCGGTCGGTGTGAAGCTGGCGCCGTCGAGCACGTCGAAGCTCACCATATCGGCGATGGCAAAGTCGCTCGCGTGCTGGCGACCGTCGGTCAGCGTGAAGTGCATCGGCACGCCCGCGTCCACGATGAGCGTTTCCTCGCCGCCCGGCCCGCCCGTGCCATGGCCGATGACCCGGCCCTGAACGCGTCGCGGCCGACCGATCACCGGCTCGACGAACTGTCCACCGCTGGGCACGGTGTCGACGCGGCGGGCCCGCGCGTGGATGGTGCCAAAGACGGCGTCGCCGGGCTCGGCATCCACCGGGGCCGTTGGAAGCAGATAGAGCACGTAACTGGTATTCGCGAAGCTCAGCCGAACGTGGGCCGGCTTGGTGGCCGTGGCGGCAACGCTCTCCCTCAGCACGGCTCGGGCCAGCCTGGGATCGATCCGTGTCGTTGGGGCGGGGTGCAACATGGCCCCAGTCTACGCGTGTGAGCCGTTGGGGAGACCCAGAGATTGAGCCGTACCCGCACTCGGAGATTCCCTTTCGTGGTGCCCATCTGCCCGCGACCACCGGAGTTGTTGCATCTATCCCGATTCTGGCTCGAAATCATCTTCGCTGTGCCCGCGGAGGGTGGGTACGCACGCAGTCCTGTGGATCGAACGTGTCCAGACGGCAGAGCTCGCCGGGGCACGATCGATGCACCAACTCGAGAAGGATTCCACAAATGAAGATGCAAACCATCGCCACGGGAGCCGCTGTCTTGGCCCTTTCGGCCGCCGCCAGCGCCCAGACGTTCGACGTCATCGGCGGCCAGACCAGCGTCCTGCTGGACACCGGCACCCTTTCGGCCGCTGCTAGCCTCGACCTGTCGAGCGTGTCCTCGGACGTCATCGCCCCCGGCTCGCTGGGCGCTGATAGCGTCGCCTTCGGCATCAACCCGCGTGACGCCGCGTCGCTGCCCACGACCTTCAGCTACACCGATGGCCTCGGCAGCTTTGGCGGCACCATCGAGCACACCGGCAGCGTGTTCTTCAACATGGACAGCGTTGAGGTCGGCAACTTCACCATCGGCTTCGACGCGGCCCGCGTCGGTGGCGATCGCAGCGGCTTCTTCGTCGAGAGCACCACCGGCATCGCGGCCATCCTCTTCGATGTCGCCTCGCCCAGCAGCCTCGAGGCTACCGGCGACGGCCTGACCATCGGCGCCGACCTGCTGGTTTCCAACGAGTTTGCGACCTTCCTGAGCGACGCCGGCCTGGCCAGCTCGGACCTCACCGGCGCCGACGTGGGCGACGCCCTCGTCGAGGGTGTAGTGCCCGCTCCGGCCACCGCGGCCCTGCTGGCCCTCGGCGGCCTGGCCGCCACCCGCCGCCGTCGATAAGACGGAATACGGACTTCTCTCCGAAAGTCTCTCCGTGGCGTGATCCACAGGAGGGGCCGACCCGGATCCTGACCGGGTAGCCTCACGCCGCAGGCTCCATGCTCTCGGGCATGGAGCCTGCTGTTGTTTTGTGGTGCGCTGGGTGCTCAGCCGCAGCCGGCGTCGAACTCGTTCTGGAATGCCAGGAAATCGAAGAGCGTCAGTTCGCCGTCACCATCGAAGTCCGCCGCGAGATCGCCACCATCGAACAGGTTCTGATACGCCAGAAAGTCAAAGAGCGTCAACTCGCCGTCGCCGTCGAGATCCACCCGGCACGGCGGCGCACCGTCGATCACGACGTTGTCGAACACCGCCAGGATGCCATCGAGCTCACCGGGCACCGTGCCGCCGCGGCAGATGAAGCGGATGCGATCGAAGGTCTCGCCGCTCAGGGCCAACCTCGTGTGCTGGATGTCAACCGGCAGCGCTCCGGGATGGATGAAGCAGTCGCTGACAACCACATCATCGCCGACGAGGCCTTCGAGGCACACCTCGGTGCCCTCCCAATTCGGGCGGCCAAGCCAGAACACGTCGACCTGCGCCGACTCGCCCGGCTCGCTGCGCGAGGCGATCCACTGGTGCGTCCGCGTGAAGCCCAGCACCGTGCCGGACGACCACGAGCCGGTCGTCATCACATTCACCGGACTGAATTCGGGGAAAGAAGAAATCGAGCCCGTGCCGTTCGTCGCGGCGAACTGCACCTGATTGCCACCGGGGAACCACAGGTTCTCCGAGAAGGTGATGCCGCCGTCGGAGAACGAACGTCCGAGAAAGCCCGACGGGAACCCGTCGAAGTCCGCCTCTTCCGCATTCGCCGCCGCACACACACAGCCAACCGCGAGCAGGCCCACAACATCGATCGCACGGATGCCCATAACTCACTTGCCTCTCTACAGCCCCACGTTCCAGAACAACAACGGCCGATGGGAGCTGCCCATCGGCCGTGAGGAACAGCGTGATGTGTACGCCCCAAAGGTGCGGAGCGTTGCGAGCCGAGCGTGGTATCAGCGGCGGCGACGGGCCGCGACCAAGCCACCCAAAGCCAGCAGGCCGAACGATGCCGGAGCCGGGATGACCACGATGCCGCGGGTCTCGACGCCGTCGACGAGGACTTGCAAGCCCGAGCCGTCGAGCTCGACCTGGCTGATGCGACCGAGACCGCTGCCTCGGTTCTCATCGAAGACCAAGCGGTCGTTGAACGGGTCGTACTGGATCTCCTCGGGCCCATCGAGACCGTCGACCAGCAGGCGGATCGAATCGAAAGCGCCGGTGCCGTCGAGCGTGAGCTCGTAGATCGCGTTTGCGTTACGATCGGTGAGGTACACGAGACCGTTGTTCGGGTTCACGGCGACGCCCGCGGTATCCAGCAGCGGATCGGCAAGGCCGGTCACCGAGGTGTCGGCAAGATCGACGACCGTCGACTGCGAGCCGCTCAGCGAACCATCGATGTCGATGCGGATGAGCGCGCTGCCGTTGCCGAGCTCGCCCGAGCCGGTCACAGCGCCGCTGCCGTTGAGGCTGATCGCGAGGTAGCTGTCCGAGAACGCCTCGCGGGCGAGCCGAGCGCCGCCCTGGTACCGCGCACGCGGCACGGACGTGTCCTGTTCGAAGATCTCGGTGACCGTGCCTCCCGGCGTGATGCCCAAAACGCCCTCGAAGCTCGAAGCATCGGGCGCGAACGGGTTGTTCACGGTGATGAAGTTGCCTCGGGCGGCGTCCCACTTCAGCCCGATCGGGTTCTCGATCGGCAGCCCGGTGGCGACCGGCGAGATGCTGGGCGAGGTGAACGCGTTGTCCAAACGGAACAGGCCGCTGACCCCCATCGGATCACGATCGCCCGCGCCGTCGTTGAAGTAGAAGCTCGAGCCGACCTGCACGATGCCCGCCAGGGCTGCGCCCGGGTTGGTCACGTCGATGATCCGCGTCTGCGTGCCGCCGATGAAGCCATCGATCCCCGGATCCCCAAAGTTGGTAAACAGGAACTGCGAGTCCTGGGCGATCGCGGCACCAGGGGCCGCCATCAAGGCCGCAGCTACCAGCGTCATAGTCGTCGTTCTCATCGCTTCTCCTCGGGTCTGTGTGGTGTCTCTTGCCCGTTCTTCTACGCTCGAACCCGGGTCGTGGGTGCACCCGCGATCACGAATCCATCGCCACTCCCACTGGGTCGAATCTGCTCCCTAAAGCTTACTCTATTCTCAATGGTCTTGAGCCCAAAGGTTGCCCAAAATCCCATGGCTGAGGGTCCAATGAGCGGCTTCGTGCCCGCCTCGGCTCGCCGCCGCATTGGAAGGGCCCGATTGTCCGATGTATACTCTGGACCCGTGCGTTGCACGAGCATTGGGGATTGGTGTAATGGCAGCACCGGTGATTCTGGTTCATCTAGTCCAGGTTCGAGTCCTGGATCCCCAGTTTATCCACAGTCGGCAGCGACAAGGCCAAACAGCCTAAACCAATATTTTTCAACGACTTAGCATAGATGCTGGCACGCAATGCCCCTGCGTGTCCCAGTTGGTCTATCCACGACCAGCCAGACCCGCCGCCAACAGCATCCGGCGCTGGGCCGAACCGAGACCGATCTCCCCAATCTCGCCCGGCTCCATCCACTTTGCGCCACGGCCCCGCGCCCCCCGCGCCCGAGCGGCCGACTCGGCCCTCGCTCGCCAAACCCTGACACGTACCGCACGATGCGTCGTCGCGAAGTCGAAAACCGTCGAGCCGCCGCCGACGCGTACGGCCGAATCCATGCCAAGACGCTCGAGCGACTTCGCCAGCGACAGCGGTGCTGCCGCGTCGCGCTCAACACACGGCGGCTGCCAGAGACCGCTCCAGAGCCCCTTGTCAGGACGTCGCTCGAGTAGCACGCGCTCCTTCGCATCCACAACAACCACGGCCGTGATCGCCAGCGGGGTGCGCTCCGGCCGAGACTTGGGCCTTGGGATGCGATCGACAAGACCGTTCGTGCGCGCACGGCAGCGCGAATGCACCGGACAGGCGTCGCACCGCGGCGCTTTGGGCGTGCACACCGTGGCACCGAGTTCCATGATGCCCTCGCTGTACCGAGCGACATCGGTCGCCGCGCTCGCGAGGTCCTCCGCTCGCTCCCACGCCCAAGGCTGCACGCCCGGTCCATCGACGGCACGATCGACGCCGTGCACGCGGAGCAGCACGCGAGACACATTGCCGTCGACCAGGGCCTCGCGCCGCTTGAATGCAATCGCAGCCACGGCACCCGCGGTATACCGCCCCAGCCCCGGCAGCGCGCGAAGCTCTTCGGCATTGTCCGGCACCCGGCCGCCATGGCGTTCGACGATGGCCTGCGCGCACGCATGCAGCAGCCGAGCCCGGCGGTAATAGCCCAGGCCGCTCCACAACTTCAGCACATCATCGATTGGGCGCGCGGCCATGGCCGCCGGCGTCGGGAATTGCTCGGCGAACGCCCCGAAGCGCTCGGCCACCCGCGCGACCTGGGTCTGCTGGAGCAGGATCTCGCTCATGAGCGAGAGCCAGGGGTCTCTGGGTTCGAGTCGCCAGGGCAGCACGCGCATGTTCTGGGCGAACCACCGCCCGATGGCGTCCGCGATCGCGCGATCACCGGAGGCCGAGCCGCGGGGGAACTCAGCGGCCGGCATCGGGCTCGCCAGCCGGCTGGGACTCGCTCTGGGTCTCGTCGTGGGCCTGGATGGCCGACTTCGCCTTCCGCTTGATCGTCGGCCACTTCGCCTCGGGCGCCTTGCCGACGGTCACAAACTCGTGGTGGATGAGCACTACGCGGACGCCCTCGATGGCGTAGAGCGCCGCGGCAAGCGTGTCCTCGCAGGCCTCGGCCGGCGGCTCGCGGTACGACCGCGGCGGGGCCTCGAGCCGGCCTTCCAGCAGGATCTTGACCGCGTTGGGATTGGGCGTGGACTCGAAGCCGGCGACACGTGGCATAACTAGGGCGCAGCGTAGGGGGATTGGGCGCGTACAGTGGCACCGACCGGCCCCACGAGCGGGGTGTTCTCGAAAGTCCCGGGGTGCTCGACGCCATGGACCTGGCCATCGCCATCGGAGGCGCGCTTCGGCGCTTGCAGGGCTACCCCTGGTGGGAGGTGGCCCTCGAGCTTGCGCTCATCGCCGCCGTGGTGTGGGCCATCCTGCGATTCATCGAGGGCACGCGCGCCGCTGGGGTCATGAAGGGCCTCGTCGCGCTCGTGCTCATCGGCCTCGCGGCACGGCTCTTCCTCTCGCTGGTCGGACGCGAAGAGGCCTTCGAGCGTGTGGGCTACCTGCTCGATCGCGCAGGCGTCGTGGTCGCCATCGGCCTGGTCGTCGTCTTCCAGCCAGAACTCCGACGCGCGCTGACGCGGCTCGGCGAAGCCCCCATCTTCCGCAGCACGCCGGGCGAGATTGCCCGAGTCATCGACTCGGTCGTCGAGGCGTGCGCGTACTTCCAGAAGGCGAAGTTTGGCGCGCTCATCGTGCTGGAACGGCGCACGGCCCTTGGCGGCATCGCCGAAGGCGGTACCAAGGTCGGCGCCGAGGTCAGCGCGAGATTGCTGCAGAGCTTGTTCTTTCCCGGCACCGCGCTGCACGACCTTGCGGTCATCATCAAGGGGCCGATCGTGCACGCGGCGGGCGTGCAGCTCCCGCTCGCGGGCGCAGGCGACATGCCCGACCCAGGCTTCGGCGCGCGCCACCGTGCGGCGGTCGGCATCAGCCGCGAATGCGATGCGCTCGTGGTCATTGTCAGCGAGGAGACCGGCGGCATCCGCATCGCCGAGCGCGGCCAGCTCAGCGATCCGATGACGCCCGAGGAGCTCCGACAGGCGCTGCTGGTTGGGATGTCCAAGGAGCCGCCCGACCGCGCGGCGACGGCCGAAGAAGCGCGCTCGGACACGACGACCGCCCCGAGCGAAGGAAAGACAACCGATGGCTGATGGAACACCGTCCAAGCTCGGCTGGAAGTCCAGCGTGCTGCGCATGGCGATGGTCGTCGCGCTGAGCATCGCGATCTGGGCCTTCGCCGAGGCGCGCAGCCTGGCGACCGAAACACGCACAGCCACGATCGTGCTGGGGGCACCGGCGGGGCTGGACATGACGGCTTGGGTTGCCGGGGACAACGTGCCGCGCACCACCGTGACCATGCGCCTCGAGGGCTCGCGGGCCGCGCTCACGCAAGCGAGCCAGCGATTGCGAGAGCCCGTGCTCTTGCAGATCGGTGCCAGCCTGCCGACAGAAGTCGGGCCCGCGACCGTCAACCTGCGCGAGGCTCTGCGGGATCACCGCGTGTTCGATCGATTGGCCGTGAGCCTCGTCGATGTGACGCCGCCCACCATCGCCGTCGTTGTCGACAACGTCGTACGAGAGGAGATCCCCGTCCGCGTGCGCACGGGCGGAGCACCGCTTGAGGGTCTCCCGATCGTCGAGCCGGCGACGGTTTCGGTCGTGGGCCCGGCGACGATCGTGCAGGGTGTCGCGTTCGACACGCTGCAGGCGCCGGTGTCCACCGAAGCCCTGGATCAGCTCGAGAGCGGGAGCACGACTCGCTTCCCGGGGCTCACCGTGAACATCCCCTCGCCGTGGCGGACCGAGTTGGTACAAATCAGCCCGCTCAACGTCGATGCCACCGTCACGCTGCGAGACACGATCGAGTCGCACGTCATCCCGAGCGTGCCGGTCATGGTGCGGCTCAGCACGACGCAGATCACGCGGTGGACGGTCAACGTCGCACCCGAGGACGCGTACCTGCGGGACGTCGAGGTCCGCGGGCCCAGCGAGTTGGTCCAGGCGGTCGCCGAGGGACGGCAACGCGTGGTCGCCACGCTCGAACTCGAGGGCATTGATCTATTGCCCGGTGAGCAGACGTTCGAGGCGGTCGTTTCGGCCGGCGTCGAGGGGCTGACGTTTGTTGTTGCCGATTCGAGTGTGCCGGTCGAGGTGATCCAGGTGGTCCAGGCCGGTGGCGGCGAAACAGACGGGCTCGATCCTGGCGATTGATCGTCTATGCGCGCGATTCGGTCTCTGTACCAGCGATCACGCGTGACGCGGGCCAAACGACCCAGATCACGGTGAACAGCGCGAGCACGATGCCCATGACCGCGAAGATGCGCCACGGCCAGGGCGGGAGCGCATTGAGGATTGTCGTGCCCTCGAGCTCCTTGCCCAGGTAGCCGTAGTTCAGGCCGGTCGCCCAGTTCAGGAACACGATCGGCACGGCCCAGCACAATGAGACAAGAACCGCAACCTTGAGGTCCCGCAGCGATGGTCGGTATCCGCGCGCGACGATGTCGTAGATGGCTGCGCCGACGATCTGGGTGTGACTGATCCAGAAGAGCCAGAATCGCAGGTCGCCGGGGCCTTGCTCGAGCGTGGGCGTGAAGAACGCCTGCGTGCTCAGGCCGATGCCCCAGAAGTACAGGATCGTGCGCAGCCATCTAGGCGGCGCGGCCAAGAGCAGCGCGAACGGGCCAAGCCAGCCGAGGACGTCGCAGAGATGAAGGGGCAGGCTCTTGCCGATCTCGAATTGCGCGGGCAGGAGCCAGTAGGTGGTCGCGATGGCTTGTTGGATGAGCCAGAACACCGCCCACGTGCGCGCGATCTGTGGCTCGCGCTGCTCGTTTGCCTGACGGCCAGCCAGCACAAAGATCGCCATCGCGGCGATGCACACCCCCACCGCAACGAGATGGGTCGGGCCGAACGCCGAGAAGGCCGGCGTTGGCGATGCGACGGTCACGCGCCGGCTCCGGCTTGCTCGTGGCGTAGCTGGCCGCAGGCGGCGGCGATGTCTCGCCCGCGGCTGGCGCGCACGTGGGTGGTGATGCGCGCCGCGGTCAGGATGTCCTGGAACGCGCGCACGTCTTCGGTGCGCGGACGCTCGAAGGGCAAGCCGTCGACCTCGTTGTAGCGGATGAGGTTGATGTTGGCACGCATCTGTCTCGCGAGGTCGGCAACCAGGTGCGCGTGCTCGGTGCGATCGTTCACGCCGCGGAGGAGGATGTACTCGAGCGTGACCTCGCGGCCGGTCTTCTGGAACCAGCCCTGGCAGGCGGTGAGCAGTTGGTCGATCGTCGCATGCTCGGCCCAGGGGATGAGCTGGCGGCGCAGCTCGTCGGTTGGTGCGTGCAGGCTGAGCGCGAGCGTGACGGGAAGATCGAGCTCGCGCGCGAGGCGATCGATCGCTTGGGGGAGGCCGACGGTCGAGATGGTGATGCGCCGCGCGCCGATGCCCATGCCCCACGGGGCCGCGAGCGTGCGGACGGCGTGGAGCACGTTCTTGAAGTTGGCGAGCGGCTCGCCCATGCCCATGAAGACGACGTTGCTGATTCGCTCGACGTCTTTGAGCTGCGTGAGGCGCCAGACCTGTTCCACGATGCGGCCCGCGGACAGGTTGCCATCGAGCCCACCGAGGCCGCTTGCGCAAAACTTGCAACCGACCGGGCACCCGCCCTGGCTTGAGATGCAAGCCGTTCGGCGTTCGCGCGTGTCGGTCTTGGGCTTGAGCGATCCCTTGGGCGGCCATGGGATCATGACGCACTCGGTCTGCCGCTCGGTATTGCTGTAGGGCATGTCTTGCCCGATGATCGGCAGGCGGCTGGACGTGTCGACGGTGGCGTGCTCGGCCGACGTGGTCGACAGGTCGTCGGGCCACTCGATGAGCAGCTTCTGCGTGCCGTCGGTGGCAAGCTGGTGGGCGACGGTCGGACCGCTGAGGAAGGCCATCTCGCGATCGAGCGTTTCGCGGTCGCGCTTGCTGAGGTCGGTCATCTGCTCGGGATCAACCACGCCGCGTTCGTAGACCCACTTGAGGACTTGCTTGGCCCGAAAGGCCGGCATGCCGCGATCGCCGCACCACTCGGCGAGGGATTCGGGGGTGTGGTGGAAGATGTGGTGGTCTGGATGGCGCACGGAGAAGGGTAGGGGATGGGGAAGAGACGAAGAGACTTAGAGACGGAGAGACGAGGTGGCAAAGAGAGCGCGAACTGGCTCTCTTCACTTCGTCTGTCGGTCTCTACCTCTCTTCGTCTCTCGATCTCTTCGTCTCTTCCTCAGCCACACCCGGCGTCGAAGGCGTTCTGGAAGGCGAGGAAGTCAAAGAGCGTGAGGCGGCCGTCGCCGTCGAAGTCGGCGGTTGGGTCGCCGGCGTCGAAGAGGTTCTGGAAGGCGAGGAAGTCGAAGAGGGTGAGTTCGCCGTTGCCGTCGAGGTCGGCTTCGCAGGTGAAGGGCCCGCACTGGTTGAGCAGCACGCTCACGCTGTTACCGAACCAATTCGGCACGGCGAGATCGGCGTCGGCATCGCCGTCCAAGTCGCCAATCGCTACCGAAGTCGGGAAATCGCCCACGGCGTAGAAGACCTCGGTCGAGAACGTGCCATCGCCGCGATTCAGCAGCACGCCAATGTTTCCGTCGACTCCGGGCTGATCGTCGCGAGTCACGGCCAGATCGGTGTCACCGTCGCCATCAAGGTCGCCGATCGCGATGCGCGTTGGCCGGGGACCCATGCCATATCGTGCCATAGGAGCGAGGGTCCCGTCGCCGTTGTTCAGGAGCACGCCCACATCGCCATCGTCAGTATTGGCCACGGCCAGATCGGTGTCGCCGTCGCCGTCAAGGTCACCGATCGCCATGCCGAGGGGCGAGAAGCCTGCGTCGTAGCGCACCTCGGATGCAAGGGTTCCATCGCCATCGTTCAGGAGCACGCTCACATCGTCGCTCAGATAGTTGGACACGACGACGTCGGCGTCACCGTCGGCGTCGAGATCGCCAATCACTACGGAGGCGGGCGCTTGGCCTGCCTCGTAGAGCACTTGGGACGCGAACGTGCCATCGCCGTTGTTCAGCAGCACGCTCACGTCGTTGCTGGACGTGTTGGCCACGGCCAGATCGCTATCACCATCGCCGTCGAGGTCGGCGATTGCCAAGGTAAAGGGCTGGGCGCGTGCGTCGTAGCGCACCTCGGGCGCGAAGGTGCCGTCACCATTGTTCAGGAGCACGCTCACATCAAAGCTGAACGTGTTGGCCACGGCGAGGTCGGCATCGCCATCGCCGTCGAGGTCGCCGATCGCCACACCGACGGGCGCGAAGCCCACACCGTAGAGCACCTCTGGCGCGAAGGCGCCGTCCCCGTTGTTCAGCAGAACGCTGATGAGCCTGCCGGACCGATTCGCGGTGACCAGGTCGGCATCGCCATCGGAATCCAGATCGCCAATGGCTACGAACACGGGGTTCGTGCCGACGTGGTAGGCCACTTGCGGTGCGAACACCTCGGTGGGATCGCAGCCCTGGGCATGCGCCGACGGGCACATCGCGATGAGCAGCATCGGCGTCACGAAGGCCGGGACGGCCGCGCTGGGGCGGGTCGTGGGCATGTCGGGTCTCCTTGTTCAGCCAGGATACCGGAATTGGACCGCATTTGCAAGAGCAAAACCGGCATCGGGCCCCTCGCTGGCAACGGACAGCCGGCGTCGAAGGCGTTCTGGAAGCGGAAGATGTTGCTTTGGAACCTCCTGCCTACCGCTTCACGAGGTCGGCCAGTTCTTCCGTCGGCTCATCGAACGAACAACTGCCGTAGCTCAGCGCGAACCGGCTTCTTTGCTCGGCGACGGTGGCGATGGGCGCGGTGTGGTCTCGCCAGCTGACGGTGTCGGCGGTAAGCACGAAGCTTGTGGGGTCCGTGTCTTCGAGGATGGCGGTCGCTTGGTCGGCGTCGATGGCCTTCGCACCGATGAGGACGGCGGCGGTGAACACGTTCACGAAACCGTGCATGTGGCCCATGGGAGGGTTGTCGTCGTAGGTCAGGCGGTACTCACCCGGCATGGCATGGTGCAGGCCGGCGGTGGCCTTGAAAGGCACGGCGGCGGTGCGGCAGGCGACCATGAACTCAGCGATCTGTCGCGCGCTGGGGAAGGCGTCTTGCGTGACACCGCCGCAGCGGATCTTGGCAGCGGCGCCCGTGCCGGCGAGCGCAGCGATGGAGCCGCGAATGTCACCACCGGGTGCCGTGAGCACCGGGACTTCGATGGCGATCGCGAGCTGCTCGGGAACGACGTCGAGCAAGGCGTCGATCTCGCCCACTTCCTTGATGGGTGTCTCGATCGCGTCGACGACCGCGAGGCCGGCATCCTCGGCCTCGTGGTGGTGGTTGAACGCGCGGATCTGCTCGAGCGAGTCTTCGATGGGTGTCTGGCTGTGGTGCGGCACGATGGCGCTGATGCGCCAGGGCTCGCCGTCGCCGGCCATCTCTCGATAGCCACTGGTGGCAAACGTGCCGGGCATGAGCATCGCGGCGTGCTTGGTGACCTCACCGAGTTTTGCGGCCGGGCAGATGAACCGGCCGAGCATCGGGGCGCGTTCGCTGCGGAGATATCGGGCGTAGTTCTCGACGGCGGTTGGCACATCGAGTTTGGCGGGCGGGAAGAGGCCGGCGTAGTCGATCAGGCCCTGGGCGAGCGCCTGGGCGGCCTTGGGGATCGAGCCTGAAGTCGCCAGATTCTGCGGGTTTCCGTTCATCTTGGACTGTAGGGGAACGGCCGAGAACGCTGCTCGCAGGGCTTGAGAAGCGGCGAAGTCGTGGCCATTCCCCGATGGGCATTAAGGAAATTTGGTACTCCCCTCCCCCATTTCGGTCTGAAGTCGTCCGGACGGCTCGTCGATCCAACCGCTGCGGGTCATGTTGTACGACCCGCGTAAGTGGTGCGTGTGGCGGCCGTTGCGGGCCGCCGAAATCTGGGAGGATGCGGCATGAAGTCGCCGAACATGAGCGTTCGTTTCAAGCTGTTGGCCATCGTCGGCCTTATGGGCACGGTGGCGGGTGGCGTCGGAGTCCTGGGCTGGAACCAGATGGCTTCGATCGAGGGCCGTCTCGAGTACATCGTTGAGAAGGCCAGCCCCCGAAAGGTCATGGCCAGTGCGATCAAGACTCGTCTGGTCGAGTTCGAGCGAGCCGAGAAGGACTTTATCCTCTCCTCGAGCGATGCCGAGCGGGCCGAGCGGATCAAGCCGATGCAGGAAAACCGCCCGGTTATCCGCAGCCTGATCAGCGATCTTCGCGCCGCCTCGACGGGCGACGATCTGATCGTGATCGACACGTTTGAGCAGAAGTTCGATAAGTATCTCGCGCTCAACGACCGCGTCATCGAGCTCGCCCAGCGCGACTCGGATGGCAAGGCGTTCGCGCTTTCGGCGACCGAGGGCCAGGCCCAGTTCTACGCGTTGGAGTCGGAGCTTGAGTCGATCACGCTCGAGTTCCAGGAGCGGGCGAAGCTCTTGGCCGAGGATGTCCGCGATAACCCGTCGCTGGCGACCCAGTCGAAGCTTGACGAATTGCTGGCCGCAAACGAGGCCGCCTTCCTCGCGACGGACATGCACAAGCTCGCGCTTTCCATGTATCGCACGGAGAAGGCCATGATCCTCTCCACGTCCAACGAGGAGAAGGAAGGGTACTACGAGAGTCTGAACGGGTACATCAGCAAGTTCCGCGCGGATGCCGAGAAGCTCGTTGCCGTGTTGCCCGAGAAGGATCGTGCAAAGGCCGAGGCGAAGAGCCAACAATTTGAAGCTTGGCTTGCGGTGAACACGCAGATTATCGAACTCGCCCGCGAGGGCAGCACCGAACAGGCGCGCCTGCTCTCGAAGACCGAGAGCCGTGACCTTGGCCATGCCGCCGAGGAGACCCTTGCTGGTATCATCGCGAGCGCCAGTTCGAAGATGGACGACTACGCCGCGCAGGCGAAGGCCTCGTACAAGACCGCATCGATCATGATGGGCGTCGCGACCGTGCTGGGCATCGCGGCGGGCTTCGCTCTGGCTCTGTTCATCATCCGCCAGGTCGTCAACGGCCTTGGGATGGTAAACGAGCGGATGAAGGCCATCGCCGATGGCAAGCTGAACCTGCCCTCGCTGGACATCAAGAGCAAGGACGAGATCGGCGCCCTGGCCGACGTGGCCAACGAGATGCAGCAGGGCCTGAACACCCTGGTGACCGAGGTTGTCGAGAACGCCACGCAGGTGGCCGCCGCGAGCACCGAGGTTTCCGCGACGAGCGAGCAGCTTGCCCGCAGCGTCGACCACCAGCGCGACCAGCTCAACCAGGTCTCGGCTGCCGTCGAGGAGCTGAGCACGTCCATCGGCGAGGTCTCGACCCGTTCGCAGGACGTGTCCGCTCGCTCCACCGAGGCCGGCAGCGATGCCACCGAGGGTGGCCGCGTGGTGAGCGACACCGTCGACCAGATCAACGCGATTGCTCAGCACATCGAGTCCACCGGCCGCAGTGTGTCGGAACTCAGCGTGAAGGCCGAGCAGATCGGTCAGATCCTGACGGTCATCAACGACATCGCCGACCAGACCAACCTTCTCGCGCTCAACGCGGCCATCGAGGCCGCTCGTGCGGGCGAGCACGGTCGCGGCTTCGCGGTCGTCGCCGACGAGGTGCGCAAGCTCGCTGAGCGCACCACCGAGGCCACACAAGAGGTTGCCAACAGCATCACCGAGATCCAGACCGGCACGAACCAGGCCACCGAGGGCATGGCTTCGAGCCAGGACAAGCTGGCCGGTGGCGTCGAGTTGGCGCAGTCTGCCGGTCGGAGCCTTGAGCAGATCGTTCGCGGCTCGCAGGAGGTCGCCAGCTCTGTGGATTCGATCGCCGCGGCGGTTGAGGAGCAGTCGGCCGCCACCAGCGAGATCGCCTCGTCGATCGAGCGCACCAACGCGTCGACCAGCGAGGCCAGCGAGGCCGCCGGCGAGGCGTCGGCAGCCGCGGGCCAGCTCTCGGCCAACGCCGAGCGCCTGCGCTCGATCGTGAGCCGCTTCGAGGTCTGAGCCTCACCTGAGGCTTCGCTCTCTCGCAGAGCAACACACGCAACACCACCGAAGTCCGGGCACATGCCCGGGCTTTGTCTTGCGCTCGATCAGTCCTCGGGCCGCTCGCCGCCCTCGGCCATCTTGACGAGCCGGGGATCGAACCGTGCGATGGGCTCGACGAGGTCGGCTTGTCGGGCCATCACTTGGCGTATGTCCTTGTAGACGCGCGGATTCTCGTCGATGCCCGCGCTTAGCAGTGTGACGCCAGCGGCCTCGAGGTCTTCCTTCACGTGGGCCCAGCGGAAGGTGCGCTTGGCTTCGCTTCGGCTCATCACGCGTCCCGCGCCGTGGCTTGCCGAGGCGAGCGAGCGCTTGGCGGGTTCTCCGCCGAGGCCGCGTACGACGTAGCCGGGATTGGCCATGCTCCCCGGGATCACGCCCAGCACGCCCTCACCCGCGGGCGTGGCGCCCTTGCGGTGCACGATGACCTCTCGTGTGTCCTGAGATCCATCGGGCCGCGTGACGACGTGCGTCTCCTTCCACGCGAAGTTGTGGTGGTTCTCCACGCCGGCGATAACGCGCGCGCCGAGGTGCTTGGCGACCCAGTGGTGGATGCACGCGTGGTTGGCCGAGGCGTAGCGGCCCATGAGGTTCATGGCGGCCCAGTATTCCTGGCCGGGCTCGCTGTCGAGGTCAAGCCAGGCGAGGTGGCGGGCCTGCTTGTCCATGTCCGGGCGCAGCTGCATCGCGAGCTTGCTGTAGTGGTTGCACACGGCCGCGCCCGCGCCGCGGCTGCCCGAGTGGCTGAGCAGCGCGAGGTATCTCCCGGGTGGGAGATCGAACGTGCGGTCGGCCTCGCGTGAGCGGCCCTTGGGCTTTGACAGGTCGCCCTCGGCGAGATCGGGCGCGCGCTCGGCGTAGAAGTCGCCGCCATCCTCGGGCACGGTGAGCACGCCGAACTCGACGAAGTGGTTGCCCGAGCCGCTGGTGCCGAGCTGGGACCAGGCCTTGTCCTTGTTGTGCTGGGTGACGCCGCTGATGGACCAGTCCTCGTCCATTACGGCGTGCTCGCGGAGGGGAGTCCTGTCGTGCTTGCGACCGAACGCGGCGCCAACGCCGAAGCGGGTCTCCTGCTCGATGGCCTTGGCCAAGCGGTCACGGCCGGCATCGTGGTCGAGCTCCTTCTGTGGGATGTCGAGCACGGTCATCTTGACGCGGCAGGCGATGTCCACACCCACGGCGTATGGGATCACCGCGTTTTCGGTCGCCAGCACGCCCCCAATGGGCAAGCCGTAGCCCACGTGGGCGTCGGGCATCAGGGCGCCGGCCCGGGCGACCGGGAGACGGCAGGCACTCTCGAGCTGGTCGAGGCTGGGGCGGTCGAAATCGTCACCCACCTGCCCCCACAGGTGGTACGGAGCGGAGCGCGGCTCGTTGGGCATGGCGAAGCGTACCCGCGCCGGGTTGTTCGCCCGCTTGGCAGCGCAATCGGCCCGAGCAATATCCATATTGGACCACGCGATTTGGGGTTCGGTTTGTGAGGATCCCGGTGGGCGATTTGGGTTGATTCGGCCCGGGGAGTCCCCGGCCTGGCGTCTCGTGGGCCGATACCAAACGGGATGGTGCAGAGTGCTCCCGCTGTCTCAATTTCCAGGATGCCGCGTCGGATCGATCGGCTCCATTCCAAGCGCACAAGCGTGGTCGAGAGATCTCTGCGCCTCGATGACCTGTGGTCGCCTGGGCGGTGCGGTTCGATGGAGGACGCTGCATGATCGGCGGGCCACTCCACATCGAGAACGCACGGGTGCTCGTTATCGACGACCTTGATTCGGACCACGCCGAATTTGCGCGCATCTTGGGTGCCGTAGAGACCGAGGAGCACGCAGCGGCGTTCTTGGAGCGTGACCAGGACCAGCGCCTTGCTGCTGGTCCAGGCTACGACTTGGACTTCGCCGCGCAAGGTGATCAGGGCGTCGAGATGGTCCGCCATGCGATCGAGGAGGGGCGGCCTTACTCGATCGTCTTCTGCGATGTGGGCGCGCCTCCGGACTTGAACGGCGTGAGCACCATCGAAGCGTTGTGGAAGGTGGACCGCGACATCCAGATCGTGCTGTGCTCGGACCATCCCGACCACACGTGGGAGGACGTGCTCCGCAGACTCGGCGTGACGGATCGGCTGATGTTCGTGAAGAGGCCGTTCGATCACGCGGAGTTGCGTCAGATCGCGTTGGCGCTGTGCGCGAAGTGGAACCACGAGCGCTTGTCTTCGATGAAGCTGGGCGAGCTCGAGCGGCATGCCGAGCGGCAGGCGGGCGAGCTGGCCCACGCGGCGATGCACGACGAGCTCACAGGCTTACCCAACCGCCGGATGATTCGCAATCTCGTCGATGCGTGCCTCGCTCAGGATGGGGGCACGCCGTTCACGCTGCTGTTGCTCGACTGCGATCGGTTCAAGCGGATCAATGACTCGCTTGGCCACGATGCGGGAGACATGGTGCTGCGCGAGTTGGGCGATCGGCTTACGGCCGTTAGCTCGCACTGGCAGTCTACCACGAACACCAAGGTTGTCTGCGCCCGGCTTGGCGGTGACGAGTTCATGATCCTGATCCGTGGTACGGCCGACGAGGGGTGTATCACGGAGTACTGCGATCACCTGCTCGAAGCGTTTGAAGAGCCCTTCGAGTACAACGGCCACCAGCTTGCGCTTTCCACGAGCATCGGGTACACCAGCAGCACACGAAACTACACGTCTGCGGGCGAGATGATGCGTGACGCCGACGCGGCGATGTACGTCGCAAAGGCCGACGGGAAGGGGCAGGCGACGGGATTCGTGACCTCGATGCACGATGGCCTCATGCGTCACTTGTCGATCGAGAGTGCGCTGCGTGGCGCGGTCGAGCGTGGTGAGTTCGAGATGCACTACCAGCCGTTGGTGGACATCGAGTCCGGGCGTTGCGTCGGGGCCGAGGGGTTGATCCGTTGGCGGGGCTCCGATGGCGAGTTGATCCCGCCGGATGATTTCATCCCAATCGCCGAGGAAACCGGACAGATCGTCGAGATCGGGCGCTGGGCGTTCGAGCAAGCGCTGCGTGATGCGGTGATCGTGCAATCGCGGTTCCCGAGAGGGGAGTGGTACCTGGGCGTCAATGTTTCGCTGCGCCAGCTGCAGAGCCCGGGCTTCGTCGACATGATCCGCGAGGGGCTCGAAGCGAGCGGCGTGCCGGGCCGTCGCATCAATATCGAGGTGACCGAGAGCATGATCATGGAAGATGAGAGCGCCATGATCCCGATGTTGCAGGATCTGAAGGCGCTCGATCTCACGCTATCGATGGACGACTTCGGCACCGGCTACTCGTCGCTGACGTGCCTGCAGCGGTATCCCGTTGATGTTGTGAAGCTCGACCGAGAGTTCGTGAACAATCTGCTGGTGCATCGCCGGTTTGGCGCGATCGCTCAGGCGGCGATCATGATGGTCGGCAATATGGGCATGCGCGTCGTGGCCGAGGGGGTCGAGCGGATCGAGCAGCTGGTGCAATTGCAAGCCATGGACTGCGACGCGGCCCAGGGGTATTACTTCTCGAAGCCGGTGCCGATCGATGGGCTGCTGGACTTCGTCGGGCAAGTCCTGCCCCTGGAGATGCGGATGGGCCGGGCGGGCTAGCCGCCGGCGTGGCGCCGCACGCATTGGGGGCCATCACCAGCCTCCCAGACTACACTTTGGGTCAGCCTGTCGACGTACGGGCGGCGGCCCCTGTAGCTCAGCTGGATAGAGCAGCGGACTTCTAATCCGCAGGTCCCTGGTTCGAATCCAGGCGGGGGCGCTTGGAGTATCGCTTCCTCGGGCGCAGCCATCGTGGCGCGAGGCAGGAGGGGGCATAGAAGCTGAAGGTTGAAGCATCAATAGAGATCGAAGGTGCCGAGGCTTCCTTCGGGATCGATTGCTAACCTGATGCCATGAGCAAGACCCATACCTTGGTGCTGATCCGCCACGGCCAGAGCGTCTGGAATGCCGAGAATCGGTTTACGGGTTGGACCGATGTCGATCTGAGCGAGAAGGGCGTGGGCGAGGCTCGACAGGCGGCAGAGTTGCTGCGAGCCGAGGGGCTCGACTTCGACCGCTGCTATACGAGTGTGCTCACGCGGGCCATCCGCACACTTTGGATCGTGCTGGACGGGCTCGATCGCATGTGGCTGCCGGTGGAGCGGGCGTGGCGGCTGAACGAGCGGCACTACGGGGCGCTGCAGGGGCTCAACAAGGCCGAGACGGCGGCGGAGCACGGCGAGGCCCAGGTGAAGATCTGGCGGCGCAGCTACGACACGCCCCCGCCGCTGCTGGAGGCCGGCGACGAGCGGCTGCCGGGGAGCGACCCGAGGTACGCGGGGCTGTCGGCCGATGAGTTGCCGGCGGGCGAGTGCCTGAAGGACACGGTCGAGCGCGTGCTGCCGTGCTGGGAGGGCGAGATCGCCCCGAAGATTCGAGAAGGTCAGCGGCTGCTGATCTCGGCGCACGGCAATAGCATCCGGGCGCTCGTGAAGCACCTTGATGCCGTAAGCGATGCGGACATCATGGGAGTCGAGATTCCGACCGGTGTGCCGCTCGTGTACACGCTCGACAGCGACCTGCGGCCGATCTCGAGCGGGTATCTTGGCGATCCCGATGCCGTGGCCGCGGCGCAGGCAGCCGTCGCGGCTCAGGGCAAGGCTCGTTGATATGGAGCGAGTGATGTACGAGCGAGTTCGACGCGTGGGCTTGATTGGGATTGCGGCAGCGTTGTGTTGCAGCGGTGTCGTGATGGCGCAGGAGCCGCAGGCGGAGTTGCAGTCGGAGGTGCAAGAAGCCCTAGCTGCGGAAACAGAGACCACCGAGACGCCACGCCCAGCTGATGAGATCCTCGCCGAGTACGACGCCATCGTGCTTCCGGAGTACGACGCGCAGCGGCGCCGCGACGCCGCGTACCAGGCTGATTTCATGGCCCAGCGAACCGCGGCCGATCGGCGGCGGATCGAGTTGATCGGCGAACTGGTCCGCGACCATCCCGATCACCCGCGCGTGGCCGAGTTGCTCCCGGTCCGCTGGGTGGCCTTGCTCGGCGAGACGCGCAACGACGAGGTGATCGCCGAGGCCCACGGCGTCGCGCAATCGACCGATGACACCGAGCTTCGCCTCAACGCGTTGTACGTGCACGCGATCGCCATTGCGCGCACGAGCGACTACGACCCGGCCCGGGTTGCCGAGGCCGCTCGGCTGCTCTATGAGGCCAACCCACTCGATCCGCGCAACGCGACGCTGCTCTCGATGTCCACGATCAATGAGACCGAGTCGTCTAAGGCGCTCGAGGTCTATCGAAGGCTTGTCGCGGAGTATCCGGACACGCGCGAGGGGCAGCGCGCGGCGGACAAGGTGTTCCAGTATGAGCGGATCGGCACGCCGGTCGAGCTGGTGTTCGGCGAGGCGACAACGGGCGAGCCAGTCGACCTTCGTGGGTTACGCGGCCGGGTTATTGTGCTCGTTTTCTGGGCGAGTTGGTCCACGTCGTGCCGCACTGAGATGCCTCGGTTCCAGGCGCTGCACGAGGCGTACGCGGAGAAGGGCGTGTCGTTCATCGGCGTCAGCCTCGACCAGCCGCGCGATGATGACCCCGCACGCGATGGGCTCACGCTGCTGAGGAACTGGATCGCCGACAACGGGATTACCTGGCCGCAGTACTACCAAGGCAACGGCTGGGATAGCCCGTTCTCTCGCGAGTGGCGCGTGCGATCGATACCCGCGGTGTTCGTGATCGATCGGGAAGGTCGGCTGGTGACGCCGGACGCGCGTGGGAGGTTAGAGAACCTGATTCCCGGCATGCTGGAGATCGAACCACGTACCGAGGGTAATGAACCCGGAGACAGTTGACCTCTCCGACTGAAGTACACCCACCTCTAGCCAACCTAACACCAATGCCTGACACAGCGACCGACATTCCGGAAGCAATCGATCTCGAACGGACAGACCACCAGGAGAAGGCGCGTGATCGGGCGGACAATGCTCTTCGAGTGGTGGTGATTTCCACACTCGTTGACATCGCGCTGGTGGTAGCAACTTTTGTTTTGGCATCGATTCAGTCGATCGCACTCAAACCCTGGGTAATCGTTGTCCTGATCGTGTCGGTTCCCGCGATGGTGCTCCTCTCGGGAGCATGGTGGCTCTCGGCCTTTTTGCAACGCAAGCACTACAACTCCAGATCTAGCTCGACATGGACCTTTCGATGCGACGACGTTCGACACGAGTGGCGGATCGAAGGCATCGGCCCGTCTTCGGCATGGCGGGATATCACGATTGCGTGCAAGAAGCTGCCGCGGGCCACGGACAAGCTCATCGGCTCCCCCAAACTGCACGTGCGGCTCGCGAACGATGAGGGCGTGATTAAGAGCGGCCACTTGGAGGCCGTGGGCGAGCACACGTCGATGTTCGTGATCGACAAGGTGGGGCTGCCCATCGGGATTACGATCGGGCACATCGAGCCCAAGCACGCGTCGCTGGAAGAGCCATGGGTTGTCGAGTTGACCGTCTTCGGCGATGCCGACACACTTGAGACGCTACTCGCTTGGCCTGTGGCGTCGCATGGCGGTGATCCTGCCGCTGACAGCCCGGCTTAACCGCCTAACCGACAGGTCGGGAGCCGCCCGGGCCATATATTGCCCCATGCCAGAGACCCCCGCCGCCGTGGAAGCCAAGCCAGTGCCCGTATTGAGCCCGCCGAGCCATGCGGAGGCGGCCCGGCCCGAGAGCCCGATGGTCGACACGATGGGCGGGGCCGAACGGTGGACCATCCCGCTGCACGAGCATGGGTTCGTCGCGCTGGTCGACGCCATGCCGAGGCTGGTGCCGCAGGGGCAGACGGCCGACCAAGCGGTCGTACAGGCGGCGCGGGTGAGCTACGGCGCGGGTACGAAGCGTGTGAACGAGGACCGCGGGCTCATTCGCTACTTGCTTCGACACGAGCATACGACGCCGTTCGAGATGGTCGAGTTCAAGTTCCACGTGTCGATGCCGATCTTCGTCGCGCGGCAGTGGATCCGCCATCGCACGGCGAATGTCAACGAGTACTCAGGCCGGTACTCGGTGATGCCCGATCGCTTCTATCGCGTGCCAATCGAGGAAGTGCGCAAGCAGAGCACGAGCAATCGGCAGGGCGGTGAGGACACGCTGGACACGAGCGATGCGCGAGAGCTGAAGACCGCCGAGGAGTTCATGGCCTACCTCGACCAGGTCGAGGCGCTGTACGCGTCGTACGAGTCGCTGATCGAGAACGGCGTGAGCCGTGAGCTGGCGCGTGTCGGGCTGCCGACGAGCCAGTTCACGCAGTGGTACTGGAAGTGCGACCTGCACAACATCCTGCGGTTCCTGAAGCTGAGGCTCGATGCGCACGCGCAGAAGGAGATCCGCGAGTATGCGCAGGCGATGCATGACCTGATCGCACCGATAGTGCCCGTGACGATGGAGGCGTGGCGGGACTACCACCTCGAGAGCGTGCGGCTCACGCGGCTCGAGATCGAGGCCATTGCGGGCATGGCGAGCGGTGGCTCGGGCGAGATCGACAGCGACAACAAACGCGAGACCGCCGAGTGGCAGGCCAAGCGCGCAAGCCTGGGGCTGGGCTTAAACGCGCCGACGACGTGACCCACCCGGCGAACCCCGCCGCGTAGCATTGGCCCGATATGGCCCTGCGATTGCTGCAAATCGTGCTCCCGAAGCGACACGACCTCGAGGTCGTGGAGTTGATTGGTCGTCGCGAACCCAGCACGGTGTGGAGCGAGCCAATCAATGATGGCCGTGTTCGAGTCAGCGTCGTGCTGCCCAAGGAAGACTGCGACGACCTCGTCCGCAAGCTCGACACCCAGTACTCAACCATCGAGGGCTTCCGGCTGATCCTCGAGGCCATCGAGGCGACGCGGCCGCAGATCGAACAAGCCCCGCCACCGCCACCACCGCCGGTCGTTGAGGAAGAAGACGAGCTCCCGAAGCTCAAGCCGTTCTTTGGCAGCCGCGTCGCGAGCGATGAGCTCATCGGCGAGGTGTCGACCGGGGCCAAACACTCGCGTGTGTTCTATGCGATGGTCGTGCTTTCGACGGTCGTGGCCGCGGCGGGGCTGATGCAGAACAGCGCGGCGGTCATCATCGGCGCGATGGTGATTGCACCACTGCTCGGACCAAATCTTGCGCTGGCTCTCGCGCTGACCGTGGGCGACTTGAAGCTTGCGCGCACGGCGCTGATCACGAACATCTCCGGAGTCGTGCTCGCATCCATGCTTGCGATCGGGTTCGGGTTGTTCGCTCAGGTCGACCCGAGCACGTCCGAGATACTCGCCCGGACCATGCCCAAGCCCAGCGATATCGCGATCGCGCTCGGGGCCGGGGCGGCTGGCACGCTCGCCGCGACGACGGGCGTACCAGCCGCGCGCGTGGGCGTGATGGTGGCTGTCGCGCTGCTCCCGCCGCTCGTGAGCTTTGGCTTGCTGCTCGTCAGTCGGGATGCGACTCTGACGCAGTCCATGGGTGCGCTCATGCTCACGCTGACAAACGTGATCTGCATCAACCTCAGCGCGATGGCGATGTTCCGGCTGCAGGGCGTTGGTCCGTACACGGTGTACGACAGCCGCAAGGCCCGCAAGAGCAGTACCTACGCGATGATGTTCTGGGCGCTGTTGCTCGCCCTTCTCGTGGTGCTCATCCTGGCGTGGCCGAAGCTGATCGAACGCCTGCCCGACGCGATCCCGTCATGACTCGTCGGTAGCAACAGTCTCCGGGTCGGCCCGCTCTGGCGCGAACGCCATCGCGAGCGAGATCGCCATCACGAAGAACAGCAGCGTGGCCACGGGAAGCGTCCAGCCCAGGGCGTCCATCGCGCCGCGGCCGAACTGCGGGGCTGGCGGACCGCTCTTGGGCATGACCATCAGCGACGCGTCGAACTGCCACGTGCCAAACACGAGTTCGTCGGCCCGGCGTTCGGGCATCGGCTCGTCGGCGCGGCGGGCTCGGTTGATCCGACGATTGAAGGAACGCTCGCTCTCGGGGAAGCGCAGGGTCTCTTCGGTGAAGCCGCCCTCGGGCAGCAGCTCGACGAAGAGGAACCGCCAGTCGCTGCGCATGACCTGGCCGAAGCTGTCCTGATCGACGCCGGGGCGCTGCAGGCGAACGATCACGGCAAGCCGCTCGTCGGCTTCGCCCGCGTCGAGCGCGGCCTGGAAGTCCTCGATCGAGAGCCCCTTGCGTGGGGCGAAGCGCAGGACCTTCAGCCAAGACTCGTGCCGCTGAAGGCCGGGGACGGCGTTGGGCAGCGAGCGGAGGCCCGAGCGGAGGCGGATGGAGTCGTCGCCGTACTGGAGCACGACGACGTCGGCCCCGTCGGCGTCGGTCTCGTCGGTGAACGAGACATTGGTGTCGTTCCAGAGGAACTCACGCGCGGTGATCGGTTGGAAGACGTAGAGCTCTCGGCCGGAGTCTTGGTTGTATGCCGACAGCCGCTGGGCCATGTGGTAGCCCAGGAAGACGACGGCGATCGTGCTTATGAGGCAGGCGAGCAGCCAGTTCGTGCGGCCGCGGTGCCATTGGAAGGGCTTGCGAGTGACGAGTGCTTGCGTGGAAGTCTGTTCCATTCGGTCCGTATGCGAGAGAATGGCGCGAGAGCGCAACTGCGCTACCTAGTGCTCCCCGCCGTGGTCGTCGTGATCGTGGTCATCTGGTGCTGTGGAGTCGAAGAGGCCAACGGTCAGGCCGTGCGTAGCTCGGCTGCGGTTGGCCGATCGCATGGGGTCGTCGTGGCCGTGGTGGCCGTGCTTCTCGGCGAGCTTCTTGGCGAACTCTTCCTCGCCGTACTTCTGGATGGCCTTGTTGCGGGCGTGCTCGACCATTGAAACGCTGATGGTCTCGTCCTCGCCGCGTGTGAGGTTGCCCAAGCCGCCGGGCTGGATCTGCTCGGCCTTCCAGTCGTAGATCGTCTGGCGGTTGCCGAGGTCGAGCGCGGTGAATCCGATGAACAGGCCAACACCCATGAGTGTGAAGAGCAGCACGAGAAGGTTGAGGCGATTGTCCCACTTCAGGTGCATGAAGATCGCGATGACGAAGATGGCCTTGATGGTCGCGATCGACATCGCGATGAAGACGTTGACCAGCGTGGGGATGTAGAGCTCGAAGGTCTCGGCGATCCAGATCTCGGCCCGCGAGGCGGCGACCGTCGCGATCGTGAAGAACACCAGCACGCCGAGCACGACACGAAGGAGCGTCAGGCTCGTGACGTGGTGGCCGTCGCCGTCGTGCCCGTGGTCGCCCGAGCCGTGGTGCTCGGGGTGGAAGGCGTGCGGGTCGGCCATGTAGTCCGCGTACTGGGCGTCGGTCATCGTGGCCGGGTCGGGCCGTTCGTGCTCGTGATGGTCGTGGCTGCTACTCATGGCTGGCTCCGGATCTGGTCTCGTCGTCGCGTGGGTGTTCTGGTCTGCCGTCCTAGTGGATGAGGTAGAGCAGCGGGAAGAGGAAGATCCAGATCAGATCGACGATGTGCCAATACAGGCCGACGTTCTCCATCGCGAGGTAGTTCTTGGGGCCGTACCAGCCCCTCATGTTCTTGTAGATCAGCCAGCCGATCAGGCCCATGCCGATGATCACGTGCGACGCGTGGATGCCGGTGGCGGCGTAGTAGAGCGACCACCACATGGGCTCCATCGAGTGCTGGGCGTAGGGATAGTCGAAGAGCACGCCCGGACGCTTGCCCTCGGCCCACTTTGGTCCGTACTCGAAGGTGAACTTAATCAGGATGAAGAAGAGGGCGCAGAACCACGTGATGACGAGGTTGATGGTCGCCCAGCCGCGGTTGCCGAGCTGCGTGTGGCGGATGGCCGAGGCGATGGTGTAGCTCGACCACAGCAGGACGAGCGTGTTCAGCGCGCCCCACCGCCAGTCGAGGTAGTGTGACCCGTTGGCGAAGGCCTCGGGGTACTTCATGCGCATGATGGCGTAGCCGCAGAAGAGGCCGGCGAACAGCAGCACCTCGGTGCCCAGGAAGAGCCACATGCCGAGCTTGCCGGCGTCGAACTCGTCGTCCTTGGTGCGCCAGTGGTGGCCCTTCTCGATGGAGTCGTGCGGGAGCACGGGGCCATCGATCTTGCCGCCTTGGCTTGGATGGATGCTGCTCATGGAAGGCTCTCAGATCTTCAGACAGTTAGTCGGGCTACGAACGAAACAAGCCGGCGAACTCGCCGGCGCGTGTATCAGTGCTTGTGCGGATTCTCTGGCAGGGGGTAGTCGGCCGGATCGCAGTGCGGCGGCACGACCGTGTCGTAGTCGTACGGGCCGTGCTTGACGATCGGCTCGTGGGCGAAGTTGTGCTCGTCCGGCGGGCTGTCGGCGTGCCATTCGAGCGTCAGGCCGCCCCAAGGGTTCGCCCCGGCGGGCTTGCCCTGCAACAGCGAGTGGATGAACGTGAACAGGTGCACCAGGAAGCCGGCCAGCAGCATCCACGACCCCACGGTCGAGATCAGGTGCATCCACTGGTACTCATCGGGGTAGCTGGCGTACCGGCGGGGCATGCCGTGGGCACCCATGATGAACTGGATGAAGAACGTGACGTTGAAGCCCAGGAACACGAGCCAGAAGCCCAGCTGCGCGGGACGCTCGGCGTACATCTTGCCGAACATCTTTGGCCACCAGTGGTGCATGCCGGCCAGCAGCGCGATGACCGTGCCGCCGAACATGACGTAGTGGAAGTGGGCCACGACGTAGTACGAGTCGTGCAGGTGCATGTCGGTCGACAGCGTGGCCAGAGGCAGGCCCGTGAGCCCACCGATCGTGAACAGGAACAGGAAGCCCAGCGTGTACAGCATGGGCGTGTTGAAGACGATCGATCCCTTGTACAGCGTGGCGATCCAGTTGAACACCTTGATGGCCGTGGGCACTGCCACGAAGAAGGTCAGGAAGCTGAAGATCGCCGCCGTCAGCTCGCCCTGGCTGGTGAACATGTGGTGGCCCCACACGATGAAGCTCACCGCCGCGATGCCCAGCGAGGCGAACGCGACCGACTTGTAGCCGAAGATGGGCTTGCGGGCGTGGCAGGTGATGGTCTCGCTGATCACGCCGAAGGCCGGCAGGATCATGATGTACACCACCGGGTGGCTGTAGAACCAGAAGAAGTGCTGGAAGAGAACCGGATCGCCGCCCAGGCGCGGGTCGAACAAGCCGAAGTTGAACAGCCGCTCGAAGATGAGCATGAGCGTGGTGATGCCGATGACCGGGGTGGCGAGCACCTGGATGATGGCCGTCGCGTAGATCGCCCACACGAACAGCGGCATGTCGAACCATCCCATGCCCGGGGCGCGCAGCTTGTGCACGGTCACCACGAAGTTCAGGCCGGTCATGATCGACGCAAAGCCCATGATGAACACGCCCATGACCATCGCGACGAGTCGCCAATGGTCGGCGTCGGTCATGGTTGAGTACGGCGTGTAGAGCGTCCATCCGGTATCGATGCCGCCGACGAGGGCCGAAGCCAGCGCGAAGAGGGAGCCGAAGACGTAAACGTACCAGCTGCCGAGGTTGAGCTTGGGGAAGGCGACGTCCTTCGCGCCGATCATCAGCGGCAGGAAGAAGTTGCCGAGGCTCGCCGGGATGCCGGGCACGATGAACATGAACGTCATGATCGCGCCGTGCAGTGTCATGGCGCGGTTGTAGATATTGCTCGCCGTAGCGCCGTCGGTGGCCAGGAACGCCAGGCGCTGCCCGGTCGTCACGGTCTCGCCTGCTTGGTTCACGATGATGCGCGTCGGCTCGAGCAACTCGAAGCGCACGGCCAGAGCCATCACGCCGCCGAGGAAGAAGAGGATCAGAAGCGCGGTGAGATACATCACGCCGATCTTCTTGTGGTCGACCGTTGTCGCCCAGTTGGCGATGTCGGCCCAGAGCCCACCCTTGGAGGTCAGGTAGGACCCGTGGTGGTCACCCCCGAGCTGGGGTGCCGCGCCGGCATGGGTGTCAAGCGAACTCATCGTGCGTCTCCAAACAAAGCAACAGCCACGGCATCAGCCGTCGCCGGGTGTCCCTTCCATCATCCCGCCCATATCGGTCGCGGGCTCGGCCGCTCCCTCTCCGCCCTCAGCACCTTCTTCGGCAGCTTCGGCGTCGGGATCGACCTGTGTGGCGGCGAGCTCGGCTTCTGGCGTGGCCTCGCTCAGAGTCTTCATATACGCGATGATCCAGCCCAGCTGCTCGGTGCTGATCGCACCCTGGTAACTGACCATCTGGTTCGGGTAGCCCGCACGGATCTTGGCCTGCGGGATGTAGATCGACTCGCGGATGTGGTTATCGTCCGAGAGTATCGTGCTGCCGTCGGTGTACTGGAACGAGTTGTTGTAGAGGTTCTGCCAAGTCGGACCGGTGCCAGCGGAACCATCGACCGAGTGGCACGAGAAGCAGCCGTTCTGCTGGCTGACGATCCGGCCGCGCTCTGCCAAGGTGCCGCGGGGCGAGCCGAAGATTTCCAGCTTGGCCTCGTAGATGTCCCGCGGCACGATGCGGATGACCCCCGCCATCTCGGCGTGGTCGTTGCCGCAGTACTCGGCGCACAGCAGGATGTGATCCCGATAGAGATATGCCCCGAGTTCCTCGTCCTCCATGGTCGGGGCGGTCTCGTCGAGCATGTCCGGCGTGAAGGTGAAGCTGGTGTAGCGGTTGGGGAAGATGTCCTGCTTCACGCGGAAGTCGGGGATCCAGAAGCTGTGGATCACGTCGCGGCTGGTCATCCGCAGCAGCTCCGGCTGTCCCTCTGGGAAGCACCAGACCGGCGCCGGCGCGGAGGCGAAGGCTTCCTCGTCGTTGGTCGCGAGCGTGCCGAAGGTCTTCTCGGCCGTTTCGGTGGTGATCTGGCCGTCGGGGTACTCGAGCGTCCAGCTCCACTGGAAGGCGATGAGATTCGCCTCAATCGCGCCGGTGGGCGCGAAGTTGATGTTGATGTACCCGCGGAAGCCCTCGAAGAACATGAAGAAGAAGATGATCGTGGGGATCACCGTCCACGTGATCTCCAGCCTCGTGTTATGGCGCGGGCTGGCCGGCGCGGCCTTGCCCTTGCGGCGGCGGTAGATGAACGACCACCACAGCATCAGGAACATGAGCAGCACGAAGAAGAAGACCGAAACCCACCAGATGAACAGGAACATCCAGTCGGCCTGGCGTGCGGCCTCGGTGTACCCGCGGCCACCGAACCAGAGGATGTCCTGGAGGCTGGTCGATCGGGGCTGTGCCGATGCGGCGGTGTAGAAGATGTTGGCCAAGGAACCGATCATGCGTGCGCTCCCACGGTCGAGCCTTCGGGCCCGCCGCTCTCAAGTCCTGTCTTGTTGGCCTGTTCGCGATTCTTGCTGAGGCGTTCGCTGAGCTTCAGGCCCGCGATCAACCCCACCACCAACACGATCATGACGACCGCCGAGCCTTGCATGACCCGGAACGCCGCCAGTGTGTACGAATTGCTGTTCGGGTCGTAGGTGAAGCAGAACAGCAGGATGCGATCGCCGAAGCTCGCGCCGACACGGCCGTCGGCGGCGTCGAGCAGCGCCAGGCGTACCTGTCGCGACGGATAGTCAAACCCATAGAAGTAGCGTGAGACTCGACCCTCGGGCGTCAGCACGACCGCGCCGGTCGCGTGGGCGTATTCGTCGACCTCCGGCAGGTACCGGAAGCCGAACCCCACCGCGTCGGCAATCGCGCGCGAGTCGTCGGCGGAAGCTCGCAGGAAGCGGTAGCCCGCAGCCACCGTTTCACGGTTATCCGCGTTCTGCTCGTAGCCCGAGCGGTAGAGCATCGCGTACTGCTCGGCCTGCTCGGCTGTATTCGTCGGATCGAACGAGATGGCGATGACGTTGTACTCGTCACCGATGGTCCAGTCGTTGATGCCGTTGAATGACTTGTTCAGGTTGCCCAGCATCGCCGGGCACGCCACGGGGCAGTCGTAGTACACCAGCAACAGGATGGTCGGCCGGCCGCGCTCGGGCGCTTCCTCGCTGTCGAAGAACGAGCCCAGCGTGACGGTCTGGCCATCAATGGTCGTGACCTTCGCGTCCAGGGGCACCTGGGCCTCGAGCTTCTCGACGATATCCAGGCCGCGGGCCTCGACGGGCACCTCATCCTCGATGATCTGCCCAAGCGACACCGTCGACAGGCCGAGGGCCGTCGCGAGGGTGGTCAGCTTGTGCAGGGTTCGTGTCATCATGGATCGTGCGTTCGCTACGAGAAACTCCTGGTGATTCCTACTGGCCGTACTGCTGGAGGACCTTCTGGCGGGCCTCGTCGATCGGGATGCGAGCGGCACCTTCGACAACAAGGCCGGAAGAGCCATAGGTCTCGAGCTCGGCGAGGGTGTCGGCCTTGTACGCGTTGGCCTCGATGGCCAGGTTCAGCGTCTCAACGCGCTCCTGCCGGACACCGAGGACATATCGCTGGAAGAACAGGATCACGGCGATGACCGAGACGACGACGAACGCCAGCATGATCATGTAGAAGATCAAGAGCGCACGCGTGTCGACGTGGCCGGCGTGCTCTTCCTGTGGCAGACCCTCTTCGCGCGTGTGCGCGAACCAGTCGTCGTGATGGCCGTGCTCGTGGCTGCTCATGGTACGTTCCTGCAGGACAGTATAAATTACAGTACGGACGTTTCTGCTGTGCGATTCAGTCGAACGTTCGAATCTCTTGGAAAGCCCCTAGGTCCATCCCTGACAACGGCTTAGACAGACTTAGACATAGTTCTTGTGCTTCAGGGCCTCGGGCATACGTGGTTCCATGCGGTTGACAAGGGGTGCCTTGGTGAGCCGCCACAGCAGCAAACCGGTGTAGAGGGCGATCACGCCGCCGATGCCGGCGATGTCGACCCAGGCGCCCTGCATGCCGCCCACGCGGGCCTCGTCGAGGGTGATCCCGAGCGACGGGCGGATGATCCAATACATGTCGATCACGTGCATGAACAGCAGCCAGCCGGCGATCAGGCCGTAGCCCAGCGCGGAGCGCCGGAGCGCCCGCAGCAGCATGAGCGGGAAGGGCACGAGGAAGTGGCCGACGACCAGGAGGGTGGACAGCTCGGTCCAGTTCTCCTTGCGGTGCATGTACCAGGTTGTTTCCTCGGGGATCTGGCTGTACCAGATGAGGAAGTACTGGCTGTATGCGATGTAGGCCCAGAACACGATGAAGCCGAACATGTACTTGCTCAGGTCGTGGTGGTGCTCGACGGTGATGAGCCCCTCCATCTTGCCCTTGGAGCGAAGATAGATCAGCAGCAGCGCCATGCCCGGGAAGGTCACGAACAGGCTGCCGGCGAAGAAGTACACACCCCACATCGTGCTGAAGAACTTGTAGTCGGTCAGGGCCTTAAGCCAGTCGAAGGCGAAGAACGCCGTCGCGAGCGCGAGCACCATGAGCCCCCAGGCCGAGTGGAATGAGAGCTTGTTGGTCAGCCAGCGATCACCCGTGCGCTCCTGCTTGCGCGAGAGCCGCCAGATCAGTTGGCTGAGGCCGAGCCAGATCACGACGTACAGGCCCAAGCGGACGGCGACAAAGGCCGGCTCGAAGTAGGGGTACTTCTTCGTGATGAAGTACTCTTCCTTGAGGATCTCGGGGTTGAGCCAGCTGGAAACGATTCCGAAGCCGTCGTTGGAGACCGAGTAGAGCTCGGCGGCCACAAACATCAGCAGGCCGGCCACGGGCAGCCAGATCAGCAGGGCGGCCTGCTCGAGGATGCGCTTCATGGTGACGTGCCAGCCGGCGCCGCCGACCGCGTTGATCATGATGAAGAACATCGAGCCCAAGCTGAAGCCCATGACGCTGAGCACGCCGATGAGCAGGATGCCCTTAACGTGGGTCAACGCGGCGTTGCTGCTCGTGCCCTCGGCGCCGGCGAGCACGAAGCCGCCGGCGATGGCGACCACGATGCCGAGAAGGCCGAGCGCCATCAGGGCCTTCGATGCCAAGCCCACCTTCGCGGGCTCGAGCGTGATGTTCTCTTCACGCAGGGCCGGATGGTCGAGGTGCGCCGGAGCGTCGGCGCCGAGCGCGGCATCCACGTTCTGGTTGGCGGCGATGTGGCTCACGAGCCACCCCCTTGTGTCGGACGGCCGCCGGACTCGAACTGCGTTCGGGCCTCAGCGGGCAGGGAATCTGGATCGTTATCGAACGCCTGTTGCAGCACCCGGATGTGCGCGACGACCGCCCAGGTGTCCTCGGCGGACAGGGCGTGTCCGTAGCCGGGCATGCGGTATCGGCCGTCGGGGTGCCTCAGGCCGTTGCGGGCGATGTGGAACAGGTGGCCGTCGGTGCCCGTGGGCTCGGCGCGGTCCTTGTACTTCGCCTGGTGGAAGCTGGGAACCGGGGCCGACCAACGCCGGCCGACCATGCCCATGCCGTCGCCGGCGTACCCATGGCACGCCGCGCAGTAGATGTTGAACCGTTCCTTGCCGTGCTCGAGCAGCTCGTTGGTGAGCTCCATGGGCATCATGGCCAGGGTGGTTCCGTCGTCGTTCAGGCCGGTGTACATGGCCGTGCTCTCACCCAAGAGGTCGGTGCGCTCCTGCAGGAACGGCTCGGCCCATTCGGCGTCGGCGGGCAGGTTCTCTTCAACCAATGGGAAGGCGCCGAAGGCAACCGTGCCGGCCTCGGGCGGACGCATCGAGCGGCCGTCGGCGAAGAAGTCGGTCTGCGTCTGCGGCTTGAACTTCGGGCTGTCGTCCATGTCCGGAAAGAACTGGCGAGGGCGGTTCTCCGAGCGATCGCCGCGGCAGCCGGACATCGACAGCATCGACGCCAGGCCAACACCGGCCAGCGCGAGCGCCACAACGGTCGGTACGCCGGCAGAAGCTCGAGACTTGCGTGGCGAATGCACCATGCCGATCACTCCTCCACCAGTTCGACGTCGCTCGCGCCCAGACCTTGGAGCATGTCCACGGTCTCAGCGCCTTGGAACTTGGGATCGCCCGCTTCGATCACGACCACGAAGGCGTCGTCGCTCACTCGCAAGAACCGGTCGCTCTTGAAGAGCGGGTGGTTCCACCTGGGCAACCCGTTGAGGGCGAGCATGCCGATCAGGGCAGAGAACGCCGAGAACAGCACGCCGAGCTCGAACGTGATGGGCACGAATGGCTCCCACGCGTCGTAGGGCTTGCCTTGGACCACGATCGGGTAGTCGACGGCGCTCATCCACCACTGCATCAGCAGCGCGGCACTCACGCCGGTGATGGCGCCGCACGCGACGATCCAGGGGAGGATCGTGCGCTTGATGCCCATCGCCTCATCGATGCCGTGGATGGGGAAGGGCGAGAACACGTCCCACTTCTGGAAGCCGGCGTCGCGCAGCTTCTCGGCGGCGTGGTAGATCTCGGCGGCGGAGCCAAACTCGGCCATGACGCCGTGGATCACGCCGCCGTCGGGCGTGCGGAAGCCGTGGTCGACCTTGGATGGAAATCCGAGGATGCCCATATCAGTGGCCCTCCCCTTCGTTGGTGGAATGACCGTTCCCGTGATCGTCATGCCCGTGGCCCGGTCCATGCGGGTCGGCCTCGGGCAGGATGGCCTTGATCTCCGCGATCGGGAAGATCGGCATGAACCGGAGGAACAAGAGGAACAGCGTCAAGAAGATGCCGCACGAGCCGACGAACGTGAGGATGTCGACCCAGGTGGGGTAGAACATGTGCCACTCGCCGGGCAGGAATGCTCGGTGGAGGCTGGTCACGATGATGACGAATCGCTCGAACCACATGCCGATGGTGACCGCGAGCGCAACCAGCCAGATGACGACCGGGTTGCGCCGTAGCGCCTTGATCCAGAACACCTGCGGGCTGAACACGTTGCAGGTGATCATGGTCCAGTAGGCCCACCAGTACGGGGCCCCGTCCTCGTGCAACCAAGTCGGCAATGCGCGGTTGTACGCGAAGACGTAGTACTCGAAGTCGTTGCCGCCGTACCAGGCGATGAAGAACTCCATCGCGTAGGCGAAGCCCACCAGCATGCCCGTGACCAGGAGGATCTTGCTCATGTTCTCCAGGTGGCGGAGGGTGAGCAGGTCCTTCATGTTGGGGAACAACTCGCGAGCGGGAATCAGCAGGAACAGCACCATCGCGAACCCGCCGAACACGGCACCCGCGACGAAGTAGGGCGGGAAGATGGTCGTGTGCCAACCGGGCAGGATCGAGGTCGCGAAGTCGAACGACACGATCGAGTGCACGCTGAGCACCAGCGGCGTCGAGAGGCCGGCCAGCAGGATGTACGCCTTCTCGTAGCGCATCCAGTGGCGGCTGGAGTTCCTCCAGCCCAGCGCGAGCAGGCCGTAGATGAACACGCGGAGCACGTCGGGCTTGAAGGGCGTGAAGGGCAGCCGTGCCTGGTGCGGGTTCTGCCGCAGGCGGAGGTCGGCGCGGTCACGCAGCGTGGCGTGGTCGGGGATGAGGCCCATGAACCAGAACAGCAGCGACACGGTGGCGTAGGTGCTCACCGCGAAGACGTCCCACAGCAGCGGGCTGCGGAAGTTCGGCCAGATCCAGTTGCTGTTGGGCACCGGGGCGAGGAACCAGGCCATCCAAGCGCGACCGACGTGGATGCCCGGGAAGATGCCGGCGCAGATCACGGCGAAGATCGTCATTGCCTCGGCCGCTCGGTTCACGGCCGTACGCCACTGCTGCTTAAAGAGGCAGAGGATGGCCGAGATCAGCGTGCCGGCGTGGCCGATGCCGATCCAGAACACGAAGTTCGTGATGTCCCAAGCCCAGTCGACCTGGTTGTTCAGGCCCCAGACGCCCACGCCCGTGATGATCAGGTACAGGATCATGATCTGGGCCATGCCCGCGAGCGAAGACGCCAAGCCGAACACCGGCAGCCACCAGCGGCCCGGGCTCTTTTCTGCGTAGCCGCACACGATCTCGGTGATCTCGTGGACCGATCGGTTGTTGAGCACCAGTGGTGCGCGGTACGACGGATCCTCGGTCAGCGAGCCGTCGCCGCTCCCGGGCTCGGGTGCCCAGTCGTTGGCGTCGGGCGCTCGCCCGGCCAGGCGATCCGCGGTGAGTTTGTCGGGAGGGACGTGGCTCACAGCAGGCCTCCTTGCGGCGCGGTGGCGGCCTTGAGCACGCGGAGGCTCAGGGCGTAGCCGGTGTCCTCGTCACGCCGATCGAGGTTGAAGAAGCTCGTGCCGAGCGAGGCGTGTCCTTCGCCGTGCTCGTGATCATGGCCGTGCTCGTCCATGTGCTGGTAGTGCGGCTCCAAGCCCTTCTTCTTCCACTTCACATCGTGGGGGTGCCAGTCGAGGTACTTGTAGCGGTCGTTGTCCAGCACCTTGAGGATCTCGGGGTTGGGGTTGTACACCGCCATCATGTGCGTCGTGCGCGGGCGGACGTTCAGGTAGCCCAGCACGGCGTAGTTGCGGCCGCTCTTGCGCGTCTGCGACACCCGGCTATCAGGGTCGGTGATGTCGCCGAAAGTGATGCAATTGGTCGGGCACGCCTGCTCGCACGCCGTCATCACGAACTCGTCGGGCACGTTCTCCATGCCCTTGAGCTTGGTCTCGATCTTGGCGTTGTTTGTGCGCTGGATGCAGTAGGTGCACTTCTCCATCACGCCACGCGAGCGAACGGTGACGTTCGGGTTCTTCTGCAGTTTCTCGATCTCCGAGAGCCTCGAACGCAGGCGCGGCGGGATGAAGTGCTGGTTGGGCGGCAGCTTGTCATCGAGGATGCCGCCGGTGGCCCGGCTCGTCTCGGGGTTGAGCCCACCGTCGAGCTGCTTGGTGCCGTAATCGAAGAAGTTGAACCGCCGGACCTTGTACGGGCAGTTGTTGGCACAGTACCGCGTGCCGATGCAGCGGTTGTAGATCATGTAGTTGTGGCCCTCGGGCCCGTGCACCGTGGCATTCACGGGGCAGACGACCTCGCAGGGCGCGTTCTCGCAGTGGACGCAGGCCACCGGCTGGTGCAGGATCTCCTCGGGATCGTTGAGGTCGTCGCCGACGAAGTAGCGGTCGACGCGGATCCAGCTCATCTCGCGGCCCTTGGCAACCTCGCGCTTGCCGACGACCGGGATGTTGTTCTCGCTCTGGCAGGCGATGGTGCACACGCCGCAGCCAAGGCAGGATGCCATGTCCACCGTCATGCCCCACTGCGGGCCCTGCGCGTAGGTCGAACCGGGCTCGGCGTCGGTCTTGCCGTCGCCGTCGCCTTGGTTGTAGGGGTTCTTGTAGATCGATCGGTTGGGCGGCGCGTGGCTCACGGTACCGAGCTGCTCGGCAAAGCTCAGGTCGCTCGACGCGAGCTCGTACTCGTCCGTGTGGTCGATGCGCAGGTCGCCGTACTTCTGCCAGGCCGGCAACTCGACGCGGCGGACTACCTCGGTGCGGCCCTCGAGGGACCAGTGGTTCTGCGTGCTGGCGATCCAATAGTCGCCCGGCACGCGCTCCATGCTCGCGCCCGCAGCGGCGTACTGGCCCGCGTTGCGCAGCGTGTAGGTATCGAAGCCCGAGCCCTCGGCGACCGGGCCGCCGCGCGTCCTGCCGTAGCCCAGCCGCAGCACGATCGTGTCATCAGCCAGACCCGGGCAGATCCAGACAGCTAACTCAAGCGAGCGGCCATTGACGTTGAGGCGGACCATCTTGCCGGTCGTGTGCTCACGCAGATAGACGTGCTTGGGGTTGTCGCCACCGGGCACGAGGCCCATTTTCTGGGCGGTCGCCGGGCTGATGAGCGCCGGGTTGTCCCAGGTGATGGTGCTGCCGATGTCGGGCAGCTCTTGCAGCCACGCGTTGCCGCCGAAGCGACCGTCGTATGTCCGGCCGCCGGTGAACAGCACATCGAGCGAGTCCTGCGAGGGGGTCGCACCGACGCGGATCGTGCGGATCGAGTTGGCCAATGCGCCGCGATCGACCGCAGGAGTCTGAGCAGCTTCCGCCGAGTTGGCGATCAGGCCATCGTGCAGGGCGCGACGCCACCGCTTCTCGAACTCGGCGCGGCTCGTGACACCAAAACGATCGCGCATGACCTGCCGCCAGATCGCGCGGACGATCACGTTGCCGTCCGGCCATGTCGGCAGCTCGCCGGGATCCGCGTCAGCCTCGGCATCCTCGGGGAACACGCCGTCGGCGTTGCCCAGGCGGGTCGGGCCATCCTCGCCGTCGACGACGACGGCGCCGTGCTTCCGCGCAGACTCGGCCAGGTGCGTCAGCCGCGCCTCTTCCTCGAAGCCCTCGCCCGCGAGGAACGCAAGGAGCTCGATCTCGCTCTTGCCGAAATACATCGGCGCGATCATGGGCTGGATGACGCTCAGCGTGCCGTCGGCGGCGCGAACGTCGCCCCACTGCTCGAGGTAATGCGTGCCGTTGAGGCGCCACGTCGAAGCGGCGGCGGTCTCGGTGTCCTGCACGCTCAGCGTGACACGCGTCGGCACGGCAGCGAATCGCTCGGCGAACCGCGCCTCGACCGGAGCGTCGTACACCGGATTGGCGTTCATGCACACGATCGTGCTGATGCGGCCCGCGTCGATGTCCTCGCCGAGCTCGACCAGGCCCGCGTGCCCATTGCTCGCGATGTCGCGGCCCATCGGGCGGTACCGCACCACCGGGCCGATAGCACCCAGCGCATCGTTGATCGCGTGGGCGAGCGCATGCACACCCACGGGCAGCGAGGCACCGACCAGGACGACCGACTCGCCCGGATGCTCCAGGAGGTCGATCGCGCACTGCTCGACCCAGACGTCCTGCAACTGCACCTCAGCGGGCACGGGCACCACGTCGAGCGCCGCCTGGATTCGGCTGTCTCCGCCCAGACGCTGCATGATCACCTTCGCCAGCGCGACGACGAAGGCCGGCTGCAGCGAGGGCGCAAGTCGCATGCGGTGGTCGGCCTTGCCTCCGGTGACCGAGAGCGAGCCCTCGACCACGTAGATGCGGTTCATGTCGACCGTGTTGCCGTCGGCGTCCTGCGCACCAAGCGGAGCGCGGCTCGAAACGAGCGCCCGCACGTTGCGCAGCTCGTCGTTGTCGTGGTAGGCGACGTCACGCTCGACCATGAGCACGCGCTTGGCGTTCTCGAGCCTGAGCTCCTCGGACATCGGCTGCCCAAACGCGAGGCGTGACGCCTCGACGGGAGCGGGCGTTTCGAGCGGCTCGTACGAGACCCACTTGGCGTTGGGCCAGCGACGCAGCACAGCATCGCGCATCGCGTCGCGCGTCGGGCTCGTTTGCTTGCCCGTGACGAACGCGAGACCGCGGCCACCGCTCGCGTTATAGCGCTCGAAGCCGTCATCACTCTGGGCCCACACGGCGAAGTCGTCCCAAGTGGCTTCGAGCGGCCCTTGAGCGGGGTTGTCGTAGGTCACCTGCATCAGCCGGTACGGGTCGTACAGATCGAGCACGCTCGACTGCGACCACACACTGGTGCGGCCCTGGTTGATCGGGTGCAGCGGGTTGCCCTCGATCTTGATCGGGCGTCCCTCGTGCGACTCGACCAAGAGGCCCTCGGCGCCACCACCGGGCAAGGGCATCGACGTGGCGTAGTACGTCGCACGACCCGGAACCTGGTGCTCGGGCACCTCGCGCGAGTACGCCATAATGGTGTGCTCGGGACGGCGGCAGCCGGGAATGGTCGCCGCACCGGCAAGGGCAAGCGATGCGCCCATGACCTTCAAGAAGTCGCGGCGAGAACTCTCGAGCAGCTCGCTGGCGCGCGCGGGGAATTCGCGCTGCAACCAATCGCGGAACTCGGGCTTGTCGGTGAACTCATCGGCGCTGCGCCAGATGGGCTTGCCCGATGTCTCGGCGAGCTTGCGCGGCTCGCGATCGATGGACCGCTTCCCGCGGGTCGAGGGGCATTGATCGATGGTCTTCTGTGCCATGCGGTCGTTCTCCGGCAGACGAGCCAGGTCGTGCGAATCGAAGCGGGACTAGTAGTGGCAGGCTCCGCAGTTCTCCGGCGGAGCGCGCTTGATGCCCTCGAGCACCTGTTGCGCCTGCACCTGCTGCGCCTGCGTACCGGCCATGTCGCCGAGCCAGGTCATCTCGACCCACTCGATGTCCGTGACCTTGTCGTGCGGCACGAGGTACTTCGCCGGATCGTCTTCGCCGTAGGTCGCGTCCTCGACGCCGCGGTGGCAGTCGAGGCACCATGCCATGCTCAGGCTGTGCGCTTGGTAGACGATGGGCATCGCCTCGATCTGGCCGTGGCACGAATAGCAGCTGACACCAGCGTTGATGTGCACGTGGTGCGGGAAGTTGCGCACGTAGTCGGGCACCTTGTGGATGCGCACCCACGGGATCGACGCGTCTTCTTCCCACGCGGTGCGCACGAACTCGACCTTCTCGCCGGGGTCGTAGCTGGGCGCGAGCATGCCGTCGGTGTGGCAGCCCATGCACGTCGAGACCGGCGGGATGTTCGCCTCGGCCGACTTGTCGACGTTCGTGTGGCAGTACCGGCAGTCCATGCCGAGCTTGCCGGCGTGGATCTGGTGGCTGAAGCCCGAGCCGGGCTGGGTGGGCATGTAGCCGACCTCCCAGTACTCGGGCGTGAAGTAGTAGGTGACGACGGAAATCGCCGTCACGAGGCCAACAGCCCCGCCAACGGCCCCCACCGTTGGCAAGACGTTCATCCAGAGGGGGAATCGAATCGACACAGGACGCCTCCCATGCTTCCCGGACCACCAAAGCCCACCGGCGGGCTCTGGTGCTATGAGGACACAGCCCCACGGACCCCGTGGAGGGCCCGCGAAGCATTGCTATCTTCCCATGGGGCGACCCCGAAAGCTGCCCCAGGCGTACAATCTGACAGAAAAAAGTACTGTTTTACCGCAATTGAGAACTAGTCTCAGCCGAGTATAGCAAGCGGCATTTTGCGAGCGAGTTTGATGGCCTTGAGTGATCACCCAACCAACAGCGATGCGGTCGCCCCGCCGACCGAGGAGGTCCGTTTCCGGGGCCTCTGGGGTCCGATGGTCGTCCTCGGCTTTGCGACTGCGATCTCGATGTGGGCGGTCTGGCTCATTGGCCACCAGCCCTGGCTCGACCTACCCGCCGCGGTCTCCGGGCCTGGCATGGGGCTTCTCGTAGTCATTGGTGGCATTCTGGCCGGTGTGGTCGGCGGGAAGCGTCTGGGCTGGCTGGCCGGAGGCGGCACGGCCCTGGTGGCGGCCCTGCTCAACCTCCTCATCATGGGGTCGCTGGTCACCGAGAGCATCGAGGGTGCCCAGGCAGCCCAGGGTGCTGGCGGCCTGACGCCCTCGGCCGGCACGGCCATGCTGGGATTCGTGTGCGCGAGCTTGGTAGGGGGCATGGTGTTTGGGCTCGCCGGCGGCCTCTTCGGCGCGCGGCTGGCCGGTCCCCTTCGGCACAAGCCCGCAACCACGTGGGCCTTCCGAATGGCCATCGTCGCTGCCGTGTCCGTGGCGCCACTGCTGCTGCTCGGCGGCTTGGTCACGAGCACGGGCTCGGGCCTCGCGGTCCCGGATTGGCCCGGCACGTACGGCGCGAACATGTTCCTCTACCCAATCGCGCTGATGGCCGACCCGCGCGTCTTCCTTGAGCACACGCACCGCTTGTTCGGCTCGCTCGTTGGCATCACGACGATCGCCACCGCGTTGTTTATCTGGCTGACACCCTCGCTGCGCAAGCGGCTGGACGTCCCGGTCTCGCTCGTCGCAGTGGTCGTTGTTGGCATTGCGCTGGTGGTCGGGCTGCGGCTGCACATGGCGGAAACGCTGGATGGCATGACCTTTGGCGGCTTCGGCCTGCTCGTTGCGATCGGCAGCATCGTGTGGTATCTCGCCGCACTCGCGAAGAATCGCCCGGCCCAAGCCGCAGCGGCGCTCATCTTGATGGTGAGCGCACAGGGCGTGCTTGGAGGCACGCGTGTGACCGAGGCCAACCCGCTTCTTGGCACGATCCACGGCGTGCTCGGCCAGGCGTACTTCGCGTCGATGGTGATGTTCGCGGCGTGGATGTCCCCGCTTGCGCGCTCGCTGCGTGCGTTGAACCTGCCGCGCGTGTGGGTGCGCACCGGCGCGTGGCTCTTGCTGTGCTCGCTGGTGCTGCAACTCGTCCTGGGCGCCATGTACCGCCACGGCAGCATGGCCGCCGAGCCGACGAGTTGGGCCGGCCCCGCGCTGCACGGGCACATGGGCTTCTCGATCGTCGTTGTCGTGCTGTCGTCGGTCGTGGCGTTCGGGCTGATGGGGCAAGGCGCACGCCAGCACGACGATTCGGCCTCAAGCGATGAGCGCGGTGGGGCCCGGGTGTGTGGCAGGCTGGGCAAGCTAGTCTTCGCCGTGGTGATCCTGCAGTTCGTGCTCGGCTGGGCCGCGTTTGCGCTCGTGACCGGCGGCGAGCGCCGGGTTGTCCCAACGGCGGATCAGCTGGCAGAAACGGCCCACGTGCCCTTGGCAACCGCCCTGGTGACCTTCGCCCACCAGGCGAATGGGGCCTTGTTATTGGCCGCTGCGAGCGCTGCGATCGTGTGGGGCGGGTTGGTGCTCGCTTCACGCCGCGAGCAGGCCGTGCAACCGGCAGTCGCCTGAACCCATCAAACTCCTTGTGCGAATCGGCATGAACCGTGCCGCGTGGCGGCCGGGTTGTGCAATGCCCGGACGGCGTCTGCGTTGGAATCCGTAGAGTGGCCGATGATCGGGGACAGCCCGCCGGTGGACGGCGGGCCTAGGACTGGAGCGTGCACAGATGGCAAGCGTGAGCGCGAAGGACACACGTCAGCAGGCGGAGCGACAGGCACGCGAGGACTTGCGTCGCGTGTGGGAGCCGATTAGCGAGGCGGAGTTTGGCTTCGCCGAGGCGCGGCACCTGCTCTGGCGTGCGGGCTTTGGTGGGACGCCGGGGCAGATCGCCGCCGTTGCGGGCCTCGGGCCCGAGCGCGCGGTGGATTACCTGCTGGAGTCTCCCGATGTGCGCGACGAGTCACCCGCGGCCGACGAGTTCGATCGCAACATCATGCGGCCGTACATCCAGCAAGAAGAACAGATGGCCGCCCAGGCTCGACGCACACGCGACGAGGACACGCTCGCGCGGCTGCGCGCCATGCGTCAGCAGGCACAGGGGCAGGACCGCCGGCAGATGCGCGAGATCCAGCGGTGGTGGCTGCGGCGCATGATCGAGACGCCGCGCCCGCTGGAAGAGAAGATGACACTCTTCTGGCACGGCCACTTCGCAACGAGCTACCGCACCATCGAAGACAGCTACCACATGTACATGCAGAACCAGCGGTTCCGCAAGCATGCGCTGGGCAGCTACAAGCAGCTGATGCGAGAGATCATCCGCGACCCGGCGATGCTCGCATACCTCGACAACAACGACAGCCGTAAGGGCAGCCCGAATGAGAACCTGGCCCGCGAGCTCATGGAGCTGTTTTCGATGGGCGTTGGCACGTACAGCGAGCGCGACATCAAGGAGGGCGCACGGGCACTCACCGGGTACACGTTCCGCGATGACGAGTTTGTGTTTGATCGCGAGAACCACGACGGCGGACGCAAGCGCATTTTTGGGCGCACGGCCAACTTCGATGGCGATGGCTTCGTCGACGGCATCCTTGCGCAGCGCGCTACCGGCGACTTCATAACGCGCAAGCTCTACGAATTCTTCGTGGGCGATTTGCCCGAGGACATGCGAGACGCGTCGCCGGCGGTAGACTCGGTGCTCGGCAAGATGCGATTGACGTTCGTGCGGAGTGGCTATGCGATGAAGCCGCTGCTGCGTGAGCTGCTGCTCAGCCGCCACTTCTACAGCGAGGATGTTCGTGGGCAGCGGATCAAGAGCCCGACGGAGTTGGTCGTTGGCGGCGTTCGTGAGCTGCGCACGCCGGTGCGCGATCTCTCGGCCTTGCTCGACGCGATGGACCTGATGGGCCAGAGCTTGTTCTTCCCGCCGTCGGTGGCCGGCTGGCCCGGTGGACGGACCTGGATCAATACGTCGACCATGTTCGTGCGTCAGAACACGCTGGCGTTCTTGCTGACGGGGCGTCGCCCGGGCGGCGCCGACGCACTGGCGGATCGCCAGCCGTATGAGCCGGGACCGATCATGGACCAGTTGCGCACGGCCCTTGGCGATGGGGATGACCAGCACATCGTCGAGAGCGTGCTCACATACACGCTGGGAAGGCAGCCGACGCACGCGATGGACGCGTTGCGCGGGCCCTTGGCCGGCCGGGGTGGCGCTCGCGATGGCGAGGCGTTGCGTGATATGCTGTTGTTGGTGACGGCGATGCCCGAGTACCAGCTCTGCTGAAGGACACCGCGCCCAACCGGGCGTTCGGAGGTATCGAACGATGGACCTGCACGACTCGAAGGCCTTCACACGGCGGGCGTTCCTTGGACGCGGCATGATGCTCGCATCGGCGTCGCTCGCGGCTCCGGGGTTTGTCCAGGGCGCGGCGCTCGGCTTGCCATCGCCGAGCGCGATGCTGAGCAGCCTGGCGGGCGTACCCGAAGACCGCGTGCTCGTTGTCGTGCAGCTTTCGGGCGGCAACGACGGGCTGAACACGGTGGTGCCGTATGGCATGGACGAGTACTACCGCGCGCGGCGCGGCATCGGCATCGGTCGGCAGCAGGTGCTGGAGCTCGACTCGAGCCAGGGCATCGGCCTGCATCCCGCGCTGGAGTCGATGAAAGAGCTCTATGACGCGGGCATGTGTTCGATCTTCCAGGGCGTGGGGTATCCCAACCCGAATCGCTCGCACTTCAAGAGCATGGACATCTGGCACACGGCAGACACGAGCGGCACGGGCGAGGGCTGGATCGGCCGGTACCTCGACAGCGAGTGTGTTGGCTTTGGCAAGGGCGAGAGCGGCACGCTCGAGGGCTCGCCGCCGGCCGTATCGATCGGTCGCGACACGCCGCTGGCGATGCAGGGCATGAAGGTCAAGCCCGTGTCGTTCGAGAGCGCCGAGGTGTTCCGTTGGTTGGGCGAGGACCATGATCGTGCGCTGAAGGGCACGTACGACCAATTGAATCGGCGTGAGCAGGCCTCGGCCAGCGCGAGCAACGCCGACTTCCTGACCAAGACCGCGCTCGATGCGCAGGTGAGCAGCGATCTGATCCGCCAGGCCGTGTCGACGCGGCCTTTGGTGGAGTACCCGGGCAATGGTCTGGCACGCCAGCTTGCGATGATCTCGCAGATGATCCGGGCGGGGCTGAAGACGCGCATCTACTACGCGACGCTCGGTGGATTCGACACACACGCGGGCCAGGGCGGACCGAACGGCCGGCACGCCCAACTCCTTCGCCAGATGGCCACGTCGATCCAGGCTTTCTATCGCGACTTGAAGGCCCAGGGTAACGACAGCCGCGTTATGACGCTGACCTTCAGCGAGTTTGGACGGCGTGTGTCGCAGAACGCGAGCGGCGGCACCGACCACGGCACGGCGGCGCCGATGTTCCTGTTCGGCCCGATGGTGCGCCCGGGCGTGCACGGCACACACCCATCGATGCGCGACCTGGACGGCGGCGACCTGAAGCACACGCTGGACTTCCGCCACGTGTACTCGGGCGTGCTGGACACCTGGATGGGTGCCGATGCCGATGCGATCCTGGGTCGGCGTTATCGGCCAGCCCTGGTGCTGGGGCGCTCATGATCGGAACGAGGCCGGTCCTGCAATCGTGACACCCCGCGCACGCGGCGGCCGATGGCCCGGTCTGGGCGTTGGCAACCCCTCAAACCGACGATGCCTCCATTAGAAGGCGGCCCGGCGTGCCGCCTCGTGGAGGTTTGGGATGTTCACTCGGATCCGCAACGGTTGGGCGCTTGGCATGGCGAGCCTCGAGCTCCTCATGGAGAACAAGAAGCTCGTCGTCTTCCCACTGCTGAGCTCGATCGCGGCGTTGATCGTCGTGGCCAGCTTCGTGGTGCCGATCGTTGGGACGACCACGGGCCGACAGATCTTCATGAGCGAGGATCCCAACGCCGGCGCGGGGCCGCTGCTGGTGCTTTTCCTCTTGTACTTCTGTTGCTACTTCGTGATGCTGTTCTTCAATGCGGCGCTCGTGGGCGTCACCATGATGCATCTCGATGGACGGCCGTACAAGCTCACCGATGGTTTGCGGATCGCGTGGGATCGGTTCAGCTTGATCCTGATGTGGGCGGTGATCGCGGCATCTGTTGGCTTTGCGATCAAGATGATCGAGCAACGCTCGCAGCTGGCCGGCAAGATCGTGGCGTTGCTGCTCGGGTCGGCCTGGACGGCGATGACCTACTTCGTGGTTCCGGTACTCATCGTGGAACGGGCACCGGCGCACAAGGCTATCGGGCGGTCGTTCAGCCTCGTGAAGCAGACGTGGGGCGAGGGACTGGTCGCGAACTGGGCGAACAGCATCGTTGTGGGCATCGGCATGATCCCGGGAGTCCTCGTTGTGGTCGCTGCGACGTCGACCGGTGATCCGGTCATCGGCGGGCTGGGCTTCCTCGTAGGCTTCGCCTGGATCGGCTTGATGGTGCTGGTTTCCATGACGCTGGACGCGATCACCAACGCCGTGCTGTACGTCTACGCCCGCACAGGCCAGTCTCCCGATGGCTTCGATGACGAATTGCTCCAGATGGCCTTCGCCGGCAAGGGTGGTGACGCGGGGCTGCGTATCGGCAACGAGGGTGGGCCGGATGCAGACGTTGCCGACGCGAAGGTCGAGGCGGCGAGCCCCGGTTTCGGGGGTATGCCGGCGGTTCCTGCGCCGAGCGCCGGTCCATCGCTGGCCGACATGCGCAAGCGTGAGGCCTCCTGAACGCGGCCTCCCCCCGACTCAAGTGACGCGGAGATTCCGAGCGCACCTGGGACTTTCCGACACGACGCTCCAAGACACTCCACGACCGCTCCCGCATGGTCGATCCCTTCGCCAGCACAACGCCGGCAAAGGGGTTGCCGGCCAGCGAATGGAGGCGGGAGCATGCGACTCACCATTGGTCGGCGATTGGGATTGGGTTTTGCTGCGGTGTCTGCCGCCGGCGTGTGCGCCGCGGGCGCGGGGGTGGTCGGCCTTTTGATCACCTCGCAGCGGGTGGACTACCTCGCGGAGATGTCGGCAGACAGCCAGGCCGTGTCGAAGGCAAAGTCGTCGGTGTATGCGGCGGAGGTCTACCTGGAGCGCTATCTCGCAGAGGGGCGAGCGGAAGACTTCGACACGTTCAAGCGTGAGACCGGTGAGATGGAGCGGCTCATGTCGGAGGCCGACGGGGCGCTCCAGAATCGCGAGCGCCGCGAGTTCCTGGCGATCGCCCAGAGCCAGACACCGGTGTTCCTTGATGGCGCCACGCGACTGCACGCGCTGCGTGAGGCGTGTGACGACCTGCGCGAATCTTCGCTGGATGTGCTGGCGATCAGCGTGCACGAACAGGCCGAATCGATGCGTGAGCGGGCGTTGGAAGATGGGCGTGCACCGCTGGTTTCGCTGGTGGCCGATCTGGACTGGCGGTTGGCGATGGCGGACTCGTACGCGCATCGGGCGGGGATCTCGGGTCAGATGCGGTACTTCGATCGCGCGCTGGAGTTCATCGATGGCGTGGAGGAGGACTTGCGGCTGATGGACGCGATGGATGTGGCGCCTCCCGGCATGCCAGAACTGTCTTCGACCGTTGGCGAGTACATCGCGTCGCTCGATCGCATGCGACCGCTGCTGAGCGAGCGGACCACGCTCGCGCACAGCGTTCGTGAGTCGAGCGACTCTGTGCTGGCTCAGTGGTACAACATCATGGAAACGCTCGACCGAGACACGAGCGCGGGGCAGCAGGCGGCCGTGGGTGCGGCGACAAACGCGAAGGTGTGGAGCGCGTTGGCGCTCGGTGGTTCGCTGGTCGTTGCAACGGTCCTCTCGCTGCTCACCGCGCGGAGTATCACGCGACCGATCCGTGCGTTGACCGATCGGTTGACGGAGATCGCCGAAGGCGATGGCGATCTGACCCAGCGGGCCGACGCGAAGCGTTCGGACGAGTTGGGCGCGCTCGCGCAGGCGTTCAACAAGTTCGTCGAGAAGGTCCAGATCATCATCATCTCGGTTCGCGGCGCAACCGACGAGGTCACGCTCTCGGCGCGGGAGATCGCCGAGCGTGGCTCTGGCACTGCCGACAACCTGCAGAAGCAGCAGGAGCAGGTGTATCAGATTACGGCGGCGGTTGAAGAACTCGCGGCGTCGATTCAGCAGGTCGCGGATCGCACGCAGGTGACCAACTCGCAAGCGGGCGAGGCAGGCAACCTTGCCGGCGAAGGAAGCTCGACGGTGACGGCAACCATCTCGGACATGGAGCAGATCGCCGATGCGGTTGAGTCGACGGTTGCGAGCATCGAGCAGCTGCGAACTCGCAGCGAGGACATCGGACGCATCACCGAGGTCATCAACGACATCGCCGATCAGACCAACCTTCTGGCTCTGAACGCCGCGATCGAGGCTGCGCGTGCCGGTGAGCACGGACGCGGGTTCGCCGTGGTGGCCGACGAGGTGCGCAAGCTGGCGGATCGCACGACGCAGGCGACCGATGAGATCGCGCAGTCGATCGCAGCCATCCAGGAGGAGACCGTGAAGGCTGTTGATCGCACCCAGGTGGGCCGGGAGCGCGTGGCGGCTGGGCGCGAGCGAGCGAGTGAGGCCGGCGAGAGCCTGCAGCGCATCTCGGAAAGTACGGACCGCGTCGTCGACTTGGTGTCGGATATCTCGAACTCGATGAGCGAGCAGACGAGCGCGAGCGACCAGATCAGTAGCAGCATCAACTCGATCAACGAGGCCATCAGCGAGGCGACCACCGGGGCGCAGAGCTCCGCGGACTCACTGGACCGCCTTGCCGACAAGATGGGCCAGGTGCAACAGATGATCGAGCGGTTCAGGCTCGAGACTCCGGACCGGCGGACGACCGATGGTTCAGCGCCCGCAGGCCTAGACGAGCGCCGGCAGGCGATCTCTGCGTAGCCCGCGGGGAATCGATCCGCAGCAAAGAGTTCGTACCACAAAGAAAGCACGCCCGGGCAGTCAACCGTTCGGGCGTGCTTTCGGATTCGGGTCAGGCTCTCGCGAAACTGACTAGCGGTCGGCGGGATCGATGCCGAAGCCGCTGCGGTCGGGCGGGGGCGGGCGCGCTGGGCGCTCATAGCCCTCGCGCTCGATCGCGTCGAGCAGGTAGGTCACGGCCGCGTCCATCTGCGGATCAACGCCCTGGGCGAGGTCGGACGGGTTGTCGATTACCTCCATGTCGGGATCGACGCCGTGGCCCTCGATGCCCCACGTGCCGTCGGTGCGGTAGAAGCCGAAGTTGGGCACGGCGGTGTATCCGCCATCGATGAGCGGCGGGACGCCGCTGATTCCAACCAGGCCGCCCCAGGTCCGCATGCCGATCAGCGGGCCGAGGTCGTTGTGCTTGAAGAGCCAGGGGAACATGTCGCCGCCCGATCCGGCCGAGCCGTTGATCAGCATGGCCTTGGGGCCCTGGTGGCTGTCGTACGGCCAAGGCCAGTCCTTGCCGTCACGCCGGTACCAATAGTTGGTGCGCGGGCGGTTGAGCAGCTCGATGAAGCGCGTGGGGATCTGGCCGCCGCCGTTCCAGCGGTCGTCGATGATCAGGGCGTCCTTTTCGACCTGGGCGTAGAACTGGCGGAACAGCTCGTTCTGGCCGTTGACACCGGTATCGGGCACGTGGATGTAGCCAATGGTGCCGTCGGACGCAGCATCGACGTACTGGCGGTTGGCCTCCACCCAGTGGCGGTAGCGGTGCGCCTGATCGTTGCCAATAGGCTCGATCGTGTAGGTCCGCTCGTTGACGGTTTCCTCATCACCGGCGAGTGCGCTCTTGACGGTGATCGTGGTCTCGCGGCCGGCGGTGCCGACGAACGCGGCCCACGGGTCCTTGCTGGTATCGATCTCGACGCCGTTGACGTGGGTGATGTAATCGCCCTCGCTGACATCCACGCCCAGGTGATCGAGCGGGTTGCGGGCATCGGTATCCCACGGTGCGCCGCCGTACATGGTGGCGATGCGGTAGGCCGAGTGCTCGTTGCCGTCCTCGTCGGTCTCGGAGCCGAGCTCGAAGTCGACGGCGAGCATGCCGACGTTCATGCTGGGCTGGCCCTCGACGTCGCCGCCCCAGTAGTAGGCGTGGCCGACGTTGAGCTCGGAGATCATCTCACCGATGATGAAGCTCACGTCTTCGCGGCTGGCGGCGTGATCGACCATGGCGCTGTAGTGGTCGTATACCGCGTCCCAATCGACGCCATGCATGTTGTCGACGTAGAGGAAGTCGCGGTGGCGACGCCACGCGTCCTGGACGAGCTGGTGCCACTCCTCGCGCGGCTCGAGGTGCTTGCGCAAGCCTCGGGGCGTGATGGCGCCGGACATCGATTGGCCTGCGCGAGCGTCGGCGATCTTCCAGCGGTTTCCGCCACCGGCGAGCAGGATCTTCTTGCCGTCGCCCGACATGCCGACCATCTGCGCGCCGGTCACGACGGTCTTCTCGTCGATCTCGTCGCCGGACATGTCGACGATCTTCACCGAGGGCACACCGCTTCCGAAGCTGTTGTACAGCAGGTGGCCCTGATTGTTGCTGGTGAGCGTGGCGAAGCGGCCGGCGCTGACGGGAAGCATGAAGCCGCGAGCCTCGAAGCCGTCGAAGACGATCTCGATCGGCTCGACGTCGTCGTCATCTCCGCCGCCGCCGCCCTCGGTGTTCTCGATGACGTCATCGGGAACCTCGGTGCTCTGGCGCTCGGCGGTGAACGAGCCGCTGCCTTCCATCATGCCGCTGATGGACCACGTGCCGGTGAGCGTGTCGCCGCTGAGCGTGGCCTCGGTCTTCGAGGAGATTGGGCCCTCGCTGCTCGTGGTCACGAGCTTGCCGGTGGCCTCGTCGAACTCGACGCTGTCGTAGTCGGAGGTCTCGCCCATGCTCTCGCTGGCGCCGACGAACGAGCCGTCATCGAGCTGCTTGAAGTACATGGTGACTTCCATCTCGTCGTCGGGCAAGCCCAACGCGGAGAGGCCCGAAGCGGTACCGGCCCAGGTGCCCTCGATGGGGCTGAGGTCGGTCTCTTCTTCCTCGGTCGCGTCGCCGTCTTCGTCGGCGGCGTCCTCATCGGAAGCCTCGGCACCC